>Ga0307421_1002123_pt1 | contig 11411 bp, 13 predicted proteins | sample SalMarWE160270MG_FD_202163 | JGI IMG/M metagenome (GOLD analysis project Ga0307421, IMG submission 202163) | Salt marsh sediment microbial communities from the Plum Island Ecosystem LTER, Massachusetts, United States - WE1602-70 | ecosystem: Environmental > Aquatic > Marine > Intertidal zone >...
GCGCTCGTTTCCTAGCACCAAAGGCCCTATATCCAGTTTGTCCACTATTCCGATATATTTCCCGAGAGATAGTGCTTATTGCCCGCCCTAATTGTCTGGCTATCTCTGCAAGCGGTTGCTTATTTGCTAAACATCGACTAATTTCTTCTCGTTCTGTATTTGTTAGGTGTTTATATTTTCCTTTTTGCATACGAATGATTTTATCTCCTCATCCGTTGCACTAAATGTCTGAATTAACAATTTTAAATTAAGTATTTTTATACTTGGGAAAACCAAAAGATTTATTCTTTTTTATGTGATGCTAAACCCCACCCTGTACCCATTCCCCCACCAAACAGTACAATAAATTCTACGATTTTTACAAAAAGGTCTTGATTGTTTGGTATTAAGAAATAAGCCAAACCTATTAATATACCACCAGCGATTATTAAATATACAAGTTGAAAATATCTATTTGATTTTCGTAGTTCAAATTCGTGATCATCATCGCGTTGTATATAATCTAGATATTTATCTATGTGGCTATCATTAAACTTATCAAAAAGCGGGTTAGAAATACCTCCACCTCGAAAGGCCATGCTTAAAAACGAAAATGCCTCTTTGCGGACTTCTGGAGGCATTTCTTCAAACTCCTTAATTATTTCAGGTGGAATTGTCTGTGGAGTTTTATCATTATTGTCTGTTGACAATGCTTTCTGGTCCTTATTTTTTTCTTTATCATTAACGTCTTTACTTGCCATGTAATCACCCTATTTAATAATTGTTATAAATACGGTTTAATGGTAATTTGGTATCTTTTGTTTTCTCAATAAAACTTGCCTCGATTTCAATAGCCATTAAGAAGCGAAGGTATTGCTCTAGAGATTCTCTTTCAATATATGAGTTTTTATACATACTTATGAAATGCTTGGCTGTTTTTTTAGCTAATTTACGTTTAGTATTAGCAGTCATATTTACTCCAACTATTATGTAATAGTATTATACATATATTTTAATTGTTCTGGCGATTATTTGGTTTTTGGTTTTTTTCTATTTATTTTCTTTGTGAGGTGAAGCATTAACCAATATTTTCAATGCTTCATCGAATATAAGTGAATTTAGGGATATTGGTTTTTCACTTGTGGTTTTGTATATTTTTTCATAGAAAAAACTTACTATTATCATATCATATTATTCGCAGGTATCCCATTCTGGCGGAATAAAGATATCTATTCCACCTCTTGTTTTCATCTGCTTGTATAATGAGCATTAATTCTATATTTGTTCACTAATAAAATAATGTTCTTTATGTATTTCTTTGTAAGTATGCATTTTCCCTTCACCTAATTTCATTGCCAGAATTGAACGCATAGCGTCACCTATTTTTCTATTGTTTGACCTGAATACAAACTCAATGATATTTACAGAAGTAACTACATGTTGTCTGATAGATTATTTGTCAAATGGCGTGATTTTAATACATTCTGCAGAAGATGCCGGATGAGTTATGGCGTAAAATACAAGTAAGATGAAAACAGCAGATGAGATTCGGAGGTGGATTGAGCAGATCAGAAAAGAAATACCCGGGGATGTGGAGATCCTGTGCGCGTCTAAGACGCGCACTTTGGATGAAGTGCGTGCCGCACACATAGCCGGGCTGCGTTATTTTGGGCACAACTATGTACAGGAAGCGCGGGCGATGATTCCATTGGCGGATTTTGACGCAAAATGGCATATGATTGGGCACCTGCAGCGTAACAAAGCGCGCTTGGCAGTCGAGCTTTTTGATATGGTGGAAACGCTGGATTCCCTGCGCCTGGCGAAAGAGCTGGAAAAACGCTGCGCGGAGATCGGGAAAGAAATGCCGGTGCTGATCGAAGTGAACAGCGGGCGCGAGGAGAATAAGACTGGCCTGATGCCGGAAGATGTGGGCGCTCTGGCGGAGTGGCTCAGCGGACAAACATACCTGCACCTGGTGGGGCTGATGACGATGGGCCCGCTGACCGGGGATCCGGAGCTTTCGAGGCCTTATCATAAGGAAACACGGCGCTTATATGAGGAAATCCAACATCAGCAGCTCCCAAATACAGAACTGCGGGTGTTATCCATGGGGATGAGCAACAGCTATAAAGTGGCAATTGAAGAAGGGGCAAATCTGGTGCGGCTGGGTACGCTTATATTTGGTCCGCGCGGCAGCTAATATTATAAAATCTATCTAAATTATCCAAAAAAGAATCTTAATAAAATCTTGATATTTTCCTTCCAGGTATTAACACGCCGGCTGTCCTATATTATAATTTGTCCGGCTGGCGCACATTAAAGGTGCAAAATATCACTCGCCAGAAGGGCTGACGGCTAGTAGAATTAATAAATGGACAATATTCAGGTGCTTGTTGAATTCACCGGCATATCCCGCATGCTAACGGGGCGAATGGAATATCAGCTTCCCCTTGCGGATGGTGCAGGTATGATGGATGTTGTGCGTGCGATTGGCTGTAAGTTTCCCCCTTTGGTGGGAGAAGTGATCGAAAAAGATGGAGAGTCGCTTATTCCCACGAATTTGTTCAGCGTAAACGGCAAACAGATTCTGCATGAAGGACAACTGCAGTACCAGCCGAAAAACGGCGATCGATTGATCTTGTTATCATTGTTAGCCGGCGGATAACGCCGGAAAAATTCATACTTGCGAGGAGATAAAAGTATGTTTGGTTATAGCGGTAAGATCCTGCACATTGATCTAACTGAGCAGAAGACCTGGGTAGAGGATAAAACTGAAGATTGGTATAAGATGTGGATCGGGGGTGTTTCAATGGCTACCCGTCTGTGCTGGGAGAACATCACCCCTGGTTGCGATCCCTACTCACCAGAAAACCCTGTTTGTTTTGCCAACGGTATTTTTGCCGGTACACCTGTGCCGGTGGGCGGCAAGTATGGGTTGGCATCTAAATCTCCCATGACCGGTTTCATTGGCGACAGCCTTTCCGGTTCATGGTTATCGATTACGCTCAAACGTGCTCGCTGGGATGGCGTGGTGATCCACGGCTCTAGCGAGAAGTGGGTTTATATTTTCATTGATGATGAGCGGGTAGAATTCCGTGATGCCAGCAAACTGCTGGGGTTGGGAACCTTCGCAACGGAAGAAGCGATTCGCGATGAACTATCGGATGATATGGTGCGTTCTGCAACCATCGGACCAGCCGGTGAGAATATGGTGCGCTACGCGAATGTGACCAACGACGGACGGCAGGCAGGACGCACCGGGCACGGCTCGGTGTGGGGCTCAAAAAAGCTGAAAGCTGTGTCTGTGCGCGGTACGAAAGGAATCACCGTTGCTGACCCCGAAACGCTGAATAAATTATCTTTTGATATCACCAAAGAAGCTCAGGGACCACATACATCCAAGTACCGCATCCTGGGTACAACTACAAACGTTCTGAATATGAATAAATTAGGGATACTGCCGACCCGTAATTATCAAGAGGGTGTTTTTGAGGATGCAGAAAAGATAAGCGGTGAATACTTGCATGAACATAATAATGTTAAGACAATCGCCTGCGCGCAGTGCCCGATCGCTTGCGAGCAGATGTCAATGGTTAAAACAGGCCCATGGGCTGGGACGATGACCGGCATTGAATATGAATGCCTGTTTGCAAACAGCTCTAACATGGGCATAAACGATTTAAATGCCTCGATCAAGTTGATTCAGACCGCGGACCAGGGTGGGATGGATGCCATGTCCATGGGTATCACCATCTCCTGGGCGATGGAAAGCTTTGAAAGAGGCGTTCTTACGAAAGAAGATTTTAAGTGCGAAAAATATCCAGATGGGCTTGAGCTAACTTTTGGGAATGGTGAAGCCGCGGTCGCAACTGCGGAGATGATCCGCGACCAGGTAGGGATTGGAAAGCTGCTTTCACAGGGGACAAAGAGAGCCAGCGAAAAGATCGATAAAGAACGGGGCACTGAATCCTATCAATGGGCAATGAACTCCAAGGGATTGGAAACAGCTGGCTATGAAGCGCGCGGTTTGAAGACTTTTTCGCTTGGTTCTGCTGTCGGTACGCGCGGCCCGTGCCACAACCGCACTGCCTCGTATGACCCTGATATCAAAGGGGAAGTAGACCGGTTTACTGTGGATGACACACGCGGAGAATTAGCCCGCAGTACGGAAGAATACGCGGCTGTGTATGATACGCTGCCGCTGTGCAAGTTTATCCGGCGCTGCTTTACGGGTAAAGCCGACCGCGCTGGCGCATGGCCGATGATTGCCAAATTGATCAATGCCACCACAGGATGGAATTTTGAATATGATGATATTGACCTGATCGGCGAACGGGCGTTTACCATCAAGAAAGCGTTCAACATTCGCGAAGGATGGAAGCGCGCAGATGATACGCTTCCTTACCGCTGGATGAACGAACCAATGACAAAAGGCCCTTCTGCCGGACATTTCACTTCGAAAAAAGAGCTGGAATACATGAAAGACCTGTATTACAAAGCCAAGGGCTGGAATAATGACGGAATGATCCCGAAAGAGAAGCTGAAAGCGCTTGGCATGCCGGATGTCGCTGAACAGATTGGCGTATAAGGAAGGCGGATAAAATATATGGCTGTTTCTACATCAAAATTCAATTACATTGACTGCGATCCAGATCTGTGCATTGGATGCCAGATCTGTGAATATGTATGCTCATACACAAAAACTGGCGAATATAACACGTACCACAGCCGCATCCGTACGGTTCGGGTGGACGAGGTGCTGATCACTGCCATTGCCTGCCGCACGTGCGAAAACGCGCCCTGTGTGATCGCCTGCCCGCAGAAAGCGCTTTCCCAGGATCCCGAAACCGGCACGATCCGTTTAGATGCCGCCAAGTGCGATGGATGTGCCTGGTGTATTGACGCGTGCGATTTTGGTGCCATTTCTATGAACCATGAAGCCAAACTGGTTGAGATCTGCGACCAATGCGAGAACGAACCGGATGGGCCGCAGTGTGTGTTGTGGTGCCCGAAAGAAGCGCTGTCACTGACCACGCCTGAGAAGCGGGCTCAGAAATCACGGAAGAAATTAATAAAAAAGGAAGTAATCGGGCCTAAATAACAGTAGTCCCTGTGTGTCCGCGCAGATAAAACAATGGCGAACGATTATTAAGGAGCTATATGAGCGAAAGCGAGATCAAGAGCGCTAACTCTGAGGAACCGCGGATTGGTGTGTATGTCTGCCACTGCGGCTCAAATATTGCTGGAGTTATACCGGTGGATGAAGTTGCAGAATGGGCGTCGCACCTGCCCGGTGTTGTGCACGCAACTGATACCATGTATGCCTGCGCAGACAGCGGGCAGTCCCTTATAAAAGAGGATATCAAGAAGTACAACCTGAATCGTGTGGTTGTTGCTGCTTGTTCTGTGTGCATGCACGAAGCAACTTTCCGCGGCGCGGTTTCCGAAGCGGGAATGAATCCTTTCTTGATGGAAATGGCAAACATCCGTGAACAGTGCACCTGGGCACATGGGCATGATCCTGAAGGCGCTTTGGAGAAAGCTAAGGCCCTGACGGCGGCAGCAATCGCGAAAGCGCGCTTCCTGGCACCGCTGAAGATGATCACGGTACCCGTTACGAAACGGGCGATGGTCATCGGGGCCGGCGTAGCCGGCATCAGCGCAGCGCTCGACCTGGCGGATCAGGGTATTAAAACAATCTTAGTGGAGAAAGAACCTACCATCGGAGGGGTCATGGCGCAGCTCAACAAGACCTTCCCCACGATGGACTGTAGTATATGAATACTCGCACCTAAAATGGTTGACGCGGCGCGTCATCCCAACATTGATGTGAGAACATATACGCAGGTTGAGCGGGTAGAAGGTTATGTAGGCAATTTCAAAGTCCAGCTGCGTGAGAAAGCCCGCTATGTGGACGCGGACCGCTGCAACGGCTGTGGTGACTGCGCGCGGGTGTGCCCGATTGAAGTGCCCAATTCGTTTGAGATGGATCTAGCACCGCGTAAAGCAGCTTATGTGGCAATGAGCCAATCAGTTCCCCTGCTCTACACGATTGATATGGAATCGTGCATCCACTGCTACAAATGCGTGGAGGCATGCGGGAAGCTGGAAGCAATTGATTTCGGTCAGGAAGATAAAGTGGTGTGGGAGGATGTCGGCGCTATTATTGTTGCCACCGGATTTAGCCATTTTGACCCGAGTGTGATCCCGGAATACGGGTATGGGCGCTACCCGAATGTGATCACGGCAATTGAGATGGAGCGCCTGAATAACTCGGCTGGGCCAACTGTTGGAAACCTGATTCGCCCGAGCGATGGAGAGAACCCCAAACGGGTAGCATTCATCAACTGCGTTGGTTCACGCGATAAGCGATTTAATCCATGGTGCTCTAATTTCTGCTGCATGTACGCCATCAAGAACGCGATCTTGGTGAAGCAGATGTACCCGGATATTGAATTAAGCATTTACTACATAGATATCCGCACTCCTTCCAAGGGATATGAAGAATTCTACGAACGAGCAAGGGGAATGGGAATCAAGTTCATTCAGGGCAGGCCGAGCCTGATCACGGAAGATGATAAGACTCACAACTTGTTTGTTCATTCTGAAGATATTTCGCTTGGATTGGTCACTGAACATGAATATGATATGGTGATGCTCAACCAGGCAGCTGTGCCGCAGCCAGACGCGGACTCCGTTAGTTCCGTCCTAAACATCCAGCAGAGCCCGGGTGGATGGTTCATGGAATATCATCCCAAACTACGGCCGATAGATAGCCCGACGGACGGCGTTTTCTTAGCCGGTGCTTGTCAGGGGCCGAAAGATATCCCGGCATCAGTGTCTTCTGGTTCAGCGACTGCTTCCCGCGCAGGGCGGATCCTGCATTCGGATGAATGGGAGATTGAACCGATCATCGCGCAGGTCTGGGAAGACCGCTGTATCAGTGCAGCTGGGAAGAAGTGCGGCATCTGCGCGAAAGCATGCCCGTACAACGCCATTATTGTGGAGCAGGGAAAAGCCGCGCAGATAACAACTGCCAAATGTCACGGCTGCGGAGGATGTGTGGCGGAATGCCCGCATAACGCGATCACCCAGATGCATTATACGGACGCTCAGATCCTGGCGCAAATCCGCGCCCTGCTGGCAGATAAGCCGGAAGAGAAGATCTTCGCTTTCCGCTGCCACTGGTGCTCTTACGGCGGCGCTGACCTGGCAGGTTCGAGCCATTTTGAATACTCCGCAAATGAGCGCGGTATGCGCGTGATGTGTTCAGCGCGGATGGATACAGACTTCATTTATGAAGCGTACCGGCTGGGCGCGGGTGCTGTGATGTACTCTGGCTGCCATCCGCAGGACTGCCATTATATAACCGGGCAGCTGGTGGGCGCGGCACGTGCGGAACGCCTGCAGAAGATATTTAATAAGATGGGCATGACTCCCGGGCGATTCCGCATTGAGTGGATCTCAGCTGCGGAAGGTGAGAAATATGCCCGCGTGATCAATGAGATGCAGCAGACTATTGATGATATGGGAAAAAAGAAATTGCTGGAAGAAATCGAAACCCTGCGCCCGCAGATGGAAAAACGTGCGCGGCGGATGTATGATGCCCCGGATGTGACCAAGGCGTCAGATTATTCAGAGAAATTAGTGCTCGCGATGACGGTAGAAACGGTGCATGATGAAAAATAATGACAAACCGCTTTCCTTGGTGGATCAGGTTCGGGCAGCACCGGGAGGTGAATATGTTTCCGTGTGCTATTCCTGCGGGACGTGTGTGAGCAGATGTTTAATCCAGCAAAAAGTTGAGGCGGCGTATAACCCGCGGCGGATGATGAAGATGGTGATGATGGGTATGCGCGAAAAAGCGTTTGACAGCCCAACCACCTGGCTGTGTTCATCATGTGACCTATGCTATTCCGCCTGCCCGATGGAGATCCATATCTCGGGTGTCATCACGGCTGTTAAAGAATTGGCAATTGAAGCGGGATACCTTTCTCCGCTGAAAACAGCGCAGGTGAACACAAAAACGTGTGTGGCATGCGGTCTGTGCGTGGAAGTATGCCCATATGAAGCGGTGCATCTGGTTGAAAAGGATGTACCCAACCGCGGTAAGAATCTGACCGTCGCCGAAGTTGACAGCGGGCATTGTATGGCCTGCGGATTATGTTCCTCCGTCTGCCGCTCGAATTCAATTGAGCTGAAGGAAGACTATACCGATGAAATGGTCGTTGATTCGCTGAGCAGTTGGCTGACCGGGGAATCGGCAAAGGAAACAGCATGAAAGGCAAGCCGAGAATTATCCTATTCCAATGCCAATACTGTCTGGCGAGCAGCACAGACCAGGATTGGGTGGAACATGACCTGCCGAAAAACATCAAACTGGTCAAAGTGCCCTGCAGCGGGCGCATCAGCCCCCTCTTTATCATGAATGCGTTCCAAAAAGGAGCTGATGGAGTGATGGTGAGCGGCTGCATGCCGGAGAAATGCCATTTTATAAACAGCAATCTGGGCGCAAGGCGCCAGCTGGATGAATTCCGGAAATTTCTTATTTTCCTTGGGTTAGAACCGAAACGGTTTAAATTCCTGTGGATGAATATTGATGAAAGAGGAGTGATCCAGAAAGAAATTGCTGCTTTTACCGCTGAGCTAAAAAAATTACGCCCAAACAAGAAATTTAATTCATTGAAAGGCGAAATTATTGGTCAGAATTATGGATGATTTCAGCCAGGTAAGAAAGGAAGCAGCGCGGATCCTCTCTAAGAAGAAAGTGGATCTTGTGATTGGTTTCAAGAAAGGGACGATCCCATTAAAGGCGCAGCCGGCTTTCATCTCTTCGCCTGATGATGTGGAGCAGCTCATCCTGGATGGCTTCTGCCAGAATAACCTCGCTGTATTCCTGCACGACGAGCCGAAAGACAAACGTATTGGACTGATTTGTCGGGCGTGCGAGAGCAGGGCAGTACGGGCATTGGCCATCGAACATCAGTTAAAGCGGGAGAATTTATATCTGATTGGCGTTCCCTGCAGCGGGATTCTCGATTGGAAAAAGATTCACAATGCTGCTGATGGACAGATAACCAGTGCGGTTGAAGAAGGCGATCAAATAATTCTTCAGGTAGGTGGCAAGAAGCAGACGCTCAAGCGGAATGAATTTATCGTTGATTCCTGCCGGAAATGCACCCGCCGTGAACCAGTGGGCGTGGATATCCTTATCGGTGAAGTTCAGCCAAATGAAATTGGAACTGATGACCTCACGCCTACGTGGGGAGATAAGTTTGCAAAAAAATCATCAAACGTTCGCTACAAGCTTTTCACAGAAGAGACAGACCGCTGCATCCGCTGTTATGCGTGCCGCGAGGCATGCCCGATGTGCTACTGCACGGAGTGTTTTGTGGACCATATTGCCCCCCGGTGGAGCGAAAGTATGGTCACTCCCGGAGGTACACAGGCATGGCATATCATCCGGGCTTTCCACCAAACCGGGCGGTGCGTGGAGTGCGGCGCTTGCGAGCGGGCCTGCCCGATGGATATAAAGATGGTGTATCTGACTGATAAGCTGAATGATGATATGAAAGAAATCTACGGATTTGAAGTGGGAGCGGATGAAGAAAAGCAGCCTCCATTCGCGACGATTACTCTGGATGATAAGAACAGGTTCACAACCTAAGGGATGACTATGACGCCAAAAATTATCAAAAAGAACGCACTTCAAAAAACAATCAAGAAATGGCTGAAATCGTATGATCTGATCGCGCCTGCTGCTTCAAAAGAGGGCATCCGCTTCAAGCGCATTACGGATCCCAAAGAAATTGTCCTTGATAGGTATCAAAATTCCATCTATCCGCCCAAAAGCATCTTCCTGCCCCAATCAGAAGTTATGTTTAATTTTGAGAACGGCAGCTATACCATGCCGGAGGACGCGCCCCGAAAGCGGATCATTTTCGGCATGCGTCCCTGCGATGCTCGCTCTATTTGGCTTTTGGATACCGTATTCAATAAAGCGGAAGACCTTGATATATATTGGGGAGAGAAAAGGGAGAAAGCGCTCATCATTTCAATTGGTTGCGCGGCGATTTGTGAAACAGGTTTCTGTGATACTGTCGGGAGCGGACCATTTGGGGAGGAAGGATCGGATATCCTCATCACCGAGCTGGATGACGCGTATTTCCTGAAGCCATTAACGAGCGCAGGAGAAAAACTTATCTCAAGTTTACCCACCGCTAATGACGCGCAGAGCAAACGCGCGCGGGCCATCCAGAAAGGCAGCATCGTAAAAGATCATACTCCTGCTGACCTGGGGAAGATCAGAGACAGGTTATATGACGCCTTTGACACACCCATCTGGAAAGATATCTCCGAATCCTGTCTCGGCTGTGGTGTCTGTACCTATCTCTGCCCCACCTGTTTTTGTTTTGACATCGTTGATGAAGTTGACCGAAGTGAACGGGTGCGGAACTGGGATACCTGCATGTTTCGCATTTATTCGCAGGAGGCGTCCGGTCATAACCCGAGACCGAGTAAAGCGGAGCGGACACGCCAGCGCATCATGCATAAATTTGCCTACTGGGTGGATAACGAAGGCGTCAGCGGCTGCACCGGATGCGGGCGGTGCGTGGCGCAGTGTCCGGTGAATCTGGATATTCGTGAGATGGTCACTACAATCACTTCACTAAAAATACAATGAGAGATTACTAAATGAACAATTTGTATCAACCGATCCCCATGCGGATAGAAAGAATCATTCAAGAGACAGATGATGCCTCTTTGCGGTCATTCGAATTGAGTTTTAAAAAGAAAGAAGACGAGAATGCCTTTTTCAAGGCATACAATCCGGGCCAATTCTGCCAGCTTTCGATCTTTGGAAAAGGAGAAGCGCCTTTCGGGATTGCCTCGGCTGCCTGGGAAGGCAGCTTTGTCCGCTTCACAGTCCAGAATGTAGGCTCTTTTTCGGATACTATTCATCACGCAAAAGTGGGCTACAGCATTGGGTTGCGGGGGCCGCTTGGGAATGGATTCCCGATCTGGGACTGGAAAGGGAAGGACCTGGTCGTCATCGGCGGCGGGTGCGCGTTCTCAACTCTGTATGCTCTTACGAAGCACATCATGCACGCGGATAACCGTAAGGATTATGGCCGGATAGTGGTGATCTACGGCGCACGATCATCCGGTTTGTGCCTGTATAAACCGGATATTAAATCCTGGTACCAGCGCCCGGATGTGGAAGTCCATCAGGCAATTGATGTGCCGGAGGAGGGTTGGGATTATCATACTGGATACGTGCCGGATGTGGTCAAAGAAGTCGCGCCTTCGCCTAAAAGTTCGATCGCAATTGTGTGCGGTCCGCCCATCATGACCAAATATACCCTGCCCATTCTGGTTGAGTTGGGATTTGCGCCGGAGAACATCTTTACATCGCTTGAAAAACGGATGAA
>Ga0307421_1002125_pt1 | contig 11410 bp, 8 predicted proteins | sample SalMarWE160270MG_FD_202163 | JGI IMG/M metagenome (GOLD analysis project Ga0307421, IMG submission 202163) | Salt marsh sediment microbial communities from the Plum Island Ecosystem LTER, Massachusetts, United States - WE1602-70 | ecosystem: Environmental > Aquatic > Marine > Intertidal zone >...
CTCGCGGAGAAGTACCTGGAGCGAGGTGAAGACAGCACGACGACCACGAACCTGGTGATGTTGGCCGACGCGCTGGGCTCCAGCACCGAGGCCATGCTGGCCTACGTTGCGACGCCCACCCTGGCTCCCACGTTCACACCCACAGCCACGGAAGTGCCTACCTCGACGCCCACCGACACGCCGCTGCCTACGGAGACCCCGACAGTCGTGCCTCCCACGGCCACTTCGACGCTTGTACCTCCTACGCCGACCTACACTTCTGTGCCACCCACGAACACTCCGCAGCCGCCTACCAGCACCTCCGTGCCAGCGACGGCAACCTCCACCCCGGTGCCACCTACGGGAACGCCCGCGCTGGCTCAGACCACCAGCACGCCGACGGCCACTTCTCAGCCGGTGGGAAGCTGTCCGGGCCGCCCAGGCATCACTGTCCGGGACATATTCGCCAACGTCAGAGATTGGGGCTGGTTGCAGGAAGTGTTTGGCGGCGTGGGCACACAGGAGGCGGCTAATTGCCCGGGGGGCAGCGTGTATGCTGTGGACACACTGTGGGAGTCGCACGACGTGTCACTGCGCGTGACAGTCCTGGATGGCAACGGCAACCGGATGCCCAACGTCCCGGTTGCTTTCTTCGGATTCGAGGATGCAGTTGACACTCCTGGGGCGTGCCGACCCAATGCTCGTGTCATGTACACCAACCACGATGGCGAAGCCAACATGGTCATGGGGTGGGGCAGTGCCTACATACCTCCGGCCGCTGGTTATCACGCGGTGTGGGTGATGGACTCCCTCGCCAGCGATTGTGTGACAGGATTGGGCATGGTCGACTACACCGAGCATTGGCATTTGAATGTGACGTTCAGACTGGTTTCACATTGAGAGAATCATGGGAGATGGCCTGGTTTCGCGGACTCGCAGAGGATGGCAGCCTTGGTTGTTGAGCGTCGTGGTGTTGGCCGCAGCGGTCATTGTTGTCCTGTCACTATCGTGGCGTCTATTCCCCGCAGAGAAAGAGGTAGCCGGAAACGTCGCGCTGATGGAGTACCTCCGGGAACAGTACATAGTGAGCGTGAGTAAGTCCTATGCTGCCAACGGCGATCTGGATGGGGCCCGGGAGCGGGTGATGGCGCTGGAGGAAGGCGACGCTGCCGAGGTCGTGGCCGAGATGGCTGCCCGTTACATGGACCGGGCGGAGGATGTGGAGACGACGAGACGTCTGATCGATCTGGCCCAGGCGCTCGGGGCCGAGGATCCGGCCATGGAGGAGTACAAGATCGCCACAGCCCCTAGCCCTACGCCTACCCATACCGTGACACCTACCGCTACGCCCAGGCCAAGTCCCACACCGACGGAGACCAATACCCCGGTGCCCACGGCTACGCGGACCCAGGCGCCCTCTGCTCTGCCTACTGCCACCCCCACTGCGCCGCCAGCCGCGCGAGCTCGTGAATGGGACCGGCGCCTCGACTACTTCTGGCCGACGGTCCAGCTCGAGGAGGCGCAGGTTAGCGCGGGGCAGTGGTACTGGCGGTTGGTGCGGACGGAGTGGTTGGAGGAGTCGGGCAACCATCACATCTACGTCGAGGTTCTGGACGAGAACGGGAATCGATCTTTCGGCCAGACGATAGTGATAGAGTACGGCGGCTCTCCTCACTATGATACGTACCCCATGGCAGACAAGCTGGGGGAGGCATACGCCTACAACTTCGTGATGGGTGACCTGCTAGGATCGTACAACGTCTTCATCGGCGGCGACGACCCCAGTGACAAGATCTATGGTCTGGGCCTGGGGACGCGACAGGAGCCCTACCGCACCCATCACACCTGTTTCTTTCTCACTTTCCAGCGCGCTTATCAGCCTTAGGAAACAGAAACCATGCTGGCCGGTCTGAAACCTGGACATCTGGTGTTCGTCGTAGTGGGTATCGCCATCGGTCTTGGCCTCGGCCTGTTGATCACCTGGCAGCTATGGCCGGTGGAGTACTACGACACCGACCCCGTCGATCTGCGGAGCGAGCACAAGGACGACTACGTGGTCATGATTGCCGCGGCCTACGCCCAGGATGGTGACCTGGGCATGGCCTCACTACGGCTGGGGGAGCTGGGCCTGGAGGACGCGAAGCAGAGCGTGTTGGGTCTCTTCCAACGATACGGGGAGGCCGGGTACGCAGAGGAGACGCGCAGCCTGGCACTGCTGGCTTACGATCTGGGTGTGACCGACGTGTCGTTGTTGCCGTACATCGAACAGCCCACCGCGACGCCCGAGCCAACCGCTACGCTGGAGCCTACGCCCACGGAACAGGTAGAGACTCCGCCCACGGTCACACCTACGGAAGCTCCTCCCGAAGCCTCACCTACGCCCACCGAGCCCCCGGCCGAGCCAACGGCGACGGCCACCACACCTCCTCTTACAGCGACGCCTTCGGCCACGGCCACCCCTGAGGATACCCCCACACCACTGCCCGCGGGCGACTTCGACTACCAGTTGGTGGAGCGCAGCGACCTCGGGTGCAGCAGCGAGAGGGACGGAGACTACATTCTGGTCTACGTTCAGGACGAGAACGAGCGGGGTGTGGGAGGCGTGGAGATCCTGGTCACTGGACCAGACGTGGAGGACTCTTTCTTCACCGGTCTGAAGCCGGAGGTGGACTCTGGGTTCGCCGACTTCCTGGTAACCGCTTCTGGGAGCTACTCTGTCGAGGTCGTGGCCGGCAGCAGCCACGTGGCCGAGGCCTTGACGTTCGGCGATGACTGCCCGGGGGAGTCCCCGCACCGTGCGTGGCGCATCGTCTTCCGGCGTGTGAGCGAGTAGTCGAGGGCTACTCCTCCCGGTCCGGATCGCGGCAGGCGATCCCGGACTCACCGGGCGGCGGCCAGCAGAGATTGCAGGAGATACAGGTAGATCTCTGCTGTCCCTCGCGGAATCGTTTGGGCAGGTCCGGCTCGCGGATGAGTGGGCGCGACATGGAGATGAAGTCGGCGGCTCCCTCTTCCAAGATGTCCTCCATGATCTGTTTGCTGCGCATTCCCCCCACCAGAATGATGGGTAAGTCGGTGGCCTCTCTGGCCTGCCGGGCAGCGTCCAGGAAGTAGGCTTCATCCTCAGGCCGGAGGACATCCTTGCGCACGCTCGTCCTTCCGATACCCCCGCTGACCTCCAGGGCATCGATCCCCCAGTCCGCCAGGTGGCGAACGATCTCCGCACCGTCTTTCAGCGTGAGTCCATCACGAGCGAAGTCTTCCATGCCTAGCTTGATCAGCACGGCGTATTCATGGCCCACTCGGTCACGGATGGACGCTGCTACCTCCTCGAGGAAGCGCATCCTGCGCGCGGCTGTGCTGCCCCAGCGATCTCCACGCCAGTTGGCAGCCGGGGAGTTGAACTGGTTGATCAGATAGCCGTGTGCGGCGTGGATCTGCACTCCGTCGAAGCCCGCCGCCTTCGCCCGCCCCGCCGCGTCACCGAAGGCGGTGATGATCTCGTGGATCCCTTCCTCGCTGAGTTCCACGGGGCGTTCCTGGCCCTTCGCGACGGGCACTGGTGACGGTGCCACAGGCGACCCGGGGATGGCGTCCGCGGCGCATTGCCTTCCACCGTGGTTGATCTGCATCACCACCAGACCGCTCTCGCCATGGACAGCGCCGGTGAGCGTTTCCAGGTCTGGTATCAAGTCGTCTCTGTGAACCCCCATCATGTGCAGGTGGCAGCGACCTCCCTCGTGAACGAAGCAGTGGCCAGTGATGATCAGGCCCACGCCTCCGCGCGCCAGGTCGCTGTAGAGGTCGGAGAGGGGTTGCTCCGGTCTCCCATCGAGATCGCTCATGTACTCCGCGGTGGCTGAGCGGACCAGCCGGTTGGGCAACTCCAGACTGCCGATGGTGCCTGGCTCAAACAGCATGGACATGGTGGTCTCCTCCATAGCGCTGGCTGTGGAAAGAAGTCGTGGTCAGAGGCGTGCGCCAGTATATCACAATCTGCTGGAGCGGACAAGACCCGTCGGAGGGAATTGTGGAGGAAGGACACCGAGATGAGCCTGTCGCCAGAGTGAGGCGGGCACTTGGCCCATCGTCGGTTGACGGCGTGGCGGGCTGCCGCGTTGAGGAGCGTACGGCCAGCCACAAATCTGCGTCCTGCGCTGAGGCTTTGACAAGGGCCGCGCGAGTTGGTATACTAGGAAGGGTGGAGGGGGTTGCTTCCGCTGGACGCTGCGGAATCATCCCCTCGCATTCTCTTGTATGAGAGGAGAGCCCAGGCTAGAAGGGGGCCAAGAACTCGTGATACCGATATTCCCATTCACGGCCATTGTAGGCCAGGGGCCAATGAAACGCGGCTTGATCCTCAACGCCATCAACCCTTTGATCGGAGGGGTGCTCATCCGGGGCGAGAGAGGCACGGCGAAATCCACGGCCGCGCGGGCGCTGGCTGCCTTGTTGCCGGACATCGAGGTGGTGGCTGATTGCCCGTTTGGCTGCGATCCGTACCGACCCGAAGCGATGTGCGATTCGTGCGCTGAACGGTACAAGCAGCGAGAGAAGCTGCCCGTGGCGAGCCGCGCCATCAGAATCATTGACCTGCCCGTGAGCGCAACAGAGGACCGGGTGGTGGGCACGCTCGACATCGAGATGGCCATCAGATCGGGCGAGAAACGGTTCGAGGCGGGCGTGCTGGCTTCCGCCAATCGCGGTATGCTGTACGTAGATGAGGTGAATCTGCTGGATGACCACGTGGTGGATGTCCTCTTGGACTCCGCAGCGATGGGCGTGAACGTCGTGGAGCGGGAGGGCATCTCCTTCAGCCATCCCGCGCAGTTTATCCTCGTGGGCACCATGAACCCCGAGGAAGGAGAGCTGCGCCCTCAGCTTCTGGACCGCTTCGGGCTCTGCGTGATGATCAGCAGCATCGCGGAGCCAGGAGCGCGCAAGGAGATCCTGGTCCGGCGTATCCAGTACGAGAAAGATCCGGTTGCTTTCTACGACGTTTGGCGGGACGAAGAGCGACGGTTGGCGCGTCAAATCACCCGAGCCCGAGACCTTCTCCATGAGGTATCGTACACGGAAGACGACCTCTCGGACATCGCTCAACTCACGGCGGACCTGGGGGTGGATGGCCATCGAGGGGACATAGTGATCCTCAAGGCCAGCCTGGCGCACGCTGCCTTCGAGGGCAGGAACAGGATCACCCAGCGGGACATCCTGCTGGCGGCCGAACTGGCCTTGCCGCACCGCCTCAAGAAGCAGCCTCTGCAACGCAGCGAGGCTCGCATGGAGCAGCTCAGGGAACAGCTTCGCGGTGTGGAAGCGGGGGCTGCCGATCAGGATGCGTCCATGCTCCAGGAGATCCCCTCTGCGAGTAAAAAAAAAGACCTGACCGGCGATGAAGGGGAGGCGGAGGATGCCCCACCGCTGAAGTCCGCGCCCAAGAGCCAGCATGAGGGCGAAGACGGTGCTGCTTCGTCGACGCGCCGGGGCGTATCGATCCCCGTGGGCGGCCCCCTGAGGGTGCCCCGCTTGAGCACTCCGCTGGATCGTCTGTCCAGGCGCACCTCGGGTCGCCGTAGCCTCACCCGCACCAACCGGAAGCGCGGCCGCTACGTGTTCAGCAGGCCGATGGACGGGCGCATTGAAGACATCGCTTTCGATGCGACAGTCCGCCAGGCCGCCCCACAGCAAATCCACCGCCAGGGTTCCGGACTTGCCCTAGCCATAGACAGGGAGGACTTGCGCCGGAAGGTTCGGGTCACCCGTGCAGCGAACCTCGTGCTCTTCGTGGTGGACGCCAGTTGGTCCATGGCGGCGGCCGAACGGATGATAGCCACCAAGGGAGCTATACTGTCTCTGCTTCAGGATGCCTACCAGCGCCGGGACAGGGTGGGTCTCATCGTCTTCCGGCAGAATGGGGCAGAGTTGCTGTTGCCCCCCACGTCCAGCGTCAAGCTGGCAGAGAGGATGCTGGGAGACATCACTGTGGGAGGCAAGACCCCTCTATCGAGCGGACTGCATCTGGGTTACCAGGTCTTCATGCGAGAGATCAACAGGAACCCGCAGGTGATGCCGCTGATGATTCTCCTCACGGACGGGGCGGGGAATGTCTCCATGACCGACATGACGCCCCACGAGGAAAGCTGCAAGCTGGCGGAGTTGCTCCACCACAGCGACGTCCGATCGGTGGTCATCAACACCGAACACAAGTCCTTTGACCGCGGCTTGGCGCAGGAACTGGCCTTCCACCTGGGGGGCGAATGTTACACCTTGGAGGAGTTGGGGGCCGAAGAGCTGTACAAGACGGTGCGAAGCGAGCTCCCATGCTGAAGCGGGCCGGTGGACAGCGGAGCCTGAACAGGCTCGACTGGTCCAGAACCTACCATCGGCGTGCCTGTCGATGACGGGTCTAGGGTAGTGGTGGAGAGCGGGGTGAGAACGCCCCGCTCTATTCTTTGCCCCTGCGAGTCAGCATCATAGCCTGGATGTGGTGAACCCTGTCGCGGAGCTGCATCCACGTTGGTGGTCCGGCGCAGAGCGTGGCGAGACAGTGTGTCTCATGACATTATGCTTGTTGCGGAATACGTGAGGAGGAGACGAGGTGAAGGAGTATCGGTTTGTGCAAGTGGACGTATTCACCAACGAGGTCTTCGGGGGCAACCCCCTCGCAGTCTTCCCGGAGGCGGAAAGCTTGACATCGGGCGAGATGCAGCAACTCGCTCGGGAGATGAATCTATCGGAGACGACATTCGTACTGCCCGCTGACGACCCCAGTGCCGATTTCAAGGTCCGCATCTTCGCGCCCAACGTGGAGATGCCCTTCGCGGGGCACCCTGTGGTGGGCACGCACTGGGTATTGGCGCATCTCGGCCGCGTGGAACTGAAGGAGCCGGTGACGTTGGTTCGCTTCGAGTTGGGTGTAGGCGTGTTGCCTGCTGAACTCGAGGTTGCCGGAGGAAGAATCGAACGGGTGGTAATGACGAGCGACCAACCCACGTTTCTCGAGGTACTGCAAGACGTGACCGAGCTGGCCTCGGGCCTCGGCCTCCCTGAGGAGGCGATCACCGAGACACACCTGCCGGTCCAAGTGGTGTCCACCGGGATACCCTCACTGATGGTGCCCGTCCGCTCTCTAGCCGAGGTGCAGGCGCTGGATGCGAGCAAGCTGAACGTCGCTGCCCTGTCCCGGGTGTGCGAGGCCCTCGCGACGGAGACGGTGCTGGTATTCACGCTGGAGACAGTGGACCCGGGGGCCACGGCGCACGTCCGCATGTTCGCCCCGATGGTCGGGGTGCCGGAGGACCCGGCCACCGGGTCCGCCAATGGTACCCTCGGAGCATACCTGGTCTTCCACCGAGCTGTGCCGGTCGAGGAGGGCACCAACCACTTTGTGAGCGAGCAGGGCGCGGAAATGAGGAGACCCAGCACCGTGCATGTCCTAGTGGACACCTCCGGAGACGAGATCACTAGGGTGCGGGTGGCAGGCAACGTGGTGCCGGTCCTCGAGGGCGAGGTGCGCTTCTGAGAGTGCGCTGGCAGTTCTCGCGGAGTGCGGGCATACAGGAATGAAGCAGCATGAATCGCTGAGCTTCCTCGGCAAACCAGACGTACGAAACGCGATCCTGCTCAGCGAGATAGGCGTCCTGGTGCACGACCTGGGGAAGGTGAGTGCGGAGTTCGTCGCGGGGGAGGACCCCTTTCACAGCCACCTGGTGCTTCGGCGCCTGACGAGGGGCAAGGACGCCTGCCTCGGATCCAATCCAGGTCCGTGGTCGGCCGTTGTCCACGTGCTGAGGACAGCCAGCCTCGTTCCCGAGGAGAGGGTTGTGGCCGACGCTATCTCCAGCGAGATCGCAAAGCGTCGGTTAGGCGATCTTGCCAGTCCGGACTGCCGCATGGAGTCCCTGGAGGCGATCCTGGACAGCGCCAAGGCCGAGCTACGGGCGGATCGCGAGGTCGGCTTCGAGCGAGTTGCCGGGATGGCGCGGGAAACGTGGCTGGACTTCGTGTGGCAGGTGGAGCAGGAGGAGGCCATCGGTGCCATGGAGCCACCCTTCGTCGGGGTGGATGGGTTCTACGAGCAACTGGACCGGTTGCCCTGCGTGGCCGACTTGCTGGAGATGGGGGGCCGGACGTGGCACCCTGTGGAGATACGGGCGCCAGAGGCAAGGCTCCTCCAAGCGATCCATGGAGGTGAACACGCTGCCGGCCCGCTGTGGTCGAGATGTGACCCGTACCGGCTGGCCGATGTTCGACGCCTGTGGTGCGAGGTGCTGGCCAATCAGTTCCTGGAGATCAACAACATCAGAAAGGACGGCCCCGGAGATCTAGGCTCTTGGTTCTGGAAAAGCCGGCTCGACGCGGGGCACGAGGCTGCCACCTTTCTCCTGGGCGACTACGGACCCGCAGCGACCCTGGACGACGAGGAGAGAGAGGCACTGAAGTGGCTGGGAGTGCGGGTCATCAGCCGGTGGGCGTGCAGCAAGATTGTGCTGGGAGCCCAGGCAAACGGTACCCCTGTGAGCCTCTGGGATCACTGCCGGACTCTCGCCGCACTCCACAAGTCGAGCACCGCCCAGGCGCTCCTCTCGGGGAGCTGGCCCGAGGCTCACAAGCTCTCTTGGGTCAGGCTGCGCGTCGGGATCGGACAGGTCGACGCGGCCGGGGTGACCAAGATCAAGGAGTTGATCGAGCTGGAGTACCCTCTGGGAAACGAGCTAGTGCGCACGAACGCAGAGGCACACTTCAGCTTTCCGGGTCTAGATGGTCGCCCGGCGTCCAACCTGCTGGAGGAGCTCAGAGTCGAGGTCGGCAGTCTGCTGGGGAGAAGCGAGTCTCCAGAGATGCAGCTCTCGCCGCTGTCCAAACAGGAAGCCGATTCGCTCGTGGGGAGGAGTGTCTGCTAGACTCGGGTGAGGTATTCTCCTGTTCTGGTGTCCACGCGTACTGTGTCGCCTTCTTCGACGAAGAGGGGTACCTGAACTACGAGACCGGTGTCCATCGTAGCGCGCTTGGTCGCTCCGGTCGCCGTATCGCCCTTGACGCCGGGATCGGTGTGGGCGACCTCGAGGTCAACAGTTACCGGCAGCTCTATCTCCACGGGCTGGCCCTCGTTCATGGAGATTGATAGCATCAGACCCTCTTTCAGATAGTCCACGTTCTCCTGTAGAGTCTCAGCCGAGAGCGCCGGCTGCTCGTAGGTCTCTGTATCCATGAAGTGGTAAAGATCGCCATCCCGGTAGAGGTATTGCACTTGTCGTAGCTCCAACCGCACATCCCGGAACTTGTCGCTGGCGCCGAAAGTGCGCTCGATGGTGCGCCCGGTGCGGAGGTTTCGCAGCTTGACTCGCACATTGGCGCTTCCTCGTCCTATGTATGAGTGCTGGTACTCAAGCACGCGATGCAGGTCGCCGTCCAGCTCGAACGTAACCCCTTTTCTCAATTCGGTTGACATAATCATGTACTAGTGTCCTTTCGCGTTTTCTGGCTGGGGACGAAGGTGGCGCGAGATGGTGAAGGAGAAAGTGCTTCCTTTGCCTACCTCGCTCTCCACCCACACCTGGCCCTCATGCAGTTCGACCAGTTCCTTGACGATGGAGAGGCCCAGGCCCACGCCTGGATGCTCCCTTCTGAGAGAGTCACCAACTTGATAGAACCGGTCGAACAGCCTCCTGAACTCCTCGGTGGCGATGCCGACGCCTGTGTCTTTGACAGACATGCCTAGCTGGTCTTCGGTGACGGTAGCGCCTATCTCGATACTGCCCCCCCGGGGGGTGAACTTGATGGCATTGGACAGCAGATTGGAGAGAATGAGGTGCAGTTTGCCTTCGTCAGCCCAGATGGAAGGTATGTCCTCGGGGATGCTCAGGATCAATGATTGCTCCTTCTCGTCCACCTGGAAGCCCAGGTCCTGGGCCACTGCTTGCACGGTGCCGGCTACCTGCACCGGTTGCAGCTCGAGTTCCATCTCGCCCGCCTCCAGATAGCGGAGGTTCAGCATGTCTGTCACCAGGTTCTTTAGCCGCGTGGCGCTCTGGATAATGGCCTCAGTGTATTTTTTGTTGGCGTCGGCCGCCTGTTCGTCCAGGAGATGAGCGTAGCCGAGCAGTATAGCCAGAGGCGTGCGCAACTCGTGGGAGGCCACGTTGATGAACTCGCTCTTCAGTTCATCCAGCTTCTTCAAGTCTTCATAAGCCTGCTGGGTCTCCTCGAATAGACGAGCGTTCTTGATGGCAATGGCCGCTTGGCTGGCTAGCACCGACGCCAGTTCCAGCGATCCTGCGGTGAAGAGAGAGTCGTTGCTTCCCAACTTGCTCAGATTCAGAACGCCGATCAGCTCTTGCCGCACTGTGAGGGGAACGCAGACTGCTGAGGAGATCTGATCTTGCTTCATCAGCTTGCGCAGTTCACCCCCTGGCGGTGAGGTGCTGTCGAGGACGAGAGCTTCACGTTGCTCCGCCACTCTGCCGGCGATGCCCTCGCCGAGCTTGATCCTCGTGGTCGCGACCACTTCCTCGGGGAGACCGATGGCAGCCTGGATGGTCAAGCTTTGGGTGCCTTCGTCAAACAACATCAGAGAGGCCCGATCCGCGCCAGTCTCGCGACAGCTCACCTCAACGATCTCCACGAGCAACTGTTGGAGGTTAGTCATGCCCATGAAAGCCTTGCTCAGCTCATACAGCGGAATCAAAGCCCGGAGCCGGATATTCTCCCGGCGAGCGCGGCCCCTGGTGAGGGCAGAGGAGACGACCTCTTGGAGCTCACGTGCCGAGAAAGGTCTTGGCAACAGATCGTCCACGCCGTGGCGCAGGGCGTCGAGCGCTGCTGCCACCGCGCTCTGGCCAATCATGACCACACCCACGATGCCGGGGTCGGTGGCTTTGAGAGCCTGCACCGTATCCAACCCGTCCTGACGATCCACCGTGAGGTCGGCGAGCACCAAATCGAATCGCTGGTGACGGGCCATATCGATGGCCCGCTGTCCGCTGGTGGCACCAGTGACCTGGTATCCGCCACGCTCGAGCACGTCTACGCAGGATTCGAGCGCGGGGGCATCGTTGTCTACGACCAGGATTCGCTCGCCGGGCATCTCACATCGGTTCTTTCCGCTGTACGCTGGCGCTATTTTAGCATAGGGCAACGTCACAGACAATGGAGCACTGTCCAGACTGGAACTCAGGGCTATGGGTCATCCAGAGCGACTCCGATGCTTGTCTGTGCGTGGATCGCCTGTCGGGTAGGACGGTGGGGAGCGGAGAGCGAGGCCATGGCCGTCCGAAACCGTGGTGGCACACTGGTTGCCAGAAGACGAGAAGTTCAGTATAATTCAGCTTGTCCCCCTAACGTCGTTCCGTGCGTCAAAACTGGGAGAGAGTCAGATGACATCCCCGCCCCCGAGTGCTGAGGGACGTACTAACGCACATCCCGGAGA
>Ga0307421_1002127_pt1 | contig 11408 bp, 9 predicted proteins | sample SalMarWE160270MG_FD_202163 | JGI IMG/M metagenome (GOLD analysis project Ga0307421, IMG submission 202163) | Salt marsh sediment microbial communities from the Plum Island Ecosystem LTER, Massachusetts, United States - WE1602-70 | ecosystem: Environmental > Aquatic > Marine > Intertidal zone >...
TATTCAAAGTTGTATAGTTCACGATGTGTGTAAACTTTTTTTCATTAGGGTTCACGATGTGTGTAAACTTTTGAGTTCACGATGTCTATGTATTTGTCAGTTAGTGAATAGTGAATAGTCGTTAGTATAAAATTGGTTAGCTGGTTAACTGGTTTAATATTAACTCATTAACTAACTCATCAGGTAACCAATTCACAACTAACTTACTATTCTCTACTCCTACTTTAAATTCCTGCAAATTTTTCAAAAAAATATTATTTTTTTTAAATAAAAAGGGTAAAAAAGGGACGGTTCTATTTTTTATTTTCTGAAAACTATTCCTAAAAAATAGAACCGTCCCCTTTTTACCGTCCCCTTTTTACCCTTTTTATTATATTTTATCCACAGGTTGAGCAAGAATCGGATGAACACGAGCTGCAAGAACTTGAGCTTGAACTCATTGAGGATGAAGTCTTTCCGATGCAGAATCCGCAGCCATTAAAAATCCTTTTAATGTTCTTGCTCTTACATTTTTCACAAGATATCTTGCCTTCTTCCATCTCTTTGATCGTTGCTCTAACCTCAAAGGTTTCGTGACAATCCTGACATTCAAAATCATAGTTCGGCATCTTAATTTTCCTCTCTTTTTCATACTATTTTTGTCAACTTTATTTTCTATACTTATTTATACTCCAAACTATCCTTTATGTCAAGAAAAAAATCTATAAAATCTCTGCAAAACTTGTTTCAAGAACTAACCAAAGGACGGCTCCCCGGCAAATTATCTGGTGAATTGTCGTTTGACAAATACTTAAAAAAGGTATAAAATTCGAAAATAAAAAAGGACTATTGTATTTTAATCGCTAAATCCCTTAAACAAAGAGAACGGGGGAACCAACACTCTGGGGTGAATCTCATTACCTTTAACTTTAGTAATGAGTAGGGCAATCCTTTCAGCTCGAATCCGTCAGCTAACCTCGTCAGCGCGAAAGGAGATATGATAATCAGAACATACTTTTTAAATATTTCAGAGAAACTAAAATCGAATAGTTTCTCTTTTTTTTAGTTAAAAGAATTCAATAAATAATTAATTTACTTTGAAGTTTAAAAAAAATACAACGAGGTGATGAATCTCTTGAAAATAATTATCATAGGCGCGGGAAAAGTCGGTTGCCAAATAGCCCAAACCCTTTCTTCAGAAAATCATGATGTAACCTTGATCGAAAAAAATGATACAATCCGACAGACCGCTCAAAATAATTTAGATGTACTCACTATTTTAGGCAATGGAGCCAGTGTTCGCACGTTAGAAGAAGCGGGAATAAAACAAGCAGGCATGGTCATTGCTGTAACCAGCAGTGATGAAGTAAACATGATAGCCTGTATGACTGCAAAGCAATTTAATGTGCCTCAAAAAATTGCTCGAATTAGAAATCCTGAATACCTCTATGCCAATGTCCTATCACGAGAAAAATTAGGAATAGATTTTACCATTAATCCGGAAAGAGCTACCGCCAAGGAAATAATTAAATTACTAAAATCCCCAAGAAACGTTGCTCAGGTACAGAGCTTCGCTGGAGGGAAGGTTCATCTTTATGAACTAAAAGTTGAAAAAGGTTTCGCTTTTATTAATCAACAATTAAAAGCGATTGCTTTTAAATATCCTATATTAGTTGCCGCCATTTATCGAAATGACAACATCATTATTCCTAACGGAGAAGAGAAAATTATGGCAGGCGATAATTTATATATTTTAATTAAAAAAGATTACTTTTTAGAGTTAGATGAAATTTTTAGCCAAGAACCTTTAAGCGTGCAAAATGTTTTGATTTTGGGAGGAAGCAGAATTGGGACCCAAACTGCTTTGTTATTAGCAAGATTAGGCATTAGCACTAAATTAATTGAGAGAGACAAAGAAAAATGTGAAAAAATTGCTGAAAACCTTCCTCATACCTTGGTAATAAATGGCGATGGAACCAATATTGATCTTTTAAAATCTGAAGGCATAGAAACCATTGATGGTTTCGTTACAGTCACCGGATTTGACGAAGATAATCTTTTAGCAGCCTTGTTAGCCAAACACCTGGGCGCAAAAAAGGTCATTGCCAAAGTAGATAGAATAAACTATATTCCCATATTGGAAAAAATTGGAGTAGATGCTGTAGTCAATCCCAGAATGACTACTGCTTCCGCTATCTTACGATTTATTCGAAGAGGGAAAATTATCTCTTTAACTTTATTAAAAGAAGGAAAAGCCGAAGTTATCGAATTGATCGTTAGTCCTCACTCAAAAATTATTAACACACCATTAAAAAATGCTCATTTACCCCAAAATAGCATTATCGGTGCCATTGTTCGTAAAAAGGAAGTTATTATTCCTCATGGCAATGATATCATTCAGCCTGAAGATGAAATCATTATATTCGCTTTGTCATCCGATATAAAGGAAATTGAAAAAATCTTCGATGGTGGAGAAAAATAAAATTGAGATATAAGATTGTCCTAAATACCTTAGGTAGCCTTTTATTTTTCTTGGGATTAACTATGGTATTTCCTCTTTTATATGCTATTTACTATCACGAACCGGTAATTAATGCCTTCATATTTTCAATGGCTATTACTTCTTTAAGCGGTCTTTTATTATGGAAATTTTTTTCTTCAGAAGAACTTATCGGTCACAAAGAAGGATTTGCTATTGCTGCCCTGGGTTGGATATTGGCTGCTGGTTTCGGAGCTCTTCCTTTTTTCTTTAGCGGTACTTTCCCCAGTTTCATTGATGCTTATTTTGAATCAATGTCCGGATTCACCACTACCGGGGCTACCGTGCTTGTCCCCATTGAAGGAAATCCTTATGCCATTCTTTTCTGGCGGGATTTTATCCAATGGTTGGGCGGTATGGGGATTATCGTTTTGGTAGTAGCTATTCTTCCGGCGTTAGGAGCAGGGGGAATGCAATTATTCAAATCAGAAGTACCCGGACCTGAAAAAGATAGATTAAAACCAAGAATTAAAGAAAGTGCTAAACTTTTATGGCAGGTCTATATCATCATATCTGCTTTACAGGTTGGATGTTTGTATTTTACCGGAATGACTTTATTTGACGCCCTTACCAATATGTTTGGAACTATGGCCACAGGAGGTTTCAATCCCAGAAATCTAAGTATAGGTGCCTATAACAATCCAGTCTTTGAAATTATTATAATTTTTTTTATGTTTGTAGCCGGAGCAAATTTCACTTTACATTATCAAACCCTTCATGGAAATATAAAAAGCTTATTCAAAGATAAAGAATTCCTTTTTTACGGAGGAGTAGTTCTGATGGCTATCCTGGCAGTTACTGCCCAACTAAGAGTGACCATTTATAACTCATTCCTCAATGCACTCAGATATGGTTCTTTCCAAGTTGTATCTATAGTCACGACTACCGGTTTTGCCACCGCTGATTTTGATACCTGGCCGGCATTTTCTAAAAGTATTTTACTTATTTTAATGTTCATAGGCGGTTGTGCCGGTTCGACCGGTGGAGCAATTAAAAATATTCGGGTTCTCCTCCTTATAAAGCAGGCCCATAGAGAATTTCGTAAATTGATTCATCCGCAAGCGGTATTCCCAATTAGATTGGGAGATAAGGTAGTGTCTGAAGATGTGATGCGCAATATTACCGGATTTTTCTTTCTTTATATCTTTATTTTTGTTATCTCTACTTTGATAATGGCTATATTGGGGCTGGATATAGTCAGTGCAATGGCCTCAGTTGCCGCCACTTTGGGGAATGTGGGGCCGGGCCTTGGACTGGTCGGCCCAGTTCAGACTTATGCTTTTATACCACCTTTGGGGAAAATTGTTTTAACCCTATGCATGTTGTTGGGTCGATTGGAAATATATACCGTCTTGATTCTGGTAGTTCCAGAATTTTGGAAAAAATAATTAATTAAACTAGCCGTTAAGTGAATAAACCTAGCGTGGAGCGTTTAGCGTATAGGTGCTGGTTATAAATGTAAGGAAAATGCAAAATGCAAGATAAATTGGTTAACTGGTTTTCTGGTTAGCTAACTTGTTTAATACTAGTAATTCATCAACCAATCAACCAGCTATCCAAGCAACTAATTAACCAATCAAGAGACACAATTAAATTAAAATTATAATTTAGAAAACGAGGTAAGAAGCCATATCGCTCATTAAACCGATAAAAGAAAAAAAACTATCACCACCCCGGGTATTAGTATCAGGATTTTTAGTGGTAATTACTATTGGAACTATTCTTCTTAACCTTCCCTCAGCTTCCAGCACTGCAAAGAGTATCGGTTTTATTAATGCCCTTTTTACTGCCACTTCTGCTACTTGTGTTACCGGATTGATTGTGCTGGATACGGGAAGAGATTTTTCTATCTTTGGGCAATTGGTTATCCTGATTCTCCTGCAATGTGGTGGATTAGGCATAATGACTATGTCCACCATGTTTGCCTTCTTAGCGGGAAAAAGAATCTCTTTAAGGCAAAGATTAATCATGCAGGAATCCCTAAATCAATTTTCTATCGGAGGATTAGTTCGTTTAGCTAAATATATCTTAATATTTACCGTGGTTATTGAAATTGCAGGAATGGCTATACTATTCTTTTGCTGGCAAAAGTTCTATTCCCCATTAGAAGCTTTTTACCTGGCAGTCTTTCATTCTATCTCTGCCTTTTGCAATGCCGGGTTTTCTCTCTTTTCAGATAGCATAATGCGCTATAAGGGAGATTTAATAATTAATCTTACTTTTATGGTTTTAATTATATTGGGAGGTATCGGATTTTTAGTATTATTAGAACTTTTTCATTATGGGAAAAACGGGACTCTCTCCTTGCACGCTAAATTAGCTTTAAGAATAAGTCTTATACTTACTCTAATCGGTTTTATAATGATATTCTTTATAGAATTCAATAACCCTTCCACCCTAAGAGATTTGAGTTTTCCGGAAAAAATATATGGTTCAATTTTCCAATCAGTTACCGCCCGTACTGCAGGTTTTAATACCATTCATATCGGAAGCATGCAAAATGCTACTCTTTTCTTAATGATTCTCTTGATGTTTATTGGTGCCTCTCCCGGTTCTACCGGGGGAGGCGTCAAGACCACTACTTTCGGTTTACTTGTATTATACGCCTGGTCCTCACTAAAGGGGAAAGAAGAAATTCAGATCTTCAAAAGAAGAGTATCACGGGATATAATTCCCAAAGTTTGTACTGTTATCACCCTCTCCTTGGGCATGGTTTTTATCATGACCATTCTATTATCTTATGTAGAGGGAGGAGACTTTATCAAAGTATTATTTGAGGTTGTTTCTGCTTTTGGCACAGTAGGATTATCAACAGGTATTACTTCATCCTTGAGTTTAGCTGGTAAGATTATCATTATTATTACTATGTTTACCGGTAGAATTGGACCTTTGGGTCTTGCCTTATCATTAATTCAAAAACGAGAACCGGAAATGATTAGATATCCTGAAGAAAAAATTATGGTAGGGTAAAAATAAATTGACCAATTCGCCAATCTACCAATTTACCAATTAATTTCGTTAGTATATACTATAGCGGATAATATAATTAGTATGTAGTATATATAGCAAAGTAAAGATAGAAAAATAAAATTCAAGAGTCTGAGGACAGAATAAAATCGTATCTCGTGAAGAAAATAGCAGATAACGTAGAGCGTGTAGCGGATAGAAGAAAAGTGATAAGTAATGTGTAATTAGTAATATGTAGGGGTTCAATTCATCGAATCCGTCAAAGAAGTTAACAAAAAACTTCGGGTCGGATAAATCCGACCCCTACAGCAACTGGAAAACTGGTCAATTGGGTAATCGGGTAATTGGTCAATTGGCCAATTTTAAAAAGGAGGTGTTTTTCATGAAACAATTTATAGTTCTTGGTTTAGGAAGATTTGGTTCTTCAGTAGCCACAACCCTGGTTGAATTAGGGCATGAAGTCCTGGGAATAGATATTGATGAAGAAAGAGTAGATGTCTTAAAAGATAAAATCACTCAAGTAGCACAGGCTGATGTCACCGAGGAAAAAGTTTTGAAAGAATTGGGAGTAAAAAACTTTGATGCAGCTATAGTGGGTATCGCCACTGATTTGGAGACAAGTATCTTAGTAACTATGATGTTAAAGGAAATGGGATTAAAATACATTATCGCCAAAGCACAAAATAATCTGCATGCAAAGGTTTTAAAAAAAATTGGGGTGGATAAAATCGTATTTCCCGAAAGAGATATGGGGGCAAGGATTGCTCAAAGACTAGTCACTCCAAATATTAAAGACTATATAGAACTGGAACCCGAATATAATGTTATTGAAATTGAAGCCTTACCTGAATTTGCAGATAAAACTTTGAGTGAACTTGAACTGCGGAATAAATACGGAATAAACGTTTTAGCCATAAAAAGAAATGATAGTTTTAATATCTCACCGCGGGCAAAAGACGTCATAAAAAAAGGAGATTTTCTAATTGTAATCGGGGAGACCAAAAAAATTACTGAATTAGCTGACCAAGCAAATCATTGAAAAAATAATTTTTTAGAAAACCGTGGACATTTAGAATACCTAAAATCCGTAAAACAACCATACTGAGAGATAAAACTATGCAGATATTTGATAGAAAACTAAAAAAATATTTTCCCAATTATATATTCCAAAGTTTATTGGCTACTATTACTCTGACCATTATTCTTTATTTTGAAAATATATTTACCCGTACCGCTATCATTGCCTCTTTGGGGGCAACTACTTTTATTATCTTTGCTATGCCTAAATACGCTACCGCTCAACCCAGGAAGGTTATAGGAGGACATATGGTCTGCATTATTGTGGGAATCGCTTGTTTTTATATGGCTTCTTTAACTCAAAATAGAGAAAGTCTTTTTCTCACTCAGAATTTACTTAAAATCCTTATTACCTCCCTCTCTGTAGGATTGTCTATCTTTATAATGACTATTACTAACACCGAACATCCTCCTGCCGCCGGAACTGCCTTGGGAATAGTGGTCCAGGGCTGGTCTTATTCCACTATACTGGTTATCCTTATAACCATTTCCCTTTTATCCCTGACCAAATATTTACTAAAACCATGGTTAAAAGATTTGGTTTGACATTATTTTATTTGTATTTAATAATATTTTATTATAAAATATTATTAAGCATTAATCCGGCCTACCACTATTTATTTTATTCTACTTGTAGTAAAACCATTAAACAATAGAGTCATCTTAAAACTTCTTTTTTCCTATCTTTGCGCACTGCAGAAATCATTTTTTATTTTGATGGTTAAAATAGGATATTCGAATGAAAAATATTCTATAAAGAATTGTAACTCGTTCTCAAAAACAGATATTTTATAGGAAAATACGTAGAGAGTAAGGGGTTTTTATCAATAGGATAGAAAGGAGGTTGAATATATGATAAAAAATATTTTATTTGTCTATAATCAAGTAAGCCAGAGAGAACGTAAGGGACTCTTTAGAGAATGTATTCCCACAGAAGATGTAGATGCTATCCGCAAGGCTTTGATTGAGACTAATAACAATATTTTATCTTTAGACCTGCTTTCACCGGAACAATTGAACAAGTTTATCAGCAAACATAAACCCATTGATCTGGCTTTTATCCTGGCAGAAGGGTATAAAGATATTCCCCATACCTTTTATAGCGGGCATGGTGCAGCCATGGTACATAAACAGTTAAATAAATACCATATCCCCTGCGCCCTCTCCGATATTGAAAGCATGGAAGTCTGCCGCAATAAAGATCTTACTTATATCCAACTCAGGGGAAAAAATATTATAGTTCCGAATCATTTTATATTTGATAGCCACTTTCGATTTAACAAAATACAATTACTCTCCCAGATAGAGAAAATAGGATTTCCCCTGATGATAAAACCAGCTGGCGGAGGAGATAGCATAGGTATTACCCCTAAATCTGTAGTACACAATCTACAAGAACTAAAAAATAGATTTATCGGTCTAAAAAAAGAATTAGGTCCTGAAAGATTAATCATCGAAAAATATTTACCCGGAAGAGAGTATACTGTTGGAGTTCTGGGCAGTAAAGCGAAAAAATACATTTTACCCATTATCGCTTTCCCTACAGACCATGGTATCAGATATACTTCCACTAAAAAGAAAGAATATAAAATGAGGGAAAAATTTGAAATCATCTATCGGGATGATGAAAGATTTAAAAAACTTGCCCAAATTGCTATCAAGACCTTTGATGCCGTGGGAGCCAGTGATGCTATCAGAATTGATTTTATAGAAGATGAATCTCGAAAAGCCTACGTTAACGTTATAGATGTGAATGGTACGCCTGCTTTATCTCTAACTGGTTCTTTGACCTTTATGGCAAGCAAAGTAGGACTAACTCATAGCCAATTGATAAAACTTATTTTTTATGAAAGTGTCGTCCGACATAATTTAGCCCCTACCTATCTTCTGGAAGAAATTATATCTAAAATTCAAGCCAGGCTCGCTACTTATTATGCTGATAAAGAGGATGAAGATGCGGAAAGAGCTTTAATTTAAATAGTCCTTATTTTCCTTCAGATTCCAAATCTATCATCTTCTTTTTTAGAGGATTATCCTTTTGACCGGAAAATCCCCCTATACTACCGTCACTCTTTATAACCCGATGACAGGGGACGACTAGTGGTAAAGGATTATTTCTCATGGTGTTTCCTACTGCCCGATATGCTCGAGAATAACCGGCAGTTTCTGCTACCTCTTTATAGGACCTGGTTTCACCATAAGGTATTTTCTTAACTCTCTGTGCAATTTTCTTCTGAAAATCCGTATAACTGTCTAAGTTCAATTGGTAATCTGTAAAACCAACTTTCTTGCCCGCATAATATTCTTTAACCTTTTGAATTAAATTTTCCCAACCTCTATTATCTTCGAAAAGATGATTGCATTTTAACTCTTTCTTTATTATAAAAAGAACATCCTCTTTTTTTTCTTCGGGTAAAACAAAAATCCGCAAACCTTTTCGGTCAAATGCAAATCCTGCCCAGCCCCAGTTAGTCAAAAAGATAGCATATTTTAAAATATTTTCCGACATACATTTTCCCCTTTTTTGTTTTGTTGCTATATTTATTATATAATCTAAATGAGTCGTGGTCAATAAACCCGTTTTATGCTAATAACTGATTTAATTGGAGAATTGGTAAATTGGCCAATATTACATTATTAAGTTAGGAAAAATTATGTTAAAAAAAATAAATGTCCTGCTGCTGGCAGGTGGAAAAAGTAAAATAAGCTTGAGAAAATTTACCGGAAAAGAAAATAAGGCATTAATTGAAATAGGCCCTCACCGCAAACCTATGATTCTACATATAATAGAAGCTCTAAAAAAATCAAAATACACTGATAAAATCATCGTAGCAGGACCTGAATCAGTACAAAAATTAACAAAAGATCTGGTCTGTCTAGCCATTTCCGACGGTCAAACTATTCTTCATACCTTGAAATCAGGTATTTTACCCCTCAGAAAAGACCCATTAATATTAATCGCAACTTGCGATGCCCCTTTAATAACCGGAAAACATATCGATTATTTTATAAAAGAGTGTTACGAGAAGCCTGGGTTTGATATTTATTATCCTATAATCGATAAAGAAGTTTATCAACGGTCTTACCCCTCTTCAGATTTAAGAAGGGTTTATGCTACTCTTATTGAAGGAACTTTTACAGGGGGAAATATTCTTTTAATCAACCCGCGGATTATCATTGATTATTCCGATATAATCAACGATTTTATCTACTTCAGAAAACACCCTCTAAAAATAGCCCGGATATTAGGGGCTCGAATAACCGCGAAATACTTAAGAAAATATCTATCCATCCAGGACTTGGAACAGAAAGTCCCCGAATTATTGGGGGGTTATAAAGGGAAAGCTATCCTCTCTCCTCCGGAAATCGCTCTGGATATCGATAAACCCAGACATTTAAAAGCTCTTTGGAACAATGATTAAAGCTTACTCTTTACTCCATACATACGTCCGCCAGATTTACCGGCAACAAGGTAGGAAGTGATAAAGGCTTTTCGATCATATTCTAAAGAAAGATCCTTTACTTTGGGAAAATAATTTCTTTCACATATTACCCTGAGTATCTGAATTTCTCCATCTTTACCGTATCCAATATTTCGGGTAACTCCGAAGCCCTCATCCCGAAGCCTATTTTCAATCTCCTGCCATTTGCTTTTGGAAATAATACCAATAGACACTATCTCTTTAGAGATCTTTTCAGATATATATATTCCAACGACATTTCCGATGGAAAAACCTCCGCAATAGGCAATAACATTAAGCCAATTCCCAATATCCTGTATTACCTTGCTTACGATCAGAATAAAAATTAAAACTTCAAAAAAACCGAGTACGCCGGCAATAAGCTTTTTTCTTCTTACAATCATCTGAACTCGAAAAGTACCCATGGATACATCCATAACTCTGGATAAAAAAATAATTCCTGCCCCTATATAAATGTTGGAATCCATTACCCTATTAAGTATATCCATTATTATTTCCATAGTCTTTTGCTCTCTTCCATCTTTTTTTGTATTCTAATATCTTATTTATTTTATTTTACTTTGAAATCACAGGTAATTATAATATACAGAAATTTATTATACAACTATTTTTTAAAATGTGTCATTTATTTTAAATATATATTATAATGATAAAATAAAAATACGGATTAAAGAAAGGAATATCTTTTTAATGAAAGCAGAAATTATCAGCATTGGCAGTGAAATACTAAGAGGGCAGATTACCGATACTAATGCAAATTTTATCGCCAAAAAATTAGTTGAATCAGGTATTGATTTAGAGCATATTTCGGGAGTAAGTGATAATCCTGAATCTTTGTTGTCCACTTTAAAACTCGCCCTTCAACGTTCTGACCTTATCATTACCACCGGTGGATTGGGACCTACGGAAGATGATATTACCTACCAAAACATTGCTCGGGCTTTAAATCTTAAACTAATAAAATATCCGGAAGCTGAAGAAAATTTAAAAAAATTTTTCAAAAAAATTAATAAAACAATTTCTCCCTGCAATCTCAAGCAAGCCTACCTTCCGGAAGGAGCCAAAATTATCATTAATCAATACGGTACTGCCCCAGCTATGATTTTAGAAAAAGAGAACAAAATCATATGTTCTTTTCCCGGTGTCCCCCATGAGATGAAAAACCTGATAAAAGAAAATTTAATCCCTTATTTAGAAGAGAAATTTCCACCTGCTATAATTAAAAAATCAAAAACTTTAAAGATTACCGGCCTGGGAGAGGCATCGGTTAATGAGTTGATTCTTGATTATATGAATAAACAAACTAATTTTTCTTTTGGTATCTATGCTAGTCCGGAAGATATCCAGGTCCAGGTTTCTACCCA
>Ga0307421_1002131_pt1 | contig 11399 bp, 10 predicted proteins | sample SalMarWE160270MG_FD_202163 | JGI IMG/M metagenome (GOLD analysis project Ga0307421, IMG submission 202163) | Salt marsh sediment microbial communities from the Plum Island Ecosystem LTER, Massachusetts, United States - WE1602-70 | ecosystem: Environmental > Aquatic > Marine > Intertidal zone >...
GTCGGTGATGCGGCGAATTTACCTTTCAAACGCGAGGCATTTGATGGGGTTGTGTCGCTGCACATGGTTCACCATCTCCCGGCGGTGCAACAGCGGCAAGCGTTCGATGAGTTCCACCGTGTGCTTGCTCCGGGGGGGCAGGTGGTTGTGGTCTATAGCTGGGGTGAGCATGCTCTCATTGTGCGTCTCACACGACCATTTATCCGATTCGCTTTTTCCCTACAGAGGGGCTACGGTCGGTTGCGACAAAAAAGTGAAGGTATAACACCTCAAGCAGAGATACAGAGCCACGATGGCAATACCCAACCGGCTCAAGCTACAGGCACCTTCACATACAAGCATGATTACCACTGGGTACGGCAAGAATTGCGCAATCTTCCTGATCTGCGGGTTGTTGTCTGGAGGAGTGTAAGCACGTCTTTCATGCGGGCCTTTATCTTCCGCCGCCTGCTCGGGCGTTGGTGGTTGCGCCTGCTCTATTGGCTTGAGGAGCGCGCCCCACATCTTTTCGGTAGGATTGGCCAGTACCCCATGATATTAATTAGCAAACCGCCTGTCGTCGAGAAGCCATATTCGAGGTGAAGATTATGGATTGGAATGAGAAAACCATCCTGGTTACAGGTGGAACAGGTTCGTTTGGCCGTAAATTTGTGAAGATCATGCTAGAGGGTTATCAACCGGCAAAGCTGATCGTGTTTAGCCGGGATGAACTCAAGCAGCATGAGATGCGCTCTACCGGGTTTGACCATCCCAGTCTGCGCTACTTCATCGGGGATGTGCGGGATTTAATGCGTCTGCGACGAGCGATGCAGGGTGTAGATATCGTCGTCCATGCCGCCGCACTTAAACAGGTGCCTGCCTGCGAATACAACCCCATCGAAGCCATTATGACCAATATCATCGGTGGGCGAAACGTCGTCGAAGCTGCGCTCGATACCGGCGTTGAGAAAGTTATGGCGCTAAGCACCGACAAAGCAGTCAACCCCATCAACTTATATGGCGCGACCAAGTTGGCGGCTGAGAAATTGTTTATCCAGTCCAATGCCTATGCAGGAGGTGGGGGGACAAGATTCTCGTGTGTGCGTTACGGAAACGTTGTCGGCAGTCGGGGGAGTGTGGTCCCGATGTTCCTCGAGCAAAGGCCAACAGGGCGCATCACCATTACCGACGAGCGCATGACCCGGTTCTGGCTCTCGTTAGAAGAAGGCGTTCGATTCACCATCCGGTGTATCGAACAAATGGAGGGCGGGGAGGTTTTCGTCCCCAAGATCCCCTCCATGCGGGTCTTGGATCTGGCTAAGGCGATCGCTCCTGAAGCTGATATCGAAGTGATCGGCATTCGCCCGGGGGAGAAACTACACGAAGTATTGGTGTCCGAAGATGAAGCGCGGCATACCCTGGAACTGGAGGACATGTACGTTGTTGAACCTGCCGGGGCATTGTGGTTTGGCCATGAATGGCGGAGTTTGGGGAAGCCATTGGTGGAAGGCTTTCGCTATGCCAGCAACAGTAACGAGAACTGGCTCGAGGAGGGTGAAATTCGCAAGCTGGTAGCGCCATTCGATAATACATCTGCGAGGGGGCAGAAGTAGTCTTGGTGCGATTGCTGATCACCGGCGCTAGCGGTTTGCTGGGAGCAAACATCGTCCTGGATGCGCACAGGGAACACGAGGTAATCGCGGTCTATCATCGGCATGCGATTGAACTGAAAGGGGCTCAATCAGTATCAGCTGATCTGAGTCAGCCGGGTAGAGTGAAGGAGTTGTTCGATCGTTTTCAGCCGGAATGGGTAATCCACTGCGCAGCGGATACATCGATCGATGAACTTGAGGGTGATCCTACGCGAGCATTTCGCGCGAACCGGGATATGGCGGCTAACGTGGCTGAAGCGGCGCGGGAAATCGGAGCCAAGATGGTGCACATTTCAACGGATGCGGTCTTCGATGGCCGCGAGGGACCATACCGGGAGGGTGACCCGACGGAGCCAGTGAATGTCTATGGGAAGAGCAAGCTCGCCGGTGAGCATGCCGTACAAGCGGTCTGCCCAGAAGCCCTGATCATCCGTACGAATATCTTTGGCTGGAATGCTCAACCGAAGAGTTCTCTAGCGGAGTGGTTTATCAACAACCTTAAGCAAGGAATACCGTGCAAGGGATTTGTTGATGTGTATTTCAATCCATTACTCGTAAATCATCTATGGGTAATCATCAAGAATTTATTGAAATCAGATTTGTGGGGTGTATTTCATGTGGGGTCGGATCAATGTATATCAAAGTTCGAGTTTGGGGTCCGTCTTGCAGAATCCTTTGATCTTAAGAAGGAACTAATTAGCGCCATTGAGATTGAGAAGGTAAGTTTTCGAACTCCCCGTCCCAAAAACACTTGTCTTGATTGCTCTAAGACTAGAAAAGTTATTAACGTAGGATTGCTGGACCTAGAATCAAATATTGATTTCTTCCATGAACTTGAGCAATTGGGTTATGTTGAAGAAATCAGGAAAATGGTTGTCCAATAATTCGTCCACACCGCAGAACTTAAGGATATCCGAAATGTACGAACTGATTGAGATCTCATTGGCCGACACCCAGCGCTTGTTGTCTTACAAAAGGGATCTGGATCTAGAAATCCATCTAAACATTAAGGGGTTTGATTACGGCTGGATTTTGAGTTCAGTAGAGTGGAAACCGGAAATGAAGGTTTTGGATGTTGGAGCAGGTTACTCTCGATTACCTTTGTATATTGCTCGAACATTTGATTGCGAAGTTTGGTCAGTCGATGATTTCGGTTTAGGTGACGACGGGTATTGGAAGCGGAACCAGGATCCAAACGCATATATTCGCGAGAATTCCGAGGTGAAGTACATTCTTGAGAAGGTTGGCGATTCCCAAGAATCAAGTCTCCCGGAAGATTATTTCGATGTCATTTATAGTGCATCTGCATTGGAGCATATTGAGCCATCCCAAGTGCCTGGTGTGTGGTTGCACATGAGCAAGATTCTCAAATCTGGCGGTCTGATGCTGCATGCGCTCGATATTGCTTTCCCCACCAGTAGAGGATGGCCGCATGTCTTTATGGCAGAAGCCTTTGATGTTCTCTATCCCGTTCTCCCTAATAGTATTCGCATGAAGTATCTTTATGAAACACCAAAATCTTATGTTAGACATATCGCAAAGACAATTGATTTAAACACGTACGGCAGACTCAGGGATATTGGTATAGTTAACATGATTGTTGACCCGGAGATAGTTATTGAACCCCTGGATTACACACTCAACCGCATGATCAAGGATGGCGACGAAACGGCGAGGTATTTTCGTATAGGCTCGCTGCAAATTGCTCTAAAAAAGACTAACGGGGAGGGTTAATTTTATGGTGCAAATCATGATTGGGGATCGTCTCATAGGTGAATCTCACCCTGTCTATTTTATCGCCGACATCGCCGCGAACCATGACGGTGATCTCGAACGGGCGAAGATGCTTATCCGAATGGCGAAGGATGCAGGCGCAGAAGCAGCGAAATTCCAGAACTTCAGCGCACCGAAAATCGTTTCGGATTACGGTTTCAAGGCCTTGGGCGGTCAATTATCCCATCAAGCCAAATGGAAGAAATCTGTTTTCGAGGTCTATCAAGATGCCTCCGTCCCCTGGGATTGGACACCCATCTTGAAGGAAGAGTGCGATAAAGTAGGCATTCACTATTTCTCTTCCCCCTATGATTTCGAGACAATCGACATGCTTGACCCTTTTGTTCCAGCCTTTAAAGCTGGTTCTGGGTTGATGAGTTGGCCCGAAGCGCTGGTTTATATGGCCAGCAAAGGAAAACCTTTAATCATGGCAACGGGCGCGAGCGAGTTGGGCGAAGTGGTAGAGAACGTGAGTGCTGTTCTGGAAGTAAATCCAGATCTCGTGTTGATGCAATGCAACACCAACTATACCGCCAGCCTGGAGAACTTCGATCATATCCACTTGAATGTGCTGAAGACCTACGCGTCGCTCTTCCCGAATGTTGTCTTGGGTTTATCGGACCACACCCCGGGACATGCGACGGTCCTCGGCGCCGTAACCTTAGGCGCACGGGCGGTTGAGAAGCATTTTACGGATAACAACGACCGCGAGGGTCCAGACCATAAATTTGCTTTGGATCCAGATGCCTGGGCGGAGATGGTCGCTAGAACGCGCGAACTCGAACGCGCATTTGGTTCTTCTGTAAAACGTGTGGCAGACAATGAGCGGGAAACTGTGGTTCTTCAACGGCGGTGCCTGAGGGCGGCGCGCGATATTAAAAAGGACGAGGTCATCACGAGAGAGATGGTTGATGTTCTGCGGCCGGCCACGCCCGGTGCAATTTCACCCAAAGAGATCGAGGCTGTAGTTGGCACAAAAGCAGGGGTGGACATACCGATGGGTGAAGCCCTATTCTGGACAGTGCTGGGGGCCTAGTGCGCGTCCTTTACTTCTCGCAGGATTACACGCCACATGATTTTCGTTTCTTAAGTGCCCTCTCGAAGACGGAGCATGACGTTTTCTATCTCCCGTTAGAGCGAATTATGGCTTCTGAGAGTAGGAAGTTGCCTGAAGGTGTGCAAATGGTCCATGGCTGGGGGCACACAGAGCCAGTGAGAGCGTTCGATGTCCCCTTCCTAAGGCGAAGGCTTCGAAAGCTGTTGGGGGAGATTCGACCGGATGTAGTACATGCCGGTCCTGTTCAGAAGAGTGCCTTCCTGACCGCGCTTGCTGGATACCAACCGCTGGTCACAATGTCGTGGGGATCAGATTTGCTTATGGATGCCCAGAGGGGAGTGGGTCGATGCGCAGCTCGTTATGCGCTGTCAAGAAGCGCGATCCTCGTGTGTGATTGTAAGGCTGTTCGCAATGTGGCTGTGAATCTGGGGATGCCTGAAGATCGGGTCGTGATTTTTCCTTGGGGGGTCGACCTGAATCATTTCAATCCTGATCAGTCAGGGGATGTTCGAAGAGGCCTGGGATGGGAGAATAATTTTGTCTTGATCTCCACCAGAGCTTGGGAGCCGCTTTATGGCCTTGATGTTCTCGTAGATGGTTTCATCGATGCGGCACGGATTGAAGCGAATCTCCGCCTCCTTTTGCTCGGAGTAGGCTCGCTAGAACCCGTTATCCGGAGCAAACTCGAGAACGCTGATATGCTTGATCGTGTTCACTTCGCCGGTCAAGTAGGCTATGATGATTTGCCTGACCATTATCGTTCGGCGGATCTATATATCAGCGCCTCCTATAGCGACGGCTCGTCTATTTCTTTACTCGAAGCGATGGCGTGTGGCGTTCCCGCCCTCGTTTCCGATATTCCAGGTAATCGCGAGTGGGTTACGCCGGAGAAAGAGGGGTGGTGGTTTATCAAGGGCGATCCACGATCCCTTTCCGAAGGGATTCTCATGAGCCTCAGAAATCGGAAAGCGCTGTATGAGATGGCAGGGGCAGCTCGGCAAATTACAGAAAAGCGTGCAAACTGGCAAGAGAATTTCACATCTCTGCTAGATGCCTATACACTTGCAGTCGCTCAGGTGTGATCCCTTTCCGGGAGGGAGATTATGCTAGGTTTCGATGAATTAGTTACTGGGCTTCAGCAATTAAACCTCAGCGATGATGACGTCCTGATGGTCCATAGCTCTTATAAATCCCTGGGTGGTGTGGAAGGTGGAGCCGAGACTGTTATCGATGCTCTGCAAGAGGCAGCTGGCACACACGGCACCGTGCTTTATCCGACGTTCAATTTCCAATCCTGGACCGAAACCCACTACTATGACATCCGAGAGACTCACTCGAATATGGGTGTGATCACCGAGTTAGCCCGTTTGAGACCGGATGCGGTCCGAACTCCACATCCGATTTACTCCTTCGCGGTTTTGGGCGCGCGAAAGAAGGAGTTCGCTGCCTGTAACGATCCCGAGGCGTACGGGGAAAATTCAGTCTTTGGCCTTTTCCACAGGTTGAATGGGAAGATCTTAAGTATTGGGCTTCACTTCAACAGCACCTTCTCCATGCATCATTACGTTGAGTATCATACGGGCTGTAATTACCGTCGACAAAAAAACTTTTCGGGAATTTATATTGATTATGAGGGACCGCCACAACTGAGGACATACTCCATGTTTGTGCGGGCGACACCACGGATACAAACCGACATCGTTCCGGGCATGACCGAACTTGTCGAGAAGGGCGTTATTCAAGAGGGGAAAGTGGGTCAAACGACGATTCACTTCTCCAGAGCAGAAGATTTTTACGACAATATGTCGGTCATTGTTAAAGAACATCCAGAAAAGTTGCATCATGCACCAGAAGCAACCCAATAACGAGTAATGATAATGAAACAGGTCCCACTTAAATCAATTCTTGCTGAAATCTACCCTCTGCACCGGACACTGGCTAGTGACGGGACAGATGAAGCCCTCGAGATTATCGGGGGTTACATGCCGGATGAGTCAGGCTATACCATCGAGACCTACACCCCGGGGAAGCCTGTGTGGACCTGGCGAGTGCCGGAGAGGTATGTAGTTCATGAGGCTTATCTTGAGATCGCAGATGGGGAGCGGGTACTTGATTTCTCCGAAAACTCGCTGCATCTCGTTTCTTATTCGCTGCCGATTGATAGTACTCTCTCTTGGGACGAACTCGAACCCCATTTGTTCTTCAACGAGAAACGCCCAGAGGCGATTCCCTGGGAATTTAAATACTACGAGCGAAGCTGGGGTTTCTGTCTTCCCAAAAATACGTTCGATCAATTGCCACGCGATCAGAAGTACCGCGCAGTGATCCGCTCGGAATTCATTGCGGACCCGAAGCGTGGGTTCCGGGTTGGGACCGGGCTGATCCACCCAGATGACGGTCCGAATCCATCGGTAGGCGAAATCATCATCGCCTCCCATATCTGCCATCCGATGCAGGCGAATGATGACGCCGCAGGTGTTGTGACGGCTATTGGGTTAGCCCAGCGATTGATCGAAGAGCCACTTCGCAAGGGATCGATGAACGTCCGCTTCCTTTTCTGCCCAGAAACGATTGGAAGTATTGCTTATTTAGCCCACCATGAAGATCTTATCCCCCACATGAAAGGTGGAATTTTCCTTGAAATGACGGGAAATGAAAATACACTCGTGCTTCAGCACTCACGTCAAGACACACATCTCATCGATCGTGTGGCTGGGTATGTTCTTGGTCAGCGAGATGAGCGCTATAGAGAGGGCGAGTTCGCACAGGTCGTCGCCAACGATGAGCGTGTGATCAATGGTCCCGGCGTGAACGTCCCCTGCATCTCGTTGAGTCGCTGGCCCTATGATGAGTATCACACAAGTGACGACAACCTCAGCATCATCAGTGAGGAAATGCTCCAGGATGCTGCAAAGATCGGCGAGGATATTATCCGGATTTTCGCGTCGAACTATATTCCCAAGAGGAATTTCCGAGGTCCGGTTTTTCTTTCCGGTCACGATCTGTGGGTGGATTGGAGAGAGGATTGGGATCTCAATCGAGCTATCGAGAAGATCATGATGCGCTTCGAAGGGCAACAAAGCATCTTCGATATCAGTGAGGAACTCGGGCTTGATTACTGGGCAACCTACAATTATGTGGAGAAATTTCGCGAGAAGGGGCTCATCGAACGATTGCCGATCCCTAGCGAATCGTCCGCAGAATAGCAGGCACTTCGTGAAGAAGAGGTCTAATTGGTGCAGGTAGGTAAGTCAAGGGATGGAACAATAGCGATTGTCCAGGCCAGGATGGCTTCGACTCGCTTGCCAGGAAAGGTACTGGCCGACATCGCCGGCCAATCGATGCTGGCCCGTGTCGTCATGCGAGCACGGAGATCGAAACGAATTGACCGACTTGTCGTGGCGACAAGCACAGAGTCTAGAGATGATCCAATTGTTGCACTCTGCGAGCAGATGGAGTTTGAATATTCACGCGGCAGTGCCTTGGACGTCCTGGACCGGTATTTCCAAGTTTCCCAGGAATTCGAGGCGCAGACCGTTGTGCGTCTAACTGCAGACTGCCCGGTGATCGATCCAGATGTAATCGATCAAACTATCGAAGAATTCTTCGCTGCAGAACCCGCGGCAGATTTCGCAGCAAACCGCTTTCCCTGGGAGAGGACATTCCCGATCGGCTTGGATGTAGAGGTCTGCACAATGAAGGCATTGGAAACTGCCTGGAGTGAAGCGGATCAGCAGCACCAGCGCGAGCATGTCATGCCGTTTCTATATGAGAGGCCCGAACGATTCCGGATCCTACACGTGCGGAATGACGAGGATTATGGTCACATACGCTGGACAGTTGACACCGTTGATGATCTGGCCTTTGTCCGCGAGATTTATAAGCGTTTCCGCGGCCGGGATGACTTCAATTGGCGGGAGATCCTGGAATTACTTGAGAAGGAACCTGAACTAGCGCAGATCAACGCGCATGTTCAGCATAAATCACATCTGGATGTGGGTTGATAGGATGGGAGCTATGAGCAATTTTGGAGGCGTTCTTTGAGCGATGGAGTTGATGTCAAGCGACAAGTTCGTGAATTCTATGACACCTTCGGTTGGAAGCCGCTCGCCGAAGGGCTCTATCATGACGCGCGCTACGAAGATCTGCGACTCGTGTCTCGCGAGTATGTCCAGCGATGTCGCCTCCGCGTGATACAGCATCTGCCGCCTACAGGTCGTTACCTCTTAGATGGCGGATCGGGACCTATTCAGTATTCGGAATATCTTGAATACTCTCATGGTTATCGCCATCGCGTTTGTTTAGATATTTCTCACCTTGCGTTGAGAGAAGCGCGTTCGCGTATAGGTGACCATGGGTTGTTTGTTGTTGGGGATATTTCCAAGCTCCCCTTTGAATCAAATGTATTTGAAGGTGTGGTTTCCATGCATGTCGTTTATCACCTCCCGAGAGAGGAACAGGCCAACACATTCCGAGAATTCTTTCGGGTCCTGCAACCCTCTGGAAAGGGGGTAATCGTCTACAGTTGGGGAGAGCACTCAGCCCTTATGAGGTTAGCGCGTTTCCCGATGTGGATAGCGTCGTGGCTGGTAAAAGCGTACAGCTACGTGCGTAATAAGGAGCAGCGCATCGAGGATGTACAGGGGCACCGTATGGATACTGATCAAATGAAGGTCGTCCAGGCTCCATCTCTCTTCAGCTTCAAGTACGATTATCAATGGCTTCGGCAACAAGCGGGGCATCTGCCAGGATTTGATATTCGTGTCTGGAGGACAGCGAGTTCTGCTTTCCTTCGTGCGTTCATCTTTAAACCGTTATTCGGTCAGTTCTGGTTGAGAGTTCTTTATTGGGTTGAGGAACGGGCACCACGCCTTATGGGTCGCGTGGGTCAATACCCCATGGTTCTCTTCGAGAAACCACCCATCCGTAAGCAAGAGAGTGTTGGGCAGTAACTGTGGGGATGAACGTACCAGACAGGCCGCTCTTCTTGAGACACAATTCATGTTGACAATCTTCAGCGCACCGAAATCGTTCTCCGACCCTCATATCGCTCTGATCCAGCGCAACGCGATAAGCTCTTGGCTTCAATTGGGCGAGGATGTCGAAGTGCTTTTGATGGGGGATGAACCAGGTCTTGATGAGGCTGCGATTTCGCTGGGGGTCCGCCGCCTGAGCGTACCCGAACGAGCGCCAAGCGGCACGCCGTTGATAAACGCTCTCTTCAGACAAGCCCGAGAAGCTGCCAGCTATCGACTTCTATGTTATATAAACGCTGACATCGTCCCACTAGACGATTTCCTTCCTGGCCTGCGAACGGTGGCTGAGCGATTAGAATCATTCCTCCTTGTGGGCACCCGCTGGGACCTCTCAGTCCAGCGACCACTATCCTTCGAAAAAAGTTGGATCCAGGATCTGCGTCGGCGGTTGGAGTTTGAAGGGCAGTTGCACCCTCCTATGGGTAGTGATTACTTTATTTTTCCGGCTAACCGATTTACGCATATTCCAGATTTTTCTCTGGGTCGAGCGGGCTGGGATAACTGGATGATTTTCCAGGCTAGACGGGAACGTATCCCTGTTGTTGACGCAAGTTCGGCGATCACTGTGGTTCATCAGGATCATAGCTATGCCCACCTCCCTGGCGGCCAACCTCATTACCGCCACTCGGAAAGCATTCGAAACGTTGAACTCGCTGGTGGATTGGAAACAATGTTCCGCCTGCGCGACGCCGATTGGATTCTGGTTCCCAGTGGGTTAGAGCGAAAGTCGTGGGACAAGTGGGAATGGCCAAGGAAAATCGAAGCCGATCTGATTGCCTTGCTGGGTCCAGGCCGAGGTGCGAAGATGGTAAGGATGGCTTTCCATCCTAAAGATACCTTAACCTATTTCTGGCGCAGGGCTTTGAGAATTCGTCGACTTGTGGACAAAGATGGAGATGAAGGGAAACAGGGAGGTTAGTGTGACGCGAATCGGAATGAACCCCGCTAGGCATCGCGTCTCGGATTTCACACCAGAGCGTGTCACCGTAGCTATGTTGGTTTATCTACCGCATTTGACAGGTTACTTCCAGCATCGCCTTGATGTGGTCAAACTCTCTGTAGCCAGCCTGCTTAATAACACCGAGTTGAACTACGACCTACTCATCTTTGACAATGGCAGCTGTGAGGAGGTTAAGGCCTGGTTGCGGAAGCTAGAGGAGACTGGGAGCATACGTTTTTTGTTTAGTTCTTCCGAGAACATTGGTAAGCTAAACGCATTGCGCCTTCTCGTTGGCGCTGCCCCGGGCGAGCTGATTGCTTACACCGACGATGATACCTTCTTCTATCCTGGGTGGCTCTCGGCGCATGTCGAAATACTTGATGCCTTTCCTAATGTTGGCATGGTAAGCGGATCGCCTGAACGCACTTTATTTGATCATGGAATTCAAAGCAATATTCGCCTGGCTCAGTCTGATCCAGAGGTAACCATGAGCTACGGCAAGCGAATCCCAGAGCAGTGGGAGTTAGAGTGGGCGGTTGCGTTGGGGAATGACCCTGAGGATTTCATACAGCAGGTCCAAGATATTGAGGATATCGTCGTGGAGCGGCACGGGGTGAGAGCCTATGCGACGGCTTGCCATAATCAATTCCTGAGTCCGAAGTCAGTAATGCAGAAGTTTCTTCAGGGGAAGTGGACCGGGCGTCTGATGGGAGGTCTCAACGAATTGGATAATACCATCGATGCGGATGGTTACCTGCGATTGACTACGATCGATCGTACAACACGCCTGATCGGAAACGTCTTGGGCTCCGCGTTGATAGAAGAGGCGAACCGCTTCAATATTCAGGTTGGTGGGCGTATTTGGCAGGGATCGTTCACTCGGCGGAGTGGATTGGGAGCAAAACTTGTGAACTGGGGACCTATCCACTGGCTTCTCCAAGGGGTATACAATCGCCTCTTTT
>Ga0307421_1002133_pt1 | contig 11392 bp, 11 predicted proteins | sample SalMarWE160270MG_FD_202163 | JGI IMG/M metagenome (GOLD analysis project Ga0307421, IMG submission 202163) | Salt marsh sediment microbial communities from the Plum Island Ecosystem LTER, Massachusetts, United States - WE1602-70 | ecosystem: Environmental > Aquatic > Marine > Intertidal zone >...
GCGCAATACCGGCGCTTCAAAAAAAAGAAAAGGAAACCCAAGAAAAGTTAAGGACTGTCAAAAAAGAGGCGGAAAAAAAGCTCCACGAGCTGCTGTTAGAACGGCTCAATGGGAGAAAGGTGCCTCTTGATATCTTTCAGGCTGCAAGGTTGCAGCTGAAAGAGACTGAGGGAAACAAAATCTGGAAGCAGGTCAACGGGCCCGCTTCTTTCAGAGACGCAAAAATTGCGTCTCTCCGCCTGCAAGAAGCTAAGCGGCTTCTTGAAGATTTAAGAAAAAAATAAAAACTCCCTACCCCTTAATAACCCTCGCGCTTCGGCCCGAGGGTTATTTATTTTATTTTTAATTTATTTTTAATTTGTTGTTTTTGTTGTTATTAAGTGGGCTTGTGCTTCCTCCGAGACCCGAGAGGTAGCGAAGGGTAAAAAAGAAGATTCATCTTCTTTGCCGAAGCATAAGCCTTTAATTTAATCTTGCTTTTGGGAAATTTTTTTGCTAAATTGAAAAAGCAATATAAAAATTGAAATTCACTTAAATGAAAAACCTAATTAAAAACTTCGTTATCGTTCTTCTGATTTTTCTGGTAATCTCCAGCATTTTTACTTTGTTTTCCGAACCTTTTGGGAAAAAAGAGGAAATGCCTTTAAGCCAAGTGGTTGAAAATGTCAATCAAGAGAAAATAAAAAAAATAATCGTTTCCGGCAATAATCTGGAAATAACTTTTGACAATGAGGAAAAAGTTTTTTCAATGAAAGAACCTGAAATCGCTCTTTCCCAATCTTTGATTAATTACGGCGCAGAGGCGGAAAAATTAAAGCTGGTTGAAATTGAAGCAAAGGAAAAACAAGACATTTGGGTCTGGCTTATGCCGCTGCTTTTTATTCTGCCATTGGTAGTTTTCGGTTTTTTCTTCTGGACTATCTTCCGACAGGCAAAAGGAGGAGCTATGCAGGCGTTTGATTTTACCAAAGCCAGAGCAAGATTGTTCGGAGCAGAAGGCCATTCTAAAGAAAGAATAACCTTTAAAGACGTAGCTGGCTTGAAAGAATCTAAGGAAGAATTAATGGAAATAGTTGATTTTTTGAAAAACCCGAAAAAATTTCTGCAGATGGGCGCCAGAATTCCCAGGGGCGTCTTGTTGATGGGCAGTCCCGGAACGGGAAAAACGCTTTTAGCCAGAGCAGTGGCCGGCGAAGCTCACGTTCCTTTCTTCCATATGTCTGGTTCGGAATTCGTGGAAATGTTTGTCGGCGTTGGCGCCGGCCGGGTCCGCGACCTGTTCTCTACTGCCAAAAAGACGGCTCCGTCCATAATTTTTATTGACGAGCTTGACGCTATCGGCCGGCACCGAGGCGCGGGACTGGGCGGAGGCCACGATGAAAGAGAACAGACTTTAAACCAGATTTTAGTGGAAATGGACGGCTTTGAAAGAGACACAAAACTTATTGTCTGCGCAGCCACCAACCGTCCGGACGTTCTGGATCCCGCTCTGTTAAGACCCGGAAGGTTTGACAGAAGGGTGATTTTGGACCTGCCTGATATAAACGACAGGGAAGAAATTTTAAAAATTCACTGCCAAGGAAAACCTTTGGCCGCAGACATAAGTCTGCGGGAAATCGCAGAGCGCACTCCGGGTTTCTCCGGAGCGGATTTGGCAAATTTGGTTAACGAAGCTGCTATTTTGGCGGCCAGAAGAAACAAACTGCAGGTTTTTCAGGAAGAGCTTTTAGAATCCATTGAAAAAGTTCTGCTCGGGCCTGAAAGAAAAAGCCATGTTTTATCTGAAAAAGAAAAAAAGATTGCTGCTTATCACGAAGCTGGCCATGCTCTTGTTTCCGCCACCTTGCCCGGAACAGAACCAGTCAGAAAAATATCCATTGTTTCCCGGGGAATGGCAGCCGGCTACACCATTAAAATGCCTTCCGAGGAAAGGAAAATAAAAACGAAAACGGAATTTTTGGCGGAAATAGCCACTCTGTTGGGAGGATACACTGCGGAAAAAATAAAATTCGGCGAAATAACTACCGGCGCTTCAAACGACCTGGAAAAAGCTTCGCAATTAGCCAGAAAACTGGTCAAAGAGTACGGCATGTCTTCTTTGGGCCCGATCTCTTTTGGCGAGAAAGAAGAATTGGTTTTTTTGGGCAAAGAAATTTCAGAGCAGAGAAATTACTCGGAAAAAGTGGCAGCTCTTATAGATAAGGAGGTGGAAAATTTTATAAAACAGGCGGAAAACACTGCAAAAAATACTTTAAGAAAAAGAAAAGCTCTGCTGGAAAAAATCGCCAAAACTTTAATTGAAAAAGAGACCATTGAGAGGGAAGAATTTGAAGAACTGATGGGACAAAAGAAAATAAAAAAAACCGAAGCTCGAATTGAAAAGGAAAAAGTAACTAAATTGAAAATCAAACAGATATAAGGGCATGTAGTTCAGTGGTAGAACGCTACTCTTATAAAGTAGAAGTCCCAGGTTCGATCCCTGGCATGCCCACCAAAACCCTTTCATTTTTTGCCCGCGAGCCGCTGGGTAGGGTGCCGCGCGAAGCGCGGCACTATTTAAATTTCAGGAATTTCTGATAAAATGAGTTCGAGCGGAGTTGTATAAATACACCAGGGGCAGTTGGCGCAGTTGGTTAGCGCGCTACTTTGACATAGTAGAGGTCACAGGTTCAAGTCCTGTACTGCCCACTATAATTTGACTTTTTTGAAAAAAGAAGTATAATCTAAAAAATACAGCACATTTATAGATTAAAAAAAATAATAGGGCAAACAAGGGAGGTGCGTGATGAAAAAAATAGTGATTTTATGGATTGTTATTGTGACAGTATTCTTTGCCAACTCTGGCTCTGGCAAGGCAAAAATTCCTCCGCTAATAAGCGGACAACTTTGGGGAACTTGGGAATGCGAAGACTTTACGCTCACATTTCGCCCTGAAGGGCAAGGCAGTCTTCGGTTTTTCTCAACCGAAGGACAAAGCATATGGAAGCCAGAGATTACGGAAATTGACCGCGATTACATGCTTGAACCCATTATCTTTTATTACGTAATAGACGGGGTGGCGACAACTGAAGACGGCAATCTTGTAAAAGAATGTCTTATAGTGCGTCTTTGGTTCCCCTTTCTTCCGCAAGAAGAAGTAAAAAAAATTAATATATTTTTTATTGGCAATGAAAAGATAGAAATTGAAGACATGGACAAGACTCTCATCTTTATCCGCCCTGATCTTTTAATCTAAACATCAGCTCGGCTATATTTTTTAGCCGAGCTTCTTTTTTATTGTGCCAGAATAAATCTAAAATGGCTGGCATTTCCTGACTAAAATAAATTTGCCGTCCAAAAACAGCAGGCATTGGATTTTTTAGGGATTTTTGATAAAATAAATAAATAAAACAAAATTATATTATGAAATGGAAAACTCAAAACTCAAGACAATTTACGAAGACAGCGACTTGCTGGTTATTGACAAGCCGGCCGGAATAAATTCAGACGATTTTGAAAAAAGAGCGCATCGGTTGGACAAAGATACTTCCGGCCTGCTCTTGATAGCTAAAAACGATAAAACCCTAAAATACCTGCAAAAGCAATTTAAAGAAAGAAGAGTTGAAAAAAAATATTTTGCTTTAATCAACGGACATCTTAAAAATCAGCAGGACCAAATTAAAACTTTTCTCGGCCGCTCCAAGTCTGACAAAACAAAACAAAAAGTATATCTGCCTTTTGAACCCGGTTTTGAGAGAAAAAGAGAAGCGATTACAAATTACAGAGTCTTGCAAAAATTCAAAGATTATGATTTGATTGAGGCTGAACCGAAAACAGGCAGGAAGCACCAAATTCGTGTTCAGCTTGCCCATATTGGCCATCCTGTTGTTGGAGATAAAAAATACGGGTTCAAAGCGCAAATAACACCCAAGGGATTAAAAAGACATTTTTTACACGCCAGTTATCTTAAAATTAACCTGCCCGGCGGCAAAACAAAAGAATTTAAATCAGAACTGCCGGAAGAACTGAAAAATCTGGTAGAAATTTTAAAAAATAATAAATCTTAAAAAAAATTACTATGCCTGGAAAAATAAAAATATTAAAAGACCAGTTGAAAAAAGATTTGCTTGATATCAAGCCCGGCGATACTGTTAAAATTTATCAAAAAATAAAAGACAAAAACAAGGAAAGAATCCAGGTTTTTGAAGGCCAGGTGATAGCTAAAAAGCACGGCAAAGGCCTTACTTCAACCATTACTGTCAGGAAAATAATTTCCGGAATAGGAGTTGAAAAAATATTCCCTCTTCATTCCCCGATTATTGACAAAATTGAAATTGTCAAACAAGGAAAAGCAAGAAGGGCCAAACTTTATTATTTAAGAACAGCCAAAGGCAGAAAAGCGAAATTAAAAACTTTGGAAAAATTTCAGGCGACTGATTCGTTTAAAAATCAAGAAAAATAAAACACGGAAAAATTAGCCCAGGTGGTGGAATTGGTATACACACACGTTTGAGGGGCGTGGCTCATTTGAGCGTGCGGGTTCAAGTCCCGCCCTGGGCACAAAAAAAAGGGCACTTGGCGCAGTTGGTTAGCGCGCATCGCTTACATCGATGAGGCCGGGGGTTCGAATCCCTCAGTGCCCACTAAAATTTAACTTTTTCCCTTGTGGACAATTTCCTTGCCTTCTGTTTTTTAATAATGGTATTATTAAAATAATAAAAAATATTAATTAAAAAAGTTTAATTTTTATGAAAAATAAAAATATTTATTTTTTAATATTTATTTTATTTTTAATAATTCTCGCAACCAGTTATTTCATTTATTATTCTAATTTTAAAAAAATAAAAATTACGGAAATTTCGGGTAGTGACCAAGAATATTCTTTTAAAAATTTGATATATAATTTTTGGGGCATAACGGTAGCTAAAGAGGACAATGCTGTTTTGGTAGAAGGCATAATTCCTAAAGTTCCTGAAATTGGCAAAGGAACAAATCAATCAATCCAAACAATAAAATTTAAAATCAATCCTGAAACAAAAATAGTAAAATTGGAAAAAACAAAGCAAGTTTTCGCAAATTTAGAAACAATTAAATTAGGAGACCATTTAGGATTAAAGGCTGACGAAATTGACTTTATAAAAAAAGAGGCTGTAGCTACTGATATTTTAATTTCGGAACTATTGCCGTTTTCGTCGCTCTCACCTGAAGAAAAAAATAATTCTGTTATTCAATAGTATAATTTTTAGTTTTATAAAATGAGTAAAAAATCTTTTTTTCTTAAAATTTTAACAGGAACAGTCTTTTTTGCAGCTTTTTTATTATCTTTGCCAAATCAAACTCAAGCTGCCTATGAAATAACCTATGATTCTTCTTCTTTTGTAGTGGATTCTTTAACTGTTGATATAACATGGCACGCTATAGGTTGGGGACATTATTATCCTCCTTATTTTGCGGTTAATGGCGTTATCCAGCAATATAGCTACTCTCCAGGATTTTTTGATCTATGGGGTTATTATTTACAATTTTATCAATTTACAACAGAACTGAAAGAAGGAGAAAATCAATTTTTTATAGGATCAAATAACGGAAATTGCGATAGTTGTGGTTGTTCTTGCGATGGAGTTTGGGCAAAAATAACTTTTGCCGACGGCACCAATATTTACACTGATAGTAATTGGAGAGGACAATCATGGTGGGGGGAACAAAATGTGATAGTTTGCAATCAACCTCTATATGAAGTTGAAGGACATAATCACATTTGCAATCAAACTTGTGGCGATTGCTGTGAAACTAATGTTTTTAAAAATATTACTATTGGCATCGCCCCTCTTGACAACGAACCGCCTTCAGCAAATAACCTCCAGGTCAATCAGCCGGATTATTGCGTAGCCAGCCCTTCAGGAATTTTCTCCTGGACCTTTACTGACCCTGACGAAGGCGACTATCAGTCCGCTTACCGGATTCAAATTGACAATAATCCAGACTTTTCCTCGCCAGAAGACGATTCGGGCAAGCTTATTTCCAGCTCAAGCTCTTATTCCACTCCTTTAGGCAGGCTTTCTTACAACAACACTTATCATTGGCGGCTGAAAGTTTGGGATTCAAAAAACGTTGAGTCTGACTGGATTGAAGGACCATCATTCTCCACCCCTCTGCATGCCTATCCTTCAATTGACTTCAGCTGGACACCGCAAGAGCCGACAGTCAACGAACCTGTCCAATTTATTGACGAATCAATGGTTTTTGGCGGAACAAGCAAAAGCTCATGGCTGTGGACTTTCCAAGACGGCGATCAGGCTGAATCTACCCTGCAAAATCCAATTGTTGAATTCTTTTCTACGGAAGAAAACCTGATAACTCTTGAGGTTACTGACTCTGACGGCTATACTTGTCCGGCGGAAAAAACCATCAGCCCTCTTTTGAAACTTCCCGAATGGAAGGAAATTTCTCCTTTTTAGTGTTTATTCTCTTTTCGCCAAGGCAACTGGCTTGAAAAAATAACTTTATTCTGTAAAATGAATATATTGCCGCGGTAGCTCATTGGTAGAGCATTTCTCTGAAAAAGAAAGGGCAGGTGGTTCGATTCCACTCCGCGGCACGCGGGATTAGTATAGTGGTAGTACGCTACCTTGCCAAGGTAGAAGCGCCAGTTCAATCCTGGTATCCCGCTTAATATGGTCTTGACAAAGATTAAGAATAAGCTAATATGGTAAAACCCCTAAAAGGGGTTTTTAAACAAGTAAATGATAATTGAGCCTAAATTCCCTGATTTTTCGGGGAAAAAAAAGAAAATTCTCTCTTTTTTCTGCGCAAGCTTGACAGTTTTAATTGCGTTAATTTTTTTTGTTTCCTTGTCTTTCAACAGCCGGGCTGTTCCTGTTTTGGAAGAAAATCTTTTAGTCAAAGAAAGTTTGCCGATTTTTAACCAAAACACTCTAATTCCGGTTGCTGATCCGGCGCCGGAATCTAAAATTGTCAAAAAAATAACAGTTGTTGTTACTGCTTACTCTTCAACACCCTGGGAAACCCAAGGAGATCCTTTTATAACTGCTGCCGGAACTCAAGTCAGAAGCGGAATTATAGCCAACAATCTATTGTCTTTCGGCACAAAAATCAAAATTCCCGAGCTTTACGGCGAAAAGGTATTCGTGGTGGAAGACAGAATGAACAGCAGAAAAAGCAATTACCATATTGATATTTGGTTTCCTTCTTACGCGGAAGCGTTGAACTTCGGCGCAAAAAAAACCTATATTGAGGTGTTGGAAGGTTAAAGACTTAATAAAAAAACACGCCAGGAAAACTGGCGTGTTTTTATTTGTGCCGAGGGCGGGACTTGCACCCGCACGGAGAAATCTCCAATGGATTTTAAGTCCATCCTGTCTGCTAATTCCAGCACCCCGGCATTTTTTGCTTATATTTCTTCGGCTCTTATCATTGCTTCCGAAAAAGGCAATATTGTTCCGTCAGCCATTGTATGTTCCATGCCCCAAGCCCGTATTTCATTCAAATCTATATTTCCTCTGTCAGCCCAATACCATATGTTAATTTTTAATATGTGCACATTGAGCATTTTTAAAAAGAAGATTATTTTTTTATCTTTGAAATACTTATGGAAACTCGGAATTAAAATGCCTGATTTTACTGCTGCCCGGGCAATATCGCTTATTTTTTTCTTAGACAAAATGCTTAAAACAATTTTTATGGTTCTTATTATATTTCTTATTGTTAATTTTTTATGTTTTCCGACATAATCCCAGCTTATTATCTTTTTTTGTTTTTTATCCTGGTCAATTAATAAAGTAACGTTAAAACTATAAGCTGAATGATAGCAGTCTTTTTTTGAAAAATCTTTGAGAAAAAAGCTTTTTTCTAAGCCTAAGGAATTTGATGCCAGTTCCAGCATTTCAGATGTTGTTAAAGGGTTTATTTCAGAATATTTGCCTACTTTTGCCGCGCCCCTGATTCTGACCTCATAGACAAAATCAAGATTATTCAAAGCAAAATTAAAAATTGGCTTCAATTCTTTTTCGTTCAGTCCCCTGACTAAGGTTGTGGAAATGATAGTCATTATCCCTTCTTTTTTAATATTTTCCAATGCTCTCATTTTTATCTTGAAAAGATCCGCGTTATTAGTCTTCTGATAAACAATATCATTAAAACCGTTTAAAGAAAAATTGATAATGTCCAAACCTGCTTCCTTTAATTTTTTTACATATTCTGAATTCGCAAGTTTAATGCCGTTAGTTAATAAAGAAACATAGAGAAAAGGAAAGCTTTTTTTTATAAATTTAATTATTTCAAATAAATCTTCTCTTAAAGTCGGCTCGCCTCCAGAAAGAGAAACAACCAAATGCTGTTTTTTTGACAATATTTTTCTTAATTCTTCTTTTATTTCATCTGTCGGGCGATCAGGTAAATTTCTATTCGGAACAAAGCAAAAATTACAATTAAGGTTGCACCTGTGGGTTATCGGCGCAACTATTGTTGGCAAAGGGCACTTTTCTTCTTTGTCATTCATCGTTTTTTTGTAAAATTCAATATTCTTTTCCACAAAGCACTCAAATTTGCCGTGCCGGACGCATTCCTTAAATAGCCAAACCCCGTCTTCTTTTTCAAAAACAGAAGCGTCTATTTCTTTCAAGCATTCAGGACATCTGCTTTTTGTTTTTTTTATCAGCTTCATTTTTAAATTTTTACAGATTAATTAGCTTATAATTGTTGTCAATTTCTCCGTATTTTAAAGCGGAATTTATCTGCAGATACGGGTCCTTATGATTTGCTTCTTTGAATACATTCCTGCCGTTTAATTCTATTATTGAATCAACGCTTGCTTTGTCAATAAGAACAGGGTTGCCGGCGAAAAAAAGTCCTGCGTCTTCAGATATCAATCCTGAAGATGTTGGCAAACAATCGCATTCTTTGGCAATATTAATTGCAAAATTAACAAAAAATGTTCTTTGAGGAAGATTTCTAAAAACCGTAATAGCGGTTTGGGCCAATAAATCGTCAAAAAACGCTTTTTCCGGAGCCAAACATCCGTAAGGGCATTCTATTTGGCAGATTGAACATCCCATGCATTTTTTTAAATCAATCTCAAGCCTACCTTTTGATATATCAATTGCTTTTGCCGGACAAAGGTCAACGCATTTGCCGCAATTTTGGCATTTGCCGATAATTTTCGGCTTGCTTAAAAAATGCTGGGTGATTTTAGTTCTCAACGAAACCATACCCATTGACAAATTTTTAATCGCGCCGCCGAATCCGCAGCAAATATGGCCTTTGACGTGCGAAATAACTAAAACATTTTCCGCTTCAATAAAATCTCGGCAAATTTCCACATCAACATTTTTTGACTTTATTTTTTTTCCGAAACGGTCTGAAATAATCGAAGGAGCCAATTTCGGGAAGCCTTTCATTTTTATAGTTTTTTCATATCTTCTTTTCGATAAAAAACTAATGGGCTTTAAAGGTACCAAGTTGCTTAAAAATAATTTGCTGAAGGATCTTGAAATTATTTTTCTGTATCTTGAGGTTTTTTTCTTAGAAATGCGATGATAGGCAACCGGAGCAACAGGAGTATCAATTAAAATCGGTTTCAAGCCCAAGCTTTCCGCAGCTTTGATTATTGGCTTTATATCGTTTGTTTTTAAGGCGAACTTATTATCCCTTGAACCAAAACTCATTTTAATCAAAAGCGGCTTATTCGCGATATAAATTTTTTTAAATAGATTCTGGCAAACTGAAAAAAGCTTTTCTCGGTTTTTTAAAAAATAAACATCTTCCATTAGGGCGCAAAGCGGAAATTAAAAACCAGAGGCCTGGGGGAGAATCGAACTCCCGTATAGCTCTTTTGCAGAGAGCTCCCTTACCACTTGGGTACCAGGCCGCAGCAATAAACATCTTATCTTATTTTTTCCTTTTTTTCAATCGTTCCAAAATTTCCTCAATCCTGCCGGCTTCGGCCGTTTCTTTTTCTTTTAAAAAAATTATTCTGGGAACCGGTCTCATTTTTAATCTCTTATTCAATAATTGCTGAAGATGCCAAACTTGGCTGTTCAGCGAATTAAGCGCCGTTTCCTGTTTTTCTTCAGGCAAAACGCTGATATAGGCCCTGCTTTCACTCAAATTTGGCGCTGTTTCCACCCTGGTCAAAGTTGTTAAAACGCCAGGCAAGAATTCAACTTCTCTTGAAATAATCCTGGATAATTCTTTTTTAATTAATTTATTAACTTTTTGAATACGCTCCGGCACAAATTTAGCTTAAGTTAAAAGGTTAGAGAGTGAAATTAAAATTTTGATTTTATACTTTCCGCATTTACAACTGGCCTTTTATTTTTTCTTCGGTATAGAACAAAAGAATATCTCCTTCCTCAACAACAGCATTTCCTTCAAAAAGAACTCCGCATTCTTCTCCTTTTTGGATTTCGTTTGCCTCTTTTTTGTTTCTCTGCAAACCGACCATTTTTCCCTGTCCGATTTTTTCTTCACCTCTGAAAACTTCAACTAAAGCTCCTTTTTTAACAACGCCTTCCGCCACTCTTCCGCCGATAATTTGGCGGTTTTTTTCGGTTAAAAATTTGGCCAAAACTTTTAACTTGCCCAACTCTGTTCTTATTTCTTCCGGCTCAAGTATTTTTTCCATCAATCTGCGCGTTTCTTCCACTAAATCGTAAATGACTTCAAAGGTTTTTATTTTAATATTTTCTCTTTCTGCCATTTTCTTGGCAATAGCGCCTATTTTCACTCTAAAACCTAAAATTATTGCTCGGCTGGCAGCAGCCAATTTAACATCAGACTCGTTTATGTTGCCTGCTTTTGATTTTAAGATTTTTAAGATAACTTTTTCTTGAGGTAGAGACTTTAAAGTTCCCTCTATGGCTTCTATAGAGCCCAAAACATCAGTTTTTAAAATTAGATTCAAAACATTCGGCCTCTCGTCATTTTCCAACGTTTCCTGAGTTTCTTTTTTTTCTTCTTGGGGAGAAATAAAAGAAGTTTTTTTTGCTTCTTCTCTTAAATAATTTTCAATGTTTGCCAAATCGGGAAAAACTTTAAAATTTTCACCCACTTTCGGCGCTTCATTAAAACCGAAAATAATAACCGGATCGGAAGGAAAAGCTTCTTTGACTGAAATTTTTTTAAAATTTTCTATATTTTTTATTTTGGCAAAAGAAGAACCTGCAGCGACTAAATCTCCGATTTTTAGGCAGCCGTCCGTCAAAAGCAAAGTAGCAGTAGGCCCTCTTAAATTATCCAAATATGACTCAATAACCACGCCTTCCGCAGATTTTTGCGGATCGCTTTTCAATTCCTCCATTTCTGCCACCAATAAGATTAAATCTAAAAGCTCGGGAATGCCCTTTTTTGTTTTGGCTGAAATTTCAACAGAAGGAATTTTGCCACCCAATGATTC
>Ga0307421_1002135_pt1 | contig 11389 bp, 5 predicted proteins | sample SalMarWE160270MG_FD_202163 | JGI IMG/M metagenome (GOLD analysis project Ga0307421, IMG submission 202163) | Salt marsh sediment microbial communities from the Plum Island Ecosystem LTER, Massachusetts, United States - WE1602-70 | ecosystem: Environmental > Aquatic > Marine > Intertidal zone >...
TTCGAGGGGATGGAGGCAGACCTCGGAAAGAAGAAGGACGTCACCTCCGGGCTGGCGCAGCTGAGGCAGCGCAGGGCCGATCTCCAGGACCTGGCCGACACGATAAGGGCGGAGTTCACGAAGACCAAAGAGGAGCTTCTTACCAAGAAACTCCCTCCGGAGATCATCCAGCGCCATGATGCCTTTGCCCAGAACTTTGAGAACAACTTTAAGACACTTCTTATGGATCTTGATGAGATTGAGAAGCCCCGCGAGGGAGGACTGAGGGGTATCTTAAAGGATTTGGCTGGGGTTGAGAAAGCGGAAGTAAGTAAGAAACGGCTAAAGGCTGCACGCGACCACCTCAAGAAAAATATCTACAAAAAGAAACATATCCCCCTCGACCCGGATAAACTCCCTCACCGGCAGTCTGACCTTAAGCCCAGAAAACCCATCACCGACCCCAAGGAATTTAAAAGACTCTTTCCCCAAAACCAGCAGTCCTCTGTATCACGGGGTACTGTTCTCTCTTCCATGCTGGGCATAGGGACCGCGTATGCCCAGGAGGACCCGATTGATCCCTATCTGGCTGAGACCATAGAGGTACAGTTTACCCAAGAGATACAAGACCTCGCCGCGAGTCTCGATCATGATCCCGTTAAGATCTATGAATGGGTGAGGAACAACATCGAGTTCGTCCCTACCTATGGGAGTATTCAGGGGGCCAATATGACGCTCCTCACCAAGCAGGGGAATGCCTTTGATATCTCCAGTCTCTTGATCGCCTTGCTCAGGGTCTCCGATATCAAGGCTCGCTATGTCTATGGGACCATAGAGTTACCCATTGATAAAGTGATGAACTGGGTCGGCGGTTTTACCGACGAGAAATCAGCAGCAGACTTTATCGCCAGCGGCGGCATCCCCATTACCTCTGTTATCGCAGGTGGTAAGATCACCAAGGTTTGGATGGAGCATGTTTGGGTCGAGGCCTTTGTGGACTACATACCCTCCCGTGGAGCCGTGAATAATGAGGGGGATACCTGGATACCATTGGATGGGAGTTTTAAACAATACAACTTTGTGAGTGGGATAGACGTTGATACAGCTGTGCCCGTAGATGTAGACGCACTTCTTGCTGAGGTTGAGAGTCAGACTATTATTAATGAAGAAATACCGTCCATAACTGGTCTGCCTTCGGATATTATTAATAATCAAGTAACAGATTTTCAGACCCGTTTGGATGAATACCTAACCGCTGACTTTCCCGATGTAGATACTTACTATGAAGTAAGCGATACCCTTCATGGTTATAAGGGGGTTGTTAAAAAAGAATTTGGATTACTTCCCAACACCCTTGAGTCGATGAAGGTAATTGCCAAGCTAGATACCTTTAGCGAACTTCCAGACACCATGCGGCATAAGATAAACTTTGTTCTCAGCACAAAGGACTACCTTGAGGATATATCCATCCAATATACCATTTCCCTGCCAGAGATCGCCGGCAAGAGGGTAACGTTATCGTATATACCAGCCACCCCTGATGATGCTCAATTAATGGCTGATGCCCCGGACATATTAGATTTCCCCCTCTATTTAGTAAGCGTCATTCCTGAGCTCAAAATCAAGGGCCAGACAGTGGCCTCTGGAATGGCAATAGGTATGGGGAAAGAGCAGAGTTTTCAAATAGCCTTTTCTAATCCCCACGGTGCAACAGACAAGGTGACCAATACCATTCAGGCAGGGGAGTACTACGCGGTCGGATTAAACGTAAATAAGGTTACCTTTCCCTATCTCTATGAGCGGGTAGATAGCTGGCAGCCGGATACTGCCGAAAATCGAGATGATAGATTAGGAGAGCTCTTATATCTAACCTCTATGTACTACTTTGCGAGGTCAGATCACTTTGTAAATGAGATGACCAGGACGAGTGCTATAGTCAGTTTAAGACAACCATCAGAATCAATGGTAGGGATGCAGTTTTATGCCGATTATCTTTTTGATATACCTATGAAAGTAGCATCAGTCGGCCTCAACATCGATGTTGATCGGGATGTATTAACTACCTTCTCCAAAAGTAATAACAAGGATACGGTATCCTGGTTTATGGTCCAAAAGGGTCTTTACGCATCAGGGCTGGAACAGTATGTGTTTGAGTACCTAATGGGCTTTGATGCCATATCTGCTGTGAGATCTTTAGATTTAGCGAGTAATCAGAACATCCCCATCTATATACTTGACTCAGAGAATATCCAAAGGGTTGATGAATTGCAGATTCCCTCATATGACAAACAGGGCATTATGGATTTCATTCATGCAGGCAAGATTGTTTTAGTTCCTCACAGCACCATTCAGTATTTTGATTATGGAGGAATAGGGTATATCGCCCTTGATCCTGAAACAGGTGCAGGAGCTTACAGGATCTCTGGAGGCTTCAGTGGGGGGACCACTGTTAGAGAGAATGTGGAGACGCTCGTAAAATTAGCAGATTCTTTGGTTGGGAAAAAATATACTATTATATTACAGGGCTACAAAAAAGCAATTTATGATATGCTAAAAGAACATCCAGAAATTGCCGACTCACCATCTGATGAGACATTTACAGAATTTACAAAGAGAGAATTACTTTTGGGCACCCTTATCAAATTTCTACCATGGAAAGAATTAAAGGTTGTAGCGGCTCAGCAAATTTTATATCAGGCCATGATATACATATTATTTCTTACAACATAATTCGTATAGGAGAAAGCGAGGAATGCATATGATGATTTGTAAAAAAATTTTTTCTTTAATTCTATTTATTACTATACTAATACTAGTATCACACTGCTCAAAGCAATACAATGAACCAGCGCCTTTTTTTGATGGATTATTATTAGAATATGAAACGGATATTAAGACATTTACAGGCAATGAAAAAATTAAGACAACATATAATGTTCAAGGCTTAGGCAATAATCATTTTAAAATATTAAAAACAGAGAATCCAAGTTTTTTTGGCACTGGTGTTGAAGAATATTTTGTTGACTCCTATGGCAAAGTCTACGGGGGCAGTTGTAAAGAATGTAAGGGAGGGTTTTCACCTATATGGATTCCCGCTCATACAATGGAAATCGGTGATACCTTTGGAGAGGAAAAAATTGTAGGGAAAAATAAATGGGATAATTGGAATGTCGTGGTTGTTAAGAGTCAGATTTCTGCTATTGGTGTGGAGTGGTACTACGATGCAACTACTGGTTTTTTGGTTGGTTTATATACAAGCGATGCAATAGGGAGCAAGATCACGCAAAAATTAGTAAATAGTAATACGAAAATCTCTATGACGGGGCCCGTAGAGAAGTAATACGTCTTATGTCGTGACCATTAACCATTATGCAGCTCAGCGAGTTGAAAGGAGTAAAGATAACCCGATGGTGGCGACGCGCTTATATAATGTTGAGATTTACGTATTATTCCTTGTTACTTGATTAAGGTGAAAAGGGAATTTTTATGAAAAAATCAAAAAATATTTTGATTGTTCTTTTTCTGATCACTTTACTATTACTATATGTGCGTTGTGCAGATCGATACAACGAGCTAGCCCCTTTTTTTGATGGGTTACATTTAGAATATGAATTCATTTCTTATTCACCTTTAGCTGGAGGGAGTAATAGTGAAACAATTTATGATGTTCAAAAATTAGATAATAATCATTATAAAATAATAGGAGTAGATAAAGCTAGTTTTTTGAAGGATGAGATTGATGAGTTCTTTGTTGATGCCTATGGCAAGGTCTACAAGAGTAGTTCTAAAGATTCCGAGGGAGGATTTTCGCCTATATGGATTCCTGCCTATTTAATGGACATAGGGGATTCTGTTTACGGTGACGATCAAGTGATAAAAAGAGACAAGTGGAAAAAATGGAATGTGGTGGTTGTAAAAAGTAACTTTTTAAATGTTGAAAAGTACTATGAAATAAAAACGGGTTTTTTGGTTGGCTCATTCGCAGAAAGCAGGGGGCACACGGGCACAGAAGTTTTAATAAACACCAATGCCGATATCCCTGTTGCGGAATAGAATGACTATGTATGATTTTCGTAAAAGACTAAGCTAATAATATTGGGATTCTCATGAAGAAATTTAAATATAGTTTGATGCTCATTTTTATAATCTCACTATCCTTACTATTGCTGTCCTGTTCAGAACGATACAAAGAGCCAGCCCCTTTTTTTGATGATTTATATTTAGAGTACAAGCTTGGTAGTGTAAGGACAATCTATAATGTTGAAAAAATAGATAATAACCATTTTAAAATTATTGAAAAAACGCCATGGGAAGTTTTTGAAGATGAAATTGAGGAGTACTTCGTTGATTTTTATGGAAAGGTATACAAGAGTAGTTTTAAAGATTGGGAGGGAGGGTTTTCACCGATATGGATTCCTGCGTATGCAATGGAAATAGGGGACACATTTGATGAAGGCTATCAGGTGATAAGGAAAGATACATGGAAAAAATGGAATGTAGCAGTTGTCAAACGCCAGAGTTTACTCGGTGAGGCAGAGTTTTACTATGAGATAAATACCGGTTTTTGGGTTGGTTATTTTGCGAAAGTGCCGACGCTTTCAAGAAAGGAGCACACAAAGGTTTTAGTAAACACCAATGCCGACATCCCTGTGGCGGAATAGAATGACTGTATATAGTCTTCATAAAAAAGCTGTAATTGTATGTGTGTTTATCGTTTTAGCCGGTTGTCTATCAACGTTAGGGTGTCAGCAAAGCAATGAACCAGCGCCTTTCTTTGATGGGTTCTATTTAAAATATGGTGAAGTTCTTGCTAAATCCCCCAAGCCCGAGGATGTTATATGGACTCGTGAGATTTGCTACATATTTGAGAAGCTCGAAGATGGAAACTTCCATGTCAAGCAGGAGGTGCATACTCGAAGGGGGGAACGTTTGCAACAGGGGCTTGAACCGATACCCTACCCTCAAGTGGGCGACGATCTGACTATCGATAAATCCGGGATAGTTCTCAAGGGCGGGGATGGTATGAATTTTATTGATGGGTATCCATCATACCTGTGGTTACCTCCGAATAAGAGGAAGAAGGGAGCTGATCTTTTTAAGGTAAAAGTAGCGTGGAGAGTAGAAGAGAAGAAAAAATGGGAAAAGTGGGAGGTATGGCCGGTAAGAATGCTAACGCAAGATGATATGCGGTACTACGATGTAAACACCGGCTTCTTGGTAGGAGAAGAACACATGGGGGGCAAATGGAAGACGACCCTCCAGGATACCAATCTTGATGTATTGAAGGCTGCTATTTCTGTAAACGTTGTGGGAAAGAACAATTCAGTTTTGTCTCCAAAGGTGGTTGTACAGGCGATCATCAAGGCAGATAAATGAAACGAGATCATTAAGGGAGAGATACCATGCGGCTTTGTAAGATCGTAATACCATTATTAGCCATTGTGCTTTGCATAGGCAACGCTTCTATTCTTCAGGCTGGATCTGTGGAGGATGGCATTGCCTGGCTGAACGCAAACCAAAATCCCGATGGCAGTTGGGGAGGGGAAGCGACTGCGATTACCACCCCCTATCACTCCACCGCTGTTGTTGCGGAGACCTTTCAGTATCTCGACATCTCCGATGGGAACCTCTCCAGTGCCATTACATGGCTCTCAACTCAAGACACCCCCACTGTTGATCATTTATCCCGACAGATAGAGGTCCTCGCGCAAGCAGGGATTGACGTTACCGAACAGGTCAATACTTTACTTTCATTTCGGCAGCCTGATGGAGGATGGGGGATTGATGGTGAAGGCGCGAGCGATATCATTGATACCGCTATAGCTCTTCAGGCTCTCACGGCGATAAACTACTCTGGCCAGTCCATCATTAGTTCTGCGCTTGGCTATCTCCTCTCAACCCAAAACCCCGATGGGGGGTGGGGGTTTTATCCTGCCGCCTGTTCAAATTGTGACGCCGATCCGAGCAATGTCTATATGACGGCGATGGTTGCGAGCACGCTGCAGCAGTTTGCGCCGACAACATCCCTCGTTACCGCCATCAACAAGGCAACGAATTATCTGGTTACACACCAGAACGCTGATGGCGGCTTCGGATCAAGTCAATCAACGACGTATGAGACCGCGCTCGCCTACATCGCCCTCGTTGGTGTAACCACCGACGAGACCATCCTTGGCAGAGCCTCTGACTATCTTACCGCGACGCAGCTTGCGAATGGCTCCTGGCTCGATGATCCCTATGCAACGGCCTTGGCGATCAAGGCGTTGTATCTTGCAGAGAATAAGCCAGTGCCACCGCCGCCGCCTGATAAGGGAATGGCCACCGGCAAGGTCCTTGATGCCTCCACGAATGCGCCGCTTAAGGCGGTTTCCGTAACCCTTGAAGGCGATCCGGGGATAAGCACCACAACAGATCAATCGGGAAATTTCGTCCTTGCCGCTATCCCTCCGGGCGCTCAACAGATACTCTTCACGCTCCCCGGCTATGCAGGGGCCTCTGTCTCCCTTACGATCACCGCAGGATCCATCGTGGATCTCGGGAGTATCCCTCTTTCCGCCAATCCTTCTACCGGCCTGGTGAGAGGGACCGTAACGGAGGCCGCAACCGGTATGCCTCTTGCTGGCGTTCTCATTGATATGACCGGGTCCGCGAATGCCTTCACCACAACTGCTGCAGATGGTACCTTCTCCTTCATCGACGTCACCCCGGGGCAGGTGACTCTCGCCGCATCAAAGGTAGGCTATTACGCGGTATCCGGGTCGGGAGATATCCTCGCAGGGGGAATCCTCTTCTTCAACCCTCAGCTTCCTACAACCCCGCCCTCTGCCACCACGGGGAGTCTCATCGGAAAGGTCTACGATGCCGTAACGAATCAGCCCATCGAGGGCGCTTCAATCGCCCTCGCAGGAGGACCATCAACAACAACGGGGGGTAATGGCGCATTCACTATCACGGACATCCCCCCTGATACCTATGAGGTTACTATTGCCGCTCCAGACTATATACCACAGGTCTATCAAGCCATGATCATGGCTGGTGTGACAACCGATGTGCAGACCGTCTATCTTTCTCCGTCTGCCCAGTCGACGACGATCACCGGAAGGGTCATTGAGGCAGAAACAGGCAAGGCCATTGCAGGCGCCACCGTCACGGTCCCAGAGACGGGTGCTACGGCGAAGACCGCATCGGACGGCGTGTATATGATCTCCGGCATCAGCTTGCTGGAATTTACCGTCACGGCAGCTGCCACCGGCTACAATACCAGCGCCATAGGTATACAAACATCGGCCTATGGTATGTATACCGTTGACATAATCCTTCTGCCGAGCCAGGCGAGTGAGGTGCGCGTGCTCTCGGTTGAAACGGATAAGGAGGAATACGGGGTCAACAGCCCGGTACAGGTCACGGCCAATTTAGAGAATAGCGGTCCAAACGCTCAGGAGGTGTTCGTTACAGCCGACATCACCGATGAATATGATAACGTCGTTGCACTTATTCCCCCTTCCGACGATTCAGTGGAAATTCCTGCCAGTGGTACTGCCCAAGCGGTGCTTGAGTGGAATACAGCGCAGTCTCCTGCACGTGGCTATATGGTAACGGTCCATGTGTTCCGGTCATCAGACGCGATGTTACTTGCTGAGGGGTATGCGCAATTTACAGTAAGGCCGGAGATACAGGTAGATGCAACGAATCTTGTTATCACTCCTCAATTTACCCACGTCAAGAAGACCGAGATGGTCACCGTCTCTGCCTGGATTACAAACTGGTCAAATATCGATGCCTCTTTAACTGCCGAATATGAGGTAAGAGACCCGGATGATGTCTTGATTCAGAGCGGTTCCGCGAATTTCTCCATACCAGCGTTTGAGTTCTCAATAAAGATCGATATAGGCACGTTTGAGCAGACCTTCTCCGCTGCGGGAGCGTATCCGGTACAGGTCAATATCATGTCAGAGGGGAATGTCATCGCTACAGGGGAGGCAATGATCCACGTAGCACCGGCAATCCGCATAGAGCCGAGCAAGTCGCTCAGCCCCGATGAGGTGCTGCCTGATGGTGATAAGCGGATCAGGATCGATATTCAGCTCGAGGGCGTGGAGGACCAACCATGAAAAAGGCAAAGGGATCAAAGAAAATAGGGAATTCGTATCGTGTTGACTCCCGAGTATTAGCAGCAGGGGTCTTGTTCTGTTCCCTGCTCATACTGGTAGGCATTCATGATGTCCTTGCGGGCACCGTATCAGGGGCAAATGTCTCCTACACGACTGACGCGGATTTCGATGAGGGGACGTTGGTCAATGTCAATCACGATGTCGTGCACGATCAACTCCAGTTAAATGAGATCGTCACCCCCTTTCCCTTTATTAATGTTGCGGCTTCCAATCGAGGGACGATCCTTCGTATCGACGTGAATACTGGCGCCATTATCGGGGAGTATTACACCTCTCCCAACGGCATGCAAAGAAACCCCTCGCGTACCACCGTAGACCTGACGGGGAGCGTCTGGGTCTCCAACCGGAATGAGAACGGTTACTCACCGGCAGGCTCCCAAACCCGCAAGGGATCACTCACCAGAGTGGGTCTCATAATCGGCGGGACACGGGTCAATGCCGACGGTACACCAAACCCCACCGGGCAATACCTCAAAGCGCCTTTTCAGTACAATACCTGTGTCGATAGGAATGGGGATGGGCTTATTAAGACATCACGAGGTCGGGGGAATATCCTTGCCTGGACAAATGCAAATGGGGCAGATACGCATGGTGGTGTCTCCACTGCCGATGATGAATGCATTATCAACTATACGCGAACCATCGCCACGAACACGAGGACCGTGGCAATCGATGCCGATAATAACGTCTGGGTGGGCGGTGCGAACATGGCCCATGAAAAGATAGATGGTGCAACAGGGCAGCCTGTGCCCGGCACGCAGTTTAACCTCGGTTGCGGCGGCTATGGGGGGTTGATCGATAAAAACGGCGTCTTATGGTCGGCACGATATGGCAATGGGTTGTTGCGGTTCGATACCAAGACTATGACAGGAAGGTGTCTTGGTAACTCCATGGGTAATTATGGCCTGGGTATTGACCCGAATACTGGTGAAATATGGCATTCAGCACATAATTATGGTTTTGTGGGAAAGATAGCGCCTGATGGCACCCTCATTGGGAAATATGATCAAGGCTTCTCTCGTTCACAAGGCGTGGCAGTGGACGATGCAGGCAATGTCTGGGTTGCCCATGCTCATACTTACAGTTCTACGGTTGGCCACTTGAGGACAAATGGGACCTATGTGGGGAGTGTCACGGTTGGTACAGGCCCGACCGGGGTGGCTGTTGATGCCAATGGCAAGGTCTGGGCAACGAATTATAATTCACATACGGTTTCCCGGATAGATCCCAATGCAGGGCCCGTTGGCGGAGGAGGATACAAGGTAGGGGCTGTCGATATGACCGTGAGCCTGGGGAGTGGGGCCTATCCCTACAATTACAGCGATATGACCGGATATGTTTCTATCGGCAGCACATCACAGCAGGGGATATGGACCGTTATACAGGACAGTGGGGTAGCGGGGAACAGATGGGGTACGATCGCATGGAACACCGAACCTGAAGGCAGTCAACCAGCGGGCACGCAGATTATTATCGAGGCGCGCGCTGCTGAAACGGAGGCAGGGCTTCCAGGCCAAGCGTTTATCTCGGTATCAAACAATGCCCCCTTTATGCTGCTCGGCCGTTTCATCGAAGCCAGGGTAATACTCAAGCCAGACGATGCCGGGACAAGCCCGGTGCTCTCCGATATAACGATCAGCGGCGGTTTTACCGATGTCCATGTCATCGAGACCATTTCATCAGAGGGGATAGTCCTCGATGAGGATTCATTTGTAACAACACCCTCTAGCATCACCCCCCAAGCGGATAGGACAGTGATTGAGTGGCGATTCGATAATTTCTCTCCCACCCAGACAGAGGATCTCTCCTTCGATGTCATCATGCAGGACCCTATCCCCGGCGAAAATAGGCTTGTCAATCACAAATTGGAGATCCTCTATCTTGACCTTAATGGCAATCCGGTGCGGACCGAGTTGGGTCCACACTACGTCCACGTCCTCGACGCCGCCTTCGAGACCGGGATTGCCACAGACAAACCCATCTATCAGGCCAACGAGGATGTCCTTATCAGTGCCCGGATCAAAAACCTGAGCGAATATGCGAGGACCGTCGATGCGCGGGTCCTCATTGAAGACACGGGCGGCGTCCTCGTCACAGAGCTGACGACCCTTGCAAACTTAAGCTTCGAAGCAGGGGAAGAGAAGACCTTCGACAACCTGGTTTTTAATACCGGCACGACGCTCAGCGGCGACTATCGGGCGCACCTCCTGTTATTCGATGGAGGAAAGCAGGTTGGCGAGGCCTTTGCCGACTTTATCATCGGGGCGGACATCGGCATTGCCTCCACGGTTACAACGGACAAGATGACCTATGGGGTATATGAGCCTGTTGCCATCACCTCGACCGTGGAGAGCACCAGTGCCAATTACATCCTGACTGACCTCACGACGCAGGTAACCCTCAAGAATCCCACAGGTGTAACGCTCTTTACCGACGCGCGGGAGATCCCCACACTCACACCAGGCGGCCGCCTAGAGTTTAAATCCTTCTGGAATACGGCTGCGAATCCGGCAGGGATCTATACGGTCTTTTTAGAAATCCTCAAAGGCACGACGAGCCTGTCAATCGCCCAGACGAGCTTTTCCATCAGGGATTCATCGGTGAGCGTGGAAGGGCTTATTGGTACCATTAGTGCGACACCCAGTCCGGTCTATCGGGGGGCGTCAGAGAGCATTGCCTATAGTGTAACAAACAGCGGGAACATGGACATCGCCAATCTGCAGATACAGGTCCTTATCGTCAATCCCGATACCGAGGAGATCAAGCACACCTACAATACCTCGGCGTCGATCCAGGTGGGCTCGGAATCCGCAGGCGGGTTCTCTATCTCCACCATTCCCCTTGAGCCCCGGCCTTATGTTGCGATCCTCCGGGTGCAATCCGCTTCGATGAGTGAAGCCAAGACGATAGCCCATGTCACCTTTGAGGTCATCCCCGGCCTTGAGGCCACCAAGACTATACTCGATATGGTCCATCTCCTCGTGTGGGTCAACGACAAGTGCGATCATGATTCCTCGCAACAAAAAGTGAAGTGTCCTGTGCCGCGACCGCACGATTGCATACGGGTCGATTTATTGGAGCAGATACTCAATGAAGCAGGGGTCACGTATCACATTGTGTACAAGAGGTGTGATTTTGAGCACGAGATGAGGAATCCATTCTATACGGACTTTATGATCCTCGGAGACCGGGCACCCTTGAGGGATCACTATGCAGATGAGCTGCGGGAGCAGGTCTAT
>Ga0307421_1002138_pt1 | contig 11370 bp, 11 predicted proteins | sample SalMarWE160270MG_FD_202163 | JGI IMG/M metagenome (GOLD analysis project Ga0307421, IMG submission 202163) | Salt marsh sediment microbial communities from the Plum Island Ecosystem LTER, Massachusetts, United States - WE1602-70 | ecosystem: Environmental > Aquatic > Marine > Intertidal zone >...
AGTGGACATGGACACTTCGACCTTGCTGCATATGATGCATACCTATCAGGTAAACTCAAAGATTATGCCTATCCTGAGGAAGATGTAAAGAAGGCGCAGGCTGAACTGCCCAAGGTAGCGGGTTGACCTCGATGAATGAGAACCTCCCCGCAGCAATCTGCGGGCTATCTTTTATCATATCTCCCCTCCCTTGATGGGAGGGGACAAGGGGGAGGGTGGAAGATCTGATTATCACCCCCACCTAACCTCCCCCATCAAGGGGGAGGAACTGTAAGGAAACCCTATAGCAAGCTACAGGGAATATGCAAGTTAAAGACGAAAACCTGGGCCGGCTATGGCCTGAGAGACTCGCTGGGCTTTGACAAATACTTCTCAGGAAAGCTGGTAGACTACCTGTTTCCTGATGAGGTGAGCGAGGTGGGAGGTAAACGAATTGATCCAACAGTATGATCAGAAAACGCTTCGATGCCCCAGGGTGGGAGGCGAGGTCAATTTTAGATACTGTCGTTTTGAAAATAACATGCTTCCATGTAAATGGATAGTTGGTTGTTGGAAGATGTATTTAGATATCAATACGTTTCTGGAAGACCATTACACCAAGGAAGAATTGGACCGAGTATTTGAACTCCCAAAGCCGAAGATTCAGAGCCTCGTGGGCCTGATAGAAAAGGCGAAAGAGGTTAAGAAAAAAAATGATTAAACAAGAAATTCTTCTTGGAAATGGGGCTATAGCCCTGGGCCTTTTAGAGTCCGGTTGCCAGATGGTTACCTCGTATCCAGGCACCCCCAGTTCGGAGATCCTGCCCGAAGTTGTTCGCCTTATGAAATCAGAAAAACTTGATACCTACGTGGAATGGTCAACCAACGAAAAGGTGGCCCTGGATAATGCCTTTGCTGCCTCTATTACAGGAAAGAGGGCTGCCTGCTGCATGAAACAGGTGGGGTTGAATGTGGCGGCCGACTCCTTGATGAGTGCAGCGTATATAGGTACTGTGGGGGGGCTTGTTATTATTTCGTGTGATGACCCTGGCCCCCATTCCTCCCAGACAGAGCAGGATACACGCTTTATGGCCAGGCTTGCTAAGGTGCCTGTTCTGGACCCCTCTGATCCCCAGGAGGCGAGAGAGATGGTTGGGCTCGCAATGGATATCTCAGAGGAATTCAGAATTCCGGTGATCCTGAGGCCGGCCATTCGTGTATCCCATGCGCGACAAAATATCTCATTCGGTCCAATAAAAAAGAATAATCAGAAGGCATCTTTTGAGAAAAATCCACAAAGGTGGGCAGCCACACCACGTTTTCGTCTTGTACTACATGGTGAATTAAATAAAAAATTAAAGGAAATTGGAAAAAAATTTGAGAATCTCTCTCGATACAATTTCCATAATCTTGAATCCGGGAAAATATACCCTCTCGGTATCATTGCAGGAGGCATACCCTACTCTGTTATTCGAGATTTTTTAGCGGAAGAAAATCGTACAGATATTCCTGTGCTCAAGATAGGTACCCCCTATCCCTTTCCTGAAAGCCTGGCTATCGAGTTCATGTCAGCCTGTGAGAGAGTGCTTGTCATCGAGGAGACAGACACCCTCATCGAGTACCTTCTAAGAGACAGAGAGAAGGTTATGGGCCGCCTATCCGGTCATGTGCCGGCTGAAGGGGAGCTTGTTCCCCAGGTAATGCACAAATTGATAAATAATGTGCTTGTGGAACTGAACTTAGAACCACTTCAGGCAGATGATGATCATGAAGCAGTGCAATTGGTAAAAGATCTTCAGCTGCCTGTGCGAAGACCAACCCTCTGTCCCGGTTGCCCTGAAAGAGCAGCGTTTTTTGCTATAAGGAAAGCCAGGCCGAAGGCGATATTTACCTCGGACATCGGCTGTTATACCCTCGGCCTTAATCTGGGTGCGGTAGATACCGTTCTTGATATGGGGGCTGCAATAACTATGGCATCGGGTTTTTATCATTCCTTTGCCCAGGATTCGGTAGAGCAGCCTATTGTGGCCACGATTGGAGATTCAACCTTTTTCCACTCTGGAACAACAGGATTATTGAATGCAGTGTATAATGATTCACGATTCATCCTGGTAATACTTGATAACCAGACAACAGCTATGACTGGTATGCAGCCAACCCCTGCCCTGGGAATAAGGGCGGATGGGAGCGAGGGAAAGGCTATTCCCCTTGAAAGGATTGTAGCTGGTTGTGGGGTTGATTTCATCGAGGTAGTTGACCCGTATGATATTAAAAAAACAACGAGTTTGCTTAAAAAGGCCGTTAAATATGTGGAGGATCCAAAGGGGGGAATGGCAGTAATTATCGCTCGTCATCCCTGTGTTATTGCGTACCCGGATAAGGCCATTCCTCAAAAGAAAAAGGTAATCATAACGGATGACTGCGTAGAATGCAATTTTTGCCTTGACCGGTTTGAATGCCCAGCCCTTTATCATGACCAGGAACTGGGAAGAGTAAATATTAACAGGGAACTATGCGTAGATTGTGGTGTATGCATTCAGGTGTGCCCTAAAGGCGCTATTGTTGAAGCGTGAGCAATTGTGATGGAAACCATTAATATTATTTTAAGCGGATTAGGTGGACAGGGAATCCTGTTTATGACCAGAGTGCTGGCACAAGCTGCTCTCAATAAAGGATTCAATGTTATGGGGGCTGAAACCCATGGCATGGCCCAACGGGGTGGATCAGTGGTTTCACATTTACGGCTCGGAGAGGTGAAAAATTCTTTGGTGCGGACTGGTACAGCCCATTTCCTGCTGTCTTTGGAAGAAAACGAGGGATACCGAAATCTTCCCTTTCTAAGCCAGGGTGCAAGAATGTATGTCAACACAAATTCAAGGCATTTTCCGAGAGAAGCGGCAAAAGAACTTCTGGAAAAAAGAAAAATCATCTATCGTTCAATACCTGCGGGAACAATAGCCCAAGAGTTAGGTGCCCCAAGGTCTTCCAATCTGGCGCTGTTAGGTTATTTTTCGGCCTTTGATGAGGGTCCGATTGGGTATAAAGATATAAAGACAACCATTGATACAATCAGTCCAAAAAGATTCAAAGATATAAATCTCAAGGTATTTGAGGCTGGCTATAAAAAAGGGAAGGATTTTAAGGGTAACAGTTTTGATTAACGAGGGCTATTAATTATGCTTAAGCCAATCCTTATTGTGAGTTCCTTAGACACAAAGGGTCAGGAAGTTAAATTCCTGAAAGAACTGATTGAGCAGAGAGGACAGCAAACAATTCTTTTGGACATAGGTATGCGTAGCCAATTTCTAATTCCAGCTGACATTCCATGTGAAGATGTTGCAAAAGCTGGAGGGATAAGCATACAGGAAATTAGAACTTCGAGTAAGGGTATGGATGAAATAACCTCTATAATGACTAAGGGGGCAATAAAAAAGACTATAGAACTTTTTCAGTCGGGTAAGCTGGGTGGTATTGTTGGTGTGGGTGGTGTAAGTAACACAACAATGGCAACTGATATCATGAAAGCACTACCATTTGGTGTACCGAAACTTATGGTATCCAGTGGTGCTGCCATGCCCAGCTATGCCGGTGGATTCCTCGGCTCTTCTGATATAGCAATAATATCATCGGTTGTAGATATGGCTGGCCTGCATGAACTTAGCAAGAGTATACTGAGTAGAGCAGCTGGTGCGATCTGCGGAATGGTAGAAACCGGTGCAGGTGCAGTCATAGACTCACTTAAACAAACAGATATGCCCCTCGTTGCAATGACAGAATTTCATTACTCTGACATGTGCTGTAAGTTCGTTAAAGAACATCTTGAAGAAAAGGGGTATAAAGTAATCCCATGCCACGCACAAGGTGTTGGTGATAGAGCGATGGATAAACTATTAGATCAGGGGATCTTTGACGGCGTTGTAGACATAGTTCCCAGCGGGTTAAGTGAAGAACTTTTTGGTGGAAACCGTGCCGCTGGGCCAGACAGGCTTGAGGCCGCAGGCAAAAGGGGTATCCCTCAAATTATTACCCCATGTGGCTTTGAGATGATAAGTTGTGGTCCTCTACGAAGAAAAGACAGTGGTGATCCATTATGGGTTTCGCGAAATTTAGCTAACCGAAGCTGTTATCTTCACGACGCTTATCGTGTGCAAGCCAGGACAAATGCAGACGAATTGAGGCTCGTAGCTAAAACCGTGGCCGAGAAGCTAAATAAAGCAAAAGGCTCGGTGAAATTCATAATACCAGAAAAGGGATGGTCCACACTAAGTGTTAAAGGGCAACCTCTTTTCGATCCTGATGCTGATAAGGTTTTTGCAGATGAACTAAGAAAACATCTGAAGCCTGAGATTGAGGTTATGAAGCTTGAGGTGCATCTTAATACCCCAGAATTTGCAATGGCTGTGGTGGAAACATTCGAGAAAATGATGAAAGATAAAGGCTTAGATCGTGCCTGAACGAAAAGCCAGTTCAGGCACGATTTTGGATTTTGGATTGCGGATTTTGGATTAAAAAATAAAGCAATTTCAAAGCCTTGAAGATTTAAGGCCAAAACTTGAAAACTATATTTCGAGGTTTTTGTTCAGACACTAGATAGTAATATTTTTAATATTTTTAATTGACAAAATGCTGTCAATATGGTTTTTTGATTTATGTTATAAGTATATATTAATTCTATCTATTTTTCATGAGAGGAGGTGGTTATGAAGGAAGTTTATAGTTATTGGGTATTTCTAAACACATTTACATTAATTTATAGAGGAGGGAAATAATGAAAAAGAAAGGTTTGTTAACCATATTATTTGCATTTTGTTTTTTATTCTCCTTAGGGTTTGTACCATCTACGAAGGCCAAAACCATCAATCTCACCTATAGTAATTTTTTCCCGCCTACCCATGGTCATGCAATTCAAGGCGCCAACATGATAAAAGAAATCGAGAAGAGGACCAATGGCCGGGTCAAAATCTCTTACTTTCCTGGAGGGACTTTGACCAAACCGCCAGTCTGCTACGATGGCGTAGTTAAAGGGATCTCCGATATCGGAATGTCATGTTTTGCATATACCAGGGGTAGATTTCCCGTCATGGAGGCAGTGGATCTTCCGTTCGGCTATAAAAGCGGCAAGGTTGCCACCAGGGTTGCATATGAATTTTATAAAAAAATGAATCCTAAAGAACTCCAGGATGTAAAGGTGCTTGTTATTCATGCACATGGGCCTGGAATACTTGCTGCCAAGAAGGATGTAAACTCTCTGGATGATATAAGGGGCATGAAAATTAGATGTACTGGTCTCGCCGCAAAAATTGCGAAATATTTGGGAGCCGCCCCGGTAGCCATGCCTCAAAACCAGGCCTATGAGGCACTGCAAAAAGGTGTAGTTGAGGGTACATTCTGCCCGATCGAGACTCTTAAGGGATGGAAACAGGGTGAAGTTATAGATTATGTGATCGAGACCGAGGCCCTTGGCTACACCACTGCAATGTTCGTGGTTATGAACAAGAAAAAATATGAATCCCTTCCCCCTGATATTCAAAGGATCTTTGATGAAGTCGGAGAGGAGTGGGTCGATGTGCATGGAGATGTCTGGGACAGTGCTGACAGAGCAGGTTTAAAATTTGTGATAGAGCTTGGCAAAAAGATCCATAAGCTCTCACCGGCACAGGAGAAAAAATGGATACAGTCTGTTAGCCCAATCATTTTTGATTATCAATCAAAGATGGAAAAGAAGGGTCTCCCTGGAAAAAAGGCTGTAACGGTTCTTCGAAACCTGGTTGCGAAATATAATAAGTAAGATTTAAAAAAAACCAAAGCCTAAATCATGTAAAAGGGGTACCAGGATTCCTGGTACCCCTTTATTTCTATATGCCCCTATCACATAAGACCAGGTAAAAAGAGGACTATTTGGGGAAAGGTTAAGAGAATTACTACACATGCCAAAAGAGCAAGGACAAAAGGTGCAACCCCCTTAAAGATAGTCTCAAGTGGGACATCCTTGGCAATACCATGAACTACGTATACATTTACACCAACAGGTGGTGTAATCACCCCCATCTCTGTTACAAGGACAATGGCCACGCCAAACCATATAGGGTCAAATCCAAGGGCAGTAGCTACAGGATAAAAAATAGGAATAGTGAGCATAATCATGGCCAGCGCATCCATGAAACATCCACCAAACAAATATATAAGAACGATTACTCCCATAATGGCATAGCTTGGTAGTGGGAGTGTGCTCACCCAATTTGCCAAATTAAACGGAATCCTGGTGATAGCCATAAAGTGGCCAAAGACAACTGCCCCGGTGACTATCACCATGACCATACAGCTGATCCTTGTTGAATCCATAAGGGATTGAACAAATCCCTTCCAGCTTAAGCTCCTCCTTAAAAGGGCAACGAGCAAGGTAAAAAAGGCACCCACAGCCGCTGCCTCGGTTGGTGTGAATATCCCAAAAAAAAGACCCCCCATCACAAAGGCAAAAATAACCAATGCCTCCAAAACCCCTACAAAGGATTTCGCCTTCTCTTTTAGTGATGTTTTTGGTCCAGGAGGGGCAAGCCCTGGATTCAGTCGCACCCGAATATAGATGGTAAGAATAAAAAGAAATGCCAGCAGGATTCCCGGAAAAATGCCGGCGGCAAAGAGCTTTCCAATGGATTGTTCTGTCATGATGCCGTAAACAATAAATATAACACTTGGTGGTATAAGTATACCCAGGCTTCCCCCAGCAGCAACCGTACCTGTAGCCAAACCCATATCATATTTGTACCGTCTCATCTCAGGCAGTGTTACAGTTGCCATAGTGGCGGCCGTTGCGTTTGTTGATCCTGATATAGCAGAAAATCCTGCGCATGCCCCAATTGTGGCTATGGCCAGGCCTCCTCTAAAATTACCCATAAATACATAAACGGAGTCATATAACCTTCTACTTATTCCAGAATGAAAGGCGATCTGTCCCATAAACACAAAAAGAGGAATAACAGTTAGGCTATAAGAAGAGAATGTCTCAAATACATCTTTGGCTAATAAATTAAGGCCTGCGGTAATGGTAACTATATAACTGAAACCAAGAAAGCCGAGGAAGGCCATGACAAAGCCCACTGGCATCTTGGAGAAAAGAAGGATTACCAGGATGATTATGCCAATTATACCTATTGTAGTCAGACTCATCTATCTTTCACCTTGACTATAGCGTTTGCTAAATCCACCAGAAGTACCAGACAGACAACCCCTGCACCAAGGGCAACTCCATATATTATTGGATAAAAAGGCAGCTGCAAGGTCATAGAAACCTCACCTGCTCTTTGGCAATCTATACCATATAAGACGCTCTGCCAGGTAATGAGGCCAAATAGTATGATCCCAAAGATTGAGATGAAACTCTCAACGATGCCCTGTAACCTTTTAGGAAACATCTGTACAATAAGGCTTACCGCAACATGACCCTTCTCTGCCAATGTATGGGCCATGGCAAAGGAGACAGCCACAGCCCCTAAAAGGGCGACAATTTCATAGGTTCCAGGGATGGGCTTGCGAAAAAAATAACGTAAGAAAACATCTGCACAGGTAAGGGCCATCATGGAAAAAATTGCCGCGGATGCTATGATGTCTAATCTTCGAGCCAACAAAAGGGAATGTTTCTGAAAAGAAAACATATAAACCTCTTCACAGAGTATTAGGAAACATGTAGACGTCTTAGTAGCTACAATATAGCTGGAATATAACAGCTAATTAAAAAAAGGTCAATTTAAAAAGATATCTGCTATTTTTATAATTGACTCTCAAACATTCCTTTTCTATACTTTATAGAGAAAAGATTGATACCCTTTAAATTATAATTACTCAAATTTTGTGCAGAAACCTTACATCACTATTTTAAACAAATTGAGAACGGAAAGGAGGTGAGGTTATAAGGAGGCGGAATTATATTTAATCTTAACAACAAAAGGAGGTAACTATGGAAACCAGTACTTATAAGATTATTGAGCTTGTGGGGACCAGCCCGAATTCATGGGAAGAGGCTGCAACAAATGCAGTTGATACAGCCTCAAAAAGTCTTAAAGACTTAAGAATTGCAGAAATTACCAAGCTGGATCTGACCATTGAAGATGGTAAGGTCACAGGTTACAGGACAAGGATTAACGTCTCATTTAAATATCATGTATAGAAGTATATTTTTTCTTAATTAAATGGCCAGAGAAAAAAATTCTCTGGCCATTTAATTATAAGCTTATGTATCTTTCTATCTTCCCCCTGATAACACTCTTACTCCGGTTGGGTCCACATTACATTCAAGTATCCCTCCTTTTTTAGTGCCTTTCAATATGTGAGTCCATATTTCTCTTAATCTTTGTATCGTATCAATCTCGCCAAGGGCCCAGACAGTACCGCCACCTCCCGCACCTGTAAATCTGGCACCACATCCAGCCTTTTCAGACTCCTCAATAAGTCGTGTAATTATTGGCGTGAATGCCTCAGGGGTTAGTTTCTTCCTTATCGTAACCTCGTTTATTAACTCTTGAGCTCCCTTGTTCCACCTTCTCTCCTTTATATGCAAGGCAAACCGATTGACAATTTTATTCACTTCAATCCATCCAGACCTTGTCTCTCCTCGTAAAAACTTCTCTATCCACAATCTGTTTATCCTGGCTGACAGATGTCTTCTCCCGCTATAGGCTACAAGGATCCTTTTTGATATTTCCTTCTGCCCATCCTGATCAAGAATAGATTCTCTCTTAAATGGCCTTTCTCTCTTGGAGTAATTCCAGGACCACTTATTTACTCCACCAAAAACCGCTGCTCCCTGATCCTGCAACCCACACATCCCGCCATTTACTGCATCCTCTAAATGATATGCAAGATGGAGAATGTCCTCTTTTTCAATCTCATTTTCGCTCAACAAACGTTTTACCACAGAAAATGCCTTCATGGTTGCGACCGCAGCAGTACTCGATCCTCCAAGACCGGCATTAACAGGTGAGGTTGATCTTATCTCTATCTCCAATCCGTGAACCCGAAAAAAAGATGCGATGGCAAAAAAGAGGCCAAATTGTGAATTAAAGGGGGCTTTATCCAATGGGTATGCCTCCTGTGTATCAAAATTATCTGAAGATATTCGGACCCACCCTGATTTGTAAGGCAAGAGAGTCACATACGTTCTTAGGTTTATAGCCAGATTTACCGTTACAGGGTCTACCCCCTCCAAAGGAAGGGCCAGGGCCTTAATGTCCCAGGTACCACCAGAGTCAATCCTGCATGGGGCTGAAGTCTTTATTGGATTTTTTTCAAGCAGTTCTTTTATGCACCTATCTAATTTTACCATGTGTAAGTTATGTGACCCTCAACAAAACGGGATGTTCACCTCCTTGACTATTTTTCTCTCGCTTGCCCTACAATAAATTTGGACGTGGGTAAATGCAGATAATAATTTTTTATTTCTTAATCCAAAAAACCTGCGTTAATCTGCGTCCAAAATGGGATTTTCTATACTATCAAGCTACAGGGAATACGCTCGATGAGTATTTTCAAAACCGAATTGGGTTTTGTGGTCTAAGGCCTATTAAAAATTCTTCTACCGGTAGGCATAGAACGCCCTTGATTTTTATTCTCTCTTTACCTCTATATAAACAACATATTTGTGCTTCATGGTAGTCTTCCTTAAAGGCAAGCAATCCGTTGAGCATTTTAGCGTGTATTTTTGTCGTGTTTTTTACCTCTATGGCACAAAACGTATCCTGCCCATAAACAATAAAATCAACCTCATTACCTGTTTTTGTTCGCCAGAAATAGAGCTTGCAAATATCACCCCTGTAAGAGATCCATGCCCGAAGATGTTGTGCCACAAGTCCCTCTAAGGCCGCTCCATCAATTTCTTGAGGTGCGTCCAGTGGCCCGGCAGGACGTACAGACCTGAAAATCCCCGCATCAAAATAATAAAATTTTGGATGTGAGGATAAATTCCGCTTTGCACGTTTTGTAAAAATAGGTATTCGAAAAGCCAGAAGCAGATCTTCCAAGATCGAAACATAACCTTCCACTGTCTTGCGCTCTATCTGACAATCCCGTGCAACATCCGAAATATTCAAAACAGCCCCATGCGAAAAGCTAACAGATTCTAAAAACCGGCTGAATGCACCAATATTTCTGACAAGCCCTTCAATTTGAACCTCTTCTCTAAGATAAATTGAAGCATAGGCGCCAATTGCCTCTTTGGGACTTACCGCATACAATACCAGAGGGATCATTCCTATAGTAAGGGCTTCTTTCAGAGAAAATCTATCACCCAGCTCGGCTGCCATAAACGGATGCATAGCTTTAATCAAAGCACGCCCTGCAAGCAAATCTACCCCCGAACGTTTCAGCTTTCTTGCACTTGAGCCAGTCAATACAAATCGCCATCTGTCATTCTTCTCCATTAACTGATGCACTACATCCAGAAGTTGAGGTACTTTCTGAACTTCATCTATTACAATAATACCAACGGATTCTTGCGCCTCAGATACCTCTCGCAGTCTCTCCGGTTTAGCTGAATAGCTACGATACACCTCTGGCGCCAACAGGTCTATGAGGAGTGCATTCCCCAAGCGCTGTTTAATCCATGTGGATTTTCCAGTCCCGCGGGGGCCAAAAAGGAAAAAGCTCTGATTAGTATCCTGGAAAAAACGAATCTTCGTTTCCATATTTGCTTCCTTATTGGAATTATTGTTTCCATAATTAAATCAAAACAGCCTTGCTGTCAAGTAAATTATCATTTTCTGTTCGAGTATTCGAAATCTTTTCTATACAGTCAGGAGCTCCTATTTTTCCTATGAAGATCTGAATTACATCTAAACATAACAGTATACTGCCAAACATAGGTGAGAAAAAAGTGTTTGATGTTTTCACTACTATATGCATACTTAAATTTGTCCAGATTCCAGCATGTAATCTACTAAAATCGACCGAAAGAGAAACCCCCAAAATAATGCTGTCCAACACCCATATCCGTAAATTTTTGAATCCATATTAACCATTTCGCTTTTTCAGTCAGATTGTCTCTATCCTTCCTACACATAACCACCCAACGGACTTAATATCTTGAAGATATCTCCTCAATAGTCAAAAACTTGACATATTGTCAAACTCCTCATCAAATTCTCCCATACCAAACCTACAGATGCCTCAATAGATAACCTGCAGGTATATGAAATATCTGAAGGATATGCCTTTACACCACTTTGGCATGATTGCTGCTTTAATAATCTTATAGAGGAGCGTTCTCAATTTAAGGTAATGATGCCCTCTCTACAGAAAACAAAGGAGGGTTGACGCAACTGTGCATATAACACCTATAATAGCAAAAAAGTGAAATCACAGGTGAAGTGAAGATAGATGAAATTGTTAAAGTTTTAAGAG
>Ga0307421_1002139_pt1 | contig 11343 bp, 6 predicted proteins | sample SalMarWE160270MG_FD_202163 | JGI IMG/M metagenome (GOLD analysis project Ga0307421, IMG submission 202163) | Salt marsh sediment microbial communities from the Plum Island Ecosystem LTER, Massachusetts, United States - WE1602-70 | ecosystem: Environmental > Aquatic > Marine > Intertidal zone >...
ACGCTCTGCGGCTGGACCTGTAAGCGTGAGGCGAGAGCGAACGTTAAAGACCTCGCCCTCATCATTCACAAACTCATCTTCCCGATGGCGCAGACGCGCCTCCTCAGGCTTGGGGAATCGGAAATATTTATCATATTCCAGGTAGTGTGCACGCCTTCGGATTTCGAAGACATCTTTCTCTAGTCTTGCAATTACCGCTTGCGGGTCGTCCAGTTTGACCTTGATCTGGACTTCGTAACTCTCCTCTTGTTCCGCGCCGCCGATAGCGATTAGTTTCGAGAGAACGGATCCTTCGCGTTCGGCGAGGAAAGTGTCGATTTTGGCAGCATATTGAGCGGCAAGGGGAAATAAATCCTCTTCTTGGATGGTCAATAACTCACAATCGCGCATGAGCCATTGCCCGTTTACCATCACATCCTGGACATCCGAAGCCTTGGTCGCGTAAATCAGGCGTGAGTAAACCGCCTGGGGTTCGCGCTCGAAATGGGGGATGTTATGCGTCCGGTCTTGATCGATGGCGATCAAGTCGGCACGCTTTCCTGGCTCAAGAGAGCCGGTTAGGTGATCGATGTGCAGCGCCTTTGCACCCATGCGTGTAGCCATATCCAAAGTCTTTCTAGCTGGCAGAGCGGTGGGGTCGATCGTAACTGTCTTGGCGATGAAGGATGCCAGGCGCATTTCTTCGAACATATCAAGGTCATTATTCGATGCAGTGCCGTCGGTACCGATGCCAATCTGTAACCCGGTTTCAAGCATCTCGATAATGGGGGCGAACCCAGAAGCTAGTTTGAGATTGCTCGAGGGGTTATGTGCCACACCGACTCCGGCATGCTCCAGCGTATGGATTTCGCCATCGTCGATATGGACGCAATGGGCGGCGATGACTTTCGCATCAAATAGACCTAACTTCTTCACCCAGGGTACCACCGGCATGTCATAGGTCTCGCGCCAGTCATTGACCTCTCCCTTGGTTTCGGAGATATGTATATGCAGGGGTACATCAAATTCTATGGCAAGATCTCTGCAAGCCTCGAGTATTTCCTCTGTGCAGGTGTAGGGGGCATGGGGCGCAACTGCAGGAATGATTAACGGGTCATCCTTCCATTTTTCGATGAATCTGCGTGAAGCCGCAAGCGAATCTTCAAAAGATTCTGCGTCCGGGGTGGGGAATTTTAAAATCGATTGGCCGCAGATGGCGCGCATGCCGGCATCTTTTGCAGCCTGGGCAACGGAATCTTCAAAATAGTACATGTCGGCGAAGCAAGTGACGCCGCCACGGATCATCTCTGCGCAGGCGATCTGTGTGCCGAGACGACAGAACTCGGGGGAAACGAACTCACGCTCAACAGGCATCATATATCCCATCAGCCAGACATCAAGGCGGAGGTCGTCTGCTAATCCGCGCAGCAGCGTCATGGGCACGTGTGTGTGAGCGTTGATAAGCCCTGGAAGGATCACGCGCGAACCGAGAGAGATGACCTTACCCGCTGAGTGATGCTGTTGGACTTCATCTTGTGGCCCAATAGAGATAATGGTGTCGTCCTTAATAGCAATCGCTCCGTGATTGAAGATCCTATAGTCAGAATCCATCGTCACAACCGTGTCAGCTGTCAGGATGAGATCAACTTTATCCATTCTTCACCTTATAACCGAAAGAATTGGGGGATTATAGCAGGCAACGGAACGAAATGCCTGTGCGATGATCAGGATGTATAATGCCGTAGGAGGGTTATTCATGCGAGCGGTTGACATCATCACTAAGAAACGCGATGGCGCAGAACTGACGGCTGAAGAGATCGAATTTTTCATCGAAGGTTTTACGCGTGGCGAGATTCCAGATTACCAGGCTTCATCCTGGGCAATGGCTGTCCTATTGAAAGGGATGACCCCGAGAGAGACCACAGACTTGACACTTTCGCTGGCGCGCTCGGGAGACCAGCTCGATTTCTCAGATATCGTGCCGATCGTATTGGACAAACACTCAACCGGAGGCGTTGGCGACAAGACAACGCTCGTGGTTACCCCCATCGTCTCGGCTAATGGAATAGCCGTGGGCAAAATGTCAGGACGGGGACTGGGTTTCACGGGGGGAACACTGGATAAAATGGAATCTATCCCGGGATTTCGGGTTGACTTAACGATGGGTGAGGTTCGTAAGCAGCTTGAGAATCAGGGGATAGTTCTCACGGGACAGACAGCGGACCTCGCACCTGCAGATGGGAAGTTGTATTCACTTCGAGATGTCACCGGAACGGTACCGTCCGTGCCGCTTATCGCCTCATCGGTCATGAGTAAGAAGATAGCGGGTGGTGCTACCGCAATAGTGCTTGATGTCAAAGTTGGGCTAGGGGCATTCATGGGAACCCTCGAGCAAGCTGGGGAGTTAGCTGAACTTATGGTGCAGATTGGATCTTTAGCGGATCGAAAAGTCGTGGCTCTGATCTCAGATATGAACCAGCCGCTGGGGAATGCAGTTGGCAACGCGATCGAGGTGCGGGAAGCCATTGAAACCTTGCAAGGTGGTGGTCCGCAAGATTTCCGAGAACATTGCTTAGTCTTAGCCAGTCATATGCTCCTCCTGGCCGAGAAGGCGGAAAGTTACGATGGAGCGTACGCTCTTTCACAGAAAGCCATTGAGGATGGTTCTGCTTTTACGAAGTTCAAAGATCTTGTGCTCGCACAGGGAGGAGATGTCTCCTACGTTGTGGACGCGGGAAAATTGGTCCTTGCTTCAGAACGGCTCGACGTTGGGGCGCCAAAAGCGGGTTATATCTCACAAATTCACGCCGGCGAAGTTGGCCTGACTGCGATGGAGTTGGGTGCTGGCCGGGCGCAGAAAGGTGATCCCGTCGATCATTCAGTCGGCATTGAGATCCTTCATAATGTGGGCGATCGCGTCGATGAGGGAGATTTGCTCTTCACGATCTACTCAACAAGTGCGGAACAGGCACAAGTAGCTTCAAAGCGATTACTCGCTGCGCACGAAATCACCGAGAAGCCGGTCGATGCGCTTCCCCTTTTCTACGAAACAATTGGTTCGTCGGAATCAATCTCATAGTCAATCTACGATCGAATAGGTGAGATTGCATGGAGTTATTAGCATTGAGTAGGTGAGGGTGGAGCGAAGAAGTAAATCGGAGGTATTGCCGTGACAGTGAAATCTACACCCACGGATGGGGTTCCATCTGCGGAACAGTTGAGCAAGATGGTTGAGTATCAGAGCGGGGCGATTGTGAGCCGCACGCTGTTGAAGGCGGTCAATGGATCGACCACGTTGTTCGCATTCGATGCGGGCCAAGAGCTAAGTGAACACACTACGCCGAATGAGGCGCTGCTGATTGTGATCGAGGGGGAGACTCTGGTTTCGATCCGAAATGTTGTGCATCGTCTACATGTGGGGGATGTGATCACACTCCCTGCCCATCAACCCCACGCTGTAAAAGCGGAAAAGCAGTTCAAGATGCTGTTAGTCATGATGGATCCCGAAGAAGGCGTATCCTGATCAAGATATACGGCTCTTGGAACTTTGGAGCGGGTGGTCTATTGTGGAGAAGGCTGCGCTGAGAGCTTCCTTGAGTGAAGCATCCAGCGCATTTCCCGCATTAATCTTAGTCCAGATTGTGGATCTCAACAGACGTGAACCCTGCAGGTAATTCGAACCCAAGAATTCTTGAATAGAAGTATAGTTCCGCATCGAGGCAATTTTCGATCGTCTCGGCGCGGCGGAAGCCATGCTGCTCGCCCTCGAAAGTTAGATAAACATAAGGGAGACCTTTCTCGCGGAGCGCTTCTGCGAGAATTTCAGATTGTTCTGGGTGGACGACTTTATCTTCGAGCCCTTGAAAGAGGATCACGGGAGATGAAAGCCGATCGGTATGGTAAATTGGGGATCTATCCCGGTAGAGATTCTCCGTCTCGGGGTAGGGTCCAATGAGTGAATCAAGGTAACGCTCTTCGAATTTGTGTGTGTGTTGGGCGAGGATGGCGGCATCTGCTACGCCGTAGTAACTTGCGCCTGCTGCGAAAACATCATGAAAAGTTAAAGCGCACAAGGTTACGTACCCACCGGCGCTGCCTCCGCGGATCAACAAGCGTTCACCATCGACTTTGCCACCCTTGGCTAAGGAAAGAGCCGCGTTCACACAATCCTCGACGTCGATGATCCCCCATTCACCTTTCAATTGATCGCGATAAGCCCTCCCATAACCTGTGCTCCCGCCGTAGTTAACGTCAGCGATGGCGAAACCCCGACTGGTCCAAAATTGGATCTCGGCCTGAAAATGAGAAAGAGCAGCTGATGTCGGCCCACCATGACTGAGAACGATCAGCGGTGGTTTTTCATCTGCTGGCGCCTCGAAGGAGGCATTCGCGGGCGGGTAGAAGTAGGCGTAGGCCGTACGACCACCTTCGGAAGGAAAGGCGATATGTTCGGAAACGGAGATGAAACCCGGATCAATTTCATGCTCCATCGAAATATGGACGGTATGGCACTCACCTGTCTCTGGGCTGAGCACCACTAGACCTGGCTCTGTCGTATGTGTACCGGCGAGGAACCAGACCTGCCCAAGAGCATCAGATTGGATTGTCGGCAATTCGAAAGCGGAGAAGGGTGTCGAGAACTCTTCTATCTTCCCATCGTGAGGGTTGAGAATACCGATACAGGATTTCCCCATATCAAGAAATAAACAAACGATCCGGCCATCGGGGAGGAAGGTATAGGTAGAGTACTCCTGCAGCCATTGGGGAACTCCGAAGTCAGCTTCGCGTTTGTGAAGGGATATTATCTCGCCTTCATCGAATGCGTACAGATTCCACCAACCGGTATCGTCGGAAATAAAATGCAGAACTCCTTGGCGATTCCACTCAGGCTGAAATATGGATTCGTTTATCCCGCCCGCTACTTTGTGGATGTCCGCCAGCTTTCCATCTTTAAAATCCCCAACCCATAGTTCAGTCCCATCCCAGGGCATGTTTGGATGATCCCAGGTCAGGAATGCGAGTTTCTTTCCATCCGGGCTGAAACGAGGGGAACTATAGAAGTCGTGACCTGAAGCGAGGATTACGGGTTTGATCGAGCCATCTGGAGGGAGAATGACTAATTCGTTCTCAACGTGCTCTTCTGAAACGTGCCGCTCACGAACGCACACCAGCCACTGCTTATCGGGAGAAATGCGCATCGCCGCGTACCTCAGACCAGCAGGCTTCTCCGGTTCGGGCGTGATCGGGAGTGGTGATTTTCCCTTATGTTGCCGGTATAGGCGTTGGTCGGTGTAATTGCAGAAGTAGATTACTCCTCCGGCGACGAAGTATGAGCCCCCGCCGTATTCATGAACGCGGGTCCTAACATTGAAATCCGGAGGTGTGATGCACTCGCATTTTTTATCGTCAGCGTGACGAAGAATGACATAGCGCCCACCTTCCTGGGGTCTGCCGACAACCCAGTAGATGTCAAATCCATCTACAACAACCTCGCGAGGCAATGCGCTGTGGCCCATCCCTGACTGGGCAACGAATGATGCTGAAATGGGCGAATCCCAGGTTCCATAAGGGGAAATTATTTTCGACGCGCTCATATTTACTCCAAGCTGAATGTGTTATTGACGGAGCCAACGAAATCCATTGTTAATGCTAATAAAATCTAACGAACAAATTGGTTTGCCGGTTAAGCTCTAAGGGCAAGCGTTGTTTAAATGCTCTTCAAATGTGACGGCAAAAGCGTGACCTCCGGATCCATCGCAAAGTGTACGGAAGTACAACTCGTCCGTTTGGTCTGGGAAGGCCACTGCCTTGAGAGAATTGAGACCGGGGTTTGCAATTGGACCGGATGGAAGGCCCGCATAGCGGTAGGTGTTATAAGGCGAATCAATCTCCAGGTCATCATATGTCAGCGCAGGATTCCACCAGTTGCCATCCGTTTGAACGCCGAGCGCGAATTGAACGGTTGGATCGGCTTCGAGCGGCATTCCAAGTTTAAGGCGATTGTGAAACACTGCGGCAATCCGAGTACGTTCCTCGGGTATAACGGCCTCGCGCTCAACAATTGAAGAAAGTGTCACGCCTTCGAATATTGTCATACCCTGATTGGCAAATCCCTGGCGGATTTCCGGGTCGAGACGTGTCTCGAAATTTGTGAGCATCGTGAAAACGAACTCTTGAGCGCTTGACTCTGATTCGATCAAGTATGTGTCCGGGAAGAGGTAGCCCTCCAGAGTGGATGAAGCGGGTATCTTATAACTATGGGTAAAATAAAGGGTAGGGGTCGTGGTCTCTTCAAGGAATTCGATTTCTCCAAAGCTTAAATTAAGATCCGATAATAGCTGCGCTATTTGCTCACGCCGCCATCCTTCAGGGATGGTGATCGTATTCTGGATGGGCTGTGATATTTGAAGAGACTCTGCGATCTCCCGAATTGTCATCTCACCGCTCAGGTTGTATAGACCGGCATCAATGCCCCGGTCTAAACCACGATAACGCAAATAAAATCGAAGAACATTGGGTTGGTTCAGAATGCCAGCCTGGCTCAGGCGTTGAATAACAATACTCGCTGTTTCACCCTCTACGACCGTGAGATCGATCGCAGTGCTGGGCGGTCCGGCTGGTTCATCGAGCGCATGTTGATTTAAGAGAAGATACAGTCTCAGGGCTGTCTCCTGGATCTGGTTGAGTGAAGGGTCTGGCTCGCCAACACTTGACGGGACTGTTGGGAGTCCGAAGACCGCTGCTCCAGCGACCCAAACGCCTCCGCAGATGACAACACCAAAAACGATGAGGAAGAACACCAGCAGACAGGATTTAATCAGTTTGGGCATTGAGATATTCCTGCAGAATCACGGCTGCGGCGCGTGCATCAAGAAGTTGATCTGCCTTGTGAATTTGGAGGGCAGCCTGGGTCGAGCCGCTCTCATCCCAAATCAGGACGGGGATAGATGTGCTCTCGCAAAGGACTTCAACGAGACGCAGCGCTTTCCTGGCCTGAGGTCCTGGGTTTCCTTCTGAATCATAGGGAATGCCAACCAATATCATGTCTGCATCATGATTTTCTGCCGCAAGGACGATCTCGCGCACATCCGCAGCGCGTGAAGTGTGCTCAAGTACCAATAAAGGACGAGCGATCAGCCCTGTTGGATCGCTAATAGCCAGACCGTGGCGTTTGTCACCCGGGTCAACAGCGAGGATCCTGCTCACGTGCCTGCCTCCCAGGGAAACCGAACTTGAATTTGCATGTCGAGAAGTGGAAAAAGATGAAGCCAGGTTGGGCTGATATCCACGCTTTTGATTTTTTCGAATGGAACATTTCCATTCAAGTCTTTTAGTGCATCAGATACTTCCTTCCCTCTAACGATTTGCCTGATCGCTGAGGGGTCGACCGCTGTATAAGTCCGGGCGGCTATAGCTACATCGATGCTGGCTTCCTCGCCAGTATCATCGTAGACAATCTCAGCGATTTCAAGAATCTTCAGCGTATCCGGCTGGATGATCTCTCCAAAGGAGAGATCATCGACCAGAACTTGATTCATCGTAGAGTGGAGTTGATCCGGGGAATATACCAGCCCCTCGAATTCCAATATCAAGATTATTTCAAGCGAATCGGCTGCATCTCCAATTTCGTTGCTGAAGCGCTCCTCGATGGTTTCGAGAACCCGAATGCTCCCAGGGATGAGGTTCTCATCTTCCTGCGCCAAGCTTAGCAAGGCTTGATGTGCCTCATCGAGCAAGTTGTCCTCAAGTTCCGAGCGAATGCTAGTCAAGTCTGTTGGCGATACGGCGCTTCGAATCTCGAAAGACCCACCTGTGAATTGATTTAGATTAGAAACGGAAGCGGATAAGCCGAGAGGCCCATCGATCGCTTGGATCGCTTCCGCGAGAACATTACCCTCAGGTCCTGGCAAAGAGGCGACAACTTCAACAGTGACCTGAGCTCCTTTCTCCGGATCAAGGTTTACACGTGTTTGAGTTACGAAGTGCGGTGTAGTTGGATCGAACGTTCGAACTGTCGAGCCTGCCGGAATTGTGAGACTCTGGTCCGTTAAGTTGGTGAATATAACCTCACCGCGAGCAGGTTGATCTGGCTGAGCGGCTCTTCCAGTTGTCGGTAGTCGCAGCCGGTCTTCTAATACCGATTGGACTTGTCGAGCAGGTAGTTGATGCGTGTTCGTGATAATTTCCGACTGGTCCATGTTTATTTCAATGGAGTAGGTCTTGAGAATATCCATTGTCTCAGGTTCGATTGTAATCACCGCATGAGGGATGAGTAAGAGAACCAGGACAACCATAGCTAAAAAGCCTACAGAAAATAACGCGATTCGGGAGACGAGATTCATTTGAGGAGGAATTCTAGAAGTTCGGTTTGCTGCTGATTGTAGAGAGGAAGAATCCGCCGTAGATTTGGGTTTGGAGATTTTCCGTTTGCCTCGAACTCGCCAGGCCTTTTCGGATTGGAGTTCGAGGGATTCGAAAGTCGGTATTTGAAGAGCTTCGGCATGATGCAACACATCAGGATCGAGTGTGACAAGTCCGATTAGGGTTCCAAGTTTACGCGCGTAGCGTTGGAGCATTACCAGATCGAAGCGCCGAAAGAGCACTCTCCCTCGTCCCGGCCAGACGAGGATGACACGCGGTGCCTGGGTCCAGTTTAATTTATCACGGACGGAGTTGTAATCATCGTCAGGTTCTAGATAGACAATTTGTGTTTTCACAGTTTTTGAGAGGGGGATTGATGGTCAGCGAGAACTCAGGCGTTCTTGAAGCCAAGTTTTTGCTGCCCTCAGCGCCTCTTCTACACGTGCAGGATCCTTACCGCCGGCTTGCGCAAGCGACGGTTTGCCGCCTCCTCCTCCACCGATAATTTTGGCGATGTTTTTTACTAACTTGTCTGCATGGAAATCACGCTCTACAAGATCCGGGCTGATTGCAGCGACGATTAAGGGTTTTTCATTGCTGACCGATGCGAGAACCACCACACAGTTGGGATGCTTCGCACGGAAGTGGTCCGCAAGATCGCGCAAGATCTCTGGGTTTGCTTCGGGTATTTGACCAGTCAGAAGCGAGATTCCGCTCACATCTTCCGGGGTGAGTTGATCTAAAGCCGCGAACGCGGACTGTTTACGAACGGTGAGGATTTTGCTGAATAGGAGGTTTCGTTCTTCAATTAAATTCTCGACTCGTTGTTCGACCGCATCGGGCGTTCCACCGAGTTCACCCGCCAGGCGTTGCAGGCTGGCACGTTGTGTGCGAATCATTCGCAGCGCCTCCCGGCCTGTGAAGGACTCTATTCGTCGAATTCCGGCAGCAACACTTCCCTCGCTGACAATCAGGAATGGTCCGATAATGCCTGTCTCGGGTACATGAGTGCCGGCGCAGAGCTCAAATGAGATTCGCTTATCCACGCCGATACTTACCGAGCGGACAGTATCTCCGTAAGTTTCGCCGAAGAGCGCCATCGCGCCCTCCTCGATGGCCTCATCTCGAGGTTGGTGGATGATGGTGAGCGTGTGATTTTCAAGAATTGCCTTGTTAACCCAATCTTCGACTTGTTCGATTTCCTCGGGTGTCATTGCTTCTGGATGAGTGAAGTCAAAACGCAATCGATCTGGAGCGACAAGAGAACCGGCTTGCCGTACGTGTTCGCCGAGGATGTGTCGAAGAGCGGCATGCAGCAGGTGTGTTGCCGTATGGTTACGCATGATATCCAGACGCCGATGCTTGTCGAGGTGTGCTTTAGCGGGAGCTCCAACTTTGAGATTGCCTGTGTTGACTTCACCGAAGTGGATGATTAAACCATCAACTGGCTGCCGGGTGTCAGTAACTCGCATCTCCCAGTTATCACCATTTGTAGATTGAAGAACACCTGTGTCCGAGACCTGCCCTCCTGCTTCCACGTAGAAAGGAGTGCTTGGAAGGATCACGCCAACGACTTCACCTGGAGAGGCTGATTTGACAATTTGACCGCTTTTGATAATCGCAAGAACATCGCCTTGGGTAGAAAAGCTGGAATATGGGTCATACATAACGCCGTTCTCGCTAAGTCGTCCTTCTTCCAGAAGATCTACCAGAAGCTGCTGATAGAATTTGGCGTCATCATCAGCCAATTCGCCGAGTGTGTCTCCTGAGCCTGAGGCGATGCGGTGGGTTTCCATCGCCTTCCTGAAATCTTCTTCCTCCACGTCAAGATTGCTCTCGCGGGCGATGTCACGAGTAATTTCGAAGGGGAGGCCATAAGTCGCGTATAGATTAAAAGCTTGCTCGCCGGAGATGACCTTTTTCTTTGAGGCAAGAGTCGCTTGCACAATATTTGAAAGGTAATTAATGCCAATTTCTATCGTGTGGTGGAAGCGGCGTTCTTCGTCCGTCACGGTTTGAAGTATCGCCTGGCGGTTACGGACTAATTCCGGATACGCGTCACCATAATGCTCGATGACCGTTTCGGTCACCTTGGCAAGGAAGGGCTCGTCCAAACCGATCATAGAGCCGAAGCGGCTTGCTCGACGGATGATCATCCGGCATACGTAATTACGTCCAATGTTTCCAGGAACCACCCCGTCAGCGATGAGAAATGCTGCCGCGCGTGAATGGTCGGCGATGACGCGGTAGGGTGTAAGGTGGGTCTCGCGATCAGCTTCGGTATGGTTGGCAAGATCCTGGACAGTGTCCATCAATGGTGTGAATAAGTCGGTCCGGTAATTGGAGTCCACATCCTGGATAACAGACACGACGCGGTCAAAACCCAAGCCGGTATCCACATGCTTTGCCGGAAGTGGGTGTATATCGGTCGGGCTTGATCGGTTGTACTGGATAAAGACAAGATTCCAGAGTTCTATGAAGCGTTGACAGTCGCCATTTACCTGGCAGACATGGTCTGGGTCGTTTACCTTCTCGCAGTATTTCTGACCGCGGTCTAAAAAGATCTCGCTATCCGGCCCTACTGGACCCGTATCTGCCATCTCCCAAAAATTCTCTTCACGGCCGAAGAAGAGTAGATGCTCAGGGTTAAACCCAGGCTGCTTGCGCCAATATTCGGCTGCTTCATCATCGCGCGGAATCTCGTCCAATTCGTCCTCGAAGCAAGTGGCCCAGAGCTTTTCGCTCGGGAGGCCCCATTCAACCGTCAGGAGCTCCCAAGCCCATTCGATCGCTTCCTTTTTGTAATAATCTCCAAAAGACCAATTCCCAAGCATTTCAAAGAATGTATGGTGGGTGTCATCCCGTCCAACATCATCCAGATCATTATGTTTTCCGGCAACACGCATGCATTTCTGGGAGTCGGCGACGCGGTTGTACGGACGCTTACCGGTCCCCAGAAAGACATCTTTAAACTGAACCATTCCCGAATTGGTAAAAAGGAGC
>Ga0307421_1002142_pt1 | contig 11332 bp, 15 predicted proteins | sample SalMarWE160270MG_FD_202163 | JGI IMG/M metagenome (GOLD analysis project Ga0307421, IMG submission 202163) | Salt marsh sediment microbial communities from the Plum Island Ecosystem LTER, Massachusetts, United States - WE1602-70 | ecosystem: Environmental > Aquatic > Marine > Intertidal zone >...
ATTATGTTTATAATGCAATTCATGTCTTAAAGCACCTGGTTCTGAGTTGAGCCCGACAGATTTTTCTTAAGGGCCAAGCGTGATAAAAACTCTTCGATTTCGGTCGATCCCATTTCCTTGGGGTGACACTTGTTAAAGAAAAGCACATACCCTTTAGCCCAATCCCGATATATTTCTTCTGTTCGTGGTGAATAGCCTTTAACACGCAAACGATCACTTATCTGATCAAGCAGCTTTCGCGAGGGCTTATAGCCATGTTCATTGACATTAATTTGGTCTTTCTGCATAATGAAAACCATACAGTATATTTATTTAATTTTCACTTAATATTAATATAGATAGAATATTAGCTTGAATATGTAGAATAATGTTCTAACTACTAACTGTTGGGTCCCTACAATAAATGAGCGAAACCAGCACCGGAAAAATAGATGTACAAACTGGGCCAGATTATGTATCTGCAACTGGCAGAACCCGAATGAACTTAGCTGTCCATCACATAATGGGAGCTGCACTTTTTGCAAAGCATGCTGGCAAGATTGAGGCGAATCACCGCGGGGAACAGCTTGGTGAATTCTTTAGTGAAATAACATGGAACGTATCAGCAACTATTTTTCTGTCTGTCGCCGCTATTGAAGCCCACATTAACGAGATATTTTTGGAAGCAAACGTCTATTTTTCAGAGCACGATGAGCAGGAGATCGCAAAACTATGGGAGCGGGTCGAGCGCTATGAGATACTCTATAAGTATCAAGAAGCTTTGCAACTTAATGATAAGGAAAAAATGCCGAAAAGCGATACGATCTATCAAAATATGGATAGCCTAATAAAGGCGCGAAATGCTTTAGTTCACTTTCAACCTCAATGGCATTACGAAGAAAAATCGCATAGAAAGATCGAGGAACGCTTGAAGGGAAAATTCGCACCTAGCCCTTTTATGGATAGCGGTGCATCTTTCTTCCCGAATAAGTGCATGTCACATAGTTTCGCGAGTTGGGCGGTACACACAGCAATGAAGTTCGCTGATGAATTCAATGAGAAATCAGGCATCATGACCAAGTCTATTAAGTTTGAGGGCTTATCCTATAAGTTCTGAAAGTAAGGAAATAGAAACGAAAAAACCAGACATTTTCTTTAGGCTAAAAAATACTAGGAATTGAAAAATGATATTACAAGGTCGCTGAATAGGATATGGATATTAAAAGATGTTTCGAAATTCTTAAGCTCGACTCTGATGCCTCCCCAAGTAAAGTGAAACAAGCTCACCGAGATTTAGTTAATGTTTGGCATCCCGATCGGTTCCCTCATAATCCTCGATTAAGGAAAAGAGCTGAAGAAGAGCTGAAGGAAATTAACATAGCTTACCAAGAAGTTTTGTCCTTCTTATCATCAGAACAGGATCGTCTAAAGACTACGTCTGAGGAAGCAGAGAGGATCAGGCGAGAAGCTGAAGCCAGAGCGGAAGCTAAATCTCGGGAAGCGAAAGCCGAAGCGGAAGTACGGACGAGGCAAAAAACAAAAGCTAAATCGGAATCAGATTCAGATAGAGACTGGGAAAATCGAATATTATGTGGAGATGAGAGTTGTACGGGTATAATAGACAGCGATGGTCGGTGTACGGAATGTGGAAAAACATTTGAAGAATCAAAGGCAGAGGCTGAAGCAAATACTAAAGGAAAATCACGAGAAGACCACACTGATCACGAAAGTGAGCAGATAGACTTGGAGAACCGCGTATTATGTGGTGACGGAAAATGCATAGGCATAATCGGCCCTGACGGGCGATGTACAGTGTGTGGAAAACGGCTTGTATAAAAATACGGTTCATCACCAACCATGGCATTCAACGGACAGGGCTTAAAGCGCACTGCTGATCCCTATAGATGGCCTTTTTAAAAGGAGTATCTTTTGTCCGCTCTCGAATTCATATCGCATATCATTTCTTCGTTGGCATGGCCTTTAACCATTTTGTTGATCCTCTTGGTACTTCGCAAGCAGCTTGGCGAGCTCCTCCTAAACTTGCAACGCCTTAAAGTTAAGGATGTCGAAATGAATTTTGGCAGCGAGGCATCCAAAGTCATCGCTCGGGCACAGGCTGTTTTGCCGCTACCAAGGGTTGAAGCTCATGGTACCGTCACTTCCACAGTTGAAAGCAGACGCGAAAGGTTAGCTCAGATCACTCCACGCGCTAACATTTTGGAAGCTTGGTTGGAGATAGAAGCAGCTGCTTTGAAAGCAATAACGCGACATAATCCAGATTTGAAGCCACCGCGGCTCGCCTCTCCTATGAAGATTGCCATGGCGTTGCAGCGTTTGGGATTACTCAATGGGGCGCAACTGGAACTCTTCCACAATTTGCGAAATCTGCGAAATTCTGCCGCCCACGCAATGAACTTCAACGTTGGTATGGAAGCGGTTGAGGAATATGTAGAGGCGGCTGGAAGGCTTACTCAATTCTTAAAGGCCAGCTAGCGATGGGATGAACTCGGTCTGGTAAAACTCCTGCGCTCTTTTGCCAACCAGTTATCCCGTCTTTAGTGTACTCTTTTTAGTGGCTCAATAAATATTTCTTTAAAGGATACAGCAAATGGATGAAAAACTACCTGAAGATATAGCACACGCATTAAATTTATTAAAATCTTCCGAAAACAGTGATAGCCATCAAACGAAAATAAGGTTTTTCAAGGATGGGATAGATATATTAAATGACTGCTTGGAAAAATTCCCTCAATACAAACAACTTCTCAAGAATTATAAATTATCCTATACAAGGAGTTTAATAACCAATCTGAGCAATACAAGGGCAGACATTATTGCTGATGATTGGCTTGAATATGTACTCATGTTCGGCGTAAAAGTTAAAGAAGAAATAAAACAAATTTTAAAAACAAACTCAAAACTACGTATATATTTTATAGATTTTTTAGCATTGTGGGCGGAGAAAACACCCTCCGAGCTAAAGGAATCTTTTTCCGAATTCATTGAATTTTGAACCTTTTGGTCAACAAAAAAATAAATAATCATTAAATAATGAATCGGGTCAGTTGTGAATGGTGTCAGGCTTAACTAGTCAGATATTTAAATGAAATGGTAATTTGCCTAATCCGCTAGCTCCCCCAGCCCCCACACCACCCCCGATAAATCGGGATCTTCGACCCTCGTGCGGATCTCCTTCAACAGGCTCAGGACAAGATCTGATTCATAGGTCTGCGCTTGGACTTCCCTGCTTGCAGCAGGCAAGCTTCAGACGGTCACGTTCGGCTGAGCTCAAGTCGAAGCCTCACGATTCCGCTCCCCGCGGCAAGCTCGGGAGCTTCGACATGCCGGGCGTACACAAATCAATTCAGCGGGTCGCAAAAGACGCGCCCGCTGATTTCGGGCCAGGGAAAGAATTATAATAAATATAAGGACGTGTCCGTAAATAACGCTGTCCAAGAAGCGTATAATAAATACTGTGCAGCAAGGGAAAATGCAAAAAATTTCTTTTACCAGAGATAGAATTTGGTAAGGAAATCACCGCTGCATCACTAAAAATGATTCTTGAAGAATAACCTAAGGCCTTGAGAGAAGAACGTGAAGCCTATGCGAAATACCTTACTCTCCTCTGGAAATCACAGGAGATATCAGATGACGAAATCGCAGAGACGATTGAAAACAATAGAACTGGTTGTTGAATCAATGCCTTTGAAAATAAATAAAAATACTATACCTATGAATAAAATCATGTATCTACGAATAGGATACCATGAAAAACACTTACAAAACATTGTCAAAGGAGCAGCTGGAAGATGGAATAGACAGAAGCAAGCTTGGGAACTTGCATATAAAGAAGTTCGCTTAGTAGGCCTAGAAAATCTAATTCCCTGACAAATGGCTAATAATAGGAATATTAAAAGTAGATCTACTCCATAAAAAAAGTCTATTATTAAAAAATTTTGTCTAAGAAGGTCTAAATGTATAATAAATGTTCGGCTCCACCAAATAGGAGGCAAAAATGAAAGTACACTGGAAGGAATATATAGTAAGCACGCCTGATGTGATTCGTGGCAAACCTCGCATCAAAGGAACAAGAATACCGGTAAGTCTTGTTCTTGGATATTTCGCTGCAGGAAATACTACTGAAGAAATTATTGACGAATTTCCAGATCTTAATAAAGATCATATTGCAGCATGTTTAGATTATGCCCGTGAATTGGCAGAGTTTGAGGTTGCAGCTTAATGACTCTCAAATTTTTCGCAGATCACTGTGTTTCCAATTCCATGATCGAAACGCTTCGTGATGCAGGTCATGAGGTATTGCGTCTTAAAGACCATATACCGACAGATTCCCCTGATTCGGTGGTCATTTCTAAGGCACAAAAGCTTGATGCTATTCTTATTTCTCTAAATGGCGATTTTGCTGATATAGTGACGTATCCCCCGGTGAAATATAGAGGGATTATCGCCCTTCAAGTAAGAAATCATCCAGAGATTATCGCACAAATCATGGTCAAATTAACTGATTTCCTATCTTCTCATTCTGATATGGACTACTATGCGAGAAAATTATTCTTGGTAGAGGCGCATAGAATTAGGATTCGTGGATAATGGATGGATACTTCTGATGGCCGCAAACGCCTTGAACACGGACTGAAAAGTCTGCTGCGTTCCATTGCAACCGCTTAGCCGCAGCGAACCCCGTAAAAAAAGGGGTATAGCCATGAAACGAATAATTACTCTTGCCATATTTTCAGTCTTGATGGCAGTATTGATGTTTGGAGGCATTTTTCAATCATATGCTGCTGATTTGCAGATGTTCTCCAATGCGAAATTGATGAATAATCTAGCAAATGATGGGGATAGCTTTCTTGTGGAAGCTAATGGAAAATCTTTCTGCGTGAGACTTTATTTTATTGATTGTCCTGAAACTTCGGCTGGCTCTAAAAGTGTTGCGCGGCGTGTACGAGAACAAACACGTTATTTTGGATTGTCCGACGCAGCACGTACTATCCATTTCGGTAATGAAGCAAAAACACTTGTTGAGCATGTCCTTGTTAAAGCCTTTACTGTTCATACAGCATTTGCAAGTGCGTTGGGAAGGTCATCCAAAGGCCGAGTATATGGATTTATCACTACCGCTGACGGAAATGATTTAGCAAGTTTACTCATTAAAAATGGTTTTGCCCGTACATATGGAATGGGCAGGAAAACGCCCAATGGGGTATCGCGTAATGAGATGATCGAAAGACTTCGTGATCTGGAGATTTCAGCTATGTTGAAACGCATCGGCATTTGGTCAGAGAGTGATCCTGATCGAATTGCAGAGCTCCGTGCCAAACAACGCAGCGAAGAGCATGAATTGCAGGAATTACAGAACCGGGTGAAAAAAGCCAAACCCCCACAAGGCTTAGTCGATCTAAACACTGCCACTAAAAAAGAACTTCAGTCTATTAAAGGAATCGGCCCTATTCTTACTGAAAGAATTATAGCTGGCCGCACCTATAAAACTGTAGATGATTTAATCAAAGTGAAAGGAATTGGTCCAAAAAAACTTGAGAAAATTCGCCCTTACTTCATCGTAGGTAAAAAATAGAGAATAAGATTGGCCTAATTGGGTAGCCTGGGGGTTTCTCTCCCCCAGACCCCACACCGCCCCCGATAAATCGGGATTCACAAAGGTTATCGGGTCCCGCTTTAGCGGGAATAGTGAACCAGCCAGGGGCAGGCAAGTGTTCACCCACAATTTCTTGATAGCGACCAAACCTTGTTTCTCAAGCAACAGGTTTGTCATGCCAGTTTGTGTAGCCAGTGTACGAGAAAGTCGCCAGTATCCTTTCCGGCTTAATCACACCACTATTGCGGCATTAAGTGAGGTACTGAGTTTAAGCAGCTCCCGGACTTTTGTACGCGTCTTGTGGCGCTGTTTAAAGAAGCACATACGCACACGTCGCCTTAGCCAATTGCCCTTTCACGCGCAAACGATCACTTATCTGATCAAGCAGCCTTCGAGAGGGCTTATGGCCATGTTCATTGACATTAATTTGGTCTTTCTGCATAATAAAACCCATACAGTATATTTATTTAATTTTCACTTAACATTAAGATAGATAGAATATTATCTTGAATATGTAGAATAATATTCTAACTACTAATTGTTGGGACGCCCAGATAAGATATCATATTAATTGACTGAAAAGGTCTCTTTTGTTATCTTTTATAAATTGGAGGCTGTTATTATGAAAGAAGAACAATTGCTTGAACGAATCGTACTGAACCCAAAAGTCATGGCAGGTAAGCCTGTCATACGAGGAACTCGTTTAACTGTCGATTTCATTCTTAATCTTTTGGCGCACGGGGCTACAGAGAATGAGATTTTGAATGAATACAAAGGCCTCACCATTGAAGATATACATGCTTGCTTCCTTTTCGCCACCAAGTCCCTCAAGAACACTAAATTTATGCCGCTGATGGCGGAGCATTCCTAATGCGATTCCTCGTGGATGAATGTACAGGCCCAGCCGTTGCAGAGTGGCTGCGCAATCAAAAGCACGAAGTATTTTCGGTGTTTGAAGAGGCAAGAGGAATGGATGATGATGACATAATCTTGAAGGCACTTGAAGAAAATTGGATTTTGATCACAAACGATAAGGATTTCGGAGAAAAAGCATATCGAGATGGCCGACTTCACAGGGGTGTCATCTTACTTCGCCTTGAAGATGAACGTTCTCCATCAAAAATTCAGGTACTATCCCGCCTTCTCAGTACATACCCAGATCGACTATCAAACACATTTGTCGTAGTCACGGAAAAGCAGATTCGTTTTGCCCGAAGGTAGATTAAAAGGAGACGTCCCAACCCAGTCAGTGCACCAGACCGGAAAACTCGTGTCTTTTTTTACATTAACGTCATTTTGTGTAAAACATCGACTTTTTAAACTTCCTTATAGCTTTTCCGGCTGGTGATCTTTACATTAGGTTTTTGAAGCATAGGGATAGGAAGCCAAATGGAACATACGATGTCGAGATTGGGCATTGGAACTAAACTAATAGTATTCTCTGTGAGTTATGCAGTATTTGCAGGAATAGCAACTTATTTATATCCCAAGATTTTTATAATAAAGATGGTCCCTTATCGTTTACTGATAATAGCAGGGATCATTCTTTTCGCAACTGGTGTTCCCTTTTTAATCAAATCCACCTATGAATTTACCATTGGATTTAATAGAGGGTGTTTTATAACAAGCGGTGTCTTTTCGCTTGTCCGCAATCCAATATATTCCGCGTGGATACTATTTCTTATACCAGGAATTACGTTATTCTTTAACTCATGGCTCTTATTAGCCACACCACTTGTTACTTATATTTGTTTCAAAATCTTCATAAAAGAAGAGGATAATTATTTGGAAAAACAATTTGGACAACTATATGAAAATTACAAGTCCAGAACAAATGAACTCGTCCCTTGCCTAAATTTTTTTAAAAATGGTAATAGAAAAACCTAACAACATCAACACGGACATTCCACTACGCTCCATTTGCACCGGTTATGCTGGGTTCGGCGTAAAACTTGACATTATATGCATAAAATATTATTTTAATGCATAAGGAGGTTAATTATGAGAACGACACTCGATATACCAGAAGATTTAATGAATGAGGCTATGAAAGCTACTCATATTAATACAAAAACCAAGGTAATTGTTACCGCTTTAGAGGGATTGATCAGGAAATCCAAGATTTCCGATTTGAAAAAATTTAAGGGAAAGGTGGATTTGGACATTGATCTGGACGTCATTAGGGAGCGTCAATGTCGGTAATAGTCGATACATCTGTATGGATTGATTATTTCAGGAGTGGCAATAATTCTGCAAAACTTGATTTTCTAATTGATGAAGAGCTCATTGTTATTAATGATCTTATACTTGCAGAATTAGTCCCATTTTTAAAAGTTCAAAACCAAAGGAATATTATAAAATTATTGTTTACTATTAAAAAGCTCGATCTCACTCTAAACTGGGATCAAATTATTGAGTTCCAATTCAATTGTTTGAGAAATGGTTTAAATGGAATCGGCATTCCTGATTTAATAGTTGCCCAAAATGCAAAACAAAATCGCTGTGAAATTTATTCTTTTGATAACCACTTTAGACTCATGAAAGACATTCTTGAACTCCAACTGGTAGATTAAAAATTGACTTCGCCGAACCTCAGCTTGGATAAGGATGCTTATTTCGCTTCGCTTCATTCGCACCTCTCAAGCTGAACGTTATTTGCGCATATGAATAAGTCTTGAAACAAACAACTCCGCCGCAAGCGGACGCGTATTAAAAATCATAATGAACAAAACACCCGAACAAAAAGCAAGAGACAACACAGACAGAATGCTTGAACGGTCCGGCTGGGCAGTTGTTGACAAAAATGCAATCAACTGGAGCCTCGGCCCGGGGGTTGCGGTTCGGGAATATCAGACCGATGTCGGTCCTGCCGACTATGTCCTGTTTGTAGATCGTGAACCTTTAGGGGTGATTGAAGCAAAAAAAGAAGAGGAAGGTCACCGGCTGAGCGTTCATGAACAGCAGGCGGAAGACTATGCCCAAAGCAAACTGAAATGGTTCTCCGATAGTCGACCGCTCCCATTTGTTTATGAAAGTACCGGAATATTAACACGGTTCACGGATCTGCGGGATCCCAAACCCCGCGCAAGGCCTGTCTTTTCATTCCACCATCCGAAAACATTAAAAGACAGTATAAGGCAGAAGACCAGCCTGCGGCAACAATTGCAGCAGTTCCCCGATTTACCCGTTGAAGGGCTTTGGGATTGCCAGATCAAAGCGATCACCAAGCTCGAAAAATCCTTCAGGGAAAACAGGCCCCGTGCGTTGATCCAGATGGCGACCGGTAGCGGGAAAACCTTCACCGCCATCACCTCTATTTACCGTCTGCTCAAATTTGCGGATGCCAAACGCGTCCTGTTTCTGGTCGATACGAAAAACTTGGGTGAGCAAGCCGAACAGGAGTTCATGGGGTATACGCCGAGTGACGACAACCGTAAATTTACGGAACTTTATAATGTCCGGCGGTTGAACTCGAAATATGTTCCCCCGGACAGCCAGGTGTGCATCAGCACCATCCAGCGGATGTATTCCATCCTCAAGGGAGAAGAACTCGATGAAACAGCAGAACAGACCAATCCCCATGAATACGTGGAGATAGGGCCGCCCCGGGAAGTTGAATACAATGAAAAAGTCCCGCCCGAATTTTTTGATTTCATCGTAATCGATGAGTGTCACCGTTCCATCTACAATCTGTGGAAACAGGTACTGGATTATTTTGATGCCTTTTACATCGGTTTGACCGCAACCCCGGACAAACGGACATTCGGGTTCTTCAATGAAAACGTGGTTAGCGAATACCGGCATGAAGATGCTGTCGCCGACGGGGTCAACGTCGGATTTGACATTTATCTGATTGAAACAAAGATTACCAAAGACGGCAGCAAACTGGTTGCCCGGCAATGGGTGGATAAACGGGACCGCCTGACCCGCAAAAAGCGGTGGGAGCAACTCGATGAGGAAGTGATCTACAATGGAACCGATCTTGACCGGGATGTGGTCAACCCCAGCCAGATCAGAAATGTGATCAAAGCCTTTCGGGATAAGCTGCCTGAAATGTTTCCCGGTCGTGATGAAGTTCCCAAAACGCTCTTTTTTGCCAAGACCGACAGCCACGCCGACGATATCATTAATATCGTGCGCGAAGAATTTGCCGAAGAAAACGCGTTTTGCAAAAAAGTCACCTACAAGGCGGATGAAGACCCAAAATCCATATTGGCTTCTTTCCGCAATGATTATTACCCCAGGATTGCCGTAACTGTTGACATGATCGCCACCGGTACGGATGTCAAGCCTTTGGAATGTCTGGTCTTCATGCGGGATGTCAGGTCCAGGAATTACTTTGAGCAGATGAAAGGCAGGGGAACGCGCACCCTTGCGTATGACGATCTCAAAAAGGTCACCCCTTCAGTTCATACCGCTAAAACCGGATTTGTTCTCGTTGATGCGGTGGGGGTCAGCAGGTCCGTTAAAACCGACAGCCGGCCCCTTGAACAAAAAAAATCCGTTCCCTTAAAAGATCTCCTCCAGGCTGTGTTGATGGGGCAGACCGATGAAGACATCTATACGTCGCTGGCAGGCCGCCTGGCCCGGCTGGAAAAGCAGATTACGGAAGATGAACGGAAAAAATTCAAGCAACTGTCCGGCGGAAAGACCATTAATAAACTGGCTCATGACCTGTTAGACGCCTACAATCCGGATAAAATTATTGAAACCGCAACGGAAAAGTTCAACCTGTCTCCGAATGCAGAGCCGGATGAGGATCAAAAACAGGATGCTCAAAAAGGATTGGTCAACCGGGCAAGAGACACATTCACCGGTAAATTGAATGAATTTATCGAAAACGTCCGCAAATCCCATGAGCAGATTATCGACGCCATCAACCTCGACAAGGTACAATACGCCGGATGGGATCAGCAGGCCAGGGTAAATGCAGAAGATACCATAGAGGATTTCAAAACCTTTATGGAAGCAAATAAGGATGAGATCACTGCCCTTTCCATCTTCTACAATCAACCGTATAACCGCAGAAATATCACCTATGAAATGATCAAAGAGGTGCTCGGCACCTTGAAACAGAACAGGCCCCGCCTTGCCCCGGCGAGGGTCTGGCAGGCATACGAGCAGGTGGAAAAGGTCAACGGCCGATCCCCGAAAAATGAACTGACCGCATTGGTTTCCTTGATCAGACATATAACCGGCATCGACGATACCCTGACCTCTTTTGAACAGACGGCCAACCGCAATTTTCAGAAATGGGTGTTTGACAAGCAGGCCGGACCTCTGAAATTCTCCGAGGAACAGATGGCATGGCTGCGCATGATCAAAGAGCACATCATCAGTTCCGTGCATATTGAAAAGGACGATCTCGATTATGCCCCCTTTGACGGCAAGGGCGGCATCGGGAAGATGGTTCAGTTATTCGGCGATGAAATAGATCGAATTATTGATGAAATGAATGAGGCGTTGGCGGCGTAAAGAAAATGAATGTATCAAAGAAAAAAACATCCGTCCGGATAAAAGAACTGATAAAAACAGGGGAAGGCTATCACCTTGAATTCAAGGAATCCCTTGACAAATCATTTACAGAGGAGGTTTGTGCTTTTGCAAATGCCTTAGGCGGAAAGATTTTGCTCGGGATTACAGATGACGGCAAGTCTTCAAGAATTAAAACGGATAATGTTCTCCTCTCGAGAATACAGGATCATATTAAACAAATTGAACCGCATCTCGAAATACAGA
>Ga0307421_1002143_pt1 | contig 11329 bp, 9 predicted proteins | sample SalMarWE160270MG_FD_202163 | JGI IMG/M metagenome (GOLD analysis project Ga0307421, IMG submission 202163) | Salt marsh sediment microbial communities from the Plum Island Ecosystem LTER, Massachusetts, United States - WE1602-70 | ecosystem: Environmental > Aquatic > Marine > Intertidal zone >...
AAGCGATTCATCTCGGCGGGGCATCGGACGCTTTCTGGGAAATCGATCGCTTTCGGGTTGGTGAGGGGATTATTGGACAAGTAGCGCTTACAGGCAGCCCGAAGTGGACGAATGATTTGAGTGGGGATGATCAGTTTTTGCGGAAGGCGATCGTGGAGAGCGGGTATGAAACACTGGTCTGCGCACCGTTGATTGCTCCTGGAAAAGTAACAGGTGTGCTCAGCCTTGCTTTCAAAGGACGGAGACCGGTCGAAGATCGAGAGATAGGTTTGCTTGGAGCGGTTGGAGCCGGTGTGGGAATTGCAGTTGAAAACGCCAGGCTGTACCGAAGGGCACGCAGAGTCGCTGTGCTCGAGGAACGCGAACGCATCGGCATGGACCTTCACGATGGAATCATCCAATCTATATATGCCATTGGTTTGGGCATGGAATACACTCGACTTTCCTATGAAGATAAGGTGCCAGAGGCTTCTAGCCGCATGGAGCAGGCAATCGGCGGTTTGAACAAGGTCATTAGGGATATTCGAAACTATATCCTCGATTTACAACCCAGCAGGATTCGCACCGACGATCTCCCAGAAGCGCTCGGGCGGCTGGTCCGGGAGTTCAAAGCCAATACATTAATAGAAGTGGAATTGAAGGTTGACGAGGATGCACTTGAATATATCCAAGATCAACCTGCCGAAGTCCTATTCCACATCGCGCAGGAAGCGCTGGCTAATACGGCTAAACATGCGCGTGCTTCTAGAGTTGTGGTGAGCCTGCGTCAATCATCAGAAAGCGAATTGATCTTGCAGATTATCGATAATGGGCATGGCTTCGAAGTCGAAACTCAACCCGGTCTTCTCGGCCATGGGTTGTCGAATATGCACGAGCGGGCCAGGCAGCTCGGCGGCGAGCTCGAGCTTGTCTCGAGCCCCGGAGAAGGAACAACCATCACGGTGCGAATTCCTCAAGACCGGCTCACCAGCGCCACCACTCGCTCAACAACGCGGTATGAGTGATTTACCCCCTCTTCTCTAAGGACGACAATCCTCTTTTGCGTGACAGGTTACAAAATACATCAGGAAGGGTATCACTTATCGAGTCTCGGATGCCGTTCTATACTGGCGATTGAAGGGTGGTCTGAGATTAGATTGTCTGGAACCAGGCTCTATATTATCGATGAACATGTCACCGTACGATCAGCGCTGGCAGAACGTTTAGAACAGGCGGCGAACCTGCACGTCGTCGGCCATGCAGGAGATGTGGAAGAGGTAATGCGGGACGTCGGAGAGTTGCAGCCCGATATCGTCCTGCTCGAGGTCAAGCGGAAGGATGGGATGGGGTTAGAAATCCTCCGTTCGATTGTAGCGATGGATTGTTCCCCGCGTTTAGCTGTATTGACGAGCTACCCGACGAAGTGGGAAGAGGATGCTGCACTGCGCGCCGGCGCGGTTTGCTATATGATGAAGGACATCGACTCAGAAGAACTAATCCGTATGATTGAGTGGTGTGCAAAAAAATAAACATTCCTATTGTCGAGTTGTATTCAGGGACTGTCCATAACGTAGCTTTGGATAGCCCCTTTTAATATTATCCTTATTCAAATTGTAATTGGCGATTGATCATGAAGTATTCGCTGGTTTATGAGCGCATTTGAGAGATGCTTCTTTTGAGTCGGGGGAGGGGAAAAGGCTCGGAGAGGTAGAAAAAACGCACTCGAGAACAGTCCCGAGCGCGAGATGTGAAGCATGGTGCCCCCACGGAGATTCGAACTCCGGTCTTAGCCTTGAAAGGGCTACGTCCTGGTCCCCTAGACGATGGGGGCATCGAGCCGCATTGTACCATTCACGAGAGTTGGCGGTCAACGCTTCGTGCGGCGGCGCTTGGGTTTGCCCTTGAAGGATGGCACCGTGATCGGAGCGATTTTCACCAAACGATGGTCCATCAGCCGCGCCCGTAAGCGAGGGTCGATCTCCTCGAGCGCGTCAGCTGTAGTGATCACCGTTGGCAGCTCCGCGTTGTAGCGGTAATTGTAAAGCTGATAGAGCTTTTCCTGAACCCATGGCTTTGCCGCTTGCGAGCCAAGATCGTCAAGCACGAGGAGAGGGGCGGTACGAATCTCCTCGAAGCGTCGATCGTAGGAGGTATCACTGGCCGGGTTGAAGGTCGCCCGCAGGTGATCGAGCATGTCCGGCACAACCACGAAAATAACCGGAAACCCCTGACTGGCGTGGTAGTTGGCGATGGCGGAGGCCAGGTGCGTTTTCCCGCATCCGTATGTGCCCATGAGGATCAACCACCCTTTGGGATCCTCGGCGAAAGATTGGGCGGCTTTGAAAGCCCCATCGAGGGTCTTTAAATCCTTAGCCGGGAGCTTCTCCTCCCCCCTCAAACTGAATGTACCGAAAGTCTGGTGACCGTGAAGGACGAGAGACGAGAGTTCGTGCTGGCCGGTGTCGTCGACCGGGCGACGAAAGTCTGGCGCGTGGATCTGCACATAGCTGACGAGCTCCGGATCGGAGAGGCGTGAGCGCATACGACCCTCAATCTCCTCGATGGCGAGGTTCGTCGTCACGACCAAGGGCAGTTGGTTGATATAGCGGAAGTTCAAAATCTGGAAGAGCTTCTCTCGCGCCCAAGGTGTTGCGTTTTGCGTCCCGAAATCGTCAAGGATGAGAAGCGGAGCTGAGCGGATTTGCTCGAAGCGGTCTTCAAAGGTGACATCCTCATCTGAGTAAGAGAAACGAAGTTGATCGAGCAGGTCAGGTACTGTTAGGAAGAGCGTAGGGATGCCGATCCCCACTGCGTTGTTGGCAACCGCCGCGGCTAGATGTGTCTTCCCACACCCGTACCCACCCCGGATCAGAAGCCATCCTTTTACCTGCTCTGAGAATGTATGGGCTTGGTTGAATGCCCTTTCAAGCGATTCCTGCTGCTGGGGACCCAGCCCCACTCGACCATGTGGGTTGAAAGAATCGAAAGTGAGGTGTTGAAGCTCTTCGAGTTGACTCATTTGGAACAGCCGTGCATGCATTCGCGCGCGCACATCTACCTGTCTGCAAGTGCAAATCTGGAGGCGGCCAAAATCCGGATGATCAATGGGGAGGTCTGCGCGCAAATAACCCTGACCCTGGCAGTGAGGGCATTCCGGGTCACCTAATAAGTGCTTTGGCCTTGAGGAATTCATAGTAGTATTTGCCTGTCTACGTGTCCTCGTACTCGGCGAAGTCTCCTTCGACATAGCGGCGGCGAGCCTTTTCAGTGTCTCCTCGATCTTTTCGCTCATCCTTGCCTCTATTGTGCCAATCCTCCAGGATAGCTTCAATATAGCGCCACTTGCGGACGTTGTTCGTCACTGCGATGCGGACTGCGTCTTCAATCCAAGCAGCCGGATACTCGTTTTCCGCCTCGCGCAGCTGCTCGGCGATCAGCGGTGTCAGTGGGCCGATGTTCTGTTCATAGAGAGTATAGATGTTGGGCCGCTCAAGGGCTAGAGAGATAGGGGCTTCTGGATCCCCGCTGGGCTGCCAATCCCCTGCTTCTATTGAAGCGACCGCTGCCCGCCCTTTGGGGCTGTTGAGAAAGAAATAGCTGTCCTGTCCCTGATCGAATTCGACCTTCACCTTCAGGAAGGTCCCACGAGCGACCGCCCGGTCCAGCGCATCGACCAGCGTCTCCAATGGTGTCATATTCTCGGGTTTCAGCCCCTCCATCAGCAATTGATCGGCAGCCATCTCCTCCAGGCTGATATAACGAAAACGACCTTCCTTCTGGGTCAGAGCCCAAAAAGCGTAAATTGTGACCTTAAACTCGCCGAGGTGATCGATCCTTGGGAGGAGTTCGCTAAAGAAGGTGTTGGGAATAGGGGTGAGGGGGAGGCTCCCCTCTGGAAACCCGGTGAAACTGTCGGTTTTATTCATCGTATTCGTTTATTGGGCAAGGGATGACTCTGTGCACTCACATGCCTGCGGCTGGATCGACCTGGCGCGTCGCCGCATTCTCGAACTTCGCCAGCGACTGGCGGAAAACGAGTTCCACACTCCCGACAGGTCCATTCCGATGCTTAGCAACGATAATCTCGGCGATGTTCTGTTTTAGTGTATCGTCCTCATATTGATCGGGACGGTAAATGAACATCACAACATCGGCGTCCTGTTCGAGGCTCCCTGATTCACGCAGGTCGGAAAGGATTGGGCGAGGCGGACGCCGGGATTCTACGGCCCGTGACAATTGCGCAGCCGCCAGCACGGGCACGTTTAGCTCACGGGCCAGACCTTTCAGGTTCCGTGAGATATAGGAAACCTCCTGAACGCGGTTGTCAATCCTGGAATCTCCCGCCATCAACTGGAGGTAGTCCACGATAATCAGGTCCAGCCCGATTTCCATATGCAGCCTGCGGCACTTGGTCCTCAACTGCAGAGGGGTGATAGCCGGGGTATCGTCCAGATAAATGTGCGTATCGCTTAGCGCACTGACGGCTTGCGTAAAGAGCGGCCATTCGTCATCGCGAAGGTTTGCAAGACGCAAGCGCTGCGAGTCGATCGAGGTTTCCTGAGAGAGTAGTCGTTGTACGAGTTGCTCGTTTGACATTTCCAGTGAGAACAAAGCCACATGTTTCTTATGGATCTGGCTGGCGTTCTTCGCTGCCGATATGCAGAAGCCTGATTTCCCTTGCCCCGGTCGGCCGGCGATGATCAATAAGTCACTCGACTGCAGACCGCCAAGAAGACGATCGAGGTCAATGAAACCGGTCGGCACACCGATTGTTTCATCCTGGTGTCGGGCAAGGTAATCGATGCGATCGTAATAGGAGCTAAGAACGCGTTTGATCGGCTGCAAATGGCGTGTGAGGCGACGCTCGCTCACTCCGAAAATTGATTGCTCAGATTCATTAACGACATCGTCAATAGTTGTCGCGCTTTGATACGCAAGACGTGCGATTTGAGCAGCTGCGCCAAGGAGCCGGCGCCGGGTGGCAGTCTCTTCCACCACGCGCGCATATGCCTCGGCGTGCAGGGATGATGGAACATTGTTAATCAATGTTGTCAGATATGCTGGACCCCCGACCTCGTCCAGGCGGCCTTGGCGTTCCAATTCCTCGGATGCAGTAAGGATGTCTACCGGTAGGCGCTGTTCCTGCAGACTGGTGAACGCTTCCCATATCCACTGGTTGCGATGCAGGAAGAAATCTTCGCCTGAGAGGAAGTGAGCGACGTCGAAATAAACCTCCGGGTTGACCAACACGGATCCAAGCAACGCCTCTTCTGCTTGGCGGTCGTGCGGCATCTCTTGAGTCGGACGACCATCGCCTGATGGTGGAATGCTCCGGGGTGGTTGTGGTTGATCACTCATATTATTCGACAATTACTCGTGTGCATCATGGAGAATTACCGGATGCGCTCTGCCGCTGGATGCGTAGTCGTGAAGGATAGAACCGAGCGCATTTAAAGCCGATGAACTGGCCTATTCTTTATCGTCATCTTCGGTGGTCTCGAGGTCATCGAGATTTAGTGTCTCTACGAAATCCTTAAATACGTCAAGGCGTTCATCGGGTTCCCCTTCGACCTCTTCCCCTTCGATATTCTCTTCGGGAATAGACGCGGCATCGTTCATGACATCTTCAGCGATGAAAACGGGAACATGAGCGCGAACCGCGAGGGCGATGGCGTCTGATGGGCGTGAATCGATGGACATTTCGCGACCATCAATCGTCAGGATGATTCGGGCGTAAAAGACATCATCACGGAGATCGGTGATATTAACTTGAATAATTTCAGCGCCAAGTTCTTGCAGGATATTGCGAAGCAAATCATGCGTTAAAGGTCGGGTGACTTCTACTTCCTGCAGGCTGAGTGTGATTGCCTCAGCTTCGTAGGGACCAATCCAGATGGGCAGGAATCGCTCAGAATTTCGCTCCTTCAGGATAACGATTCGCTGTTGAGACATCAAGCTGACCCGAATGCTGTCGATCTCGACTTCAACCATCCACCAAGCCTCCAAATCAACCAATTCTCGTCGACGTGGCGATTATAACATGGGTGCAGATAGAGCACGTTACTGCTGAACGTGCTCTTGTCGATGAGTTCTGCTAAGATTGTGCGTGGAATTCCATCATCAGAGACGAACGGAGTCAACTATATGTTTGAGGGTCTCTTATCACCCCGTGGAGTCGCCGTCATCGGCGCCTCCCAGAATCCCAACAAACTGGGCTATGGAGTCGCCCGCAATCTAGTCGTTTCAGGATACCCTGGTGCGATTCACTTTGTGAATCCGGGCGGTGGATACCTTTTTGACCGGCCGCTCTATCCCGGTGTAGAGAGCGTTCCCGATCCGGTGGACCTGGCTGTGATTATGATCCCGGCACAGTCGGTGCCAGAGGTGTTGGAGGCCTGCGGCAGGCGGGGGATTGGCTTCGCGATCGTGGGATCAGGCGGGTTTGGTGAAACTGGTGAGGATGGGATTCGTCTCGAGCAACGGTGTATGGAGATCGCCCAGTCCTTTGGCATCCGTGTTTTAGGACCGAACTGTATCGGTTATCTGGATACACATCTTCCTATTGATACGAGTTTCCTGCCGCTTCCAGGACCCATTAAGGGTGATATCGCCTTTTTGTCACACTCGGGAGCCATTTGCGAATCGGTGATCGACTGGGCGCGTGGTCAGGGGTTTGGGTTGTCCCGATTATTGAGTTTGGGCAATCAAATGGATTTAAATGAAGGAGATCTCCTGCCGCCGACAGCCGCGGACCCGAATACACGTGTTGTCGCCATGTATCTTGAGGGGGTTGGGGATGGAGCGAATTTCATTGAGCAAGCGAGGAAGGTTACAAGGGATGTACCGGTTGTGGCAATTAAAGTTGGACGCTCTGAGGGGGGACGTGCAGCGGTAGTATCTCACACCGGTGCGCTTGCCGGGCGTGATGTCGCCTTCGACGCGGCTTTTCGTAAGGCAGGGGTGATACGAGCCCGGCACAGTGAAGAGATGTTCGACTGGGCGAGAGCTCTGGCATGGTGTCAACCACCTTCGGGCCCGAATATGGCTGTGCTAACCAACGCGGGCGGACCGGGCGTTATCGCTGCGGATGCGCTGGATGATAACGGTTTACGGCTGGCGAGGCTGGCTGACCACACCCGGGAGAAATTGGAGGCGTTTCTTCCTTCGGCGGCCAGTTTGACCAATCCGGTCGACATGCTAGCGGGGGCAGGACCGCGCGAGTACGCCGACAGCTTGCGTCTGCTGCTGGCGGATGATGGTGTGGATGGAATCATCGTGATCCTGCCGCCTCCACCCATGACGACAGCAGCGGAAGTCGCAGGCGCAATCATTCCGGTGATCCAGTCAGCGACGAAACCTATTGTGATCGCGTTGATGGGTGAGGAGCTTATCGCCCATGCCGCTCGGCTCTTCAGGGGTGCACACATTCCTGATTATCGATTTCCGGAGCGTGCAGCCTCTGCATTGCGTGTGCTCTACGAACGATCAATCCAACTCAGAAGGCCATCGGAAAATGTGGTCGTGTTCGACGATGTCAAGCAAGAAGAAGTGGAGTCTATTTTGAAAGAAGCAAGTGTCGGGAAGGAGGGATTCGTAACCGCGGATATCTCGGCGAGGATCGTAAACGCGTACGGGATCCATATCCCGGAACACCGCAACGCAACCAATGCCGAGGACGCCGAGAGTGCCGCCGAGGAGATTGGTTTCCCCGTGGCGCTCAAAGCGGATTCAGTTGACCTTACACATAAATCCGATGCTGGAGCAGTCTCGCTGGATTTAAAAGATGTTCCAGAGGTGGTTGAAGCCTATCGTTCTGTTTTGCGCCGTGTACGGAGTTCGGTTCCGCGCGTCGAGGTGCAAGGAGTTATGGTGCAGGCCTATGTCCCTAGAGGGCAGGATGTGATCGTCGGTTTTGTGCGCGACCTACAATTTGGACCTCTATTGATATTCGGCGCCGGGGGGACGGAGGTCGAGCTATTGGAGGATGTCTCCTTCGCTCTCGCTCCATTGAGCCGCACCGAGGCGGAGGCTATGGTCAATAAGACATGGGTTGGTAGACGCCTGCGCGGCTATCGAAGCACTCCAGCCGCAGATCGAGAAGCGGTAATAGAAAGCCTTCTCCGAATCAGTCAATTGGCGCTTGAGAACCCTCAAGTAGCAGAACTTGAAATTAACCCTCTCCGTGCTCAGGATGTGGGAAGTGGTGCGCAGGCAATCGATGTCCGCTTGCGCTTGCATGGATGAATGCCCACGCATGCATTGCTGCGTGGTTATGGCGCCAGAGTATTTAGAGTTATCGATAACCTTAATAAATGTGGTTCGTCAACGTGGGCTTTTATAGCAAATAGCGTTTCTATAGCAGCTTTCAATCCGCCTTTCTCTCAATTTCTATATGGATGGAGATTTTTAAGAGGTGGATGTTCCTTGAGGAGTAATAAGGGGAACACAGGCTCTTTTTGATCCTTTGGGATAGGTCCTATCGATCTTCCAGTTGAATCAATACTAAGGCTTTGGCGATCTCGGCAGCTACGTGTGCATTATTGCGGAGGAGCGCCAGGTTCGCGTGCAGGGTTGCACCTTCTGTAATCTCCGCCAGGCGAGATAGAAGGAATGGAGTAAGTTTATTTCCGCGTATGGTTTGTTCTTGAGCTTCCTGCTCAATTTGCTTTAGAGCTGAGTTAAGTCGTATTGCTGGGATCGCGGCGCCTTCGGGGCAAGGTACACAGATCAGGATGCCTGAACTCCGTGTTTCCCAGATCGCCCGCACTAAAGCTGCTATCTCACCAACAGTGTCCGCCCGGAAGTGGATCGGCAAATCGCTCTCTCTAGTAAAAAAAGCTGGGAACGTATCCGTTTGCCAGCCGATGACAGGTACGCTAAAAGTCTCCAACCACTCGAGTGTTCTGGGTAGATCCAGGATTGATTTCGCACCTGAACAGACCACTGCAACAGGTGTACGTGCAAGTTCGGTTAAGTCAGCCGATATATCCCCGCTTGGTCCGTGGTGCACTCCACCGATCCCGCCTGTAGCGAACACTGGAATTCCAGCTTTATTTGCTAAAAACATTGTCGCTGCTACAGTCGTACCCCCACTTAAGCGTGATGCCCGTGCGAAACCAATGTCTCGTACGCTGATTTTTACGCTATCGGTATCTAAAGCGAGCCGTTCTAGATCCTTTTTCGATAAACCAATGTGAACTTCACCCTTCAACAGAGCGATTGTGGCTGGAACCACGCCAACTTGGCGAACTTCTTTCTCCATCTGTCGGGCGAGTTCAAAATTAACCGGTCGCGGGAGTCCGTGAGTGATCACGGTAGATTCAAGAACCACGATCGCCTTACCTTCGGCGAGAGCGTCTGAGACTTCGGGTTGAAAGATGATCCATTCAGGAATTGGCGGCATCATCTTCGCTCATCGTAAAGCCGGTCGAGAGATAAGTCCGCAGCGACTGTCCCGGGTGAGCGCAGGGTGAGAGTAGCTGCGGATACTCCGAGGCGAATGGCTTCATCCAATGGGATCTTGTTCAACAACGCGAAAATCACTGCCGCAGAGAGAGCATCACCAGCACCTGTGGGATCCACAATCTCGGTCTTTAGCGCAGGCACATGACCGCTGCCGTCCGCGGTCGCATAACCAACGCCGAATTCCGCCATTGTGATCAAGGCAATGTCAATGCCTTCAGCAACCAGATGCCGGGCGGCATCGATCGCGCTGTTGTGGTCTGCATGCGGGACAGACATAGGGCAGAGAGCCTCTGCCTCGGCTTCATTTGCCGTTATCAACCATAGACGATCGAGGTAGGGAGCGAGGATAGGGGCAAGGTTGACAGAGGTCGTGTCAGCCGCAAGAGGTACTCGCGAGCGGTGGGCTATCGAGATAGCCGTTCGAAGTGTATTCTCGGGGAGATTAGCATCGATGAAGACTGCAGATGCTTGCTTAAACAACTTTCGGCGTTCACGTAAATGTTCTGGATGGATAGCTGCAGTCACACGCATATCGTCCATGCCTAAATGAAGATTCCCATCCGGGTCGAGGATTGCCAGATATGTCCCCGTGTTCTGACCTTTGATGACTATGCTGTTCTCGATATTAACCCCGGCGGCTGCTGTTTGCTCCAGGAGCTGGCTTCCCTGTTCGTCGGCGCCCACTGCGGTGATCAAGATCACATCGGTACCAAGACGAGCGAGGTTCTCAGCGACATTGCGGGCTACACCGCCCATTGAAACACGCAACTTCCCCGGATTGGATGTTCCTGGCTTAAGGTTGATTTCTGCCCGTCCAACCAGATCCAGTCCAGCGGAGCCGATCACAAGCACTGGTCCTTCGTTCGCTGGAGTCTCCATCATCGAGCATCATCTCCCAGGACCTTCGGTTCAAGTACACCCTTAATGTACTCCAGGGAGCGTTGAACTTCCGGTTTCCGTTTGCTGTCAACATCGATCTCCAGGCGTTTCTCCATCCGTTGGAGTTGGTTGAATATCATCGCCAGGAGTTCGTAGCTGCGGTGCTCCACAGGAAGGTCTCCATAACGCCATGTCTGGATCCAGGATTGAAGAAGTTCTGATGTGACTTCCCGGTATCGGAGAGCCCTTTGGCGCTCGAGGTACTCGGGCGATCTATATAATTGGAGGCGTTGGTAATCACGCCAGGTTGTCATCAGTGTATGACCAGGACCCAATTGCCCACCAGCATCTTCCTGGACGCTCACCGGGATCTCCCAGGTTCCTACCCCTACCCAAACCAGCTCCAAGCCTTGCTTTCGTAACCGTTCACTCAGTACCTCAGTATGGAAATGCTCGGTCAATTCCCGGCGAGGGATGTGGACGTTCCGGATACTTTCAACAGCCGTTCCCTGTTCGGTGTGTTGTTTTACCGTCGAACGATAGGGCTGGAGGGCGAGGAATTCTTCAAGGGTATGGTGAGCGATGAAATCAATCATCTCGTGACGAAGAACGTATGCCAGGGCCTGATCCGGGTTGCGTGTCTTACCTTCCACAACCGGTTGGCCGTAAACAAGGCGGCGAACGCTTTCCTCGGTGAATGGATAAGGGGATTTTAAGCTTCGTTCTTTATCCGCACTGTAGACTCGGAAGAGCATTTGTGCATCACGTGCATAAGCCAGAATCCCGTCGCGGGTCACGGTGCGGATTTCATCGACTTTTACTAAACGATCTCGTAGGTCAACAACTTCACGTAAACGTTCAAATCCCTGGATGAAGTACATGGAACGCGCAGGAGTTGGTGTTGAAGGATCAACCTCGCGTTGGGCTGGATCGATCTCGTCTTCCGCGAGACCGTAAACTTTGGGTGTGCCGTCAATGGCCTCTGATGTTACTGCGTAACCAAGGT
>Ga0307421_1002146_pt1 | contig 11307 bp, 14 predicted proteins | sample SalMarWE160270MG_FD_202163 | JGI IMG/M metagenome (GOLD analysis project Ga0307421, IMG submission 202163) | Salt marsh sediment microbial communities from the Plum Island Ecosystem LTER, Massachusetts, United States - WE1602-70 | ecosystem: Environmental > Aquatic > Marine > Intertidal zone >...
TATTGAGCAGCACCCCGAGCTGTTCAAGTTCTACGATCCGAGTGGATACTCGATTGACCAGACTGGTGTGATGAATGTACTCGCCAGTGCATTATATCAGCAGAAGTGCGATGGGCCAGACACCTCGGGCACCCTATCTGCACACATCAAAGGTCTTGACCCTGATGTGGTATTGGGTGCAACGATCATTGACCCATCTGATCTTGATGGGACAACCATCAGAGCTATTACGTATGATTTTACTGTCAGGAACATGGTCTTGGAGTGTTCAAACATTCCACTCCGACCAGAAGTGTTCAATGCGCAGCGCAGACAAGAAATCAACAGTGAGCTTGGTGGGAACTGGTATCTCAAGACAACCGAAAATGATAATCTGTCCTGCTTCTGTGGTGGGCCGATCTACACTGATGAGGATGGCAATCGAGGGTTTGGTAATTTTGGTGGCGATGGACCTGATCCTGGTCCCTCTTGGGACTGCATCCAAGGTGACTGTATTGAGCGAGACGACAATAGGGGTCAGTATAACGCACTGAATGACTGTCTACGTGACTGCTTCCCCCGGACCTGGGACTTTATCCCATGTGTTGGCTGTGTTCCAAGTGATCAACCGGGGTTCGGTGATTATGCAACTCAGGAGGATTGTGAGAATGATAATCCCGACCCGTTTGATGCCCAGTTCAACTGTGGTGATGGTAGCAGTGATCCTGGAAGTCCTGGAAGTCCTGGTTCAGGCGGGGATGGCGAAACTATTGAGTGTCTTGGGTGTGGTGAGAATCAAGTAGGCTTCATAAAGACTATCAAGCTAGATCGCGGAGGTCACGTTATTCAAGCTATCTGTGAGACCTGTGACATCAGCGCATCTGCCTCATGTGATATCAGTGGATACACTGGAACGTTTAGTCTAGTATCTAGCGTGGCTGCATCTTGTTCTGTGAATGGTGATAGTTGCTGGGTTACACTCGAGCTGACATATAAGGATCTGACATTCGAGAATGGCTTGTTAAAATCAGTCACCTAACGAAAGGAGGCCATCGTGACCGGCAGCACGAAAGGCCGCAAAGTAATCTCGACGTGTCGTGGATGTGAAGAGAAGAGAGGCAAGTCTCCCGTACTGAAACCCAAGAAGGAACCGCCCATCATACGGCTAAGCGATGATGGAGTAACCATTGAGGGTCAAGTAGAAGATGTCGTCATCACGGAGAGGGGCGTTGAGAATCGTGACGTTGATCACCCACGGAAGTGTTCGAGGTCGATTGCCCGCATCCGCACCAACATCTGCAAGGCTTGTAAGGAACTCACACTCGATGACAATGGCGAAGAAACTCTTGAACCTCTCAAGAGGGTCATCGATGATGTAATCTACTGTGGCGATCCAAAGTCACAGAAGTGTATCGTTGACCCCATTAAAAATGGGTGTGGGAAGAATATCCACGAGCATGCTCAGTGGGTCCAGTCACAGTGTCCGCGAAAGCTGTGGGGTCCCGGTCGTCACTTCGACAGTGTTGTCCTACCTGTCTACATCACGACCGCCAAAGAAACTATTCCAGATACGTTCGACTTTATCGGACCTGCTCGAATAGCTGATGGTAACGCTATCGACTGTGCCGGCATTGGGGACACCATGATGCAGGGAGTAATAGTCCAAGCTCTGCATCGAATCAATGCTACCCAGAAGATCAACGTGAGGTTTACCACAGTTCCTCAGCGTATGAACTGGGCTGAATTGGCTACTGCGCAGGATGTTGACATTATTGACTTGACTGATGAGAATCGGCGAGTTGGTCGATACGCCTCTCATTCCTCTCCACTCCGCATGGTGGAGATGGATGCTACGTGTGAGATGCATGGGTGGAATAGACATCAGTTCTTTGCTCATCAGTTCAATATTCCATTTGGAGAGATTACGAACTGGAAGGTGAAGATCGAGCAAGAGCAACTGGATGCTGCTGCTGAATTCCTCAAGATTCCCAAGAGGAGAGGGCAACCTATCGTTGCAGTGGTTCCATTCGCCAACAGTTCAATGAGGCAATGGCCCATCCGGCACTACCACCAATTGATTGAGCGACTCAAGAGGCAGGGAGTGGCCGTGTATGTCATCGACGCTCCACGAGAGAAGGGTCACTTGGTCCATCGGCTGCCTATTAGGAAGTTCATGGCACACAACCCTGATCTTATCGCAGCAGTGGTGAAGCAGACTGATGTTCTTGTCGGCAATGATAGTGGGATGGCTCATCTGGCGGGATTCGTCGGAACAAAAGCGTTGGCTATCTGTGGTGTGACCCCAGGTCCAGTTATCTTTGGTGGGTGGCCAAGTGTTGAGGTCCTACAGGCGGAAGGTGAATGCACCGGTTGTTCTTGGTATCAAGACAACGGTTACAAGCCATGGTGTTCGTGGGGATGTAATCTCATGCATGATCTTAAACCAAGGACTGTGGAGATGCGCGTGATGGGCCTTGTTGGCAAGAAGTCTTGAGAGGAGAGTCCGATGCGTATGTTGGTCGCTGTACTCATTGCGTTGCTCATGTGCTTTACTGTAGCAGCGCAGGAGGGAGCCGTAGTTGAGAGCGTCGTGGAAGGGCTGTTGAATCCAGAGTCTGCCTCATCGTCGATGGACCTGGTGATCAAGACGTGCATAGCCCTTGCGTTCGCCTGGCTCGGGAAACACTTCGCCGGTAAAGCGTGGATGAAAGCCCTGCTCGAAGGTCTGGAGGTGGGAGTCAATGAGGCTTGGGAGACCTACGTAAAGGGAGTGAAGGCGGCTAAGAAGCCTGGCGAGAAGATGACGGATGAGGAGAAGGGTACTGCTCGAAAGACTGCAATGGAGAAAGCGAAAAATGCAATGGGCTTTGGAGCCAAGATACTCATGGCTACGATGCCACAGGCGAAGGTCTTCTCGCTGATCTCCGGAATTGTCAACCGGAGACAGGGTAAGAGTCGATAGATCGATGAGGAGTAGGCGCATGTACGTAGCTTGGCATCAGTTTGTAAAACGATTCGGCGGAGACGAGTTTCAGCAGCCACCCAAAATCGGCGAGCAGAAGTACACTACAGCCCGAACCCTGCAGGCGTTGCTTCGGCTGGCTGACCATCACAACGGCAGACAGGTTGCTGAAATAGGTACCGCGTACGGCGAGACAACCATAATGCTAGCTCGTACATGCCCCGACTCCATCGTCCACACATTCGATGTATGCCGGGAGTTGGTGGGTCAGACAGCTTCACCGTTTGACTTCGAGATCATGGAACGCAATCAAGTCGGTTCCATGATTCAGAAACAACCGATGGAAGTGCAAGACCGGATCAAGATGACCATCGCTCACCCCACTCTCATCCGTGGCATCTTTAGAGAGCACAAGCCATACAGTGTGGTGTTCATCGATGGAGACCACACATGGCGAAACGTAGTCGACGACACCAAGGTGGCTGTGGACTGCATCACCGCTGATGGCGTGATCATTTGGGATGACTTCTGGGATAAGTGTAGTGAAGTCGTGGCTGCCATCAATCTCATCAATGGTCGCATCGGTAACAAGATAGCCAACGTTCTAGATACTAAGCTGTGCTACTTGACTCTCACACCCCCACTGCTCAAAACACTTCGGGCAGCAGTGAGAGACCTGTGAGTCAAAGGGGATTAAATGGGTAAGATAGCGGCCTTCACTTACGGTGATGGTTACTTCTCATCTATCCGTGACTTGATTGCGGCCAGATTTGAGAAGCTTAACGATATACCAACCAGAGCTCTCGGCCCAGAGCATCTGAACTTTGAAGTATGGAATGGAGCATGGGTCAAGTCTTTCTTGTGGAACCTTGTCGAAGACGATGATGTCGAGCAGATCATCTGGATTGACGTGGACGTGATTCCCACCCGACCCATCGTGGAGTTCATCCCGACACCAGATATTCCGTTTGCTGCTGCTCTCGACTTCATGGCGGCGAGGACAATAGCTGAGAGGGATGAGCCTGAAGTAACTGAGATAGAACACTATTTCAACACTGGGCTCTTTATTGCCAGTAGAGAAACCATCCCCGTCTTCAAGCGGGTGAATGATTACATGCCACGCCGAGGTAAACCAACCAAGCAGTATGCCTACTGGGACCAGACGCCGATCAACATAGAGGTAGATCACGAGTTTGGGAGCCGCACTAGGATTCTGCCACCCACAACAAACTGGCTGTGGCTTAGCATGGGCAAACCGCCGGAAGATGTTCACATGGTACACTACGCAGGTTGGCGTGGCATTGAGGAGCGAGTTCGTCAAATCGGTAAGCATCTGATACATCTCGACCCTGAGGGTTGTTCCGGTGCGCTCATGCCTGAGCAGTGGCGCATGAATCATGGCAGGGATAACAACGAGTGGTAGTGTCGCACCCGGGTGGTGGGTTGATACCTGCCGGGGTCGCCCATCACCCGGCCCTTATGAGAGGAGTGTATGATGCCCGTCCAGAGATGCCAGGTCAATGGCAGGAGAGGTTGGAAGTGGGGTCGTTCGGGTAAGTGCTACACGGGGAGGGGAGCTAAAGCACGCGCAGCACGTCAGGGGCGCGCTGTGGAGGCCAGCCAGAGGCGCAGGGAAGCTCGCTGACGTCTCCAATCTCCCACCCCCTATGATATCTCCCTTGGAGCGTTGGGAGAGCCTGAGGGGGCGTTTATCCGACCCTAGCGTGTGCTAGGGGGATCCCCGCGCCCCTCTCAGGCCTCCCTTGTGCCCCATACGCCTGAGCTGTGCTCTGATCTGACGACCTCTGACCCTGTCACCTGTATTCTTAGCCTCTTCGAGACTCCTGAGCAACCCCTGTACTGCCTCCACATCATGGCTGAGCTTAGAAGCTGCCGCTTTATATGGGACGTATGTCAGGTGCGGGCGCACAGCCATTCCCTTGCTGCACTTGCACACACGCACCACTCTCGGTTGCCTGGTTCGGTAATGCTTTTGACCACATAGATGGCATACAGCTACGAGTCGGGGAGGGAGAGCCTTGACTCCACGAGCCTTGGCTTTTGGTGTTGCCCCAAGCTTCTTCGCCTCTGCCTTCCACTTCTTGTCATGCCCATGTCCAATCCCAACCACTGCATGGGCTACTTCGTGGAGGATGGTGTCTGTGACTTCGTCCTCATCGTTCAGGTCTACGTACCAGCCAGTCAGAGTGATGAGCTTCTTGATGTGGTCACACTGACCAAGTCTATTGCGAGCTCCGGCAACTATCTTCATCTCCCAGCCCTCTAGCTCGGGCTTGCCCTCTACAGCCTTGCGCCAGATCTTCATCGTTTTTGCGCGGATCATCGTTGCCTCCCTAGTTGTGTGCCGCGGCACGAAGCCCACCCTGATGACCAAGCCGGCGAAGCTGAGCGCGAAGCTTGCGCTTCTCACCCTTGTCTGTCGCAGACTCGAGGGCCTTGAGCAGCTCACCGACTTTGCCCTTCATCTGCTCCGGGGTCAGCGGAGATCGTGTGGTACGTACTCGCCGCTTCTTGCTCCTGCGCTTCTTACCCTTGCGCTGTCGTCGTTCGATCTCTTCCTTGGCAAGCTGCTCCTTGAACGCCTCGAGCTTCGCGTCTGTCCACTTGAAGTCCACCCGTCCTGTTGCGTCGCGTGTTCCGAGCGTCTCGGCGATCTCTTCTGCTCGTACAGCGTCCAGCCACCTCAGCGCGTCACGACCAAGGGCAACGGACCGCTTGGAGTAGACGTCCTTCGTGATCCGCTTCACGTCGCGTCCGAGCAAGCTGATGGCTGAGCTAATCAGATTGGCGATTCGCTTGTACTCCTTGATGACCGCTGCCGGGAGTTTGTTCACCACGATGGACCGCCGAAGCTCAAAGCTGAACTGCTCTGCTACTGCTGCGCTCCACTTGTTGAGGTCGATCTTCAGCGAAACACTTCGCTTCTTCGTCACGATCCGTGGATACCACCGGTAAATCGCAACGTGCAGCGGGTCTGCGTTGATGCTCGCTGTCTTGCAGATGCCATCAATGATGTCCTCTTCGATGAGCCGCACCACTTCGTGTGTTGTCGTGGTAGTCATCGTGTTTGACTGAGCGCGTTTCTCAACCCGTCCGATCTTGAGCCGCTTCACGATCTTCGGAGCCTTCACCTTCCACGAGCCCTTAACGACGATGATCTCCTTGAAGCGTCGAGACCAACCGGCCTGTTCGTGATTGACGCGCAGCTGTTCGGCGACGTGGGCTGCCACCTTCTCAGACGGGAAGCATTCCTCATGTGTTGCGCGTATCATCTGCCCCTTCTGTGTCACGATGACGACTGCCCATGCGTCTGAGCAGGGGCGCGTCTGCTTCTCGATGGCTTCACCCTCTGCCCACTTCTTTAGGAAGGTGGGGATGCGCGTCCGACGATGAGCCCCGCGCCACACGATCCATGCAGCGTCAGTCTGAGCGACCCACTCGGGGCCGAGCTCATTGACAACGCGCCTCGCGTACTTAACGAACACGCCCGCCGTCTTGTCCGTCCCCTTGTCGGTCGGTGTATAACGAAGACGACCCGTGTCACCCTCGCGAGCAACGAAGAGGACTTCCTTGCCGTTGCGCGTGACTGTCGCTTCGAAGCTCAGAGTCGCTTTCGTCATCGACCCGCGCTCGTGATAGTTGACCACGTCCCATTTGATTGCCATCCTACTTCCCTTTCCCTGCGCCACCCTTATGACCGAGCTTCCGGAGGGCGCGTCGTATTCGCTTCTTCTCGCTGGCGTCAGTCGAGGTCTTGAGCTTCTTCACCAACCCCTTGACGCCTTCGTTCTCGAGCTCACGACTCTTCTCGGTTCGCTTGGCCTTCTTCTTTGCCTTGCGCTTGTGCGTCGACTCGAGCCCGAAGTTGCCTGGGTCACTCCCAATGTCTTCGAGTTCACGCGCAGATGGAGTGAACCGAGCACCGTTAATGAACACCGAAGCGTCTCGATACTTCAGGTCAACGACGAGCTCGCCGAGCAGGATCGCCGCGATGTCTCGAACGCTGCGCTTCTTCACTGCGTACTTCACGCGCTTCGAGCCCGGCTCTTTCGAGTACGAGATGGTCGAACCACTGCTATCCCAGAATCGTTTCGGCAGCTTCCACGGGTCGCGCTTAGGCACGGTTCATCTCCTTCTTGCTCTGGTTGATGATCTGATCAGTCAGCGCCGGGATGCTGGGCGCGGTGAAGAAGTACACGTTGCCACCCTTACCAACCCAGCGGAAGACGAACTGTTGAGTCGCTACTGCCTCGGCGATGAGCGCGGCTCCGAACTCGATGGAGGTCATGGTGTCATCGTCTTCGTAAGGGCGGATAGAGTCACCGATCTCCTCGAGCGCGTCCTGACAGCAGTCGAACGTCTCGGCCAGCAGGTAATCGAGACTACTGCCCTTCACTACGTCGTTGATCGTCAGGTATAGACTCTTCATCGTTACTTCCTTCCTACCAGTCCGAGCAGTTAGGGTTATTGCGAAGGTATCGCTCGACCTGCTCCGGATTGCTGGTGTCACCGAGCGAAACAATTGTTCCGTCCGATGCTTCACCAACGTACTCATGCCCCTCAGTGATGATTCTACCCGCCAGAAGATGACCGTCGAGGATCGGAGTCTGTCGACTGACGCCAAAATCACTGCTCATCATCACACGTCGGATATGCCACTCACGTGGAACACGCACTTCACCGAGCATCTCGGCAGCTGCTTCCCCCAGTGTGCGCCAGCCGATGGGTTTATGATGCTTGAGTCCATCGCGCCGTATGATCTCACAGCAGTTAATGGCGGGGTGGTCTTCGACGAAGAGGAAGTAACGATAGCCGTAGTCTTGAGCACATTTCGCCACTTCGAACCCCGTACCCGAGAGCATTGCGTTGAGTCTGTTGACTGTCATCATCGTTAGCACCCCCTCCGGTAGTCGTCACGCGGACAGTTCGTGCACTGCCACGTCTTCTGCCCAACGCCGTTCTCGCTGGCGATCATCACCCAGCCACACTCGATGCAGTACTTCCGGCGGACGACTTCGCCTGCTGCCTCGAGCTTCGCCTTGTGTGCTGCCCGGTCGTCTCGTTCATGTTTCGACAGTTTCATAGTCAACCCCTTTCATGTACGTATAATACAGTACACGGGGCTCTACGTACAGGACTACCGGGGTGGGGGTCAATGGGGGTGGCATATAACTCATGGTATACCATGATATTGCGAGATTTCTTCATTTCTTCCGCTTTTTTGGGGCTCGTGACCCGGGTTTCGAGCGACTTGGCGTCGTTTTGGCTCGTTTTCCTGACCTCGCCGCCTGGTGGGGCTTTGTCGCTTTGCGCTTGGCTGCCTTCTTTGCTTTGGGCTTCTTCGACTCTGTTGGTACCTTACACTTCTGCTGACTCTTGCGGTTGACCTTCACTCCGCTCTGACCGAGGCCGTACCTCTTGCCCTCTGCTCCACACCGGCGACACTTCATCTTGTCATAACCACCTTTCTCGGTGACCAAGCTGATCTTCTCCCAGTCGTGCCCATCACCGTAGACATCCCAGTCGGGCCGAGCAGGCTCGGTTGCTTCCCGCTTTTCGCTTTTGATTCGCTCTCGGATCGCCTTCGCGCCACCATGATAGCCGAGCTTTCGAAGTGCAGCTCTCAGCTTCCGTCCCTGACCTTTGTTCTTGGTGCGTTCGAGTTGATCGAGTAACGACTTGACTTCGTCTTCAATGCCTGTGATATCTTCCGTCTCTTCATCATGTGATGCAGTGGGGGCCGTGATCTGCAGAGGTGGAGCAACGCGAGACTTCTGGAACTGCACTGCGTCCTTACGGAGGTTTAGCTGGATGGTGACTCGTGGATCGTGCTCACCATCACTCTTGATTCCAACGAAGCGGTGGTGGCCAGACAGGATTGCCTCATCTCGGTGTCTCTTGAAACTGGCGATAGCTGCATCAACACTCGCGAGGGTTCGGAATGTGATGACCGGCTCTTTCGACTTCTTCACTAGATCCGCGAGTGTATCGTGGTTACCTTGGCATCGTTGATACCACCACTCATTAGCGATGGCGCAGAGGTCTGCGTTCAACGAATACTTGTCCTTGAATGGGTCCGAGTCTAAGTAAGGCACTGACTTGACGGCGAACGTATGGTTATCCCACTTAGCGAAGACATCCACCGCCCAGAACTTCCCATCCTGCGGTGACGAAGTAATCCGACGCCATCCGTAGAACTTCACGCCCTCTACCATCAGCGTAAAGTTGACACCACTCCAGGTGACCTTGTACTGATTGAAGCCTGGATTCTCACCCTTCTGCTTCTTCTTCTTCCGCGTTACTCGCTTAGCCATTGCCTTGCTCCTATTCCCCGCTACGAGATACCTTCCGCCACTTCTTACCATCTTTTACTTCTAGCTGCACATAGTCAAGATCATGTGCATTTAGCAAAACAAGGTACAGCCGATTGGCTGCACCTTCGCACTCGGTGTAGACTTTGTGTGTCTCCTCATCACCGCTGAAGTGGAATGTGATCCTACACTTCATCGCCTTGCTCCTTTCACAGACCCCCCGCGCGTCCCCACTCATCGAGTGGGGTACGCTGACGGCCTGCGACTCGTCTAGCCATTGCGCTCGCTCTTCGGGATCGGGTCGAAGCTGTTGATGCCGATCTTGATCTTCTCGAAGCCCGAGAACGGGACGGCCTGGTTGCCCATCGTGCTGGCGACACGGGTCGTCTTGCCGCTGTCGCTGATGTTACCACGGTGGTTGAGGTCGATCCGGACGACCAGGATGTGGTCGTCTTCGATCTCCATTGCCACGTTCTCGCCGACCTGCGTTCCCGACAGTTTCACCTTCTTGCTCGACCCCTTCTTGCTCGACTTCGCCATGGTACTGCTCCCTTCAGAAAGTGGATATACGACTGACCGAGAACATCCCGGTCACTATGCGGCTGCGTTGTGTGACTCAACCAGCATGTTGGTGAGCCGGTTCAATCCGACGAGCTGAGCTCTCGGAGCTCGACCCTTGATTGTCTGATTGACTGCCTGGTAAATTCCCCAAGCGGTGCCCTTCGCTTTCTTGAACTCCTTGTGCGGCGGGTCGACGTACAGCTCCCATGCCTCACCGACCTTGCTCCACGGGAGGATGCGCCTGCGTCCTGCCTCCATGAAGAGGTGGTCCGAGCGGACATCGTCGATCTTCGCATCGTGCAGCTCTTTGACCACATCCTTGACCTTCTTGAACTCCTCGAGCGCGTTGAGAAGTCCGTTGTGAACTTCCTGCTCCAGATCGAAGCGCAGCGTGTGCCTCCGCTTCATCACGTACTGCCCGGTCATCACGCCGTTGGAGCAGATCAGGACCTTCGACCCGCAGCAGAATTTGTGGGCCTTGTGCAGGTCGTTGCCTGTAACGACACCGAGCGAGTAGTCCTGGCCGGGTAGCTTGCTGAACGGACGCGGAAGCTTCAGATCCAGTCCGCCCATCATAACTAGGCCCTTCCGAGCCAGGCACCACTGCTCACGCAGTACTTCAACGTCCAGCTTCTTGAGCTGTTTGATAATCTCGTTGGCCATGTCCTTGTGCGAGCAACCCTTCCAACGCGAGCCAGCCTTCTCGGGCCTGATGACCTCGACCGGCAGCGCACTACGCTTCACTCTCTCTTCTCCCATTACGCTAATCATGTTCGTCCCCTTCCATGGGCTTATGATACGTACAAGTGATAATGAGTCAATCACAATCAAGCTGCGGAAATCTCACTTCATGTGTATGTCCAGCACATCCTTGATCTTCATGGCCATTGCGAGACATCCGCTGACCATAGCATCGTGCAACTTGTCCATCACTTCGTCGGAGAGTCCATCGTCTGCGTTCATCCTGTCTGCCAGTTGCTTGGGGATCATGTCGCTGATAGCGTCGGTTACTTGGTCGGTGATGGCAGATTCGAGTGTGTCGGCAATCTTGGTGACCTTCAACGGAGCTGGGTCACGACGATCTTCTCGCGCCAGGACATTGGCTGTCAGCGTGACGTTGACGTGCTCCGGGTCCCTCTGCCGCTCGTGGTAATTGTATTCGGTCATGCAGACGCTCAGGAAGTCATTGATGGCGGTAGTCTCTGTGCGTCCTCTTCCGATAGGACAGCCGATCATGAACTCCCGACCACGGAGTCCATGCTGGTCAACGATGCACTTCTCTCCGATGGGTCTTGATCTGTCGTAGCCACCCTCTTTGCTGTCCCACTCGTACTCAGTCTCCGTCACGACGCGGACATCCACTACGTGTGATTGATTGCTCATCGTTTCTCTCTTCACTGCAAAGGAGCCCCTGCAAGTGCAGGGGCCCCAGTGGATCGAACGTCGTCTAGCGCGCTTCAACGACTTCGGCGC
>Ga0307421_1002149_pt1 | contig 11293 bp, 9 predicted proteins | sample SalMarWE160270MG_FD_202163 | JGI IMG/M metagenome (GOLD analysis project Ga0307421, IMG submission 202163) | Salt marsh sediment microbial communities from the Plum Island Ecosystem LTER, Massachusetts, United States - WE1602-70 | ecosystem: Environmental > Aquatic > Marine > Intertidal zone >...
CCTCCCAGGCGAAGGCCATCCTCAGTGGCGTGTGACCAATCGGCGTCTGCCCGACGCGGGTGGCTTTGCAGGAGGAACCTTTTCTGTTCTCAGTGCCACGAGTGCCGGATTGCACGAGTGGGGCGAACCCGAAGGAGGGGGTGCGTCTTCTGGTTCGCAACATACCTCCCCCTCCTCAGCCTGCGGGTTGTCGGGGCTTTCACCGACCCACCTTGTCCCAGGATCTTCGGTGTGAGTCGCGGTGGGTGGGCTTGAGAGGAGCGTGCGGTAGATTCAGGCGCATCGAGCAGGGGAGGCAGGCCTGGGCGAGGCGCCGTGGTCGGCGGAGCGAGGATCGTCGCCGCTGGTGGCGACGGCGATCCACCACGGGCACGACCTGCGTCCTGAGGTGGAAGAGCGTATGGCCCTGCGAGAGGCCGACCGCCTCCGGGAGGAGGATCCCTTCACCGGCGAGTTCACGGTGGTGGCCCCGACCCGGATCGTCGTGCAGCGGTCACGCTTTGAGGCGGACCTGAATCGGCCCCGGCAGCGCGCCGTCTACCTCCGCTCCGAGGACGCCTGGGGATTGCCCTTGTGGCGATCGGAGCCCGACGACGGCCTGGTGGCGCGCTCCCTGGAGATCTACGACGATTTCTACGAGATGGTGGGCGCGATACTCGACGACCTGGTGGCGGAACAGGGGCGTTTTGTGCTGCTGGATCTTCACTCCTACAACCACCGGCGTGATGGCGCGAATGAACCTGCTGCACCGGAGCGGGACAATCCGGAGATCAACGTGGGCACCGGGACGCTGGATCGGGATCGTTGGGGCCGGATCGTGGACCGTTTCATGGGCGATCTAGCAGCCCACGATTACCTCGGCGGGCACCTCGACGTGCGCGAGAACGTGAGATTCCGAGGCGGCAACCTGGCCCGCTGGGTGCATGAGAGGTATCCCCACACCGGCTGTGCCCTCGCCATCGAGGTAAAGAAGATCTTCATGGACGAGTGGTCGGGGAAGCCTTTTCTAGAGGCCGTGGAGGCGATTGTGGGAGCACTCAAGGCATCCATACCGGGGATCCTCGAGGAACTGGCCGCGATGTGAACAAGACCCCGGCACGCCCTCGGATTCCGGAGGAGGTCTTTGCGGCGGCGCGGGAGCGTATCGCCGGCAACCTTCGCCTGCGCCGCACGCTGCCGGTGTGGGGCCGTCTGCACATCGACCGCCAGGTGCCGTACCTGGTGGTGTACCGCCGCCCCAGCCGGCCCGATGAGGGAACAAGCCACCTGGCCACCGGGCATGCCTCGTACCTCGCGGCAGCGACCGATCGCTCACTGCGCAGGGATGTCCGGGCTCTGGCCGCAGCTGCCGCCGAGGCGCTCTCCGAAGCTTTTGGCGCCTGCCTCGTCGTGGAGTTGTGGTCGATGCCTGCAGGCCCGGATCTGATCGTGCAGCCTCCCCACTTCCGGGTGGTGGCCGGCCGCGGGCCCGGGTCTGCCGAGTATCTGGATCGCCTGGAGCGGGAACTCGGCCGCATACGCCTGGCTAAGCAGGTAGCGGAGGTGGAGGTGGTCCAGGGGCGTCCCGCACCTCCGGGCCTGCTTCCGCTGCTGACTCCCGCCGAGGCGGCGACCGTAGGGGTGAAGCTGGTCGGCATCGAGGTGGCCGCCGTCTATCAGAGTGAAGACGGCAAGACGGAGTTCCCGCTGGTGCGCCGGGCTTTGCAGCGCGAGATGGGCCGGGCGCTGGGACGCACTTTTCTTCGTTTCGCTCGGGAGGAGACCACCTATCGGCCCCGGACCTACCACGCTTTGGGCCGGCGTGTTGTGGTCAAGGCGGTCTGGGAGATCGATCGTGAGCTGAGCGACATCAGCCGTTCTTTCGATCTGCTGCTACTGGTGAGCCCAGCAAATACCGAAGCCGCGTGGACGGCCTTTCGACGCTCGCGCTATGAGAAGGAGCCGGTGCTCCGCTACCGGCCGCTTCCCTTCGATCCATCCCAGATGAAGCGCCGGCTCTGGCAGATACGCATCGATCGGGTGGAGGACCCCACGCTCGAGCTGCTGTTCAACGAGCAGCGGCACTACCTGGACCGTCAGATCGACATGCTGGCAGGACGGGAGACGCCGGCGTTCCTGCATGACTCGGCGGCGCTGTACGGCGACGTGGACGGCGACCTAATGGCACTGGCGGCTGATGTGCTCGATAGGGTGCCGCCCCGGCGCGCCGGGGGAGGAAGGGCCCGCTCTGTAGACGCGCAGCAGTTCGCTGCCATCGCCGATGCCGAGCTGGAGCGTTATAGGGCAGACGCTCCCGACCTCGTCACGACGGCGGAGGTCAGGGACGACGTGTCGACGCTGATGGTCTCCCGAGGGAAACTGCTGGTGGGGAGTCGTATGCGGATCCCGGCCCGACGCATCGACGCACTGATCCACCATGAGGTGGGTACACACGTGGTGAGCCATTACAACGGATTGCAGCAGCCGCTGCAGCAACTGGCGACGGGTCTGGCCGGGTACGAGGCGCTGCAGGAGGGTCTTGCGGTGCTGGCCGAATACCTTGTGGGCGGCCTGGACCCGTCGAGGCTGCGCGTCATCGCCGCCCGAGTCATCGCAGCGCACAGTGTCGTTCGCGAGGGGACATTCATCGACACTTTCCGGCTTCTGACTGAGGAAAGGGGTCTCGGCAAGTACGCCGCCTTCATGGCGGCGATCCGGGTGCATCGCAGCGGTGGTTTTGTCAAGGACGCCATCTACTTGCGGGGACTGGCCAGTGTTCTCGAGTACCTTGGGGATGGCGGTGACCCGGGCGTGCTTCTATCCGGGAAGCTGGCTCTCGAGCACCTGCCTGTGGTGCTGGAGTTGCAGCGCCGAAAGATCCTGCGCCCTCCCGTACTACTGCCTCGCTATCTTTCTTTTCCAGAAGCACAGCGGAGGCTGGAGAGCTGCAGGCAAGGCTTGTCCGTCGGAGCCTTGGTGGAAGGGATGATTCATTGAGAGTCGGTTTCCTGGTCAACGACATTGCCACCGAGCAACCCGGGTACACCACGACCCGCCTCGCCATGGCGGCCACCAATCGGAGCCATGAGGCTTGGCTGCTCGGAGCCGGTGATCTCATCTACGACACCGACGAGAAGGTGCACGCCACGGCCGTCACCGTGACCCGCAGCGGCTACAAGTCCTCGGAGGTATTCCTCAACGATCTGCGGGGGAAACGCAAGCGGGAGGAGCGCATCACCATCGACGACCTCGATGTGCTCATGCTCCGCAACGATCCCTCGGCCGACGTCGAGCGCCGCACCTGGGCACAGTCGGCGGGGGTCATCTTCGGCCGTGTTGCCATGCGCCACGGGGTCGTGGTGCTGAACGATCCCAACGGTCTGGCCAAGGCCATGAACAAGATGTATCTGCAGCACTTCCCGGAGGCGGTGCGGCCCCGGACCCTCATCACGCGGAACCGGGACGAGATCAAGGAATTCGCCCGCCGCGAGGAGGGTTCCATTGTGCTCAAGCCGCTGCAGGGATCCGGAGGCGAGGGAGTGTTCCTCGTGCGCCAAAACGACTTGGCCAACCTCAACCAGATCATCGACGCGGTAAGCCGCTTCGGTTACGTCATCGCCCAGGAGTACCTCCCGAAGGCCACCGAGGGCGACACTCGCCTATTCATGATGAACGGCCAGCCGCTGCGGCACCGAGGCAAGTACGCCGCGTTCCGCCGGGTACGGTCGGGCGAGGACATGCGCAGCAACATCCATGCCGGGGGCAAGCTGCGAGCGGCCGAACTCGACGACCTCGCCTTCCACGTCGCCGAGATGGTTCGGCCCAAATTGGTCGAGGACGGGATGTTCCTGGTGGGACTCGACATCGTCGGCGAAAAGGTGATGGAGATCAACGTCTTCAGCCCTGGTGGGCTTGGGAGCGCCCAGAAGTTCGAGGGCGTCAACTTCGCCCATGCCGTGATCGAGGCTCTGGAGCGCAAGGTTCAGTACTCGGAGTTCTACGGCCGCAGGTTCAACAACAACGAGATGGCCACACTCTGACCGTCCGAGCATCCGTGGAGGGCACTACTGGAGTTGGGCGGACCGGCGAGCGCGCAGTTTTTCCGGAGAGTGAGGCATTGGATACCGCGGTGAGACCAGGGAGGTACGAGATGCTGCGGTCGGTTGGCGCGTTGTGCTGCACGCTGGTGATGCTGGCGGCCTGTGGTGACGGGGCTGCCATGTCGACCGATTCGTCGGTTGACGCCGTCTCCTCCTCAACCACCAGCGTGTCGAGCGTCCCGACGACGGCCACCGTCGGTGTGGCGGTGGAAGTGGCTCCGTGCGACCTGCTCACCGCAGAAGAGGTCTCCTTGGCCACCGGGCTCAATGTCGAGGAGGTGGTCGAAGATCCTCCTATCACATGCATCTTCGACCTTGGAGTGGAAGCCGGGGTCGATGTCTTCGTCGCTGTGGATGACGGGCAGGGACGCGTGGGCGGTCCGGCGGCGGTGTTCGAGGCGTACACCGCTCTGATCGAGGACGGTGAGGCGGAAGCCGTCGCCGACCTGGGCGAAGGGGCCGTGTACGCGCCAGGATTCCGGGGACTTGCCGTTGATGCCGGCGGTGGGCGGTTCATCGGCCTGGGGATCAACGGTGGCTTTCAACACCTCCAGGATCCGCGAGACGTGCTAATCCACTTGGCAGCCGCGGCTCTGGAACGTCTCTGAGCGTCGCCCGTGGCCGGCGGTTCCCGTGGTTGAGCGGGTGCCCTCAGCCAGCGATTGCTCCGAAGACCTGACCCGCGCACACCGGTTCGGCCGCGGGCCTCAGTAGCCCTCTAGGCACATTTCCGTGCTCTCGCCCAGGCCAGAGTGGCCTCATAGGAATTACCCACTGGCGTTTCCCGTCGTGAAGTCTGGGACGGGCGCCGGCTGCGGCGTCGTCTGCCGGCTGTCCCGTGGGGACTCGCCGAAGTGGATCTGGCGGCGGCGCCGCTACTCCCGTGTTCACCTTCCCCGGCTCGGAAGGGCTCCAGTCCTCTACCTAGGATTCACCGATGGACCGTCGGGCGATCGTCGGGCTGCTGGCGGCATTCATGCTGACCCGGCTCGTCATGCTCTACTACGCCGACCACCCCGGCTCGTACCCGCTGTCCCACGCCACCTTCGCCGAGGACGTGGACACCGTGTACCACGGCGCAGCCCAGCGGATCGTCCACGACGGCGAGGACCCCTACACGGATTTCGATCTCGAGTACCCGCCCGGCCTCGTCCCGTTCATCCTTCTGCCCGAACGGGGGTGGCCGGACTCGGGCCACTATCGGACCGAATTCATCATGCTCATGATGCTCGTGGACGTCGCCGGCTTTGCCGGGGTCCTGCTGCTGGCGTCCCGATGGGGCTCGATGGCAGGGCCATGGCTCTGGGTGGGGCTCATCGCACTGCTCGGCCCAGTGGTGTATGTGCGCCTCGATCTCGTTCCCGCAGTGGCGACCGTGTGGGCGATCGAGCGGGCATCGGTTGCAGGGTGGTTCGCCGCCGGCGGGTGGTTGGGCTATGGAGCCGTCGCCAAGCTGTACCCGGTGCTGCTCCTGCCGCTCGCTTGGATGGCGAGCCCTCGCCGGTTGCGGCTGCTCACCGGGTTCCTGGTGGTTGCCGTCGCCACGGTCGTGGTCGTTCTCGGTGTTGTGGGCGGGAGCCCGGCGGAGGCATTCGGCGACTCGGCGCTGGGCCATCTGCGCCGGGGGATCAACTTCGAGAGCACATGGGGGTCCCTCCTCATGGTCGCCGGGCGGTTTGGTCTCTCGTTGCCGGAGGACTACAGCTTCACTACGTACCACTTCGTCGGAGGCGTGGCGAGTGTGCTCAAGCTGCTGGCTCTCGTCCTCACTTTGGGCGTGGTAGTGCTCGGAGCTCTGGTGACGAGGCGCCCCGACGAGGACGACGACAGCGGCCTGGCTGCAGCCGGATTCGCCACACTCGCTCTGGTGCTTGGTGTGGGCACGGTCTTCTCCCCGCAGTACGTGGTTTGGCTCGTTGCCCTGGGCGCGGTCGTCATGTGTGAGCGCCATCCACAGGTGGGCCGGGCCGCCTGGCTGCTCCTTCCGATCGCGGTGTTGACCCAGTACATCTACCCGTGCCAGTACTTCCGGGTGATCGAGAGGCAGACCATCGGCCTGATCGCCCTGGTCGGGCGGAACCTCCTGGTCATCGCTGCCGGCGTCGCCGCCTTTGTGGCGATCATTCGGCGGCAAGGACCGTCCGGCCGGGTGCCCCGTGTCCTACGCAGGCTCCGGCGCGCCGCGGCGGCGCAGGAGAGCGGCTAGGCGAGGGCACCTGATCGAGCAACCCTGAGTAGAGGTCGGCGTCGCTCGTTGGCGCCGCCGCGGCGGATGCGCCAGGTCCCCGGGAGATGAACCTTGCTCAGCTCTCCTGGCTGGGCGTGTCGTCCAGGGCGGCGTCCACTGCGGCCAGGGCGTGCAGACGGGTGCTGGGGAAGTAGAGGCAGGAGAGGTCTTCAGCCCGTACCAGGTTCTCGATCTCGGTGCATCCGGCGATGACGCCTTGGGCGCCCGCAACGAGTAGCCGCTCGATGATCTCCAGGTAGCGCCGACGCGATTCCTGTCGCACCTGCCCCTGGGCCAGCTCGTTGTAGATGACATCGTGTACCACGGTGCGATCTGATTCACCTGGGATTAGGACGGTGAGGCCTCGCTGCTCCAGCCGTTGGCGATAGAAGGGCTGCTCCATGGTGAAGCGGGTGCCCAGGAGCGCGACCCGCTTGATCTTGGCGGAGCACACCGCGGCGGCAACGACCTCGGTCAGGTGCAGAAAGGGCACGCGGATTGCCGCTTCGATGCTCTCGGCTACACGGTGCATGGTGTTGGTGCACAGGAGGACGATCTCGGCTCCTGCCTCCTCGAGCTGCAGGGCGTCGGCGGCGAGAAGGCGGCCGGCGGCTTCCCAGTCGCCGGCATCCTGCAGCGCCTCCACCGCAGCAAAGTCGTAGGAGCGAATGATCAGATCGGCTGAGTGCACGCCGCCCAGGCGGCGCCTCACCTCGGTGTTGATGATCCGTTCGTACTCGATCGACGACTCCCAGGTCATACCGCCGAGCAGCCCGATGGTTTTCACGGTGTCTCCCAGTTGGTCGGTTCATGCTGACACAGGCGGGGCTCATGGGGGTTTTCTGACAGAGTCCAGCGTTCAGAATGGGTAATGCGCTGTGATCTCGACTCTGGACTCTCAACTCTCCGCTGTGCACTCTGCATCCTGCTTTCTGCATCCTCGGCCCTGCCGTATCGGCCACACCTAGCTGCGCTCCAGCCGCACCACCGGCCTGCCCCGCATACGTGCCACCTCCTCGAACCCCGCCGTTAGGAACATCTGCAGCGATCCGACAAACAGCGAGCTGGAGGTGGCCTGCTTCGTCTCGGGGTCGACGGGATAGGCCTCGATGCGATCGGCACCTTTCTCAAAGGCGAACCCGATGGCGGCATGCAGCAGAGCCTCGGCGACTCCGTGGCCCCGTGCCTGTTTGGCCACAAAGAAGCAGTTGATGACCCACGACGGCTCCTCGTCGAGGGGGCGGAAGGCCGTCGAACGTGGCGACATCAAACGGGCGTAGCGCTGGCGTGGCCCCACCGCGCACCAGCCCACCGGCTCACCACCGTCGTAGGCCAGCAGGCCCGGTTCGGCCCCTCCGGCGAAGAGCGACTCCAGCAGGGAGCGCCGTTCCATCGCCGGTGTGGTGTCCCACTCCTTGGCGCTGAGGATCCACCAGGTGCACCAGCAATTGGAGTAGGCGCCCGACGGTCCAAAGAGCTGAAGCAGGTCCTCCCAGCGGTCCGAGGTCGCCGGCACGACGCGGAGACTCATCACCGGGGCAGCGTACCGGCACCGGCAGCGGCCCGTCGGGCCGGGAAAAGGGAGACGCCCGGACCGGGGCCCGGGCGTCTCGGATATTGAGTGTGTCCGGTCAGCTCAGGAGGGCGGCCAGGCGGTCGATGAGGTCCACAACTCGATTCGAGTAACCCCACTCGTTGTCGTACCAGGCGAACACCTTGACAAGATTGCCCTTGCCACCGCCGAGCACCTTGGTGAAATCCGCATCGAAGACGGCCGAATGTGGGTTGCCGATGACATCGCTCGACACGATTGGGTCCTCGGTGTATTCGACGTACTCCGCCAGCGGGCCCTCGGCGGCCGCTTTCACCGCGGCGTTGACATCGGCGGCGGTCACCTCTTTCTCCAGCTCGACCACCAGGTCGACCAGAGAGCCATCGGTCACCGGGACTCGAAGGGCCACACCGTCGAGCTTGCCGTTGAGCTCCGGAAGCACCACGCCCACGGCCCGGGCCGCGCCCGTGGAAGTGGGGATGACGTTCACCGCGGCGGCACGAGCTCGCCTCAGATCGCTGTGCGGAGCATCGAGGATGATCTGATCGTTGGTGTAAGCGTGCACCGTGGTCATCAGACCGTGCTTGATGCCGAAGGACTCGTGCAGGATCTTGGCGATGGGAGCCAGGCAATTGGTCGTGCACGATGCGTTGGACACGATCTCATCGTCTTTGCCCAGGGCGTCGTCGTTGACGCCGAGCACCACCATGGCATCGATCTTGTCCTTGGCCGGAACGGTGAGGATGACCCGCTTGGCGCCCGCTTCGAGGTGTTTGGCCACGAGCTCTCGGGTGCGAAACACACCGGTCGACTCGATGACGACGTCCACCTTCAGTTCCTTCCATGGTGCCTCGGCAGGATCACGCACCGTGAGGATCTGAGCTCGCTGGCCACCGGCGACCAGATGGCCGTCCTCGACGGCGACATCGCCGCTGAACGGGCCCATGACGGTGTCGTACTTGAGCAGGTGGGCCGTCTGTGTCTCGTCGGCGAGGTCGTTGATCGCCACGATCTCGATGTCCGAATCTGCGCGCTCCGCCACCACCCGGAACACCGAGCGACCGATGCGGCCGAAGCCGTTGATTGCCACCCGCGTCATGTCTCTATCCCTTCTTCGTCCAATGGTTGCGGTCCCTTGCCGGCGCGCCACAGCGCACCGCCCGGGTTTGCCGGCGGTAATCCTACGGGTTTTTCGTCGTTTGCCGGTTCGTGCGTGATACCGTCTCCCGCCATGACATTTTCCACCCCGGATCGTGACCTTGCCATCGACCTTCTGGAGGGGCACGCCGATGCCGACGCTCTCTTCGCCGAGGCGCGTCGGCTCAGGAGTGAGGGCAAAGGCGACGTCATCACCTACTCGGCCAAGGTCTTCGTTCCGGTGACCACACTCTGCCGCAACAGGTGCGAGTACTGCACGTTCTACCGGTCTCCGAGGGAAGGCGGCCGCTACCTGGAGCCCGATGAGGCGTTGGAGGTGGCCATCGCAGGCGGAGCGAAAGGCTGCACCGAGGCGCTGCTGACCCTTGGTGACAAGCCGGAGCTTTGCTGGGTCGAGGCCCGGGCCTTTCTCGACCAGCACGGGCACGCCACCACCATCGAGTACGCCGCCTATCTAGCCGGACGCATTCTGAGACAGACATCACTGTTTCCCCACGTGAATCCGGGAGTTATGGATGACGAGGCCATCGTTCTGCTGCGTCCGGTGAGCCCATCGATGGGCCTCATGCTCGAGAACATCTCGAAGCGGCTCACCGAACCCGGGATGCCCCACGGGAGATCGCCGGACAAGGATCCGGCCGTGCGCATCGAGACGATCCGCGCCGCGGCCCGGCAGCGGGTGCCCTTCACCACCGGTCTGCTCATCGGCATCGGCGAGACTCCGGCAGAGATTGTGGACAGCCTTTTTGTGCTCGCCGATCTGCAGAAGGAAACGGGAACAATACAAGAGGTGATCATCCAAAACTTTCGGGCCAAGGCAGGCACGCCGATGGGCGACGCCCCGGAGCCGACCCCCGACTTCGTGGCCACGGTGGTTGCCCTGGCCCGCTGGATCCTCGGGCCTTCCGTCAACCTGCAGGTGCCGCCCAATCTCACCGAACATTTCGAGCGCTACCTGGACGCGGGCATCAACGATTGGGGCGGCGTCTCCCCGGTGACTCCCGACTGGATCAATCCGGATTTGCCCTGGCCGCATCTCCAGAAACTGCGCCTCCGCACCGAGGAGGCCGGATTCCGCTTCGTACCGCGCCTTCCCGTCTACCCCGAGTTCATCGACGAGAAGTGGATCGACCCGGCGCTGCTGGAGAGGCTGTGGGCTGCTGCCGACGACGACGGATACGCGCGCGAGCCCTCGCTGGCCCTGCCGTGATCACGTACTGCCGGGTAAGGCCGGCGGACTCGGTGAACGGGGCCTGGGCCTCGACCCGCCGCCGCCAAGGCACCACAACCGTCGAGATGCCTTCCGCGTCTCCGGATGACGTTGCAGCCGCACTGGGGGCGGGCCTGCTGCCGGTGGCATCTGGCCTCGGCGACGACAACCTTGCCGCCTGGGTGGTCGGCGCAGCGGGGGCATTGGCCCTTGCCGAAGCCGCCGTGCCCGGCTGGCGCATCACCATCACCCAGGGCAACAACGACGCCGAGTTGTACGGGGCGCTCGTCTTGAGCGGAGCGCGCTTCCTGCGCACGGGCCGCAGCCGTGTGGATGCAGCCGCAGCCGTTGCCGGCCGGCCCGGCGTCAATGCTGTGGTCTCGGTGTTTGTCGACGGCGTCGAAGACGCTTTGGCGGCGATCGAAGCCGGAGCCGGGGACCTGCTGCTGCGGGATTGGGACACAGAGCGCCTCGGGGAGCTTCGCTACGCCCTGCGCGGCCAAATCCTCGCCGAGCGCAGCGCCCTACCGCCGGGCCTGCAGCATGCAACGGTGCGGGACAGGCTGGCGGCACCGGTTCTCGCCGTGTATTTGAACCAGGTCGATGGCTCCGGCGTGGTGCGGCCACGTGTCGACTGGGCACCGGGTCGCGCCGAGGCTCCACCTACCGGGGGCCGGCTCTCGGTGGAGTGGGCCGATGCGGCCTGGACGGCGGGTGAGGAGGGCACGCTGCGTCCTGAGATGGCCGCGATTCTGCAGCGGTCGCGGGCCGGAGAACGGCCCGACCGTGTTGAGCTGGAGTTGCTCTTCGGAGCACGCGGCTCCGAAGTGGAGGCGGTGGCAGCGGCCGCCGACGAGCTCCGAGCCCGCAGCGCCGGCGACACGGTCACGTACGTGGCCAACCGCAACATCAACTACACCAACCAGTGCACCTACCACTGCGGGTTCTGTGCGTTCTCGCAGGGGTCTCGCCACGCAGCCGGCCGCACGGCTCCCTATCTGCTCGACGTTGATGAGGTAGCCCGTATGGCGCAGGACGCCTGGGAAGGTGGCGCCACCGAGGTCTGC
>Ga0307421_1002152_pt1 | contig 11285 bp, 8 predicted proteins | sample SalMarWE160270MG_FD_202163 | JGI IMG/M metagenome (GOLD analysis project Ga0307421, IMG submission 202163) | Salt marsh sediment microbial communities from the Plum Island Ecosystem LTER, Massachusetts, United States - WE1602-70 | ecosystem: Environmental > Aquatic > Marine > Intertidal zone >...
TTTCTGTCATTCTGGCGGAATCCAGAATCCAGTAAATTCAATAGGTTCTGGATGCCGGATCAAGTCCGGCATAACGATGAGAGGACTTTTTTTACGAAACCATCAATAGTGGAAAATTTAAAATTTAATGGGGAGGTTTAATAATGTGCAGAGATAGATGTAGACTATTATTTTTTTTATTAACGATTGGCGCTATGCTTTTTCTAGTGACACCGATTGCATTTGCAGGAGAAGCAGATATCAAGCTACCAGATTTATCCAATGTAACTTTTAGTGTCTTTGGCTACCTTGTTAGCGGATTGACACTTATGTATTGGGGATTTCTAATTTGTGTAATCGGAGCGGTCTTTGGTCTTATCCAGTATATACAAACCAAGAATCTCTCTGCCCACAAATCAATGCTTGAAGTATCCGAGATTATTTGGCAGACATGTAAAACATATTTACTTCAGCAGGGTAAATTCCTGTTGGGGGTCTGGATACTAATCGCTATTTTTATGGTTTATTATTTTAAAGGGTTGCAGGGTTCTCCTGTGACCAGTGTTTTTATTATCCTTGGCTGCTCAGTCTTAGGGATCCTCGGCTCTTACCTCGTGGCCTGGTTTGGGATTCGAATCAATACCGTAGCAAATTCAAGATCAGCATTTGCCTCCCTTCGTGGTATCCCATATGATGTTGTGAGCATTCCTCTCAAGTCAGGCATGAGTGTTGGTCTTCTCCTGGTCAGTTGGGAGCTGTTTTTTATGATAGGTATTCTTGTTTATATACCGAAAGAGCTGGTCGGGCCTGCCTTTATCGGTTTTGGTATTGGAGAATCACTGGGTGCAAGCGTTCTGAGGATTTGCGGGGGTATCTTTACCAAGATTGCTGATATTGGTTCCGATTTGATGAAAATTATTCTTCACCTACCTGAAGATGATCCAAAAAATCCGGGGGTGGTTGCCGATTGCACTGGGGATAATGCGGGCGACAGTGTGGGGCCGACAGCAGATGGCTTTGAGACTTATGGTGTGACAGGGGTTGCCTTAATTGCATTTTTGGCATTGGCATTGTTTACCAAACCGGTAATCTGTGGTCAGCTCATCATCTGGATTTTTGTCATGCGTATCATAATGATATTGACTTCCCTTATTTCCTATTTTTTGAATGCCAGCATCAGTAAAGCTCTTTATGGCAAGAAAAAAGAATTTAACTATGAAGGGCCTCTCACTAATTTAGTCTGGCTGACCTCTGTAATCTCAATTATTCTCACCTTTGTTACAAGTTACATCCTCCTTTCAGGACTTCCCTCTCAGTATAGTTCATTATGGTGGGCACTTTCGATCATCATTAGTTGTGGTACCCTTGCAGCCGCTTTGATACCGGAGCTCACTAAGGTATTTACAAGCACAAATGCCAGTCACCTCAAAGAAATAATTACTGCCAGTCGTCAGGGTGGGGCACCTCTTAATATCCTCTCCGGTCTTGTCTGCGGTAACTTCTCTGCCTTTTGGGAGGGGCTTGTCATGATTATTCTAATGCTCATTGCCTATCTGGTATCGAAGAATCCCTCAATGGTTGCGGTTATGCCTCCTGAATTTGTTTTTGCCGCACCTGTCCTCGCCTTTGGGCTGGTCGCTTTTGGTTTTCTGGGTATGGGGCCGGTGACTATTGCGGTTGATAGCTTTGGGCCGGTTGCCGATAACGCTCAGTCTATCTATGAACTCTCACGGATCAAGGAGCTCCCCAATATCAAAGAAGAGATCAAAAAAGATTTCGATTTTGAACCTGATTTTGAAAACTCGAAGCACTACCTTGAATCGGCGGATGGGGCAGGAAATACTTTTAAGGCCACTGCAAAGCCGGTGCTGGTCGGAACGGCGGTTGTTGGTGCAACTACCCTGATCTTTGGGATTATTATCCTTTTGGAACATCTTTTTGGTGATGTTATAGCAAAGTTGAGTCTGGTTCAGCCGGAAATCGTTCTCGGTCTTCTAGCGGGTGGCGGTGTTATTTATTGGTTTAGTGGTGCTTCCATGCAAGCGGTGGTAGCCGGTTCCTACCAGGCAGTTGTCTTTATCAAAAAGCATATTAATTTAAAAACAGAGCGGGCAAGTGTTAAAGACAGTAAAGAAGTAGTTAGGATTTGCACTATGTATGCCCAGAAGGGGATGATAAATATCTTTATTGTAGTTTTCTTTATGGCCTTGGCGCTTGCGTTTTTCAATCCCTACTACTTTATCGGTTATCTGATTGCGATCGCATTCTTTGGGCTCTTCCAGGCAATTTATATGGCTAATGCAGGTGCCGCTTGGGATAATGCCAAGAAAATAGTCGAGGTGGAATTAAGGGAAGAAGGCACCAGCCTACATGAAACAGTGGTTGTGGGCGACACTGTTGGTGACCCATATAAAGATACCACTGCGGTCTCATTTAATCCAGTTATTAAGTTTACAACACTTTTTGGCTTGCTGGCCGTAGAAATTGCCGTCACCATACAGAGCAGTACACTGAGATGGACACTTGGTTCTATCTTTTTCGTGATTGCTTTAATTTTCATATATCGTTCGTTTTATAAGATGAGAATTTCGGAAGAACAGTTGTAACGTAATCTTGTAGCACGTTTTGGAATAATAAATACAATCAGAAAAAACTTTATTAGGCAGATGTAGTGATGTGACAACCATAAGGCTACTGTAGTTGACGATCCTGTAAATGATCCATTCAAGGATACGTCCGGTCTGGCAATGAACATCTTGATCAAACTGATCTTGGTTGTCCCTCTCGCAATTGTGCCTGTGCTACCCGTGAATGTTTTGTTCTTTGCCCCTTACCAATGATTTTGCGGGCAAAATGGTCAAAATTTTTTCTCTCGGGAAAGCCTTTCTGCTAGAAGCTTAGGGATTGAGGGATTGAGGGATTAAATTAAGGAGATTGCTTTCAATTCGTTCATTCCTCAGTCCATGATTCCCCATTCCCGGTTTATCACAGTGGGGATAAACAGATGCAAATCTCAGCAGATCTGCCTCGTTCGGAAAATCAGAAAATTTGCCTGATCGAAATGGCGACAGAATAAGGTTAATAGGAGCAGGAGGTTACAATGTTTAAGATTGGCGATTTGGCAGTGTATCCGGCACATGGTGTTGGGATTATAGAAAGAATCGAGGATAGAACCATATCCGGCTATGAGGAAAGTTTTTTTGTGATGAGGATACTCGACACCAATATGATAATCATGATCCCGTCCTCGAATGCGGAAAACGTAGGATTACGGCAGATAATAAATCAGAAAGAGGTGACAAAGGTCTTATCCATCCTCCACAAGAGGGATATTTCCGTGGACGGTAATCAGACGTGGAATAGGCGGTATAGGGACTATATGGATAAGATTAAAAGCGGCTCCGTGTATGATGTTGCAGAGGTCTATCGGGATTTATGCAATATACAGCAGGATAAGGAGCTATCGTTTGGAGAGAGAAAGATGTTGGATACGGCGAGAAGTCTTCTGGTAAAGGAGATTTCCCTAGCCAAGAACATGAGGGAAGAAGATGTGGAAAAAGACATCCAATTGAATCTCTCCGCGCAGATACAGGATGAAGGGTAAACCACCTTAGCGGATGATTGTGGTAAAGCGTAGAGAGAAACTCATTATCGTCAAGCAATCATCCGGAGGTACCGATGTTAGACTCGATAAATACCTCTCCGAGCATTACGAGGCGGCTTTATCGAGGGCCAGGATTCAGGATCTCATACGAGTTGGTGCGGTAAAGGTCAACGGTGAGAAAAGGAAGCCGAGTTACCATCTGAGGCCTGGCGATAGGATCACAATCCTTTTTTTACCTCTCTCACCTCCTTTTCTGGAATCTGAAGACGTGGAGTTCGATCTCCTTCACGAAGATGATTCCATTGTGGTTGTCAACAAGCCGCCAGGCTTGGTTGTCCATCCATGCGCCGGTCACCGAGGTGCAACATTAGTCCATGGCCTCCTGCAGAGATTCGCTCATCTGCCTTCCCCTGGCATGGGTATGCGGCCGGGTATCGTCCACAGGCTCGATAAGGATACTTCAGGAGTTATGGTGATAGCCAAGGATGATTGGGCCCATCATTTTTTGACCGATCAATTCAAGAAAAGGGAGGTCAGGAAAAGATACCTAGCCCTGGTTCACGGAAGGCCGGAAGGAGACCGTGGCTTCATGGATCTGCCAATTGGCAGGCATCCGGTAAAGAGGAAAGAGATGAGCGTCTCCCTGGTCAACGGCAGAAGGGCGATAACAGAATGGGAGGCTGTATACGCCTTTCCGTTGGATGTATCGCTCCTCAGGGTGGTGATCCATACAGGGAAAACTCATCAAATACGAGTTCACCTTGCGTACATGGGCTACCCGGTGCTCGGTGATGGGACCTATGGATATGGTAGGAGGTGGTGGAGGCAGCAAGATGCGACGATGCGAAAGGCACTGACCTTGGCCGGAAGGCAGATGCTCCACGCTGAGATGCTGGGATTTATTCATCCCGAGTCAAGGCGGTATGTGGAGTTCAAGGCTCCCCTTTACCCGGATATGGAGAATCTTATTGAATGGCTTCGCACGGTAAAGCCCGGCAGAGGATAAAAATGTGGTAAAATCCCTTGACATAGGCATAGTTGGGCTTATAGTATTAGTTTAGTAGTGATAAATCCGCAAAACGCATTCCTCGTTCTATTATATTTTAAGTAGTCATCATAAAGGTCTACTAAACAATCAGCGATTGCCATACATTTCAAGAAATAATAGAGGTGTTGTGGAGGGCTCCGGTGAGGGGCGTATGGCGCTATGTGTAGCAGATTGAAAACGGCAAAAGGATAATATAGCATTTAGTGATTATTAGAGGTGGGAAAAACGATGAATTTGGTTGAACTTAAGAAGAAGAATATCAGCGAGCTGATAACTGTGGCGAGATCCTTCAATATAGGCGAAGCCACTGATATGCGAAGGCAGGATCTCATTTTTTCCATCTTGCAGGCCCAGACTGAGCAGAATGGCGTAATAAACGGAGAAGGCGTGCTGGAGATCCTCCCCGATGGTTTCGGGTTTCTCCGCTCACCCGACTCCAATTATCTCCCTGGTCCTGACGATATGTACGTGTCGCCATCTCAGATAAGACGGTTCATGCTGAAAACAGGGGATACGGTTTCAGGGCAGATTAGACCACCAAAGGACGGGGAGCGGTACTTTGCGCTGCTGAAGGTTGAGAATATCAACTTTGAAGCACCGGAGGTAGCGGCGGATAAGATACTCTTCGATAACTTGACCCCGCTCTATCCCACAGAGCGAATCAAGCTGGAAACAGACCCCGATAATCTCTGCACTAGGATTTTGGATCTCTTAACGCCTCTTGGCAAAGGGCAAAGGGGATTGATTGTGTCTCCACCGAGGGCGGGAAAGACGATGCTCCTCAAGGACATTGCAAATGCGGTGACTGTCAATCATCCCGATACATACAAGATTGTCCTTCTGATCGATGAGCGTCCAGAAGAGGTTACGGATATGGCCAGATCGGTGAAGGCAGAGGTGATCAGCTCGACCTTTGATGAGCCGCCCCAGCGTCACGTGCAGGTTGCTGAGATGGTTTTGGAGAAAGCCAAGAGATTGACCGAGCACAAAAAGGATGTGCTGATTCTCTTGGACAGCATCACGCGTCTTGCAAGGGCATACAACACGGTAGTTCCGCCGAGCGGTAAGATCCTCTCTGGAGGGGTTGATTCAAATGCCCTCCATCGGCCCAAGAGGTTTTTCGGCGCTGCCAGAAACATCGAGGAAGGGGGTAGCCTCACGATCATCGCAACTGCCCTTATTGATACGGGGAGCAGGATGGACGAGGTGATCTTTGAGGAGTTCAAGGGCACCGGGAACATGGAAATCAACCTTGATAGGAAGCTGAGTGATAGGAGAATATTTCCTGCCCTTGATATCAATCGTTCTGGGACAAGGAAGGAGGAGCTCTTGATTCCGAAGGATGACCTGAATCGCATCTGGATTCTCCGCAAGCTCTTAGCACCCCTCACACCGGTTGATAGCATGGAATTCCTGCTGGATAAGATATCGGGAACAGCTACCAATAAAGACTTCTTGGACTCAATGAATCAATGAGGCGGGGGCCTGACGAATAGCTCACGCGATCGAACGGTTACTCGTTAGAGAAAGGAGACAAGCGCTATGAAAAAGGATATCCATCCACCATTTCAGAAGGCTATCGTACACTGCGCCTGCGGGAACGAATTCGAGACCTTTTCCACGGTAAAGGAGATCAATGTCGAGATATGCTCCCAATGTCATCCCCTGTTTACCGGCCAACAAAAGATCGTCGATTCCGCAGGACGTGTGGAACGGTTCAGACGCAAGTATCAGAACTCTATGAAACAAGGAAGCAGCACGAAAACCAAGAAAGAAAAAAATGAATAAAGATGCTCTCTCACAGTCAAGAGGCGGAGAAAAGCTTTGACACGCTGGAGAGCTCAGTAGACAGGAGATTATCACCTCGGTAAAAGGGGAGAAGGTATACAGTAGCCTTACGTATGAGAGCGAGAGTAATCCCGAAGATCTGAGGATAGATGTCTTCCAATCATCAGGGTATGGAGGTCAAAGCATGAACACCAACGATTCTGCAATGAGGAGTACCCATATTCCTCTTGCACCCCACTATGGCCCATTTTAACCCTATCCCCGAAAAGTGCCGAACACGCCAACTCTCATGACCAACAAGAGATGGACTATCAAGGAACTCTTAGATCTTACCACCAAATATCTCACGGAAAAGGCAATCGATAGCCCACGTTTCTGTGCCGAGGTTTTATTATCCCACCAGCTCAAGAAGACCAGGGTTGAGCTTTACCTCGATTATGACCAATCGTTACGCGAGGATGAGATCTCGGGCTTTCGGACGCTTGTGAGGAGACGCGTCAAAAGGGAGCCGCTTCAATATATAACAGGGCATCAGGAGTTTTGGTCCCTTGACCTTGTGGTGAATCCAGTGGTATTGATTCCAAGGCCGGAGACCGAGATACTCGTCGAGGAAGCCATTAAGATAAGGAAAAGCGGGCTCCTATCAAATGATCGGACCCCCTTGATTTTGGATGTGGGCACCGGATCTGGCGCCATAGCCATAGCACTGGCCAAGGAGATTGAAGGCGCGAGGATATGGGCGAGCGATATCTCCCCTGAGGCCCTTGCCTTGGCAGAAGAGAATGCACGAAGCCATAACGTTCGTGGGGGGATACAGTTCTATGAGGGGGATCTCCTTGAGCCATTCAGCGCTAGCGCAATAGCATTTGATATGATCGTTTCCAATCCGCCTTACATCGCTACCGAGGAATTTGGATCCCTGGCACCTGAGATACGGTGCTATGAGCCGAGGGCTGCCCTTGATGGGAGCCATGGAGGCATGCGTCTTATTGAACGGCTGATCGGAGACAGTGGGCCATATCTAAGGGCAGGAGGCTGGCTCCTCGTAGAGATGGACCCACATCAGACGGAACGGGCGTTAAATCTTATAGACTCGTCGAAATGCTTCGGCTATAAAGAACGGGTGATAGATTACCGGAAGTCTTACCGGATGGTAAAGGCACAGAAGAAAGATGGATAAAATTGTCATCCAAGGGGGAATTCCTCTTGAGGGAGAAGTAAAGGTAAGCGGTTCTAAGAACGCCGCATTGCCGATCATAGCGGCCTGCATGCTCACGGGTGGGTGGCACTACTTAGAGAACATTCCGAGGCTGCGGGACATCGAGACGATAAAGGAGATCACCTCCCATATAGGGATGGCCTTCGAGGAGGATGGTCACTACCTCAGGGTCAACTCGGATAACATTACAAGCTACGTTGCCTCCTACCAGTTAGTCAAGACAATGCGGGCATCGGTTTTGGTCCTCGGCCCGCTCTTGTCCAGATTAGGAAGAGCGAGGATATCGCTTCCCGGTGGATGTGCCATCGGTGAACGGCCAATTGATTTGCACCTCAAGGGCCTCTGTGCAATGGGGGTTGATGTCAATCTGGAACACGGCTATGTCGTGGCACGTGCCGATAGGATCAGGGGGGCTGATATATTCTTCGATATCTCGACGGTTACCGGAACGGAGAATATCATGATGGCAGCGGTGAGGGCAGAGGGAATAACCACGCTGCATAATGCCGCAAAGGAGCCAGAGGTAGTGGATCTGGCCAGTTTCCTGAACCTCATGGGCGCTCGCATTGAGGGGGCAGGGACCGATACCATAACCATCACCGGGGTAAGGGAACTGCATCCTGTCAGGTACACGATCATACCGGATCGGATTGAGTCCGGGACCCTCTTGATTGCAGCGGCCATCACCGGGGGAAATGTAAGGATAAAGGGATGCAATGCGGAACATATGGAGGCGATCGTCGAAAAGCTCCAGGATAGCGGCATGGATATCGAGAAACAGGGCGAAGAGATCGTTGCGAGGGGTAATGATCATGTCAGAAGTGTTGATATCACCACCATGCCGTTTCCTGGGTTTGCCACGGATATGCAGGCACAATTTATGGCTCTCATGTGCCTGGCTGATGGATCAAGCATCATCCAGGAAACGGTATTCGAGAATAGGTTCATGCATGTGAGCGAATTGCGGAGAATGGGTGCGGATATCGATATCAATGGTGGCCAGGCGGTTGTGAAAGGGAAAGGCCATTTATCAGGAGCTCAGGTTATGGCAACTGATTTGAGGGCAAGCGCGTCCCTTATTCTGGCCGGTCTTGCAGCTGAGGGGCAGACAGAGATCTCGAGGGTTTACCATCTGGATAGGGGTTATCAGAATCTGGATCTCAAGTTAGAGAGGCTAGGCGCCAGGATTTGGCGCGAAAAGTAGTAGTGTTTGTTGGGTTTATTGGGTTCATAGGGTTTCAATGACGTTACGTATCTAAAGTCGACCATTGTCTGTTGGCCTATCATTATCTATGGTTGATTTGAGCACAATAGACACAAAAAACTCAAGAAACTGACTATGTTCTCGCGACCTCTTGTTCCTGCACTCGGCGCAACCATCGTTGGGATCCTGGTTGGCCATAGTTTTCAGGCGAGCCCTCATTTACCGGTCATTCTTCTTCCGTTGGCCGCACTCCTTATGCTGGGCATCTTGTATTTCGTCCCCTTCAAGGTTCATCCCTCTTACCTAGTAGCCCTATTCATCCTGCTCGGTATCAATTCACAGGCTTCAAGACCCATTCCGGAGAATCTGAGCTCCCTAGCCGATGGTGATGCACGGGTAGGCATAGAAGGAACCATCTACAAACCTCCCTATCTTAGCGCTGGAAGTGCGACATTCCCTCTTCACGCTGAGAGAATCTTTCGTGCGGGCAATATCGAAAAGGTCAAGATAAATCTCTTAGTAAAGGTGTATGGGTACCAAGGAATGCTCGCTGTTGGCGATAGAATACGCCTTCCCGCAGAGATAAGAGAATTCAAGAATTTTAATAACCCTGGGGGATTCGATTACCGTTTTTATAGGCAAAGCCGGGGGATTGCCCTCATGGCTGTGGCTAAAGATGGGCGTTATGTGGTGCCCATGGGGAAGGGTAAACTCGGCTTCCTCGATGACATCCTGGAGAAGGCAAGGAGTCCGCTGAGGCTGTTCTTTCACCAAAGGCTTTCCTATCGAGCACAGGCAATCTATGCCGCACTCATTCTTGGGGAGAGGCAGGGTCTCACCTTTCAGCTCAGGGAGCCATTCGACAGATCAGGGGTGAGTCACATAATGGCCGTTTCCGGTCTTCATCTCGGCTTGGTAGCCTGGCTCTTCTTCGCCCTTTTCAGGTGGATCTTATCCCTTTTCCAGCGATTACTCCTGATCGTGGACGTCAGAAAACTCGCTGCGCTTATCACCATGGTGCCGGTGATAGGGTATGGTCTTATTACGGGATTTCAGCTTTCCTCCCAAAGGGCCGTTGTCATGATTCTGGTATTCCTGTGCTCCATTATTATCGGGAGGGAACGAGATGTCTGGTCAAGCCTTTGCCTCGCGGCACTCGTAATCCTTTTGCTGAGCACGGATTCACTCTTTACTGCCTCTTTTCAGCTGTCTTTTGTTGCAGTTGCGGGCATTTTATGGCTCTCCCCTCTGATCTTTGCTTTTGTTTCGAAATGTACTGCTGCCATGGGGCTATCTCAAAAGCCCCGTTTTCTATACGCAATCCTGAAATATGTTATAGGGTTGATCGCGGTGACCACTGCGGCTACGGTAATGACCATCCCATTGGTCGCTTATCACTTCCACCGATTCTCCATCATGGCACTCCCGGCGAACCTGACCGTTGTTCCCATTATCGGATTGTGGGTCGTACCGCTCGGATTGCTTTCCTCGCTAGCGCTTTTCATCTCCCCGGCTCTGGCGGGATTCATCCTTTCCCTTGGCTGGGCTGGCCTGAATCTGGCAATCTCCGTGGTTCAATTCTGGTCGGATATCCCGTGGAGCTCTATCTGGATAATCCGCCCAAGCTGGCTGGAGATTGCCCTTGTTTATGGAATCCTATACCTCTGCATACGCTTCCGCTCCGCGCGTGTCTATAGGGTTCTCATGGCAGTGCTTTTGACGATCTTACTCGTGGATATCGGCTATTGGGTGTACCAGACACGATTCAACAGGAGCCTTAGGGTAACGGTCCTGGATGTGGGAAGAAGTAACGCGGCCGTTATACAGTTTCCGGGAAAGGAGAGGATGCTCATCGCGCATAATGTATTTGGCCCCTGGGGATTTAACCTACCCCGAATAGCCATAGCGCCCTATCTCTGGCAAAACAAGATCACCCAGGTTGATTACCTCTTTCCGATAGACCCTGGACTCCCGCAGTCTGACAGGTTGCAGTTCATGGCCGACAATTTCCATGTGAGGGAAGTGATCTCGAGTCTCCCCTGGGACAAGACGATTAACGGGGCAAGGATACGGAGTGAGCTTGCCGGGGAGGCTATCATTGGCTACCGCGGTTGGTCTTTTCGCTTCTCAGAGGCAGGAGTATGCGTACACAAGGAAACTCAGAAGATAGATGAACAGTGCTCAGAGTTTTTGATCATAACCAATGAGAGGAAGATCCGATCCAGGGGCATTGCAGCCATAAGGACAGCTCAAACGGGTGCACTTACGGTTAGCGTAGATCGGAAAGGAGGTATTCAGGTGAGGAGCTTCCTAAAAGAAAACCTCCCCCTGTGCGAGGGAGGTTCTTAAATGGCATGGAGCAGACAAGCCTATAATTCTAGCCAAGAGTCGGAGTAAAGCGCCTTTTTTATGAGGATACGAGCTGTTTTAACATAATCCTGCA
>Ga0307421_1002155_pt1 | contig 11280 bp, 8 predicted proteins | sample SalMarWE160270MG_FD_202163 | JGI IMG/M metagenome (GOLD analysis project Ga0307421, IMG submission 202163) | Salt marsh sediment microbial communities from the Plum Island Ecosystem LTER, Massachusetts, United States - WE1602-70 | ecosystem: Environmental > Aquatic > Marine > Intertidal zone >...
TCATCAAACAGATACGCGAGGAATTGGAAAGCCTGGAAGGGGAAGAAGACGGATTCAACAGGTACATACGGCGGCTTATGTCGTACCAATTGCCCCAGCTACAGACCGAATGCTGGACATGATCCGTACTGGTTTTGTTATTGAATCTTGCAGACTATTACACTGACATTGTCCTTTCCGCCAGCGGACAATGCCGCATTCACAAGACCGTTTGCTATATCCCTTACATTGTTTTCCGCCCTTAATATCTCTTCGATCTGTGCATCCGTTACCATTTCGGTAAGTCCGTCACTGCACAGGATAAATGTATCGTCCTTTTCCCTCTTATCCCACTCAATGTCCGCATCAACGCCCGGGTTAATACCGATGACCCTGGTAAGGAGATTCCTGGCCGGCGGAGGTCCCTTTCCACCCGCGGCCTTCCATTCCGCATAAATGGAATGATCGACGGTGAGGCACTTAAGCGACTCTTTTCTCCATCTGTATAATCTGCTGTCTCCGACATGGAACCATAACACATGAGAACCGGCGACAAGGACCAGGCCCACGATGGTTGTACCCATATATAGATCAAGGTTGAGTTCCTTGTTCCTGTCCGCCAGGTAATTAGCCGTTTTCCCCACGGCCCTGAATATTATGGTGTAGAGACAGGCTATTTCAGGAGGCACACCTGCCGCGGCGGTAACGTCTCTCGCCTGCTTCCTTATCTCTACAGGATCAAGCAGTTCACCGAAGACCTCTATCGCTGTCCGGCTCGCTTCCGCGCCTCGCTCATGCCCTCCCATTCCGTCGGCAAGCAGAATTACGAGTCCCGATTCGTGCATCCAAATGGAATCTTCATTTTCGGTCCTGACAAATCCCACATCCGATATACCCGACGCGACAACGCTGGACGTGCTCACATCCATATATTTCCTGTTTTCAGCATTCATCTCTTAACCTTCTCCCGGCTCTTTCCTGAGTTTTCCAGTCCTTCTCTGCTTTCCTTAAAATCCGGATCTAGTTCCACGGCCTTCAGATAATTTTCTTCAGCCATATTGACGTATTCCGGGTCCCCGTCCTCTATAGCTTTGGTATGATATATACTTCCAATAGCAAAATAACTATAGCCCCTCCCGCGGTGTAAATCCCTGGCTACTTCAAAGTATTTAATGGAATAATAATCAGATATCTTTTAAAAGGATGTTTTCCTCTGAGCGATCGATCATGGCCTTAAATCCTTCCAGACATTCAGATATCTTTTCGATCTTTTCCGTGCGTTCCAATGGTATATCCTTGTTTCCAAGTTCGTCAAGGGCCTTGATCACAAAACTGATATCCAACAGATTAACATCCCTGCCGGGTTGATACAAGGGGTCCCTTTCGTCGGTGCCGATAGTCTCCGTAAGCACCCCGCTTTGAACCAGGTCATTGAGTATCTGGTTGGTCAGCCTTACCGGGATTCCCAGGCTGTTTGAAATCTCTCCCGCAGTCCAGGGCCTGTCGCCTATTGAAAAATTCTTTATACATACATGGGCAATCGCCAAGGCCAGCAACCTCCGGAAGGCGGGACTCGCCCCCAGTGACTCCGGCTCAAGTTGATACGTATCCACGTTCTGATGGGCAAAAGCTATCTCAGCCCCAAACAGAACAATAAGCCAACTGACCTGAAGCCATATCATAAAAAGCGGCAGCGCGGCAAAACTGCCGTAGAGGGCACCGGCCCTTGCGGCTCCCACCTGGAAAGATATATATCCCCACTGCACGATCTCATATATCGTACCGGCCACTATCCCGCCCAGTAAGCCTGATCTGAAACTGACCTTTGTGTTAGGCATAAAGATATAGACAAACGTGAAAAGAAACCAGATAAAAACATAAGGGAACAATCTAATAACGAACAGTATCAGGGGGCTGACAGATCCAAGGAAATCTATCTTCTCGGTGATGAGGGTGATCTGAGTAGTAATAAATACTGTGATACTGCTTGACAATATAATCAGGATGGGAGCGACAAACAAAAAGGAAAGATAGTCGCTCAGTTTTCTTCCCAGGGGCCTCTGATGGGTTATCCCCCATATATCATTAAAGGATTTTTCGATGTTTCCCAATAGTTTTATTATAAGCCAGATAAGAATTATTATGCCTACTCCTGCAATCAGCCCTCCCTTGGTCTGCTCCAGGGCGCTGTTTGCAAATTCAATTACTCTTGATATGACTTCCTCCTGGCCCCTCATCTTTTCCAGCAGCTCTCTTTCCAGCATCTTCTGCATACCGAAGCCTTTGGCGATGCCAAAGGCCAGGGCCGCGGCAGGGACAATTGCAAGCAAAGAGTAGAAGGTAAGAGCGGAGGCCCTTAATGCGCATTTGTCTTCGTCGAAGCCCCGGAGGGCGAGGACCACAGTTCTTATCTGTCTGGCGACAAAGGATTGTTTATGGGAAAGTGTGCCGGATCGGATCTGAAGCAAGTAATCGGCAAATAGATTTTTAATGTCCTGAAGGCCCAACGCTGGCTCCTATCGATAAAACGTTATTGAATCCTCTTAAATTATTATAACATGATTTCGTTTTATCCGGTTAATGAGTACGCTAGTCAATGATATCTGAATATTTTGTTCTATATGGGCCATGGGGTTCTCTTTTAAGCGGCGAACTCGTTTATGTGCTATGACCCTTCACAAGACCAGACGAGGCGGGCGGGTAGCATTTTCCAGACTTGGCCGGACTAAAGAATCTTGTATTATCTCACAAGTATTCCGCCCGCCTGGGTGGCACCTTACGTAATTAGCATGCTGTTAATGTTTTCGACCCTTAAAAGAGAGCCCCATGGGCCATTAAGATTTTTATAATAAGGTTTAATCTTTTACTTCTTTACTTACACATTATACAGATAGACCAAAAATATTATGACTTGATAAAGATATCGCTGATATCCGGTCACGGCGGTCCTTTTCAAGACGACATCTATAGTATTCCGTGGACGTGGTCCTATTTTCAAGGGTTCGGCAAACCTTTTCCTGGTGGCAACGGCACATTCTGCGTGGGTTTCTGGTGGAGCAAACCCTTGAAAATAAGACCACTGCAGGCCTTGGGTGGAATCCTTTTTGAGATGTCGTCTTTCCAAGAACAGCCGTGACCTCAGGTGACGAAGCATAATTTCCAGGTGCTGATTATTCTAATCCGCCTGCCGCAGCCTGCTCTCAAGCAGAATAAGCGCACCGGATAACCGGGTCCTGGAAAGGAGCCATCCCAATAAAACACCGAGCGCGTTGGAGGGCTTTCATGGCTCCTGAGTCTGCCCGGCCCTCTGTATCCTTGCCCAGGTATCTCTAAGGGATACGGTCCGGTTAAACACAAGCAAGTCCTGGGATGAATCAACGCTGTCCACACAGAAATACCCCACTCTTTCAAACTGATATCTGCTGCCCGGTGCGGCATCTCTCAGACTGGATTCAACATGACAGTGATATAATACCTCCAGGGACCCCGGGTTCAGCCATGTCTTCAAATCAGCGCCGTCCTTTTCATCCGTAAATTCTTCCTTTAAAAGAAGGTGGTCATATAACCGAACCTCCGCCTCAAGGGAGTGGTCGGCAGAAACCCAGTGTAACGTGGCCTTGACCTTTCGTTCATCCGGGGCAGATCCCCCTTTAGTCTCAGGGTCATGGGTGCAATGGAGTTCCTTCACCTCCCCTGTCTTCTTGTCCTTGATTACATCATTACACCTTATAAAATAGGCATAACGGAGCCGCACCTCCCGGCCTGGCGCCAAACGGTAGAATTTTTTGGGCGGATCCTCACGAAAATCATCCTTTTCGATATAAATCACTCGCGAAAACGGGATCTTTCTTGTACCCATGGTCTCATCTTCAGGGTTATTTATCGCTTCCAGTTCCTCTACCTGACCCTCCGGGTAATTTGTTATGACCACCCTGAGAGGACGCAATACGGCCATCACCCGAGGAGATGTTTTGTTAAGGTCTTCCCTTGCGCAGTGCTCAAGAAGCGCCGTATCAATCGTGCTGTCTCTCTTTGCCACCCCGATACGCTCACAAAAACTACGAATAGATCCGGGAGTAAAGCCACGTCGTCGGAGCCCGGAGATAGTCGGCAACCGAGGATCATCCCACCCGCTGACATAATTATCTTTCACAAGTTCCCGGAGTTTTCGCTTACTCATTATGGTATGACTCAGGTTAAGCCTGGCAAACTCAATCTGCCGGGAAGGATGGATGTTTAATTCATTTATAAACCAGTCGTAAAGAGGACGGTGATCCTCAAATTCAAGAGTGCAGAGAGAGTGAGTAATGGCTTCAATCGAATCGCATTGCCCGTGAGCGAAGTCATACATGGGATAGATGCACCACTTATCGTGTGTCCTGTGATGTCTGGTATGCAGTATACGATACATGACAGGGTCCCGCATATTCAAATTAGGCGATACCATATCTATTCTCGCCCGCAGAACGCGTGAACCGTCCTCGAATTCTCCTTCCTTCATCCGCCTGAACAGATCCAGGTTCTCCTCCACAGAACGATTCCGATAGGGGCTGTCTCTACCGGGTTTGGTCAATGTGCCGCGGTATTCGCGGATTTTATCCATGCTCAGATCGTCAACATAGGCTTTCCCCGCCTTGATTAAACGGATAGCGTATTCAAATAACTTATCAAAATAGTCGGAGGCATAAAAAAGACGATCTCCCCATTCAAATCCAAGCCACCTGATATCTTCCTTTATAGATTCAATATATTCTGCCTCCTCCTTGATGGGATTTGTATCGTCGAACCTTACATTACATAGCCCGTTGTAATCCGAGGCAAGGCCGAAATTGAGACAGATGGCCTTGGCATGCCCGATATGTAGATAACCGTTAGGCTCGGGCGGGAATCTGGTATGCACACGGCCCTGATTCTTGCCTAGCCTGAGGTCTTCTTCAATTATATTGCGGATAAAATTAGAAATGGTGTTTGAATCACCTGCGGCCATAAACCCTGCTCCTTCTATTCTCCTACTTGACCATATCCAATCTCTGGTTAATTTTAATCTGTGTATAATGACCTAGTAGCCCGCCACAAGTCAAGTTAGAACTGCTGCCTGAAATACATCTGTATATCTTGAAAGCACAAGGTTTCTGCCTTTTGATTATTATCAGAGACACAAAATCATGTCCACAATATATAGAATATATATTTTAATTAAATACTATATATACTTAATATAAAAAATATGTTATATTTTATTAAAAAAAGATTGACAAATAATAATTTATATGCTTAGTTATATATAATTATTTGTTCTGTTTTAAAGATTCTTCCATCAAAACGATCTTTAAAACAACGAGAGAATTGCCATATCAGTTATGGATCAGAGTCCGACGGAATGGACCAAACCGTCTGGATGAAAGGAGGATTAAATGGAGATACCCTCGGCGGTCGAGACCATCACGGAGTACAATATCGCGTCCGAGCAATATCCAGCCGAGTACTATTACGTGGAAATCCCCATAAAAGGGCTCGGTATTACCTACCAGTATAAGATTTGGGACCTCGAGTCAACGGCAATGTCCATCCTGGTCAAAGAAGATTCACGTATTTTACCCTGGCTAAAGCCAGGTCACATACTTAAAATGAGGTATTTCTGTACCGACCTGCACCACCCTTGCAGTATCTTTGACACGGAGATTCAACATGTTACCATGCAAAGGCATGGCAGGTTAAGAGGGCATTATCTGGTCGGTCTGCTGATCTTGGACGACCAGGGTATAGATGATAGTCGTTGGCCCCATACTTTCGAAGGGCCCGGGGCACTTCCTTTCTATTATAATTCATTAATAAAATGGAGGGGTTGAACAGACAGATCTTCCACTCCCACAGTATCGGCAATACTCTGGGGTGTTCGTTACATTTGACGATGTTCCATCCTTAATGGAGGAAAAAGAAAACAATAAGCGTAACGGCATATCCGGATCAACCCCGACCTAGGTCGGGGTTTTTATGTGCCCGCTCACCTCATCCCTCCATGTTAGTGCACACAATCTCCCCAAACCGGGAGCACGAGACCACTTTCGCCCCCGTCATCAGCCTGCCCAGGTCATAGGTGACCTGTTTGGAGGTAAAGGTCCTTTCAAGGCCCTGTTCTATCTTCCTTGCAGCCATGGACCAGCCCATATGATCAAGCATCATGACTCCGCTAAGGATCAGGGAGGAGGGATTCACCTTGTCAAGACCCGCATACTTCGGGGCGGTGCCGTGCGTGGCCTCGAAGATGGCGTATCCTCTCTCGTAGTTTATATTCCCGCCGGGAGCCATCCCTATTCCCCCTACTTGGGCCGCCAATGCATCGGAGATGTAATCACCATTCAGATTCATGGTAGCGATTACGTCGAAATCCTCCGGCCTGGTAAGGGCCTGCTGGAAAAACATATCTGCGATAGCATCCTTTATCAGGATCTTTTGTTCCGGAACCTTCTCTTCAGCATCCCTCCAGTCGACGATCTTATCCTGGTAATCCTCCCTGGCGAGGTCAAATCCCCATTGCCTGAACGCCCCTTCCGTGTACTTCTGGATATTGCCCTTGTGTACCAGGGTGACACTCCTGCGCTTATTATCTATGGCAAAATCTATTGCCGCCCTCACAAGCCTCCGGCTGGCTGTTCTGCTTATGGGTTTAATCCCTATGCCTGAGTCGGGACGAATCACCCATCCGTATTGCTTCCTGAAAGATTCTATAAGCTCAACTGTCTCTTTTTCCCCGGACCGCAGTTCAAGACCCGCGTAAACATCCTCGGTATTTTCTCGGAAAATCACCATATCCACCTTTTCAGGTTCTCGCACCGGGGCAGGGACTCCCTGGAAATGTCTTACAGGCCTTACGCAGGCGTAAAGATCAAGGACCTGTCTAAGCGTAACGTTCAGGCTCCTGAAACCTTCACCCACGGGAGTTGTCAAAGGGCCCTTGATGCCGATCCTGTATTCCCGGAATGAGGCGATAGTATCCTCCGGCAGCCATTCTCCCGTGCGGTCAAAGGCCTTCTTACCGGCATAAACCTCTTTCCATAGGATCCGGCGCTTTCCCTGCCAGCAAAGCTCTACGGACCGATCTATCACCTGTACCGCGGCTCTCCAGATATCAGGACCGATCCCGTCACCTATTATGAAGGGGATAATCGGGTTATCAGGTACCTGCAGCCTGTTATCCTCAAATGTAATCTTCCCTTGCTCCACAAAAACAAATCCTTCAGTGAACTACCCCGCCCACAGGGCGGGGCATCAAAATGAACAACTTATTTAGGTTGGGGGACCAAATCCTCCAAACCCCCAGATGAGCCATTCATCCCCGTGCACAGCACGGGGTATTCTGGCAAAAGAATTTCATAAAAAAGAAACGATTTCGTTTTCGAAAAGATTTCCCCGCCGGACGGCCACATGTGTACGCTTGCTCTCACTAATGCGGCTGCTTATTTAGGCGTTCACTATATGTCCGGTCATGCTGCTTTTTTCAAAAGGCCTGCCGTTGGAGAATAACATTTTTCAGGCAACGGTCAACCCATTTTAGAATATTATTAAAGGTGGAATCATGAATGTTCGATCAAAGAATCCTATAGACCATGGAGTTGACATTCATCCCCGCTCCTATCGAGACGAATAGGGCTATGTCCCCGGAGTGGAGGCTGTGATTATTCAATTTGCCCTTCTGCAGGAGGTCGAACATGGTTGGAAGGGTTGCGACAGAACTGTTCCCGAGCGATGAAATAGTCATTGGCATGATATGCTCGGGCATATCCCTGTTCCCATATAGCTTGAATATATTCTTAAGTATAGCCCTGTCCATCTTCTCGTTAGCCTGGTGGATCAGCACCTTTTTTACATCATAAAGTGTAAGGCCCGCCTTATCAAGGCTCTTTTTGACAACCTCGGGCACAACCTTAAGGGCGTATTTATATGTCTGGTGCCCGTTCATCTTGAGGTAGATCTCATCACCATTTTTGCCGGGGTTGTGTGATCCGCCGGTCCATATTATATATGCCTCATTTTTAGTATCGGACCTGGATACATGGGAAAGGATACCGATATCTTTTCTATCGGTTGCCTCCATAAGAACCGCACCGGCACCATCGCCAAATATCATGCTGTCAATATCATGAGGGTCAACAACCCTGGAAAGGCTGTCCGCCCCTATAATAAGGATTTTTTTGGCAGCACCCGACTTTATATAGTAATCAGCGGTAATCACTGCGTGGAGCCATCCCGGACAGCCGAACAAGACATCATAGGCTACGGTATAGGGGTTTTCAACACCCAGCAAGTATTTTACCCTGGAGGCCAAGGGCGGACAGGTATCGACCCTGACACCGCCGGCTTTAACATCCCCGTAAAGATGAGCCACAATAATATAATCAAGGGCTTCCTTATTTACCTCCTTAATGGCGTCTTTTGCGGCCTCATAGGCCATGTCCGATGTGACCAGATCAGGGCTTATATACCGTCTTTCTTTGATACATGTTATCTCCTGGAATTTCTGTATTATCTCCTCCGTGGTCTTTTTTAGCCTGTTCTTTTCACCATTATAGAAGACATTATTAAGAAAAGCTGTGTTTTCCACCTTTAATGTAGGGATATAACTGCCGGTACCAGTGATAATAGAATTAAACATCCGTATCCACCTTCTCCTTCTGGAAATTATTTATCCATCAACCTGCTACAGTATTAAAATGAAATGAAACACATACGGAAACAGGGAAATAAAACATTTTGCTTCTTTTGTCAAAGGCATATCCACTTTTTCTGGTAACAGATCGGATTTTGGTCTATGCGCATGAATGGGTGTTACCTTTAAAGGCTTGATTACTTTAGCCCCTGGAGCTGGAGGATTTCGCCTTAAAGTGGGACATTCCGTTATGTTGTATATATTTGGTTCATATTTTATTAAATCTGGATTCATAGCTCTTATGACTTGACCCCTTATCGGTTCTTCCTTATATTTGAAAAACCTTAGAATCTTAACAGGAGGATTTATATGTCCAAGATAGGAATTATTGGTGTGGGCCAGAGTGCCTTTGTGCGGGGATATCCCGGCTCCATTAGAGAACTGGCTTTTGACGGTTTTAGGGAAGCTATGCTGGATGCTCAAATCACGACAAATGATATTGACGCCTCCATAATATGCTCCTCCCCGGAATATGATAAACAGCGTTCCCCTGCCGGGGTGTTAGCCGAGTACCTGGGTCTCACACCTCAACCCACATTCTATGTAGAAACACTTTGTTCGTCCAGCAGTATGGGAGTAAGGCTGGCCTATTCTCTTATTAAATCCGGGCTCCATGACGTAGTGGCTGTTGTCGGTTTTCAGAAGATGTCGGAGATATCCTCCGCCGAATCCCAGGAAAGAATGGGGAGAGGCGCTGATATCCAGTGGGAAAGCCCGTTCGGCACAATGATGCCTGCCTATTACGCCATGTATGCCAAGGCGCATATGGCGAAATACGGAACAACCAGCGAGGATCTGGCCCTCATCAGGGTCAAGGCCGCAACATACGGCCAGATTAACGAGAAGGCGGTTTACCGTAAACCTGTAACCTATGAGATGTTTTCCGACCCCGAGAGCCCTATATCCTCCCCGGTGTCCAGCCCTCTTCGCGTCGGCGACTGTTGTGCCAACGCCGACGGCAGTTCATGTGTTATCGTGGCCAATGAAGAGAAGGCCAAGGCGTTTTCCAATAAGCCTGTTTGGATACTGGGAGTAGGCGCGGCATCCACTGCCGTAAATATGGCCGGCAGGGATCTATTCACGGGACTGACAGTAGGGATTGAGGCCGGCGAACAGGCCTATAAGATGGCCGGCGTTACCCCGAAGGATATTGACATAGCCGAGGTACATGACTGTTTCACCATCGCTGAAATGATGGCATATGAAAACCTGGGTTTCGCCAAGCCCGGGGAAGGCAAGGAATTGATAAAGAGCAAGGAGACCTATAAAGAAGGTAGCATACCGGTTAACGTTGACGGCGGACTGCTATCCAAAGGTCATCCCATCGGTGCGACAGGAGGCTCCCAGATTAGGACCATTGTTCTCCAATTAAGGGGTGAGGCAGGAGAAATGCAGGTGAAGGCACCGGAGATAGGCTTGGTCCACAACATCGGTGGAGTCGGTCTTTATGGAAATGTAACTATTCTCGGAAGGTAAAAGAATGGCTAAAAAGAAAGAAGTAGATACCAGATTCAGCAAGTTCGGAACCGTAAGTTTTACCTCCCTAACCAAGTTGAACGATTTTATAGATAGACTTGAACAGGGTAAAGTGTCCGGAACCCGCTGTAAAGGGTGCGGGATGGTATTCTTCCCCCCCAGGGCCGATTGTTATCAATGCCTTGGTAACGATATGGAATGGTTCGATATATCGGGCCCCGGCAAGTTGCTTACTTACAGCAAGCTGGAATATGCCCCGGTCGGCTTTGAGAATGACCTCCCATACACTATCGCCCTGGTTGATTATGGCGATTACAAGGTCTTCGGCAGGCTGGAAAGCAGACTTTCGGAAGACGAGATAGAAGTTGGAATGGACATGAAGGTTGCTGTTAATAAACTGCCTGACAGGCAGCTGACCTACGTATTTAAAAAGGCATAGAGATTAATATCAAACGAGCTGGCCCTAATTTGAACAAACCCCCTGAACATCCGGGATGGCTTGAGATATCCACTGATATAGATCCGGCTGTACAGGAGGCCGTAAGCTCATTCCTTTTTGATATGGGATGTGTAGGGGGAGGAATTTAAGGAACGCTTTCACCCACGGGCTTACGCCCATGGCCCTCAGCTATGATTCTGATAGAGGTGTGACATTGAGACGGTTCCTTGTTGAAGAAATAAACCATAGAGAAGGATACTGTATTATCTCCGGGTCAGAGGCCAGGCACATTCTGAGGGTCCTCAGGATGGGCAAGGGAGAATCTTTTGTACTCATGGACGGAAAAGGTAACCGGTTTGAGGCCGAGATAGTCGATTCTTCCAGAAAACGGGAATTAGTGGTGAGATTAAAAAGGCCGCTCCCTGTACCACCTCCCCCTTCCATCCAAATAAGTCTCTGCCAGGCCCTTTTGAAGTCCTCGGCCATGGATCTTATCATAGAAAAGGCCTCCGAACTGGGAGTAAAAGAAATCATTCCATTCTCTTCCGAGAGAACGGTGGTAAAACTTGACGGAGACAGGGCTCCCAACAAAACAAGACGCTGGAGACAGATAGCCCAAAGCGCGGCAAAGCAATCCGGGAGGACGAAAGCCTCCGAAATAGCCTTACCTGTCTCATTT
>Ga0307421_1002159_pt1 | contig 11264 bp, 7 predicted proteins | sample SalMarWE160270MG_FD_202163 | JGI IMG/M metagenome (GOLD analysis project Ga0307421, IMG submission 202163) | Salt marsh sediment microbial communities from the Plum Island Ecosystem LTER, Massachusetts, United States - WE1602-70 | ecosystem: Environmental > Aquatic > Marine > Intertidal zone >...
CCATTCCGTTCTTCCCTCGCCTAGTGTCATGGCATAGCTGCCGGACTGGGGTGGCAGTGAGCGTATGTGTCAAGGAGCCAGGACGCAGGGCAGGGGTTTCGGCGCGAGCCCTACCCCGCCGCCTCGTTTTCTCTGTGTTCGCCGTCCTTTTGGCCCTGGGTCTGCCCGCGCTCTCGGCGGCGGCGGCGCCGGCTCCGGTCTATTCCCTAGTCGACATCCTGTTCCCCGACATGGACCTCGGTGGCCGCATGGACGACGCCGGCGCCTTCATCGCAGTGCCGCCGTCCGATCCGTTCAGCCCCTACGGCGGCGTCAACACCGTCCCGCTCGATGCTCAGATCGACGGCTACGGCAGCGCCTGGGTCAGCACCGGCACCCTTGGTGACTACGGCTGGAGCGTCGGCGACTTTTTCGGCAGCGGCAGACCTTTTGATTGCGGCCAGCACGACGGCTACCTGGTGGCCTGTTCTCCCACCGACGACGGCACCGGTGCCGCTTTTGGTGACGGGTTCAACCTATTCGCTTTCAGCTTCAGCTCCGCGTTTCCGGGCGACCTCAGTGGCATGTACAACTACGAGGTCTTCTTGGGCGCCGACGGCGACTATGTGCCCTACTACCCCAAAGACCTGTTTGCCTACCTGGGCGATGCCTACGTGTTCCGCTACGTCGATGGGGCCTGGACCGACCTAGAGCACCTCTATTACGACGACGGCAGTGGAACCTGGATGGCCCAAGACCACGGGGCCCGGGTCGCCGCTACCGATCGTGCCGTCGTATATGCCGTGCCCGATCCGACCGCATTCGCCGGGGTGCGTGTGGGCATCTTCAAGACGCGATCCGACAACCCGAGTCAGCCCGATACCGTGGCCGCTCTCACCTTCCCCGAGATCCCCACCGATCCTGAACTGCCGTTCACTCATCCCGACGCCGATCGAGAAGAGATCGATCTGGTGTCTGAGGACTCGGGAATAGTCATCATCGACGAGACCACCATCGCCCCGAGCACCACTGCGGCCCCGACCACCTCAACGGTGCCGGCGATTGCTCCCGTCACCACCGTCGATACCACCGGGGTGGAGGTGGCCGCCGCCATCTCGAGGTTCTGGTGGTGGTTCCTGGTGGTCGTCGGGCTCGGCCTCAGCGCAATGGGGCTGTTCTGGCTGTGGATGTACCTGCGTTTCATGAGACGTCTGCACGGATACCGGCGGGGGATCATCCACCATCTCGGCACGGAGCCGGAGCCGCCAGCGCCGGAGGAAGAAGAGGCCGAGACCGAAGAGACCACAACCACGACGACAACTGCCACAACAACCACAACGACAACGACCACGACGACAACTACCACAACGACCGCCACGGAGACCGAGGCGGAGGATTCCGCCGCAGGCCGCCTGGTGGAGACCGAGGACGGCCGGCTGGTCTACTGGCCCGCTGATACCGGTCCGCGCATCACCCTCGGTCCCGCCTCTGTGGCCGATCGTAAGCCTACGCCTCCCGACTGCATCCATCTGCGCCGCAGGTGGCAGGAGCTCCGGCGCGATGCGGTGCGCCTCGAGTACCGGATTCCCGTTCTGCGCCGGGCGGTGGAGCGGGCGCAGGCGGCGTGTGATGCGGCCCGGCACAGAGTGGCCGAGGCGGCAGCCCGTCTCGCCGATCTGGAGCCGCGGACCGACGCCGCCAACTACTACACCAGGATGGCCTGGCTGCAGCAGGAACTGAACGCGGCTCAAGGCGACGCATCCGTGGCCTGTGCGCAGATCGAACGCGCCGAAGCCGACGTCACCGATGCCGAGGCGGCGGCCGAAGAGGCCCGAGCCGAGGCCGATGCGGCCCGGGCGGCCTATGAGGCATGTGTCAAGGCGGCGGGATCATGAGTCTGCCCCGCGACCGCATCGACGCGCTCCTCGAGGAGATCGAGCAGCAGAGGCGTGTCGTGGACGGCGAGCTGAGATTCCCGGCGCGGTGGCGTGGCCCGGTCCGGCGTGAGTTCACCCGGGGTCGGGATCTCAAGCGGCGCAAGAGGGTGGCCGCCGCCTTCGACCGCCTGGCCGAACTGGACTGGGCCCAGCCCGATCCACAAGGGGTGAGCGAAGAGCTGCTGCTGGATCTGCATCGCCGGGCGACCGGCGACGGCGGGGCCTACCGCACCACCGGGGCCCGGGTGGGCCGTCCTTGCCTCACCGGGCACCATCCGGACATCCCCGGCCTCATCGAAGCGGCGCTGGGGCGTGCCCGCGACGGAGTCGAGCCGCCCCTGCTGGCGGCCACCCGCCTGCACCTGGACCTTCTGCTGATTCACCCCTTTGCCGACGGGAACGGACGGGCGGCGCGGCTGGCCACAAGCTGGATGCTGATGGCGGCCGGCTTCCGCTCCACCCTGTTCACCGCGGTGGAACAGCACAGCCGTCCCCATCCGCGCCGGTATTTCCAGGCGTTCCAGGAGATGCGCGACAGCTTCCCGCTCGGCGACGAGCCCTGGCTGGTGGCCGCCCTCGAGATGATGCGCGACAACAGCCGGTATGCCGCCTTGTTCCTGGCCCGCGAGCAGGCGTTGCGGCAGACGCTCGATGAAGTCGGCATGGGCCGCGACGAGCAGGATCGGGTGCTGCTCGATTTCGATCTGGCTCGCTCCAGCCCACATCCGGCGACAGCGCTGCTCGCGGGTGAGCGGTTCATCGAGATGGCCGCTGGCCTCTCGCTACGGCAACGGAGCCTCTACCGGTATCAATTGCAGAGAGTGACCTTGGAGGCAGCCGAGGATGCCAAGAGGCGGAGGCTGCGATGAGCGGCCACAAGCTCCCGGCCTGGTACCGGTGCAGCGTCTGGGTACCCGCGGTGGTGGCGGCGATCGGGATCGTGCTGCTGCTGTTGGGCATCCTCGGGTTGTTCTTCTCCGAGGGCGACAAGCCGCCGCCGGCCGAGTCGGTGACCTCCTCTGGGGCCGGGAGCACCACTTCGGCGTCGACGACCGGCACGTCGACGACAACGGCTCCCGCGGAGCCCGACACTGAAGGCTTCATCGTCGATATGGGTGAGGCTTTGCGGGTTGGCGATGAGGTGCTCCTCTTCGACCGGCTCCACCCGGTGGTGCTGGAGCGCTACGGCGAAGAGCAGTGCCGCACCTATCTCGAGACGCTGGAGGTCCCGGATCTGGTGCTCGAATTCCGGGATGTCACCGGGCCCGAGCCCTGGGACTGGACGCTCGACGACCTCACCACCCCGTTTGCCGAGGCCTACACGGTGACGCTCTACAACAGCCAAGCCGGCGGCGAAACCGAGCTGCATCTGGTGCTGGTCGGTGGTGAGTTGCGCTGGTTTACCGACTGTGGCGACCCGATCGGGTAAGGGTCCTGGGTGGCCCCGGCCGCAAACCCTGCCGTGGAGAAGGACGTTGCCGTGAACGTGTCCGTTCCGGCGGCCTAGATCTCCAGCTGTACCCCCACCTCCATCACCTGGGTGCGGGGCAGCCCGAAGAAGCGGGGGGTGCCCGTCGCGATGTAGGAGCGATCGACGGTTCCTGCTGCAAAACTATCGGAATCCGATATGTTTGCAGCTATACTCGCCTCATGATCGAGGCGAAGTATCCCCCTATTGGAGCCCGTCTCAGCGACGTGGCTGAGTCTCAGCGAGGCTGCTTCACCCGCGCTCAAGCGATTCGTGAGGGCGTGGACGACATGGATCTGCAACGCGCGGTGAAGAGTGGAGCAGTCGAGCGGCTCGATCATGGTGTCTATCGGATCACCGGGGCCGGCCACGACCTGCACCAGCGGCTTCGGGTGGCGTGGCTGCGGCTCCGCCCGGATCTGTCACCTCGGGAACGAAGAGTCGGGCCCCACCTCTGGGTGTCGCACCGGTCGGCGGCCTCGCTGCTTGATCTTGGTGTCACCACCGCCGACGTGCCCGAGTTCATCTCCGACCGACGCCTTCAGCCCCGGGCAGATGTCAAGATTCGAGTGCGGTCGGGTGGTCTGAAGCGGGGGGAATGGATGGTGTACGACGGTTTCGGGGTCACCACGCCAGCACGGACTATCGCCGATCTGGCGGATGATCAGATGGACGGAGGGCACCTGGGACGGATCGTTTCGGACGCACTTGCCAGGAGTCTGGTCACGGAGAGCGAGGTCGAGGCTGCGCTGGCGGGAAGGGCTGATCTCGATTCGATCTTGGAGCAGGCAACAGGCAAGGTGGGGTGATGGTTCCCGAGAAGGGTGTGCCGTACGCGACGGCAAGAGCTTTCGAACGGGCACTGGTTGATCGGATCACCAACGCCGCGGTGTCGTCGCGGTATGGAGTGACCGCACTCCGACGCCAGTTCGCCTACGCACGGCTGCTGGCGAGGTTGTTTCTTTACCAGCCCGAGCGTTGGGTCCTGAAAGGGGCCACCGGTCTGCTCGCTCGTCTGCCCGGCCAGGCCCGTCACAGTATCGACGTCGACCTCTACTTCGAGGGAGGGATAGAAGCCGCGCTCGATGCGCTGCGCGAAGCGGCCGAGGTCGATCTTGGCGACTTCTTCACCTTCGATATCGAACGTGCGGCGAGCTTGATAGGGGGTACTGCTGGGGGCAATCTCCGAGTGACCGCCTATCTCGGGGACAAGGTGTTTGAGACGTTCCGGGTCGACGTGGTCGTGACCCACACCATGACTGCTGGACCCGACCTGATTCCACCAATCGAACCAGTGGACATCCCGGGACTACGCAGCGTCGCCTACCGTGCCTACCCGATCCCAGATCAGATCGCCGACAAGCATGCCGCCATGATCGACACCTACGCCGGTCGGCCCAGCACTCGTTACCGCGACCTCGTCGATCTGGTGTTGATGGCGACTGCTCAAACGGTCGATGCGGGCGCGCTCCATACTGCCCTGGTGAGCGAACATCAACGACGGGGCACCTCGCCCTCGGCCACGCTGTCCCTGCCATCGGCTGATTGGCATCAGGGCTACCGAAAGATTGCCGCCGGCGTGCCCGACTTTGACTATCTCGACGCGGCCGAAGCCGTCGAAGTAGTCAGCCGTCTGGTCGCCCCGGTGCTCGCCGGGCTGACAAGGGGGACCTGGGATCCGAGTCGTCTGGAATGGAAGTCACCGTGATCCCCGAACTCGATCTGAGGCGCGTCCGGCGATGGGTCGACGCCCGCAACGACAGCCTTCCCGAGCGTGCTCGAGGACTCATCCGCTTCGAGCTGGATGTCACCGATCGGACCGTCACGATCCTCGAATGCCGCCCACCCTGGAAACCCGAGTACGGGCCCGAGTGGACACGATTCCCGATCGCCCGACTCCGGTACACGAAGACGAGACGCGAGTGGTCGCTCTACTGGCGGGATCAAAACCTCAAGTTCCACCAGTACGAGCTGGCGGCTCCGACGCCTCACATAGAGGAGCTCATCGCCGAGATCGAGCGCGACCCGACCTCGATCTTCTGGGGTTGAGGACGGCCTACCCGAGCGGCGGCGAAGTGTTCATCGTGGCCAACGAGAACCTCGGTCTCATCCCTGGAGCCATTGCCACCGCGGCCCTGCTTGCCGACTGTGTGCTCACCGTGGCGGTGTCGATGGCGCCCGAGACCGCCTTCCGCCCCTCAGATCTCCAGCTGTACCCCCACCTCCATCACCTGGGCGCGGGGCAGCCCGAAGAAGTAGGCGGCGTTGGAGGCGTTGCGGTGCAGAAGCGAGTAGAGGCGCTCGCGCCAGAGGACCATGCCCGGGATGTCGGTGGGGATGATGGTCTCCTTGCCGACAAAAAAGGTGGCCTCGGTGACGTCGAAGCCGAAGCCGGGATGCACGATGTTCTTCAGGGCGGTGGTGACGTTGTGGTCCTCCATAAAACCGAAATGGAGCACCACCTGGAAGAAGCCCTCACCAAGGTCGTGTACATCTGCTCGACGTCCCTGGGGTACCTGGGGCGCGTCGGCAGTCTGCACCGACACCAGCACCACGGTGTCGTGCAGCACCTCGTTGGAACGGAGATTGACCAGCAGAGCCGGGGGAGTGACTCCCGGCTCCGGGAACAGGTAGACGGCGGTCCCGCGTACCCGCTGTTGCCCGCTGGCGAGTATCGATCCGATAAAACGTTCGATGGGCAGCTCGCCGCGGCGCAGCCGGGTGGCGACGATCTCGCGGCCGCGTTTCCAGGTCGTCATCACGGTGAACACCACGGCGCCGACAACCAGGGGGAGCCAGCCGCCGGCGGGGATCTTCAGGATGTTGGCGCCAAAAAAGGCGAGGTCGATGCTGAGGAACAGTCCGGTCACCAGCCAGACCAGCACCGGGTGCCATTGCCAGCGCTCCCGCATCACCACTCTCAGCAGCAGCGTGGTCAGCACCATCGTTGTGGTCACCGCCACCCCGTAAGCCCCGGCCAGATTGCTCGACGAGCCGAAGGTGATCACCAGGATCACACAGGCGGCCATGAGCGCCCAGTTGACCCAAGGCACGTACACCTGACCGATCTGGCGCGGTGAAGTGTGGTCGATCTGCACCCGGGGCAGGTAGCCGAGCTGTACCGCCTGCATGGTGAGCGAGTAGGCCCCGGAGATGAGCGCCTGCGAAGCGATGACCGTGGCCGCGGTGGCTAGCAGCACCAGTGGCAGCACCGCCCACTCCGGGGGCATTCGATAGAACGGGTTGACGATGTTTTCCGGGTCTTCTATCAGCAGCGCCCCCTGCCCCATGTAATTGAGGATGAGGGCGGGGAACACCAGGGTGAACCACCCGAGACGGATGGGACGCCTGCCGAAGTGACCCATGTCGGCAAACAGCGCCTCGCTTCCGGTCACCACCAGGAACACCGCCCCGAGGGCGAAGAATGCCAGACGGGGGTGGGTGGTGAAGATGGTGAAGGCGTGCCCCGGGTTCACCGCCGACAGCACCCCGGGCTCGAGGGCGATCTGGTGAGCGCCGAGCACCGCCAGGGTGCCGAACCACACGATCATGATCGGCCCGAACATGGCGCCGATGGTGGCCGTGCCCCGGCGCTGGATGCTGAACAGGCCCACCAAGATCAGGGCGGCAATCGGCACCACAAAGGACTCCAGGTGGGGTGCGGCGATCTCGAGACCCTCGACCGCCGAGAGCACCGAGATCGCCGGCGTGATCATCCCGTCCCCGTACAGCAGAGCTGTGCCGAACAGCCCGAGGAGGACCAGGCCCCAGCGGACTCGGGAGTTTCGCGACTGGGCCGAGGGCAGGATCAATGAGGTCAGCGCCAGGATTCCACCCTCGCCGTCGTTGTCGGCGCGCAGCACAAAGGCCAGGTACTTGAGAGACACCACGATGATCAGCGACCACACCATCAGCGAGATCACACCGAGGACCGTCTCACGGGTCACCGCCAGACCCTCGGCGGCAACAAACGCCTGTCGCAAGGCATAGAGAGGGCTGGTGCCGATGTCGCCGTAGACCACGCCGAGGGCGCCCAGCGACATCACCATCAGGTATCCGGAACCGGCGCGGTCGCCGTCGCGGCGTGTCATCGATTTTCCTCTGTCGGCGGCGCCAACCGGCGTTGAGTACGGCGCCGGAGGCACGGCTTTGTGGGCAGGTCGGTCACCCGGTCAGGCGTGAGGTCGGTCACGAGGAGCCAGCCTACGACAGCCGGCGCCGGGCAAGAACGATCACTGTTGATCAGCCTCGCGTTCTTGTTCTCATTCCGTTGGAGTACCACCCGGTGCTGAGCAGCTTGCCGGCATGCAGAAAGGCCAAGAACAGGGTGTCGCCGCGGCGGCCGGGTCATCCGGACCACCCACTGCTCCGGCCTTGGGTTTGTTGTCGAGGATTGAGCCCGCCTGACGCGAAGCCGAGTTTCTAGGCGACGGTCTTGCGGGCTACGTTCCAGCCCTCGGCAACCACCACCGGCTCTGCGCCGTCGAGATGGTCCACGTCGAACCGGGCGATCAGTTCCCGCCGCTCACCCGGCAGCAGGGTGATGTAGTTGTCTTCCCAAAGGATCGGCAGGAGCTCGTCGCCGTCCCGTCCCTTCTGCACGGAGAGGTGAACAAAAAAGGCAATGGCCTGCGTCTTGTTCTCCAGCTCCACCAGGGCCGTGCCATCTCGGTTTGAGGTGTCGAACCGTGCCGCCGCTTCGACCTCGGTGGGCGGCAGCGTGTTGAGGCCGGTCAGATCGGTGTAGCGGCGCACCGGGGTGTAGTGCCATTCGGATCGTTCCCAGGCGAGATCGTCCGCGGTAGGCGAGAGCCAGTAGACGTTGCGGCTCACGGTGTTACCGCCGGGGTCGTCGAGCGACAGAACCAACAGGTAGGTGGGGTGAAGGTCGGTGAGCACGGGCAGCTCGAAGACGAGTACGCCGGCGTTGGCCGGCGCGTCGACGGGTTCGGTCCTCTCAAAATGGGTGGCACCGTCCAGGTTGAGCACGGTCGCCGTGGCCCGGTGCTGCGGGAACGCCTGCAGCGTCGAGTTCACCACCGTCACCGCCCGGTTGTGGCAGGCGTACTGAATGTGCAGCGGTTCGTTGGCCTTTTTGGCGCCGAAGTAGGAGCCGCCGGGCCGGAGGTAGAAGTCGTAGAGGTGCCAGATCAGCGAGGGCCAGGCGTCGTTGAGCATCCACTGGATGACGCCGGTGGCGGCGGGCCAGGCGGCGCGGAACGACTCGAACATGGCCCGATGCGACTCGTAGGCCGCCACCTGCGCCTTCCGGACGTACTCCTCCATGCTGCCGGATGGCCCGTAGCGGGCATCCAGCGCGGCGTTGAACACGCCGAGGCTGTTGAAAGGCGCACCGCCGCAGTGGAACTCCCAGGTCTCGTTGATCGGCCACAACTCGGTGTCGGGCAGGAAACGCCGTAGGCTCTCCAGCGGCGGTGGCGCCGGACCGGGGCAAACCTCGGTGGCGAAGCCGTGCGGCCCGCCCAGCTCGGTGTCGGCGTACCAGTAGAGGGGCGGGACCCACTCGTAGGGACCGCGCATCTTCACCCCGCTGGGGCCGGAAAGCTCGGCCGGCTTTTCGGTCGCCGAGGAGACCACCGGGTTAGGGAAGCCGAGCTGGTCCAGCACTTCCAGGTAGGCCTTCTCCACGTGCGCCGGCGGCGGGTTGTCGCTGCCGTTCAGCCAGACGAACACCGAGGCGTGTCCCCGCAGCCGCAGGATCTGGTCGCGCAGCGAGGCTCGCGCTATGGCGAGGTGCTCCTCCGTCCAGTCGTCCCACTTCTCCCAGTGACTGCAGCAGGTCCAGCCCGGCATCACCAGCAGGCCCGCAGCGTCGGCGATGTCGAAGAAGTGATCGTCTTCGAGGGTTCCCTCCATGCGGATGGTGTTCAGCCCAAGGTCCTTGACGTAGCGCAGTTCCTGCTCGAGTCGCTCGGGGGACGAGCGGAGGGTCATCTCCGGGGCCCAGCCGCCGCCCCGAATCAAGATGTCCTCTCCGTTCACCGAAAAGCGCAGGTGGCCATCGGTGTCGATATGGGCGGTGAACTGGCGGATGCCAAAACGCCGGGTAGCGCGGTCGGAGAGGGAGCCGTCGATCTCGAGGCCGAGTTCGAGGTCGTACAGGTGCGGTTCTCCGAATTGGGCGGGCCACCACAGCTTCGGCTGCTCAAACACGAGCTGGGGAAAGTCCGCTGGGGTCAGGCTTATCTCCTGCTCGCCGGGGGTGAGGGTGACCTCGGTGGCGATCTCCGCCGGGCCGACACGGGCATGCAGGATGCCACCCAGGTCGACATCCATGGTGTTGTGGGCCATCACTTTCACGGTCAGCTCGGCCCGATCCGGCCCGATCAGCTCGGTCACCACCTGCGGGTGGCGGAGCATCGCCGGGCCCGAGGTGCACACGGTCACCGGGCGGAACAATCCCATCATCTTGTCGGGCGGCATGGGGTTCCAGTCCACAAAGGTGAGGGCGAGAGCGTCCGGGCCCGGAGCAAACACCTCCACCGCCAGCACGTTGGCGCCCGGCAGGGCCACCTGGGTGATGTCGAACTCGTGAGTGCGCCAGGCGCCGGCGGTGTGCGCCGCTTCGGCAACCCGGAGCCCGTTGAGCCACACGTTCGCCATGTAGTTGATGGCGCCGAACCGCAGCCACACCTTCTGGCCGCTGAGGTCCTCAGGCAGGGTGAACTCGGTGCGGTACCACCACGGCACCCGGAACGGGCTGTCGTCGTCTATGGGCAGGATGGCGAAATTGGCGCCGATCTTGTAGTCCATGCCCGGAAAGTGGCGCAGGTTCACGCCGAGGTACGGATCCGGGTAGGTGCCGTCGGCCACCAGGGCGCCGACGACCGTGGTGGGGACTGTGGCCGGGTGCCATTCGGTCAGGTCCACACTCGCCGAAGAGAGGGATTCGCCGGTGTCAGCCAGCTCGGCCGAGGTCTGGATCCACCAGCCGTCCCTCAGCTCCCAGTGCAGGCAAGCCGGGGTGGTGGTCTTGCGGCGCCGTTTGCGGATAGAAAGCGAGTGGCCGGTGGGCAGGCTGCTCATTGCCGCCGAGAGTATGAACTGCGGCGGCGCCGGTCAAGCAGTGGTTTGGGCCGGTCAGCCCAGCCTGGGGTCAAGCGCATCGGCCGTCGCATTGTGGGGCGGCAGCGGCCCATCCGCCTGCGCCAGGCGAAAAGCCCGATCGAGGAAGGCAACGACCTGCACCGCTGCGGCTTTGCCGCGGCGTAGCTTCTCCAGGCGCTCCGGAGTGTGTTTGATGATTCTGGCGATCGTGGGCCTTGGTGAGTGGAAAAGCTCCCGCAGCTGAGCCGAGCCTTCAATTCGTATCAGCAGATCCTGCTGCACAATCCCGACGGCAAGCGCCAAGGCGCGGGCGCCCCGATACCCGTACTCGTGTTCCACCACTTTGCCCCGCAGTGCTACCAGGCCAAAAGCCCGGTTCTGCAAGTTCGAAAGCGAAACGTCCCCCTCGAACAGCTTGGCGGGGTCCTTGTAGGCATAGATGCCACACGGCGGCCTCCCGCAGGACCCATCGGTGTGCGGCACGTTGGGATCATGGATCTCGTCGAAACCACTGGAACAGCCGGCTCCATACTCGGGCTCCGGCCAGGCCCTGAAGACACCGTGCAGCATCCCGCGCAGCTGCCAACCACGAAAGCCGAGAACCGGTTGAGGCGACCAGAAAACCGGAGGGCCGTCTTTGACGTCGCTGCTGAAGCAGTGCTTCCATCCCGGGTTCTGCCGATGCGGGGTTTGGCGCGGTTGTGTCTGTTGTTGAGATCTTCGAACTTGAGCCGACAGGCGCGGGATGTTGATGATGTCGGGGTTCGGCGCCGGGGCAGGGGCCGGCACCGGGGGTCGCCGGGCCAGATCGG
>Ga0307421_1002161_pt1 | contig 11255 bp, 6 predicted proteins | sample SalMarWE160270MG_FD_202163 | JGI IMG/M metagenome (GOLD analysis project Ga0307421, IMG submission 202163) | Salt marsh sediment microbial communities from the Plum Island Ecosystem LTER, Massachusetts, United States - WE1602-70 | ecosystem: Environmental > Aquatic > Marine > Intertidal zone >...
TGGCATTGTTGGAAAAATATGCACCACTGGACAATAAAGCCGTTAATTATTCAAATTGGGCACGTCTCTATCTCACCGGAGCGAGTTTCTGGGAAATTGACTGGGAACAGGTTGTTAATTATTTCGGCCAATTAGCCGCTGCTTTTCCTTATCTGCATGATGGGACCGGATGGACCGCTACCGACCGTTATCTGAAAGGTTCAGAATATTATGGTGATTTGCTGGTTGGTGAAGGGAAGCATTGTGAAGCGATCCAACAATACCAGAACATCCTGAATTATTCTGCCAATGATACCATTCAGGTTAAATATGATCAATCCTATATAATATGCTACCCGCCTACAGCCGTTCCTCTACCCACTGAAACAGAATCTCCGGAAGCAACACCGACAGAAGAGCTAACGGAGGAACCAACTGCCGAAAACACTCCGACTCCGTAATTCAACATATAATTACATACTTCTGCTAGCAGAGCAGTGAAATATCTTCGCTCTGTTATTTTATTATCGCAATAAGATCATGTATCAACGCACCGGTTACGCGAGCATTTACCAATTTCCCGGGTTCAATGACACCTTGCACCAATACCATTCCGTCAATCTCTGGTGCATCACGGTATGAACGGCCGATGGATATTCCATCTCCATTTCCTTCGATGAGAACTTGCATATCCTGATCAATGAATCCCTGATTTTTCTTCAGAGAAATTTCTTCCTGTACCTTGGCAAGATTCTGGATGCGGTCATTTTTTATTTCTTCTGGAATATTATCCTCCATTTGAAACGCATAAGTCCCCGCTTCATGGTAGTATGGAAAAATTCCCACATGGTCAAATTTCATTTCCTTTACAAAATCAATCAATGTCCGATACTCTTGCTGGGATTCTCCGGGGAAACCAACAATAAAAGTTGTGCGCAGTGCTAAATTTGGCATTGCTGACCTCATCTTTTGTATGGTCTTTTTTACTTTTTCTATTTTTGAGGGGCGACGCATGCGCTTTAATACATTTGGGTGAGCATGTTGGAGAGGGATATCTAAATAAGGCAATACCTGGGCATTCGCTTTCATTACCCCGATTAACTTATCAGATATGGACCCGGGAAAAGTATACATTATCCGTATCCACGGAATGCTCTGAACCACTTCAAGCAAAGATGATAATAAATACGGCAGCCCATCTTTTAAACCAATATCCCGGCCATAAGCGGTGGAATCCTGTGCAATCAGGATTATTTCCTCGATTCCCATCTTTTCCAACTGTTGGGCATCTTCTATAATATCCCGCACCGGTCGGCTAACCATTGGTCCCTTTATTAATGGTATTGCGCAATACGCGCAACCCCGATCGCATCCATCTGCAATCTTCAGATATGCGCTTTTCCCTTGAACAGCGTATCCGGGTATTTTATCTGGTCCCGGTAGAATTGTTCCGGTTTCCGGAAAATAAAAAAAAGGGTGGGATGGATCTCTTTCTAAATGTTGGATAACTTTTACTATTTCTGCCCACCGCCGCGTGCTGATTGCCGCATCTAAACCATTTACTAGCTTTTTTATATGTGTTTTTTCTCGTTCACTCATGCAGCCAGCTGCAATCAAGAATTGATTTTTCCGTTTCTTTTCTGAAAATTCTCGCAAGACTTGGATGGACTCTGCTTTGGCCGGTTGAATAAAGCCACACGTATTTACAATGATCACATCGGAATCCTCAGGATTTATGCTGAGCTGAAATCCGGAAGATTTTAATATTTTCTCCATCGAATATGAATCAACTGTGTTCTTTGCACATCCTAATGACTCTATATAAAAAGATTCGATTTTTTTAACTTTAGGCATAAGCAGTGAACATTCTATCATCATCCTAAAACTATCACTATCTATAATAATTTTATGTTTGAAGACTATTTTCATTTCTTTGGCCATAGGATTAAGCTATAATTTCTTGCCAGGAGTCAAAATAAATAATGAGCAAAATTTGTGTTATCGGAACTGGGTATGTAGGATTAGTAACTGGTGTATGTTTTGCCGACCTCGGAAATGAGGTGCAGTGCCTCGATATCAATGAAAAACGTATTCAGGAACTAAATAATGGCACAATGCCAATTTATGAACCGGGGTTAGAGGAGATAGTAGATCGCAATGTAAAAGCGAAACGGTTATTCTTCACAACCAATTACGTAGCAGCATTAAAACAGGCGGAATTTGCTTTTATCGCAGTCGGTACACCTTCAGGTGTGGATGGAGAAGCAGATTTGCAGTATGTACGCAGTGCGGCTGAAAAAATTGCTGAGGTAGTTGACCATCCCATTATTGTAGTCAATAAATCAACCGTTCCTGTTGGTACCGGAGATTGGGTAGCCGATATCATTAAGAAAAATCACAAAAATGGCAAGTTTAATTTCTCAGTCGTTTCAAATCCCGAGTTCTTACGTGAAGGAAGTGCAATCAGTGATTTTATGCAGCCAGATCGCGTTGTTCTAGGGTCATTAGATCGGTCAGCGGCAGAGAAAGTTGCCAAATTATATAATTCTTTACGTGCTCCCATTTTAATCACAGATCTGCGAACAGCCGAGATGATCAAATATGCTTCGAACGCTTTCCTGGCAACAAGAATTTCCTTTATAAATGAAATTGCCAATATTTGCGATGAGCTGGGTGCTGATGTTAGGGAGGTAGCCGATGGAATGGGGTTGGATAAGCGTATCGGACGCAGTTTCCTCGATGCAGGATTAGGTTGGGGAGGAAGCTGTTTTCCAAAAGATGTCAAAGCTCTAGCTCACATGGCCATTCTGCACAACAGCCAACCGCAATTACTGCAAGCAGTTATGGATATTAACCGCAATCAAAGGCGCCGTGTGGTCTACAAACTTCGCAATGTTCTCAATGGATCCCTTTCCGATAAAAAAATTGGTGTTCTTGGCTTATCCTTCAAACCGAATACAGATGATATGCGGGAAGCACCAGCTACCGAAATTATCCATCTACTGCTTAATGAATCTGCGGCTGTGCAGGCATATGATCCTCAGGCAATGGAAAACGCGGCTAAAGAACTCCCGGGAATCACATTATGCAGGGATCCTTACGAAACCGCGACTGGGGCGGATGCTCTTATCTTGGCAACTGAATGGAATGAGTTCAAGCAGCTGGATTTTAGGAAGATCTATGATCTTATGCGCACACCCATTCTGGTAGATGGCCGCAATCAATGGGATAGTATGCACCTGCGTGAAATTGGATTTACGTATTTTGGCATCGGGCAGGGCAACCATGGAAATAATGGTTCCCTATCTAACTAAAAAACCATATTCTTAAGAATAATAAGGATCACTATTTAAATATTGATCCTCATTTATTTTTTTATTTTCTCTGAAGTCGCTTTTCTGCTTCTTTTAATACCTTATTCCAATTCTTTATAAAACTATTGCGAAATTTCACTACCGGACCAAAATCTTCATATTCCGGAGGAGTGATACCACCCTCTACATATCCGCGTTTATAATCTGGCAGTTTTTCCATCAGCTCATCTATAACATACTGCGGAACAGGATTGAATAATCGTTCCACAACAGGTTCATTCATTTCCAGCAATTTATCCGCTGTTCCAGACCAATTGATTGTTACACATACATCTCCACCAACCATCTCCGTGAAATGCTGTGAACCTCTTGCGCCGCCGCCAACGAATGTCACATAATATCCTTTATCCACATAAATTTTATACAATTTCCGGGCTATTGATAACCCAGCCTGATAAAGAATATCCGGGGAGATGTTGATGCCATTCCGTTCGACGCCTTCTCGCAAATATTCATCATAAATGCCAGTGATATGAGAAATGTAAAATTTTGGATGTTTTCCGCTTTCCTTACTGATTTTGTAATATAATTCGCACAGGTCTAGTGCCTGTTGAATGGCAAACACCTCCGTTGCATTAATAGGGATATCTTCTGCAACCAGTGTTTCCATTGCTTCCAATCCAGATTCTGTCGTGGGGATCTTGCAGCAGATATTTTTTCCAACCGAGCGATTTTTTCGGGCTTCATGGATTACAACCGAAGCATCATCTTCATTAATTGGGTCACCTTGAATACTTACATACCCTTGTTCTCCAGGATTTACTTTGTATAATGGCATGAAGGCTTTAGATATCTCACTCACTAACCTGCGCTGCAGCTCTTTTTCTGCTTCTGAAGCAGTATCTACATCCGCCAGTACCGCATCCAGAACTTGACTGACATAGTCTTTTTCTCCCGGACGGTCAAAAAGCATTTTTCCACAGTAGGAAGGATTGCAGGTGCATCCCACAGCTCCCTCATTAATTGCCCATTGTGCTTCTTCACGAGTGGGATTGTTTATCTAAAATTTTGTTGGTGTCAGTTCCGCAACGCGCTTGAAATATGATTTTGCCATTTTTTTCTATCTCCTTTTATCTGAAATTTTTCCATCCATATTATAAAGTATCTGTTTTTATGCAATAATTTATCCGTGATCTCAAGGCCAGCTTTCCCCAAATCCACGAAAGATCACGCCCAATATTTCTCTTCGCAGGCTCCTTTTATAAAGAATGTTAATAAGCTGGGAATTAATGCCATAAATATAGTTAATGTTAGGATTGTACAGCACTATTCAATAAAATATGATACTTTTCTTTTCTATATTCATCGCAACTAAATATTTAACCCAAGTGTTATTGTAAGTGTTAGAATATGCGAATATATTTCACTTATAAAGGAATTAAAAATGGTAAAAAAAATGGATAGTAAGCAGAAAAAAATGGCCCAATGGGCCTGGTATTTTTATGATTTTGGCAATTCAGCATACGCTGCGGTTGTTTTACTGGCAGTTTACGCTGCGTATTTCAAACAATCCGTGGTCGGTACCGCTGAGGGATCTGCATTGTGGGGTTTATCGCTGACCATTTCAATGCTGATCGTAGCAGTGATCTCGCCCATTTTTGGCGCTATGGCTGACTACTCCGGCCGAAAGAAAACATTCCTTTTTATCATGACAGCAATCGCAACTGTATTCACCGGATTGCTTTTTTTTGTTCAAAAAGGCGATATATTTCTTGGTATGGTGCTGTTCATCATCGCCGAGATCGGCTACCGCAGCGGTCAGGTATTCTACAATGGGCTGCTTATAGATGTGGCAGATGATGATGAGATAGCCAAAGTATCCGGCAATGGTTGGGCAATAGGTTCACTTGGGGGCATTATTTGCCTGGTGATTGTATTGATTCTCATCCAGTTGAACCCAGGAAACACAGTCATCGTTCGGTTGTCGCTGGTAATTACCGCAGTTTACTTCATGATATTTGCGCTTCCCGCTTTCTTCTGGATCAAAGAAGAGCACCGTCCACAAGATAAAGAGGGGAAAAATTATTTTCAAATTGCGCTGCAACGCATAAGGAACACACTCCGCTCTGTAAAAAACTTCAAGGAATTTATAAAATTCATGGTTGCTCTCCTGATCTATAACGATGGGATCATCGCCGCCCTGGATTTTGCTGCAATCATCGGTGCTGTCCTTTACGGGGTGACAAGCACAGAATTGATCATTTTCGTCATTATCGTCCAGATTACCAACGTTATTGGTGCGTATATTTATGGCATCATGAGTGAAAAAGGCGGCGTAAAGAAATACCTGGTGCAATCACTCATTCTAATGATAGTTTCTGTTATTGGTATGATGTTCATGCCCAATAAGCTGGGGTTTTTCATTGTCGGCGCACTAGCTGGCTATGCAATGGCCGGTGTTCAGATGCTGAGCAGAACAATGGTTAGTGTATTTGCTCCTGATGGGAAGAGCGCAGAATTTTATGGCTTCTTCTCGCTTGCCGGACGTTCATCATCTATCATCGGGCCTGGCGTTATGGGCTTAGCCGCAACTGGCATTTCCGCCTGGGTGATGAACACTTTAGTAAAAGCTGAACTTGTAACCGCGGGCGATACGAACGCGCTGGTGATTTCCGAACAGATCGGTCACCGATTCGCCATCATCACGCTGGTCTTTTTCCTTCTGGTCGGTCTAATGCCTTTGCTGTTTGTGAATGAAGAAGAAGGACGAAAAGCCGCAAAGGCAGCAGTTGTTAAAAAATAATCGAAAGTAAGAAAACATGTCACCACAAGATCCAACTTATAAACCAAACCGCCGACTGCGGAAAGTGATGCAATGGATGGCGTGTGGATTATTCCACATACTTTCTCAATTTGAAGTGGAGGGAGAAGAGAATTTTCCCAAATCTGGCCCATTGATCATGGTTGGCAATCACTTCAGTTTCCTTGATCCTCCCGCTTTCATCAGTGTGGCTCCATGGCCTATGGAATTCGTCGGAGGCGCGGTGACTCCGCATGCACCGAAGATTGTTAGATTCATCCCAAAATTATGGGGATACCTCCCTGTTTACCGGGGGACCGGTTCAACCTACGCGTTAAAGGAAGCGCAAAGAATTTTAGATAATGGCGGAATTGTCGGAATATTTCCGGAGGGCGGTTCATGGTCACAAGTTCTCAGGCCTGCCCGCCCCGGTGCTGCACTGCTTACTGCACGCTCCGGTGCACCTATTCTCCCAATCGGTTTGGCGGGATTTCCAAAATTATTCCCATCTTTAAGGAAATTCAAACGCCCGAAAGTCAAAGTGAGAATCGGAAAACCGTTTGGACCTTTTTCCACTTCAGGCAGCAGATATGAACGCCGCAAACAATTGGATGAAATCGGACACGAGATCATGAAACACATAGCTAAACTCATCCCACCAGAAAAAGGCGGATTATATTCCAGCGATGCAAAGGTACGGAAAGCATCAAAGGGCACAGAATATTATCCCTGGGAAGGGCTGCGGGAAGACGAAGATAAGGATGAATATCCTGTAAAATAACTCTTTAGAAAGATTATTTTTAATAAATAAATCCCCCATTAATCATCATGGGGAATTTCCTTTTTAGAGGAATAATCAAAGGAATAGTGAATGTTATAATTAAAAGTTACTTCGGTTACATAGATAATATGTTCTAATTTGAGAGGTTTTCTAATGCCGCAGGATAAGATCCGTGTTGTAGGGGCCCGCGTTCATAACTTGAAGAATATTACGGTCGAACTGCCACGTGATAAGCTGGTTGTCATTACCGGTATATCAGGATCAGGAAAGAGCTCATTGGCATTCGACACAATCTTTGCCGAGGGGCAGCGCCGTTATGTAGAATCACTTTCCGCCTATGCCCGCCAATTTCTCGGGCAGATGAATAAACCTGATATTGATTATATTGAAGGATTATCACCCGCGGTATCTATTGACCAAAAAGCTACATCCCGAAATCCCAGATCGACAGTTGGTACCGTTACTGAGATCTATGATTACCTGCGGTTATTGTATGCCCGCATTGGAATACCGCACTGCCCGATCTGTGGAAAGGAAGTGGTGAAGCAGTCCGCTCAGGAGATTGTTGACATCATTTCCACCCTCCCTCCCGGGAATAAATTGCTCATTCTGGCACCAATCATTCGTGGGAGAAAAGGAACATATCAGGCAGTCTTTGAAGAAATCAGAAAAGCAGGTTTTGTGCGTGTGCGTGTTGATGGTGAAGTAATCAGCCTGGATGAAAAGATCTCTCTGGACAGATACAAGAACCATGATATCGAAGCGGTGGTAGACCGAATTGTTGTTCCCAACTCACAAGATGACAAGGAGCATCAATCCTTCCTCAGCCGCCTGACAGACTCAGTAGAGACTTCCATTAAATTCGGTGAGGGATATCTGATTGTACAAAATTTATCCGCCGAGCCCCCGCAGGATATATTTTTCTCAGAAAGCCTTGCGTGCCCGGAACATGGTGTCAGTTTACCAGAGATAGAACCCCGAAATTTCTCATTTAATACTCCTCACGGCGCCTGTCCTGACTGCCAGGGCCTGGGGTTCAGGCAGGAAATCAATCCAGACTTGTTAATCCCAGATAAAAACCTCTCACTCAATGATGGGGCGATAATCGCTATGGAATGGAATGACGCCCGGGAAAATAGGAAGTACTACTGGCAAATGCTTTCTGCTGCCGCTAAATCATACCGAATCAGTCTGGATATGCCTATTAGGAAGATCCCAGAAGACAAATTAGATATCATTTTATATGGATCCCGTGAAAAAGAGATTGAAATGGATCTGGTAGGAAAAACGTACCATGCCCAAATCAAAAAGAGCTGGGAAGGCGTAATCACAAACCTGATGAGGCGCTATCGGGAAACCAACTCTGAATACATCCGTTCAAAAATATCAGAATTCATGAATGACTCCCCGTGCCCAACCTGCCACGGCGACAGATTACGGGCGGAATCACTGGCCGTTACCGTTGATGGTAAGAATATCATGGAAGTTGCCGGCTGGCCGGTGGAACGTACACTGCCATGGATCAAATCTTTCATGGGAGTGAATTCTCCTTTAAATGACCGAGATCAGGCAATCGCGGATCGAGTCCTTAAAGAGATTCGTGACCGATTAGAGTTCCTGGTCAACGTTGGGTTGGATTATCTCACTCTAAAACGTTCAGCGGCGTCCCTATCAAGTGGAGAAGCGCAGCGCATCCGATTAGCCACGCAGATCGGATCACGGCTGATGGGTGTTCTATACGTCCTCGATGAACCCTCGATTGGTTTACACGCCAGGGACAACGCCCGATTGCTGGCGACATTGAAAGAGTTACGTGATCAAGGCAATACAGTTATCGTGGTCGAGCATGACGAAGAAACAATCCGCACCGCGGACTGGATCGTGGACCTCGGCCCCGGCGCGGGTGAACATGGCGGAGAGGTAGTGGCTGAAGGGACCATTGACACAATCATCAACCATCCTACTTCATTAACCGGTGCGTACCTGGCTCGCCGGATGACTGTCCCACTGCCCAAGAAAAGGCGGATTGGCAACGGGAAGCATCTCGAAATAATTGGTGCGCAAGCAAACAATCTTAAGAATATCAACGTAACTATCCCGCTCGGCAAACTGGTATGCATCACCGGAGTAAGCGGATCAGGAAAGTCTACCTTGATGGTGGATATCCTTTACCAGTCTCTCGCGCATACACTCAATCGTGCACGCACTAACCCTGGTAAACATAAAGAGATTAAGGGAACCGAGTATCTTGATAAAGTCATTAGTATCGATCAATCCCCCATCGGGCGCACACCGCGCTCTAACCCGGGGACCTATACCGGCGTGTGGGATGAGGTCAGGAAATTGTTCGCGGAACTGCCTGAAAGCAAGATGCGCGGATATCGTGCGGGACGGTTTTCTTTCAATGTGCACGGCGGGCGCTGCGAAGCTTGCCAGGGGCATGGACAGCTGAAGATCGAAATGCAATTTCTACCGGATATATATGTTCCCTGCGATGTGTGCCACGGCGCGCGTTTCAATCGCGAGACACTGCAGGTAAAGTTCAAGGGCAAAACCATCGCGGATATTCTGGATATGACCGTGGAGAGCGGATTGGATTTCTTCAGCAATATTCCGCGCATCGTCCGCCGACTGCAGACATTAGCTGATGTTGGGCTGGGGTATATCCACATTGGCCAGTCCGCGACAACCCTTTCTGGCGGAGAAGCACAGCGTGTGAAACTATCGAAAGAGCTGTCCCGGCGGGCAACCGGACAGACGCTGTATGTGCTGGATGAGCCCTCTGTGGGGCTGCATGCCGCAGATGTGCATAAACTGGTTGAGGTCCTCCAGCGGTTAGTTGACAGCGGCAATTCTGTGCTGATCATTGAGCACAACCTCGATATCATCAAAACAGCTGACTATATCATTGACCTGGGCCCTGAGGGGGGTGACTGCGGCGGGCAGTTAGTAGCATCCGGCACTCCCGAAGAAATATGCAATGTGAAGACATCCTATACCGGCCAGGTGCTGAAGGAGTATTTCAAGGGATATTACAACCACAGCGGCTGATCCACTTGACAAAAGTTGACAAAACTTGACAGTTTAAAAATATTCGTTTCTGAAACGAATAATAATATACTGAAGTGAATAATCGCTTTTTTCATCCCTGGAATTTAGAAAAAATATATCCGGCTCGCTTTATTTGACACATAATAATCATCTCCACAAAGATACATTACTTATAAAATGAGATTACTTCGTGGTGCTTCGCACTTCTCACAACGACAAATGGGGTTACCGATCACAGGAAGGGTTGGGTGGAAAAGCACTAACCCAACCTACTCATTAAAATTCAAGGGTTTGATGCATTGGAAACGCACCATAGTGGCAGGTTCGCGCAGCACATCAGCTGAAAATTGGTTTCAAGAGTTGTAATTAGAACTTCTTTATAAAGAAAAAGGATTGGGCTAAGAGCCTGATTCTGTGTGGATGCGGCAACTTTTCTCTCAAAAGCTAGTTAGGTTAGAAATTTTTCCACTTCTGTCGCAACTTTATCTTTTGAATGCTTTTTATCGTGAAAAAGAATATATTGCTTGAACCAATTTATATAAGCCTGTTCTAAGAGGGTACTGCTTCAGTCGAATGCTGTAGCTTACTTATTCATGAAGTTTCTTGGGTTTTGTCTCCATTTCGCTGTAAATAATCATTTGTCATTCATTTTTACTGCATAAAACTACTTTTATAATATGCTGATAACGCATTTTATTATCAAAAAACACTGTTTTCTTTGTATAATAACTTTTAAAAAGCTCTTCTAAAGCGAAGATCTTGCATAACACCCTGGTGTGCACCTCAATCAGTAGATATGTTAGAAATTATAAAATGAGCTGTAATGACACTATGACTCCCTCAGAAAAATATGTTTGTAGGTTATTCAAAGATAGATATGGAATTTTGTTAAGAAAAATAGATGAAAGAGATGGTATAGAAGGGAAGAAACCGGACTTTGAATATATCAAAAATGGAAGAAGATTTTTTGTTTGTGAGTTGAAAGATTATTGTATTGTTTATCCATCAGAAAAAGATGGTTGGGACATAACGCGTCACCCCGATGGATCTGAAGAAGCCACGCGGAATAGTAGTGCGCCAAATAAAATTAGCCGGAATATTTATAGTGCATATAAACAGTTGCGTGAATACGATGAACCAAAAATTCTTATATTTTTAAATAAGAGTTCTGGTCTCAATATAAGTGATCTTGATGAGACATTGAAGGGCTATTTTGAATTCTCTGCTGGAGGTAGGAAATATATAGATTATTACGCAAGTTGTGCAAGTGAAGGAAAAATCAAAGACATCAAAAGCAAAATTGGCTTGTATATTTGGATTGACAAAGCCA
>Ga0307421_1002162_pt1 | contig 11248 bp, 11 predicted proteins | sample SalMarWE160270MG_FD_202163 | JGI IMG/M metagenome (GOLD analysis project Ga0307421, IMG submission 202163) | Salt marsh sediment microbial communities from the Plum Island Ecosystem LTER, Massachusetts, United States - WE1602-70 | ecosystem: Environmental > Aquatic > Marine > Intertidal zone >...
GATGGCAGCCACAATGGCATTTGTAACCCTCTCTTTCTCTGAACTGGCCCGTGCTTTTACTGCCAGATCAGAAAGAGTACCGGTTCTCCAGATCGGGGTATTTAATAATAAAGTCATGAACTGGGCAATCCTGTCCTCCCTGGTATTGCTGCTGGTTGTTGTTTATGTACCCTTCTTGCAGGGAATATTTGACACGGCACCATTGGGATGGATGCAATGGCGGGTGATCCTACCGCTGCTGATGGGACCTTCTATAGCAGCTGAGCTGACCAAGGTCATCTATTCTCAAAATAAAAGATCCAAGTAACGTCAATTTCAGCGGAGCTGAAATTTCAAAACCACCATCCTTGATGGTGGTTTTTTTGTCAGTAGTACTGCCGGGATGAAAATTTATACCTTAACATCTGAATTTACCTCGGAAGTGATGGCTGTAAAGAAGGATTAGAATTTTGTTAGAAACCCAATTAATTATTGTGTACTGGGTACAATAGGGTCATTACAGTTTGATTTAGTGGTGATAAGGATGAAATATATGAGCAAACGGCAATTAATCAAAGACCGGCGGAAGAAAAATAAGCGTCAAAAGACGTTTATGCTGACTCTAATGATTAGTGGATTAGTGATTGTCGCTGCAGCGATTACGATGGCGTTTATCAACAGCAGCCGGGTTAATCTCTCCCAGAATGATATTATCCAGCCAGAAATAAATCTGCTGTTTCAGGTGGATAGAAATACACTCGGGGACCCCAATGCACCGGTGGTGATTAAGGAATATTCCGATTTTGGCTGCTCTCACTGCGCGGATTTTGCTTTAGGTACCAAAAAACTTATTGAACAAGAATATATTGAGAGTGGTCAGGTATACCTGGTCTTTAATAGTGTAGGTGGGCTGCTGGGATCACCAGCTACCCTGCAGGCAGCAGAAGGGGCTTATTGCGCTGCGGATCAAAATGCCTTCTGGCCTTTTCATGACTTGATCTTCGCCAACCAGGTGACACTATTCCAAAACAGGAATGCAGAGATTTCCAGTACACTGATACAGTTTGCTGAGATATTAGAACTGAATCCGGATCAATTTGAGTCCTGTCTCACTGAAGGAAAGTATAAAGAGCTGGCGGCACAAGACGAGGTCGATGCCCGACAAAATAATATCAGCGGGACACCCACCTTCATTATTAATGGTCTTCTGCTGCGAGGGAATCAACCTTTTGAAAATTTTCAGCAAATTATCGAAGAGGAGCTGGTAAAAGCGGGAGAGTAGGAAGGTTATTAAAGCCGATAAATCAGAAAAAACCTGCACCATGCACTGGTGCAGGTTTTTTTACTTTTTAATTGTTCATATCGACACGTATTGATAATATACCCATATAACCTAAAATGTTACGAAGATTACCAATAACGCCCATGCCAGCGGCGGTCCTCCGGCTGCGATACCCAGAGCAATTCCTAATACCGCGCCCGCAGCCCAGAGAATTTTCAAATTAAGTATGGCTAATAAGATTTCCTTGCTGGCTTTCCTGCTCAGGAGAGATTCGCCGCCAACGCTGAGCAGGGAGATAGCAAATAGCATATCGACTGTAAAATGAATTACAAACCAGAACCGCAGACTATTGGTTCTTGTTTTTCAACTCATTTCATATATTTATCTTGTTTGGCTTAATGAAATAAGGGATTATTGGGTAACCCTATCAGGGAGTAATGTGGTCTTCCGGTCTTTGTCCTGGATCATCCAAGCCGCTTTCACTGAACGGCATCAGCACCTTAACGTGCATGTCATGATCTACAGTGCACTGACAAGAGAGCCTGAATTTACCCAAGTTTTTCTGGCTTTCCAGTTTGGTTTTTTCAGCTTCAGTCATCTCTTCTGGTTCTCCGTGGAGGAATTCCACCCGGCAGGTTGTGCAGCGGGCGTACCCTCCACAGCGATGCAGCGGCTCTCCGCCTAGATCTTCCAGCGCATTCACCAGTCTAGTTCCTACCGGGACATCAAATTCACCAATACCTTCAATTATAAGTTTAGACATTTTGTTCTCCTGTTAATCTATAGGATGGATATTATTCAATTAATCTGCGTTCAGAGGATGCCTGGTTACAGTCTCCCTCAAATGGATCTGGTGTTTCCCATATTCTTCCAGCAGATCTTCAAAACAGCCTTCCGTCTGCCCGATAAACTCAGGTGGGCAGATGCCTTTATGAGTAATCATTCCCCGCAGCAGCTGGCCGGCGACAATCGTGCAGGTATAGCCAGTGGTTCGAGCCATGGAGGTGATCCCGGTCTGAGGATGAAAACGGTCAAGTAGATCATACTGGTAGGTGACCAAGTCCTTCCCCTGCTGTCCTTCCAGGACAACCTGCATCACGGTCAATTCTTTTTCCCCTTCCGCCAAAATCCATTGATCAAAAAGCAGCCGGGAAGTTAGCGAGATTGGTTTCACCTGCTGACCATCAACCTCGATTGGATCTGAACTGAAAAAGCCGCTCTCTCTGAAGATTCGCATTAAATTGGCATGACCGGGAGGATAGCGCAAGGTTTTCTCCCGCATTGAGGGGATAGAGAGAGTACGGCGGAGTGTTCGCAGCCCGTCGGTGTTGAAAGCTTCCAGGGTGCCTGCTCCTTGAAAATCAATCAGCTCAGTACCGGAGAGAGCCGGGTAGATGATTTCTTCCCCGTTCTCTATAAAGCGGGCAGGGCGGGTATATTCTTCCAGCACATCTGCCGGCGAGAAGACTGCCATGTATTCATACGGCCATCGACGAATTTCAGGTAAACCTCCCACATAACAGAGGTAGCTTTCGGTTTTCTCCAGTTTTTCAGTGACATGCCCGGCGATGATGTTGCATAGCCCGGGGGCAACGCCGCAGTCCACTACAGCGGTCACATCGTTTTCTTTTGCCAGGTTGTCCAGCAGGAAAGGATCCTCATTGAAGAAAGAAATATCGACCACATTCTTCCCCGCTGAAATGATTGCCTGCAGGGTACTAAAACCCAGGAAACCAGGAACAGCGCTGATAACCAGATCATAATTTTCCACCAGGGAGGCAATAATGCCTTTCTTTGAAAAATCAACCTGTTTTGTGGTTACCATAGACTCTGCCTTAAGTTTATCGAGTGCTGCCTGGTTAAAATCTACCGCCAGGACATTATACTCATCCTCCCGAGCTAAATCTTTGACAATAGCGCTGCCAACCAAACCTGCTCCCAGAACAATTATTTTCATCCGCATCTCCATTTCTCCTTATTCGCTTATAACATATTTTCTAAGGAATACATCCGCCTTCAGGTAAAAATCCTGAACATTTTCAGCCCGTTTAAAGCCGTGTCCCTCCTCCGGGTAGAGATGATACTCATAGGGCACACCATTCTTTCTTAATGCGCCAACAATTTGTTCTGCTTGGTCAAGTGGGACAATTGGATCTTTCCCTCCCTGGAAGACAGCTACTGGATCGCGGATCTTGTCAGCAGAAAACAGCGGCGAACGCTCCCGATACACACTTGCATCTTTTGGATAGGGACCCAGCAGCCAGCTGGAGTAAAACCGTTCAAATTTAGGTGGATTCTCCAACAGGGTCAAATGATTGGAAATGCCGTAGAGGGTGATCCCCGCCCGGAAAACACCCGGGTAGGTTACCAAGGTTTGCAGCACTGTTAAACCCCCGGAGCTGCTACCCAGGAGAACCATCTTGTCCCGATCAGCCCATCCCTGGTTAGCGGCAAAATGAGCTCCACTAAGGCAATCCTCCACATCCATTACTCCCCACTGCCTCTTCAGAGCTTGGCGGTAATCGCGGCCGTAGCCGGTGCTGCCGTGGTAATTTACCACCAGTACTGCGTATCCCCGACTGGAAAAATACTGCACCCGGGGTTCAAACTCGGCCCATTTCTGCCTGGAGGGACCGCTGTGAATGATGACCATTAACGGAGGCAGGCTATTGTCTGCATAGGAAGGATTATGTGGTGGATAAAATAATCCATGGATCATGTTCCCATCAGAACCAGGCCAGGAGACCGGTTTAGGCAGAGAAAAAATATTTCCGGAGTGTACTTCTGGAGCGGAATTACGGATGACCGTAGTTTGACCATCAGGGGTGAGAGTGATTAAGCGGTGGGGGATATCTCCCCGGGAGGCAATTAACGCGATTTGATTATCTTGCGCTGAAATGGCAAAACCTTCCAGCCAGGTATAGTCTTCATCAAGGTTTATCTGGGATTCCTGTCCGGATTTCAGGTTCACCTGCCAGAGGGAGGAGAAGCCATCCTGGTTGCGGGTGAAAAATATCCGCCGGCTGTCATTGCTGAATCCGTAGGTGCATTGATCCTGCAGCCAGGGGGGCAGGGCATGTTCCGCTTGTGCATGAGTGAGCTGTTTGTGAATACCGGACGCCAGGTTAAGAATGTAGATCTGCCACCAACCGCTTTGGTCAGAGACAAAGGACAGGAAACGTCCGTCCGGAGAGAATTCCGGCTGAACGATAGATATCCCCTTACCTCCGGCAATCAGGGTCTCATCCTTCAATGTAGGTAGGTCTCCAGGATTTTCATTCAGTTCCCCTAGAGAAAGTCGGCTGCTGTCCCAGGGCATGTATGGATGATCCCAGCTGATCCACGCCAGGTGTGACCCATCCGGGTGCCAGCGGGGATAGTTGTAGAAATCAGACCCGGTGACCAGGGGAAGGGGAGAAAAGGAGCCATTAACATCAATTATCGAGATAGTATCGTCGGTCCCATCTGAGTGGACAAAGACCAGGTATTTTCCTGACGGTGAAATCCTGGGTGCCGCAGTCTTGCACAATGAAGTGGTTATTTTTTTGGGCTGGATATCAGCATCTGAGAGCAGGTACAGCTGATTAGATCCTTTCTCGACATAAACAATTGAATCCCCATTTACTGTAAAGGATCCACCTCCATACCCAATTCCACCGCTAACATTAATACCAGGGGATAAATCAAAGACCTCTTCTTTATCAAAAGAATACTGACAGATTTCAGCTCTATTGGAACTTCTTTCTCTCCAGAACAGATCGCTGTTCTTGTTCCAGACAGGTTCACTAAACTCGAGAAGTTTTCCAGTTATTTCCGGGGATATTAATGATGGCCACGTTCCAGCGGGTTTCAGCTGCTTTTTTCTCGACATGGTAGTACTACTTTCGGATTGCGATAATATTACTTAATCTTACTATGAGTTATTTAGATAACATTATTGGTATTTCAATTTGGATGATATTTCGAAATAGCCTGGTCAGGATAGACGTCACCATTATTAATAGCAGAAATCACCCGGTGATGGATTCTGCTTTGATTGAGAGCACCTGGTCATGAATGACCGGGCTAATAGCTACGCCCGATGAATCGGGCTTAGTGAAAATGATAAACGTTATTCCTTCAACTCATATTTGTAGATGGTGTTTCCTTCTTGGTGATGTATTTTTTGGTTTTTTACATAGTTAATAAATACAGAAACTAAGTTTTTACTAATCGTAAAGACCAAATACGAAGTTTGCCAAAAGAAGTGGTTTCCTTCAGGAGTTAATTTATTAATCCTGGTAGATGAAGATCCCTTAATCTGACCGATAAAGTTGGCTGCTGATATAGTTACCGGGATATGAGCAACCAGATGGACATGATTTTCTACGCCGTTCAAAGCAGATACAAATCCCCCTAATCCAATGGCTTTGTTGCGAATGAAAGCATATAATATTGGTCCAATTTGGGCTGTGATAATTGGTTCCCCATATTTTGTTCCCCAGATAATATGGTAATAAAGCTGACTATAAGGCATAAAATACCCCCTTGGACTTTGAAAAGATTATTTCTTAGGGATAATTATAAGCCCTTAAGGGTGCAGTTATTAGCCGGGTGATTTATCACCCGGAGATGGATCCTTATGGTGTTTCAGTTGCCCCTGGGAACAGCTTTGATTGATAACACCTGGTCATGAATGACCAGGTAAACAACTATGCCCGATGAATCGAGCTTGGTGAAAATGATCATTATCCTTTTTCGGAAATATAAAATCCGGGAGCCATAATGTAGATTATTTCATACTCCGCATTGGCTTAAAGGTCATCCGGTGCAGACCGCTGTGTCCGTAGGTTTCAAGGGCTTTCAGGTGATCGGCAGTGCCGTAGCCTTTATTGGTTATAAAATTATATTCTGGATACAGATTGGCAATGGAGATCATCCATTCATCCCGATGAGTTTTCGCTAGGATAGAAGCGGCTGCAATGCTGAGTGATCGGGCATCGCCCTTCACCAAACGAGTTTGGGGAAGGGGGTTATTCGGGAGTACCAGGTGGTCAATCAGCAAGTGCTGCGGTTTTATTATCAATTGATCCACTGCCCGCTGGATAGCCAATCGCGTAGCATTAACGATTCCCACCTGATCAATCTCTGCATTATTGGCGAAACCAACTGCCCAGGCCCGGCTAGTGGATTCAATTAAGATTCTTTGTTCCGCCCTTTCAGCAGCGGACAATTGTTTGGAATCCTGAACACCGGATAAGGTCTTCTGGATTTTTTCCAGGGGAGGAAGGATAACAGCCCCAGCTGATACTGGTCCGGCAAGCGAACCCCGGCCTGCTTCATCAACCCCTGCAACCAGGAGGATTCCCTCGTTCCAGAAGGAGTGTTCAAATAACAAATTTGGTTGGGGAGGAATTAGAGCGGGATCAATTCTCCGGGTCATACATACCTTGATCTGCATTTTGGCGGATTGTTTTGATATCCAATAAGAACTTTAATGCATCCCGGAATGGGTTGACTTTACTCTCCTGGTGAAAGACCCAGGGGATAGGTATTTCTACAATAGTTAACCCTCTTCGCCGGGCAATATACAGCAGTTCAATGTCGAAAGACCAACCGGATAATGTTTGATGTCGAAAAAGATCTTTCGCGGCGGATGCAGAAAAACATTTAAATCCGCATTGCGTATCATTTAATCCCGGCAGCGCAAACAGCTGGATTAAACCGTTCATCAATCGCCCCCCCAGGTGGCGTAACAAAGGTTCATCATATCGGACAGCTCCGGGTGCTTCCCTGGAGGCGATCGCGATGTCAAATCCTTCCAGTTGGGGAGGGAGGAATTTATTTACTTCTTCAATGGGCATGGAAAGATCAGCATCACACATAAAAAGAAATTCCCCCTGCGCTTTGAGCATGCCGCATCTGACAGCAGCTCCTTTCCCCGGCTCTTTTTCAAAGAGTCCCTGGAAATTGGTATACCGGGCTATATATTCCTGGATAATCTCGGCAGAATGGTCCGTGCTGTTATTGTCAACAATCCAGACCTCGGAAGAATAGACTTGTCCTTCAAGGAATGATCCTACCTTGGATAAGGTATCAGGAAGGCGAGATTCTTCATTGTATGCAGGGATGATAATGGAGAGAAAAGGCTTTTGCACGCGATTTCCGTTGATTACTCTACAACGTGATAATCACCAGTGTGATCAGGGTGATGAGGACGATAATTACCAGCCCAACCAGAACTCCGACAATCGTCCATTCTTTACGAGTGAAATTAATCCGGTTGGTGACTTTTCCCAGACTCTCATCAACTTTGGCAACCGCGTCAGGGACCGGGCTGGTTATTCCCCGGGGAGCTTTTTTTGATTTTTCTTTTGCAGGAATCCGGGGGTTGGACAGCAGATTTATCGCAGTTCTGAAATCTATATCGCTGAAAACAGGCTTGGATATTGCCAATTCACGGGCGAAATTTTTAACACCATCTGCCTGGATTACCCGGACTCGGGGGCGGACGGTTTCAACATGCGTTTCCGGCGAGACAAATATCATCACTCCTCGCTCTGTTGGGACAGAGAAATTATGTTGTTTGAGGTAGCCCTCGATTGTTTTTTGGTACAGCCAAGTTTCCCGGATCAGGTTATTTATTGCCAGCTTATACTCATCATCTCGTCCTAGTTCTTCCCAGCGTTTTCCTTCCGCATGGAAGAAACCTTGCTGGGATTTTGGATTTATGACTATTAAGCTGGCCGGGGTAAGTAGAACCACAGGTATAGGTCTGCCAACGTGGGGGATGTTCACATCTCTTAGTAAAACACAATCATTCCCCAGCACTGTATCCAGGATCTCAACAAGTTCTTCCTGGTTTTTTCGGCTCTGCTGCCAGTACCAACCATAGGAAAAGACTCCCTGCATGATATTGAAGATACCAGCAATACCTGACTCGGTCTGAAATTTAGAAAGATCTATTGTCCTCATAGGTGTATCGGCAGATGAATGATTTTCTTAGATTATACCAGTCTCTCTTAGGATAAATCAAACCAGGTCAATTTAATAGACCTTGTTATACAAATTTGTAAATTTGGAGATGGCTGGACCCTAGAAAGGGAAGGTGTAATTATTATTAACCCAAGTCGGGGTGGACGGACTTGAACCGTCGACCTCCGCGTCCCAAACGCGGCGCGCTACCAACTGCGCCACACCCCGGCGAAAACATTAGACTTGCTCAAAGCAGTATAATCTCTATACAAGTGATCGTCAAGGACAGCGATAAAAACGAGGCAGAACAGGAGATGACAGGCAATCTGGTTCAGCATCACCATGCGAAATACAAGGATGATCTATCTTTCTGGAGATCATGGACCAAAGGAAGAGATCCAATTCTGGAATTGGGATGCGGTCACGGCCGGGTAACCATTCCGCTAGCCAGGGTTGGGCGGCAGGTTGTGGGCCTGGATGTGGATTGGGGCAGCATCCAATTTCTGAAATCTGAACTGGTGGGCGATAAAAAGGATCTTGGGAAGCGGATTGATATCATTCAGGCTGATATGCTTCACTTTCGAGTAGATTGCATTTTTGGGTCAGTGATAGTTCCCTGTAATACCTACAGCACGCTAACGGCGCGGGATCGCCAGCTATTGCTTGGTAATTTGGCCGTGGTCCTCCAAAAGAAAGGCTTGTTTATCGCCAGCGTTCCTAACCCATTTTGGATTAAAGCCCTGCATGCAAATCTCTGGGGGAATGATATTGACTATGAGCCGGACCTGGAAACCATTTTTACTCATCCGGAAACCGGTCACCCTGTCCAGGTAAGCAGCCGACTAGCTGCTACTTCAGATGGGATCCGCTGGGATTGGCTGTATGACCAGTTATTTCCAGATGGTCGAATGGAAAGATCAATTCAATCCACTGAACATAAACTCTGCTCGCTGGAAATCTACCAGCAGGAATTTAGAAAGGCTGGTTTCAAGATAAGTGCCATTTTGGGAGATTTTAACGGTGCGGATTTTGATGAAGGTTCTCCTTACTTGATTCTGGTTGGTGTAAAAGATCTGTAATTATTTCCTGGTCCCTGATTTTCTGCTGATGCAGGGATATCAGGATTTCCCTGTTAATATTTTATAGATATAGCTTTTGTTTTTTTCTAATAGTTTGTTAGTGTTCTTCTTATAATCAGCCTTTATCATAATTGGTAGATAAAACAACAGTTCACTTACTGATAAATTAGGAGCACAATATGTCCATGTACATAAAACCCTATCATCGTTATCAAAGTCGCCCAGTTTATAACTGGGGGGCAGTTGAAAGCGATATTCATATCCCGCTGGATGTCATTGTTGAGAATGACTCCTATGTGATTGAAATGATTGTTCCTGGATTGGAACCTGATGATCTGGAAATTGAGATTGTAGAAAAGACTATCGATATTCAGGGCGAATTCAAAGCTGCGGATGAAGATGTAAAATACCTGCGCAAGGAACGGCCAATAGGAAAATTCAGACGAGTTATCCGCCTGCCCAAATTGCTGGAAATGGAGAAATCTGAAGCCGATTTGAAAAATGGAATACTTTCCCTTCGGGTGCCGGTTGCTGAAGAAGCACTTCCCCGCAAGATTAAGATCAAAGCAAAATAACCATCCATATCTCTCCAAATATTAGTAGGGGAAGAGCTGGTAATTTACCAGCTCTTCTGCTTTTACAGGCATGAATTAATTCCCTGCCAGGTACAGGAATCACCCAGCATTTATTTAAGCGGATTGGAATCAGGTATAATTGTTTTATTAGTTTGGCCATCACCGAGGAGGTTCGAATGACCATTAATGAAGATGATCTCAATGATGATCTGAAAAAGAAAATTGACGAGGCTGAAATGGAAGCCCAAATTAAGGAATCCAATACTGAGTCAGAGCCTACATCTTCCTTTGAAGAGGAAGTTACGGAAAGCCCTGAGGTAATCCCGGATGAAAAGAAGAAACCCGGTAAAGCCCGGTTGATTTTTCGCCGGATCCTGATCTGGTTGGTTGTGATCGCGATTGCGTTCGCTGGAGGCTTTTTTGTTGATGCAGTTCTCCGTTATCAGCCAGAGAAAGCAAAGGTCGCGGCATTGACAGAAGAGAGCACTTCTGCCCAGGCAGAGATCACCAATCTTGAAGCGGAAATTGAACGGTTGAGCGTTTTTGAGGAACATAATGTGAGTTTGACTGAGGAAATAACGGATATCACAACTCACATTACCATCTTAAGCGCCCGGGCAGCTGTCGCCGATGCAACCCTGGCTTTGGAGCAGAACCGGCTTGCTGATGCAAAACTGGCCCTGGACAAGGTAGGATCTACCCTGGAGACATTAAAGACCAGGTTAAACGATGACCAGGTTGAAGTTGTAGACAATATGCTTCAGCGTCATCAATTAATTTTGATTGAATTGGAAGACGACAGTTTTTCCGCCCAAACCGATATGGAAGTTTTGGCGGCTAAACTTAACGCCCTGGAAAATACTTTGTTTGCGTCTCCCTGATTGAGCTTTCGTAGAAATAAAAAAACGCCTCCATTGTTGGAGGCGTTTTTGTTTGTAATCTTAACGGGGCTGTCTAAAAAGTCAGCCCCTTTTCAGTTTAATAAAAGAAATTCGAAGAAAAAGGATGCCATTTCAATAAAAAGAAAAAAAGTGACCGTTATTGAACGGCCACTTTGGCAATATTGTGAGCAATATTGAGCAGCCCCCACTCAATTTTCACCTTATCAACTCCCCTCAACAAAAACCTCCGAAACCCCCAATTATGTTTCAACCTACCGTAAACAGCTTCCACCTCAATCGGTCTCTGAGACCGCATCTTCACTCCTTCAGGAGAAGTAAGCAGCTCTCGGGCCGTTTTCCTCATTTCCAACAGCTCAACGCCAATGTAAATTCTGCGACTGTATTTTGACTTTGTGCAGTCAGTCTTCACCGGACATCCCTCGCAATCCGCACATTCGTAGACCCTGCGTTTGGATTGATATCCGTTGTAGCTGGTGA
>Ga0307421_1002166_pt1 | contig 11238 bp, 9 predicted proteins | sample SalMarWE160270MG_FD_202163 | JGI IMG/M metagenome (GOLD analysis project Ga0307421, IMG submission 202163) | Salt marsh sediment microbial communities from the Plum Island Ecosystem LTER, Massachusetts, United States - WE1602-70 | ecosystem: Environmental > Aquatic > Marine > Intertidal zone >...
TAATTTTTTTTCCTTCCAATCGGTTGGGGACACATCCGTTTGAGTAAACATGGACTTTCTTTGTTCGTGTTTTCATTACAATCCCTCCTCTTGAATCCTATCCTTTTTGTTTGTTGATGACTTTAATGAGATATAATCAAAATAGGCAAAAAATATGCCATTTGATGGAAATTGATTTAACTTATTGATTCAAAAAGGATTATATTAGGTTTAGGGAAATTAAGTAGAGATTGAGAGTTTACACTGAAATATTATCTAAATCTTTTATGTTCAGCTGTTTATATCAAAGTGTAAACAAATTTTTGTTTACAGTTTACAGTTTACACTTTGATCCTTACAAAAATAGGTCATTGTGAAAGGCAACCATAGAGTTTAAAGACTATCAAATTTTCTCACTCAAAGAAGAATCAGTCATGTAATAAAACGGGGAAATGGATCTTGTGTCCCTATATTTTCTCTTATCTTGTCCTAATTGATATCCTTTTCCTCAATCTTATACTGATATACTTTGCTCTCACTATAATCCAAGAGCAGAAGCTGATTCTCATGAGCCCGGATGCCGTGGCAGGGGTGACTGAGAGGAATTTCCTGAAGGAGCAAACCGTCCGCATCAAACACCTCCAGTTTATACATATCGGAATTGTACATGTCTTCTTCCATATTCTTGCTGTTCAGCTCATCCGCCACTGTGATGACCCAAACTCTTTGTTTCCCATCCGAAGCAACACCAAAGGACACCCAATTCATATTCGGGGCTTGAATGCCTCTTCCGCGCTCATCAGATGTCATAAATCCTTCGGAAAGAGGCTTGGTGCTGTAAGGGAGAATACGGTCAGCCTTCCATATCAAATCTCCTTCAGGAGAGTATTTTTCGATCCGGTTCTGGTAGATAAAAGAGACCACAAAATGCCCGCTTTTATCCACATCAAAATGAAACCGGTTGCCGTAACTGTTAAGAGGATATTTTCCGTAATCATGGATATCCCCGATCTGGTTTTGAAGGGTTCCTTCCGGATCAAAAATCTTTATCAGATGGATATCTTTAAATTCCTGGCTAGGCCAGGCCATTTGAATCCATCCGCCCAAAGCAATCTCTCCTGATGCGAGAACCCGGATATCTCCATTAAAGGTGTACCTTGGCAGATTGAAGTAGTTTTCTTCTTTTCCCTGAGGAGAAAATATTTTGCATTTCAACTGGCCGTTCACATAAATACGTCCCCGTGCATCCAGATCAAAACTTGACAGATACATCAATTCTCCCGGCCCTTGACCTCTGCTTCCAACTTGAGTGAGGAATTTGTTTTCCGGATCAAACTTTCGTATATGGGCTTCTCTAAAATCCGAAACATAAAGAAAACCGTCCTCATCCAGAACCATCGCATTGGGCCTAGCGAATATCTGGTTCTCGTCTGTGGCATCCAAGCCGCCCACACTGCGCACCAGCTTCAAAGAGAAGCGAGGATTTTCACCCCATATCCCTTTCTCTTTATTATGAACAATGCGCACTCCATCTCTCACTTCGATTTCCTGAGGAGACTGTCCGGAGGCCATCAAAATAAAAGCTAAAAAACAAACAACAAAAATAATAAGCAATCTTTTTTTGCTCATTGATCTCCTCTTTTTTAGATTACTCTATTTTGATTTTTCCCAAAATCTATATTATTTTTTATCAAAATTAGATTCTGTCTTAACTGCGAAAAATTGGTAGTCATCATAGTTTATATTGGTCTTTATCTTGGTTTTATAGAAGGTAGTCTCATCTGGATGCGAGGGATATCTGACCAAAACTTTAACATGGCTAGGAAACAAAAGCCCCTCTTTCTCCATCTTATAAGAATATGTGGTGATAAACTCAGGTTTTACATTGTGTTCGGTGGTCTCTTCAAGCACCTCGTTGTAGCCCTCAAGGGGAATCCCTTTAACTTCCATTTTTAAAACCTGAAAATTTTGTCTGTCCACCCATATTCTGGAGTACTCAATGCCCCCAGCATATCTGGAAACAGGCACGGCTTCGATTTCATAGAGATTTTCCCTATCTTTAATAATGCTGAAAGAAAAAAGTTCCTGACGCTCTTTGCCCAGCACTCGGCTTGGTGCCAGGAAAGGTTTGAGCCCGGAAAACCGTGGATTTTTAAGATACTCCTTTTGGGCCGGAACCTGGCGGCTGTTTTCTTTAAGGAGGACTCTTCTTTCTTTTATTTCCTGCCCTTTTTTAACCAGAAGATAGTCACTTAGATATTGATTCCTCTCAATTTTCCAAACACCCCAAAAAGGTTTAAATGTTCGCGGTGGACCCACAGCAATTCTACCGGTAATAGAGAGAGTTCTCTTTCCAAACAAACTTGTGTATCCACTTCTTTTAGGATCAGGGCCGTAGTAAATATCATGTATCCTCTCTTGACAGATAAAATCAAGAGCTGCCTTATCCAATTTTTGGCAGTAATCTGCGCATTTATGAAGAATGGTCACAAGCTCCTGGCTGTAGCTCTCTTGTCTTTTTGATGCTTCTTCAGTTCCCTCATCTCTCTGCTCTTCTACATCCGGATTGAAATTCACTTTATAGATAAATTCAGCAGGAATAGGCCTTCCTGCTCTGAAAAAAGGCTCAAACTTCCACTCCTTTAAAGCCATGACCGCTTCATGATCCAGATAAGGATGAAGTGATTTGATGACCTCAACTTTGCCCACTTCTCCCCAGGCATTCAATTTGACTTTGAGCTGGACCTCTCCCCCTATTCCTTCTTCTTTAAACTCTTTAGGATAAACAGGCGTGATCTTATGGATAGGATTGGGCTTTTCTAAGCCCGGGACTAAAATGGATATAAAATAAGCCGTCTCTTCATTAGGAATCCCCACAAGCACAGGTTCTCCGACTTGGAGGATTATATCCCTTTCCAGGATCCTTTCTGAATGTGCTTTTATGCTGGCCATGAAGCTGGCATGCAGTTCATCCCATTCACTCAATTCTGCTTTAGACTTTTTTTCCTGAACTTCCCTGTATTGAGCCACATCATCTTCTTTGGTTTTTTCCACAATTGTTTTAAGACTAAATTCTTGAGGAGATAGCCGCGTGGGAGTGAGAATGAACTGGAAAGCAGCTTCTTTACGCCATATAGTTGCTTTAAAGCTCGTCTCTGTGACAACCCAAGAGTTTTTTAACAGTCCCAGTTCCTCAATGCCCTGAAGGTCCATGGTCTCAACCAATGTCTCCATAAGAGCGGCAATATATTCTTGTTCAGGACCAGAGGCTTTGTCCTTCAAGAAAGCCATCTCTGGGTAAGAGGAAGAGGTCATGACAAGCTCTTGTTCAATCCCTTTTTGACTCTTATCCCATATTCCCTTAAAAAGGCTTACCTTTATATTGATATTAACATCTATTTCTTCTGAACGAATAGAAGGAAGCAGAAACACAAGAGAAATAACTAAAAAGGAAATAAAACGTTTTTTTCCCATCTTTTTATCTCATCTAAATATTAAAAAGGAATATCTGCTTTGACCTCAGTACTTACGGTGAAAAACTGGTAATCTTCATAATGGACTGTAATCTCGGTCCGGTTGTAAAGCTTTCTGTTTTTATGATAGTAGGCTTCAATAAGGGAGTATTTATTGGGAAATCTTATTCCTTTAATCCTGTGCTTGAATTCCACAAAGCACTTGATTTCAGGCCGTGCTGCAAGAAACTCCGCTTCAATTTCAAGGGCATCCATATTTTTGACTGAATCAGATGTCCACTCGATTTTGGTGATGCTGTGGTCTTCCTCATTTATCCAGGCTTTCCCGTGCATTCTATTTCCCTGTGCATAAGGCTTGGGTGTTGCTTCAATGACGATCTCTTCATCCACATAGTGTTTTTCTATTCCGATAATCTTATAATCATAGTCGGCTTGATTGGACCTTCCAAAAAAGGCTATAGGCGCTAAGAGAAGCTGTGAGTGCTGGAATCTTGTTTTAAGTTCCGCATTTTTTTCATGTTTTTTCTCATAATTTTCACTGAGAAGAATCCTTTTTTCCATCACTTTGTTGGTATATGGTTTGCGTATGAGCTGGTAGTCATAAACATAGCGGTTTACTTCTCTTCCTGGAAACCAGCGCATTGACATTTTTAATTAAGTTCCATCATCTAAAATTTCTTCTCGAATGGTTGTATTATAAAATCTGCCTCCAACAAATTGCTGTTCAACAATCCTTTCTTTGCACACAAAATAAAGGGCCAGGCTTCTTATTTTATCACAGTAGTCCGCACATTTTTCCAGTATGGCTTCTAACTCTGCTTCGTTTGAATTATCGGAAAGTTCCTCCTGACCTAAAACGTGTGATGAAAAAACCAGAAAAAAACATAAAAGAATGAATATGGCTTTCTTTTTCATCTCTATCCCCTTACTCCCAAATTCTAATTAAAAGAGCTAAGCATGTCAAACCAGCGAATAAAAACCTTGTTTTTACTCTTTCTCTACCTGATACTTGACGACATCCACAGTTCCATCCTCATTATATGCTCTAAAGAATAAAAATTCTTTATGTGTGGCGATAAGGACTCCTCTCACATTTATCCGGAAGCTGTCCAGGTAACTGCCTTTCTAATAAAATATATCATTACTTTCTCAATTAGCCACATAACCGGCCCGATGGGTGATCCGATAGCCGCCTCCTCTAATCCGGACCTCGATTTTATGGAACCGATTATCCGCTTTATAGGCTCTGGGAGTGTAATAGACCAGATAATAGTTTTCTGAAGCCTCCACTGTCTTTTTAAACGCCACAGCCACATTCGCAGAGCTTTCGGTCAGGCCTCCGGTGGCCCTGGCCAGGTCATTAAACGCACCGAATATCTCACCCGAGGAATCCTCCATTTTTATCTCCTGGTCTGCGTAATTAAACATCCGGGTTAAATCCAGTACATCGGTTGGCTTTTTTGTGATGAAGACAAAATGACCGGATATGGAAGCATCTGAAAAAGCTGTTTTAATTTCTTCCACATGCTGGGGCATACTGGCTTGTAATTCCAATCTATCTAAGGGATTAATAAATACAGGGATAGGAAGGTTCTGTTTTTGAAAAAACAAAAACACATGTTTTTGTCCCTTGGTTTGTTTGAGCTCATCTGCTAGTTGAGTGAGCTGGGATACATCAACCTGCTGCAGTTCTTTCATCTTCCTTAAAATATCCATACACATGAGAGATTTTGGTGTCATATCCTCTGTATAGACAATTGTTCTTATCTGCTCATAAAGACTCCTGTAATCAGAGGCCCCCGTGACAATATCCTTCCTCAGTTTGGCTTTTAACTGATCCGCAACCTTTTGTTTGGGGAGAACTTTGAACGCATCTTCCTTTATGGTATAAGCCCGAACCGGAGTGTAAACCTTAAGCGAATCTCCGGGAAGCATCACTTTGTTGAAAAAGTAATCCATGACTTCGTTTAGTTTAGGAAGGTAAGTGCGTATCTCAAACACGAACACAAAACTCCGTGATTCAATCTCAGGCTCTCTTGTCTTTACGGCTTCTTTATGCCTCTCCTCTCTCTCAATGGTTTTTTTCTTTATCAAATAGACCGCATCGATCCTCTGCTGCACTCCGTCTTCATAGAGCAGAAAGTCATGAATGGAGAGGTCCCTGACAAAATGCCCCTTTTTATAGACTCTTACCGGAACCTCAATGCTGACCACACGTTCCGCATATTCTTCATGCTGGAATGAAGGATTCAAAAAAAGCACACACAATAAAAACAGAAATCCGCCCATCATCCTTTTTTTTATTTTTTAGTCCCCATCCTAAACAGCCTTACCATTTCATAAAAAAAGGCCTTGACTCGTGAATAATCCAGGCTGACTGATTCTTGATAAAGCCTTTCACTTACACAGACAGCAAAATTTATGCCAACTGCTTTACTCTGTTTTCAAATGAAGTGATGGGGTAATTATGTGGCTCAGAGAGGTCACCTGTCCTCTTTTTTTGTATAAACCACCTTTCCGCCCACAATAGTGTAAAGGACCTCAGCTTCGAGGATCTCATCTTCCGGAACGGTCATGATATCTTTGGAAAAAACTGTGATATCCGCCAGCTTGCCCGGAGATAAAGAGCCCAGAATATCTTCCTGAAAACACGCATAAGCTCCGTTTATGGTATAAGAGCGAAGGGCTTCTTCCCTGGTCATCTTCTGTTCCGGATAAAAAAGCTCTCCGTTCGACATCTTTCTGGTCACAGCCGCATAAAAACAGGGAATAGGATCCACATCTTCGACCGGTGCATCCGTCCCGTTGCAGATCAGGGCGCCTGTGTCCATGAGCTTTCTCCACACATAAGCTCCCTGTTCAGCCCTTTCCTCTCCCAGTCGTTTATAGACCCAGGGGCCGTCTGACGTGCAGTGGACAGCCTGCATAGAAGCGATCACTCCCATTTCGGTGAAACGGGGGATATCCTCCGGATTAAGATGCTGGGCATGTTCCACTCTCCATCTCTGGTCCTTTTTGTCCGGATGGGCTTTAAAAGCCTCCTCATAAATATCCAATACCTCTCGATTGGCCCTGTCCCCTATGGCGTGGATGCAGAGCTGAAAGTCATTTTCAATGGCGATCCGGGCAGTCTCTTGAATGACATCCACCGGAGTCGTGTTCAATCCAGTGCTTGAGGGAAGGTCCTTATAAGGTTCAAGAAACCAGGCCCCATGGGATCCCAAAGCTCCATCCATAAACCTCTTTATCGCCCGAACAGTCAGATGATGATCTCCCACGCCCAGAAGTCTGTATGTGGAAAGTTTTTCTTTGGTGAGTCTCTCATTTCCTTCACTGATCATGACATTAAGACGGATACCGAGTTTCCCCTGGTCAGCAAATTCCTTAAACAGGTCAATGGTGTGGAAGGATGAGCTGGCATCATAAAGGCTTGTGATGCCCTTTGACAGGCATTCCTTATCCGCCAGCTCCACGACTTTTCTCCGCTCTTCTTCCACCTGCTCAGGAGTCCTGCTTTCAAGCGCTGTGGAATAGGCCCTTCTTAAAAGACCTTGAGCGGTCTCTCTGAAAGCGCCTATAGGATTCCCTTCCGGATCCCTGACTATCTCTCCTCCTTCAGGGGCAGTGGTCTCTTTTGTGACGCCGCCCAGCTCCATGGCTTTGGCATTGACCAAACAGGAGTGCCCGCTGGCATGGGTCAGCATCACCGGATTATCAGGGCTGACTCTGCTGAGATCATCATGATAAGGAAGCCCGTCCACATTGGGTTGGGGCGCCTCATCCCATTTTTCCTGATGCCATCCCCTTCCCATAATCCACTCTCCGGGCTTTTTATCTTTGACTGCCTTTTCGACCATGGAGACGATTTCCTGCCAGTTCTGCACATGCATCAGATTGAGAGACAGAGCCGCCTGCCCTATACCTGTAAAATGAAGATGGCTGTCCATAAAACCGGGAACCGCCAGTTTTCCCTCAAGGTCTATGACCTCAGTGCTGTCTCCGATGTAGGATTTGATTTCCTCATTGTCACACAGAACCGCCACTTTCCCATCCCTTATTGCCAGGGCCTGGACTTCCGGCTGGGAGTCATCCAGAGTCACGATCTTCCCGTTTGTCAGAACCAAATCAGCCGGTTCCTTTTGTGTCGAACAGGAGAAAAAAGAACCCGACACACAGATCACCAAAAGAAAAACGAGTATTTTCAAACTAAGCTTTTTAAACATAATCACACTCCTTGCCCATAAGCATTCTGCACCCTTCCAGTTTAAGGCAAAAGGCTGAAAGTTTAAAGTTTTTTTTATGTAACCTGGATAATTCATCTTCACATTAGATGCTGATTCTGTTAGAATTCATTTTCATTTAAGATGCACATGTTACAATTAAGCCTCTGATTTTTGAGCCGCCTATGAATAAGGACAAAAAAATAAGCAAAAGAGACAGCAATCTCAGGGAAAAAATGCGCATAGATACCGTACAAAGGGTGAGTTATAGGACGAATTCATTTATAAGCGGTGAAGGCTTCTCCCAAAATTTGAGCGAAAACGGGTGCTGCCTTTTTCTTAATGAAGAAGTCCCCATTGGCTCTCTCATAGAAATCACATTTGACAGACTCGGTAATAACTCAAATGATGTGAGAGTGATCGGAAGGGTCATATGGCAGAAAGATTTTCTTTCCGGCGTAAAATTTCTTCTTGACATAGAAGTATAAAATGACTTTTATGTTTGTTTCAAAAGATGGCGGATAATAACATAAAAAGAAATCCTCCAAACATTCTGCGGCTGTTTTTCCTGATCATAGGCCTTATAGCCCTATCCCTTTCGTTACAACTCTTTCAGGCCTGCCAAAAAAAGACCGGTAAACAGGCCGAGTCTTTCCAAATCATTGAAGCGGATATCGAAGATATCCACACAGCCTATCTTTCCGGAGATCTCACGTGTCAGGAGCTTGTAAAGACATATCTCGATCGAATCGAAAAATACGACAAGGCAAAAAAGTTAAACTCCATTGTGGTGGTCAATTCCAATGCCCTCAAAAGAGCTGCAGAACTTGACGAGGAACTGCAAAAAACAAAAAAGCTCCGCCCTCTTCATGGCATTCCGGTGATCGTGAAAGACAACTATGAAACATACGACCTTCAGACAACGGCCGGTTCAGAGGCTTTAAAAGGGTTTATTCCTCCTGATGATGCCTATCAGGTCAAAGCGCTGCGCAGAGCCGGAGCCGTGATCCTTGCCAAATCAAATATGGCCGAATGGGCTTTCAGCCCTTACGAGACAGTGAGCTCGATTTCGGGTATAACGAGGAATCCCTATGACCTGAACCGCACTCCGGCAGGCTCCAGCGGAGGGACCGCCGCCGCCGTGGCTGCTAATTTCGGTACGGTGGGGCTTGGAACAGATACAGGAAACTCCATAAGAGGCCCTTCCGCACACTGCTGCCTCGTGGGAATCCGCTCCACAATGGGGCTGACCAGCAGGGATGGGATCATCCCTCTTTACAAAAGAAATGATATCGGCGGCCCTATGACCCGGACTATGGAAGATGCGGTCAGGATTTTGGATGTGATAGCAGGATACGACCCGGAAGATCCTGTAACGGAAAGATGCCGGGGAAAAATCCCGGACACATACACTGATTTTCTGGATAAAGACGGCCTTAAAGGGGCCCGTATAGGTGTTTTTAGAGTCCTGGCTGACAGGGCCTCTTCAGCCCCTGAAGTCAAAGAGGTCTTTGAAAAAGCTCTCCAGGGCATGAAAGAACAGGGAGCCGAGATCATTGACCCCTTTACCATCCCTGACTTTGGAGATCTAACGAAAAACCTGTGGTGTGATACGTTCCGCCACGACATCAATCAATATCTTGCCTTACTTGGAGATAAAGCACCACTAAGGAGCCTGATAGAAATATCTAATTCCGGAAAATTCACAAGGTCTGCCGGAGAAAGGATCGAAGAGGCATTGGAATTACCGCTCAGTGAAGAACCAGCATGCAAGGATGTCTATCATGAACCCCAGAATATCAAATACCGGGAAGCCGTGCTCAAGGCCATGGAAGACCAAGGTGTGGATGTGATTGTCTATCCCACATGGGGCAATCCACCCAGAAAACTGGGTGATATGAGAAGCCCGGTCGGGGATAACAGCCGGGTGATCGCCCCTCAAACCGGACTTCCTTCCATAACAGTGCCCATGGGCTTCACTCATAAAAAACTTCCTGCAGGACTCCAGATTGTCGGGAAACTGTTCGGAGAGCCTGAGATCATAAAAATCGCTTATTCCTTTGAACAGGCCACAAAGCACCGCCGGCCTCCATCCGGATTTCCTGAAATAAAAAAATAACTGAAAATGAAAAAGAACATGAAAAAAAAGCCGTTTAATTTCAGAGCGTTCACAACACTTGTCATTTTCTGGTCCCTTATCATAGATGCTTTATCAGGCCTTGTACTGTACACGGTTCCTTCCGGGAGGATCGCTGACTGGACCCGCTGGACATTCGCAGGATTCACCAAAGGCACTTGGGAGACCATCCATACTGTTTTTGGTTATATCTTCCTGATATTCATCTCCATGCACATCTACAATAACTGGCGCTCCATCCTGGGATATATAAGAGGAAAGATTAAGAAATACTCTAAAGCGAGAATAGAATTTTTCTTGTCCCTGTTGTTGGTCATGCTTTTGCTTGGAGGGACCATAGCCAGCATCCCGCCTTTCAGCTCTATCATGGATCTCGGCTCTTTGATCAAAGATACCTGGCCGGAGAATAAAGACGAGCCTTTTCTTGCGCGGGCCGAAAAACTGCCTTTTGACCGGTTTGTGTGGGAATTGGGACTGGAGCCTGAAAAAGCCATCGAATTTTTAGAAAAAAAAGGAATAAAAATCAAGGACCCGGGTCAATCCCTTAAAAAGGCCGCTGACAGGAACAGGACATCTCCTTCAAGGATTTACATTTTATTAAAAGAGATCATCCCCCCTGAAAAGCAGGGTCCCGTGCCCAAGCTTCTCCATAAATAAACGGCATCCCCCCTATTTGACTTCATAGAAAAAATGAATTATCTTTTTCTCTTGATATGGCATGAGAGATTTATAGGAACGATCCAAAATAAATGAAGAGCCACATTCATATAAAAATCAAAAAAACCAAACCCAGAAAAAACACGCCGATTTTCCTGTTCTATGTGTTTTTTCTTTTTGTCATCTATTTTTTACTGGTTTTCATTCCAAAAAAGCAGACCGGAACGCAGCAAAAGCAGCCCCTTCCTTTTGAAGAGACACCTGCACCTGCTGTTGTAACAGCCCCTCAACTGGTAGAACATAAAATCAGCATACAAAAAGACCAATCCTTATCAGATATACTCAAGGAGTACGGCTTTTCTCCCCTGGAGATCCACCGCTTAAGGGAAGAAGTGGAACCGGTTTATGATATGGCCAAAATTAAAGCCGAAAACGAGATCCGACTTTACTGTGAAGAAAACGGCTCTTTTCACTATATGGAATACGACATAGATACAGAAACATATCTTAAAATACAAAAAAAATCTGACTCTTATGCCGCAGAGATCCTATCTCTCCCCATAAAAACAAAAATAAAATTAGCATGGGGTGTTATAAACGATAATCTGATCCAGGCTGTAAATGAGACCGGAGAAAAGGATTCACTTGCCATTGCCATTGCCGATATATTTGCCTGGGACATAGACTTTTATGCAGATATCCGAAAGAACGACTCTTTTGAGCTGATTTTTGAAAAGAAATATCTGGACGGAAACTTCATAGGATACGGAAA
>Ga0307421_1002167_pt1 | contig 11234 bp, 8 predicted proteins | sample SalMarWE160270MG_FD_202163 | JGI IMG/M metagenome (GOLD analysis project Ga0307421, IMG submission 202163) | Salt marsh sediment microbial communities from the Plum Island Ecosystem LTER, Massachusetts, United States - WE1602-70 | ecosystem: Environmental > Aquatic > Marine > Intertidal zone >...
ATCCCCTTAGTCAAGGATCTGCCGGGAGTACAGGCAGAATGGAGGGAACGCCTCCGGGATGCGGGGATCAAGAAGGTCCAGGACCTTATCCAAAAGGGGGCGCCGTGCCTTGTCCATCTCGGTATCTCCCTGCCCGAAGCGGAGGAACTTCTTCGAAACGCAGAGATGATCACCTTGAAAGGGATGGGGGTGGAGAACTATCGCCTCCTTCGCGCCGCAGGGGTGGAAGACATCTCTGCGCTCGCCCGGCAAGATCCCAAGGACTTATATCTGAAGGTACGCGAGATCGCCCTTCGACAGCACAGATCCCGCCGCCCCCCCGACCCGGCCCTGGTCAGGATGTGGGTGCGCGAGGCCCAGAAAAGGGTCCGCTGAGTTACTGACGAACAATAATATAATAATACGAGCCGAGAGGCCGGGCAGGAGGTCCGAAATCTGTGCCTCAGGGGGTAATGAAGAGAGAGGATTTCTTTTCTTTCACCTGCTCTCCCCGCTCGGTTTCCAACAACCCGTAGAGGGACTTGAGCAGGAGGTTCCAGCAAAAGGGGTTGGGTTCAAGGGGGCTAAAGGGGGTGGTGAGATCGACCGCAGCGCTCACGGCCATACGGGCCTCGTGCTCCGTGCCCCTCTTCCACAGGATATAGGCCGTCTCCTCCAGGCGCCTCTTCCACAGCAGTCTCTGCTCCTCGGGGAAGAGCTCCTCCAGGGCATCACGATATATGGAATTAAGCCGGGCATCCTTCTGTTGGGGGGTGAGGACAAGATGGCTTTTGTCGGCCTCTCGGATGGCCTCTGCATACTGAACCAGGTCCTCAGGATTGAGGAACCATGAGAAAAAGGGTGTGATCCGATGCAGCGCCCCCGACTCCTTGAGGAGGCGGGGTTTATCCTTGACCGTTTTCTCCGGGATATGGTGGTAGATGAGGGGAACGGAACCATCCCAGGTCACATCGCGTAATCCGCGCTCGACATCGCCGTATCCCCTCGGTAGCGGCCTACCAAGCCTCCGCGTGAGTGCTGCGGCCTCGGAGAGGAGGTGCGCGCAATATCCTCCGGGTGCCTCCACTACCGGGAACTCCTCGGAGGAGAGGGAAGCGGCGATAAACTCCTTGACACCTTTTTTGCTGAGGTCGGTAACCTCGAGGCGCTGGATTCCCTCCTGGTCGCTCAGGATGCTGAAATATGCCCGTGTCCCTCCATGAGGTTGGGGACGAGCGACGACGATGATCCTGCTCCCTGCGGCATCCATGGCACCCATATATCCCTGGGGCGCGCCCTGCTGCGGGGGACGCAGCACCGACCGCTCACGAGAGGGCCGTTCCTTCCACTGCACCCCCTTTTGCCTGAGACGGTAGAGGGTCTTCTTGACGGCCTTGATCGCCCTCTTGTCCTGGAGGGCCGTCAACATTGCTTCGAGGAGGAGGGCGGTCTGGGGGGTGGGAATCTCTGCCAGGCCATCGATCAAAGGAATGGTAAGAGAGGGTTCATCTTTCACATAAAAGGAGATCCTGTGCAGGATCTCCTCGGCTGTGGTCCCTGCGGCCTGGGCGGCTCGTATCTCCTGGATGATCTCAGGGACCTTCTTGCTTAAGTTCGCGCCCGCCTCTGTACCCATCCCCCCTCATCCCCCTCACTCCGTCACCGAGACCACCGTATAGCCGGCCTTCTCAATCGCCCTGGCCAATGGTTCCACCTCACACTTGGTAAGCCGGAGGAAATAGATACGTTCGGTGCGGTCCTGGTGGGCAGACATGCCGACGCTGATGATCTCGCTTCCATGGTCCCTGATGATCTTGGAGACGTTTTCAAAGGCATGGGCCTTCCCCCCCAGAATCACATCGATGCGGGAACTCTCTTGGAGGATGCCCATCACCTCAATAAAGGCGGCCATAATATCAGCAACGGTGATAACCCCTACCAAGGTACCATTATCCACAACGGGGAGACCCCCGATGCCGTGACGATAGAGGAGCTCGGCCGCCTCCTCGAGATTGGCCTCCTGTGAGATGGTAATGGGGTCCGTGATCATGATATCTCCTATCGATACCTGCTCTATGAGGGATGCAAGGTAGGCCCCCCGGATATCGGTGTCAGTCACCCATCCCCGCAACTCCCCTTCATCCACGACCGGCAGGTGACGGATGGAATGCTCTTTCATAAGATTGATGGCGTCGGGGATGGTGCCCTCTTTTTTGACGGTCACCACCTCCTTGGTCATTCTCTTTTTGACCTTCATCGGGTAATACCTCAGTTTAATCTCGTTCTCGGTCTCTGACTAATTAATCACAGACACCTTCAAAAAGCAAGGGGAATTTCCTCATCACGAGGTGCGCCTCCCCCTTGCAGTAGGCGCACAATCCGAGTATAAATAGTATATGCTTGATGAGAAAGGGGAATGGAATGAAGATACGGCACTACACAGACGTGGCCTTGGAGGATGTGGACAGAGAAGGCTTTCAGGGGGTGAAGGCGAGATATGTTATTACCGATAAGGAAGGGGCGCCTCACTTCGCCATGCGTGTCTTCGAGTTTGAACCCAGCGGTCATACCGCATTCCATCAGCACCCTGAAGAACACGAGATATTTATCCTGGAGGGAACAATCATCGCGGTCAATGATCACGGGGAGGAGTTCGCGTTGGAATCCGGTCACACCCTTTTTATCCCTCCCAATGAACAACATCAGTTTAGGAATCCGTCGGGGAGAGAATCGAAGATAATCTGTTTAATCCCTCTCCTGGACAAATGAACCCAATTGCCGCTCGGTTCTTTATGCAGGGTGAGAGAGGGATCCACGGAATAAGAGGAGGGAATCATGCCACCGGGGGAAAACGGGCATAGGGGGTTTATAAAAGGTCTTTCCCTGCTTCTCTTCTGCCTACTGTTTTTCCCTACCAATGCCTTTTTAGAAGATAGCAAGGGGATAGAGGAGCTGATCAGCGACCTGCGGGGTGAGACACCCCTCGTCCGATGGCAGGCGGCCGAGCAGTTGGGAAGAACTCAGGATACCCGGGCGGTAGCCCCCTTGATAGAGGCATTGGGGGATACAGACGCAGGGGTGCGCAGAGAGGCGACCAAGGCCCTAGGGGAGATTCAAAACCCACGGGCGGTGAAACCTCTGGGAAAGATGCTGGATGATCGCGAAGAATTCCTGCGGGTGCACGCCCTCGGGGCCTTGGAAAAAATCGGTGGCGATGAGGCACTGGACCTGATCATCGGGGCGCTGAAGAACACAAACCCGTTGGTGAGGGTGGAGGCTGCCGCCTCACTGGGGAGGATAGGGTACACAAGAGCTGTCGGCCCCCTCGAAGCGGTGGCACAGAACGACGCCCGATCCTATGTCCGCTTTGCAGCCCGGCAGGCACTGGTGCAGATCAAGGGTCAAGGCATAAGGATAACTCCCGAAAAGGCGCGGACAAAGAGGGTCGCCGTCGATGAAAACACGACGTCGTTGATCGCCGAAATGGAACAGGTGGCTGAGAGGATCACAGAGGAGTATGGTCTGCTCCTCGATTACAAGAAATATGACATCATGGACCTCCTGGACATCGAGGCGCGGATGCGGATGCGGCACCCGAAGGATACCATGGAGGGTTTGCTGGGCGACCTGCTGACGGACAAAGACAAGGAGCGAAACAGATACCTCTTTTTTGAGCCGAAGCAGTAGCCATATGCCGTGTCTGAATTTATGTCGTTGCTCCCGTCCTCATGCTTCAGACTCCAACCCATAAAAACGGGCAGGGAAAAATTCCCTGCCCGTTATCTTCCCAGGTGTTATATCTTAACCTTTTTTAGCCTTATTTTTGGTATCCTTATGACTCATGCCGGCCAGATACCTTACAAGGTCCTTTCGAGCCTCAATGTCATACTGCCTGGTGATAGCGATTTGTTCCATAATGGGCGATCCGCCGCCATGATAATTCCCAACATTTATAATGCCACCGGTAGCAGAACACATAACATCGCCGAGAAAGCGCCAGAACTGCGCTTGGTCTTCAACGGGCATATTAGGATTTCGCTTGGTGTATTTCCAGAGGAGATCCTTGGTTTCGGAATTGACAAAATCACCTTCATAGGGAAAGGTCGCCACCACGCCGCCTGCGATATCACAGAGGATTTCCTGCTCACGATACACCGCCTCACCGGTCAAGCAGCGACCCACATTGCAATAGATGGAATTAGGAATATAACTGCCGGGTCCGTAGGGAACAAAGCCCACGCCCGGCATATAGACCTCAGGCTTGCCTAAATCGGACGCGGTATATCCCGCCGCATAGCCCAGTTCTGTGGTCAGAATGATCTCAGCCAGTTTTTCACGGACATGTCCGGTCTTATGGATATTATTCACCTCTGCCGCCAAGGCCGCCGTCCCCAGCAATACGTCTCCGATAGCCGGCTTACATCCGGAATAACTGTGCCTGTGAAACAGTGCGAATAATAACGCGAGGACACCGCCATGCTGATATTCGCCGCACAGGAAGACCCGTTCCCAGGGGACAAAACAGTCGTCAAAGATGACATACGAATCGGTCGCCCCCGGCACGAATCCACGGGGGAAATGCTCGCGAGGTCTGATATTGTGAACCGTCACCACTTGCTTGATCCCATCCCAGTCCCCCGGAAGGGCGAAGGCAACCGCATAATCCTTGTCTTCCTTCCTCAATGCCCTGGTGGGAACTACCAAGATCTCATCCGCCACCGACGCCTCTGAAATATGCAGTTTGCACCCGCTGACCACAATGCCGTCGCTTTTTTTCTCCTTCACACGAACATAGGCGTCAGGATTGGGTTGGTCGGCAGGTCTTAGCAGCCGGTCGCCCTTGACGTCCGTTTGCGCACAGCACCCGATGAGGTCTCCCTTTTGAAATTGGATCAGCCATTTTTTGAAGTTCTCATGGTATTCCGTCTGACCATTATTCGCTTTGTCCGCTTCGTAGGAGACATTATAGACGGCATTGGTGGCGTCGATACCCATACACCGCTGTATACAGCCGCCTACTTTACAGCACAGAAAACGGGTCATGTCCTGTTTTTTATGCAAATCCTCTGTGTTTTGATGAATGTGGGTGAAACGGTTGATGGTCTCGCCCGTGAGGTGAGATTTTGCCAGGAGCAAATCCGCATTTTCAGGTTTGGCCGCCTCATCATAGGTCATTCCGATGGTGTTGATACAGTCCATCTGCACCTCATCGGACCGGTCTATTTTTTGGCCGTTGAAATAGACATTGCGTTTCATTTTACCTAAAGCCTCGATGTATTGCTCTTTTGTTCTCATAAATGGTCTCTCCTTTTCTCTGTTTTTTTGTCGGTCTTTCCTTTTTTTGGCTCCCTTACGTTGGTTACACCGGATGCACTACTGGACAATCACGCCTTCCTTCAGCTTGTACCTGCTATTTCCCTTTTTTCTTCTTTGCCGCTTCCTCCGCACGCAATTTTTTCCGGAGGACTTTTCCAACCGCTGTCTTGGGGAGGTCTTCGCAAAATTCAATAATCTTCGGCCTCTTGTATGCGGCCAACTTTTCCTTGCAAAATAACAAGATCTCTTCCTCTGAGAGCGTTTCCCCTTCTTTCAGGACGACAAAGCACTTTACGGTCTCACCACGGTATTCATCCGGGACGCCAATAGTCGCAGCGTCTTTTATCTTCGGATGTCGATACAGCACCTCATCGATCTCTCGGGGATAGATATTGTACCCCCCTGCAATGATCATGTCCTTCTTGCGGTCTACAATAAAAAGGTAATCATCCTCGTCCCATACGGCGATATCCCCGGTGTGAAGCCATCCGTCTCGCAGTTGTCCGGCTGTCTCTTCGGGGTTTTTCCAGTACCCTTGCATTACCAGGGGACTCTTGATGATGATCTCGCCGGGTTTCCCCTTCGGGACATCCTCTGTTCCATTCTCAACGTCTACCAGTCGCACATCAGTATCCGGCAACGCAATGCCGATGCTCCCTTCTTTGCTGAGACCCAGCAGCGGATTGCTGATGCCGAGGGAGGTAGTCTCACTCATCCCCCATCCTTCGGAGTACGGGATGCCCATCCCTTTTACCTGTTCAATGAGCTCACGGGGCATGGGCGCGGCGCCTGAATTGAGGAGGCCGAATTTCCTGGCAAGGTCAAGCTCAGCGGCCTTGGGGTGATTGAGGATGGCACTGATCATGGTGGGCACGGCGGGGAAAAAGGTTATCTCATCAAAATCCGCCAGCAACTGCATAAATTCGTCGATCTCAAAGCGGGGGACCAAAATCTGGGTGTAGCAGTTAAACAGCGCAAAGCTCAGTCCCACGATCATCCCGTAGACATGAAAATAGGGGAGGACGCACAGGATTTGTCTCCTCTCCGGGGGCGTGAGCTTGAAGGTGCTCCCCCCCCACAACGAGACTTGGAGCGTCGCCGCTACCAGGTTGGCATGGGTCAACACCGCCCCTTTTGGGACACCGGTGGTCCCGCCGGTAAACTGAATTAAAGCGGGATCTTCGGGGGCGATTTCAACGCGGGGCACTTTTATATCCGAACAGCCTTCTAAGAGTAGTGAAAAGTGTTTCCAGCCCTCTTCGAATTCCATGCCCGCTGGCGTGCTCTGCCCATAGCCGTCGATGAAGTCCGTCATTTTTGTGACAATGACGCGCGGGATGTCCACCGCTGCACAGAGGGGTCTGATATTAGGAAGGACCTCGTCAAAGGTGATGAGCGTGGTGACCCCTGTCGTGGTGATCAGGGCCTGTAATTCGTCAGCCGTATACATGGGATTCAGATTAACGACGACCGCCCCAAGGGATAATGCCGCCTGATAAACGATAACGTGCTGGGGACACGTGGGCAGGTGAATACCGACCCGGTCTCCTTTGTTGACCCCCAGGGCACCCAAGGCATTGGCCATCCGCAGGGCCTTCACCCTGAGATCCCAGAAGGTCGTTTCCGTCCCGAAGAAATTCAAGGCCGCTTTATTCGGATAGGCGCTGGCTGTGATCTGCAGCAATTGATGGGCGGGAACCCTCGGATAACGAAGGGTTGTGGGAACATCAAAGTCATAGTGACGCTGCCATGGCCTATCGAGCATGTGTTTGTTACCTCTTCACCTCTCTGTATATAGGTTTTTTATAGAAGATACCAAATTGTTGCGGGATTAACATGTTGACATTCTGTAGCGTTGCATGATCACCACCGATCGCATAGTGTAACTATACACTTTATAGAGTAATACTCTAGTATAATTAAAGAATTAACTCTATAATAAAAAGAAAAAATTGTCAATAAAAAACAGGAGTCACCCTTGCCGAAAAAATCCTCCGTTTCTTTTGATATCTTTGGGGACGTCCAATGGGCTCACAAGGCCCCCTTCCCGAATGGGAAGGGGGCCTTGTGAGCCTTACACGCAATGGCCAGTACTATTTCTTCCTCTTCAGCTTTATCATTCCGCGGTTTATGGTAGGCAGATAGATATCACCCTCTTGGCTTACGTACATCGGAAGGGGGAACTCGACCGGAGGATAGCTGCCTATGGTACTGTACCCAACAGGAACCTTTTCCGCTACCGTCGACATGACCAGGGTTTGGGGATCGATCTTAATGAGCTTCTGACCGGCGCCGTCGAGGATAAGAAGATTTCCGTGGCCGTCATTGCCCAGTGCAGCCGGTTTCCCCACCATCGATGAAAGGAACACCTCTTTTTGCCCTGACGTGGGGTCAACCTTACTGATTCTCCCCGCTTTTGCCTCCGCAACATAGAGGCTCCCGCCAACCAGGGCCATCGCGAGGGGGCCATCCAGGTCTTTGGTGAGGACCGACTTTGAGCTATCTTTGAGGCTGACCACGGTAATCTGTCCCGCAGCGTACTCAGCTACGAAGAGCCCTGTCCCCGATGTATTCATCAGTGCCGCCATGGGCCGGTTTAACCCCCCTGCTATGGCCTTGAATCCCCCTTTTAAGGGATCGCCCATAGCGACGGCGCCGTGAATGCAGTCGGTCCAGAAAACATGACCGCCTGGACCATCCGTCAGGCTCAATGGGAGGGGCATATCCTGGGCCGCCCAGGCGTTCAGTTTTGTCGGCGCATACTCACCGTCTGTAAGGATCCTGATCATAATAGCGTCGGCCACCAGGACCGTTTCATCCTTAATCACGACGCCCAGCGGCTGATTCGGCCCGGTGGGGAAAAGCTGCTTGTAGGTACCGCTGCCGTCCGTTGCTACCTCAAAGATGGTCGCGTTCCAGTAGCTGGTCACAAAGAGGCGCCCGTCTTTGGTTATGGTGGCGTTGTCAAGGCCCGGGGTGAGTTGGGCAATCTTTTCGATCTTCGTACCGTCGAGGCTGACTTTATACACAATCCCCGAGAGTGAAGGCACGTAGATCATCTTATCCGCTCCGATGACCAGGGCAATGGGTGCTATGAGTTTCTCCGCCACGGTGCTGATCTTCCCCGTATCGGGGTGAACCCTCAGGATCTTGCCTGTTCCCAAATCGGGAATGATCAGGTCGTTCGTGTCGGGGTCAAAGTCGAATCCCTCCGGTACCGGAATGACGTCTTTGCCGATCAGGAGTTTCGCCTTTTTTATACCGGCAGGATCGACCTCATATACACGATTCCCCTGGAAGCACTCCGTCACGAAAAGTCGCCCCGTGCGCTCGTTGTATTCGATCCCATTCGGCGCCGCCATACCGCTGGCAATGACGGTTTTGACCCCGTTTTTGTCGATACGGTAGACCTCGCCTACCAGCGGCGTCGTCCCCGTCACGTAGAGGTTACCCTTGTCGTCAGCCGCAATATCGTCGGGGATGAACACCCCCCCATAGGGATGCACAAAGGGGGTTGCCTTCATCTTCTTGAGATGGATCTTGGTAATCGCCCCATTGCCGGTATGACACACATAGAGATTGCCGTCGTCCCCGATGGTTGCGCCGTTGACCCCGGCAAAGGGCGTGTCTGCTGCGATCCTCTTGGCCTTGTAATGGCGGTCAACGACCTTGATATCCTTGGCTGAAACAGGCAATGAGGCCATGAGGCCGAAGCTGACAACCAATACAATGACAGGTATTACCCGGCTGCGTTTGATTTTTTTCATACTCTTCCCTCCTTTTTAGGTTTTTTCACCCATATCCTGAGTGGATATACCTTAAAAACGCCGAAACCTCTCAAAGCTGAACGCCGCGAGGTCTCCAAGAGGGTATCTCCTGGAGACCTGAGAGGCTATTTACCGATCAACAAAACAATAGGGGTCGCGGTCATGAAACACATCCAGACCGTGACTGTAGGCAATCGCCATACAGCCGCTACATACCGGTTGGAGGGAGCACGTCCGGCACGCGCTGCTTCCCGCTCGGTAGCGACGAGCGATCGCAGAATCGTAGATATCGCCGATGCCCTGTTCATGGATAGTACCGATAAGCGAGGGAAACTTTCGGCAGGCATGCACCTCGCCATCGGCGAGGAGCGTCATAAAGTTAAAGGCCGCCCCGCACCCAAACCCGGTGCACCCGCCGAAGGGTCTTTCACCCCGCTTTTGCAGTATGATATTGAACAGGTTGTCCTTGATGCGGATGACGGGATTTGTCTCGGCGGCCTCCAGATATTGTTCAAGAAAGCGGGCATACTGATCGGGCGGGGGGAGTTGGAGGCTGGCCCCTTCTCCGACCTGTGAGAGGCGGTTGAAGGTAAAGGAATCAGCCCGATCGCGAAGCAGCTCGGCGAGCGGCAGGACTTGATCGATGTTGTCCTTGGTGAGGGTGAGCATTACCATAGAGTAGACCCCAAGATCCCGCAGCACGGAGAGAAACTCCATGGATCGTTGAAAGTGTCCTGCCCCGCGAATATCGTCGTTGTGTTCAGGGAGCCCCTCCAGGCTGACCTGAAAATGGTCGAGGGGCTGGACGGCAAGGAGTTCCTCTATCCGCTCTCGGGGTGACGGATTCCCCAGGATGGAGAGCAGAAACCCCCGTTCGGAGGCGGCGCGATAGACCTCGGTAAAATATGGATACAGCAGGGGATTGCCGCCGGTGAATGTGATGTACCCTCGCACACACTTATCCGCACAAAACTCCTGGTAGTCATCGAGTATCCTGAGGGCCTGATCGAAGGATAAGAGGGACCGATCACTGCGGTCGTAACAGTGCTTACAGTGCAGATCGCAGGCCTGGGTGATGTGCCATTGGAGGATAAAGCTCGAGGAGGACAAGAAGGACTCATCAATATCCTCGCCGACGACACCCCTACTCTCATCTCGGCGGATACGTGAAGGGGGAGCAAGGAGTAGACCGTTTGTGACGGCCCGGCTCACCGCGTTGCCTACCGCCGCAGGCAGCACCGTACTCTGTGCTGCCACCTCTCGAATACTGATATCCTCGGAGACCATTTTAAGGGCCAGGAGGTCCTCATCGGATGCGGCACGGAGCTGCACGTCATGGGTTCTTGGATCTACCCAGACCAAAATACATTCCTTCCCCGCTTCCGGTCTTACAACACCTGTATCTCCCTGCGTATGTATGAGCGAGGGGAGGTTTCTCCATGGAAACTGGAGTACACGGATGGTCGGATTCAGCATGAGTTGGTCCACACCCGTCGGTATACATTCGCCTTCCATCGCCACCTGATGGAGGGCCCATTCCAGACGGGCGAGCGCCGGGAGGAATGCGGCGACATCCGATTTCCTCACATGCTGTTCGAGAAGATCCGGTACTCTTTCTGGTTTATGGTCTACGGCACACGCCGTGGCGACCTGATCCCACGTATCCATTTCCAGGAGTAACCGACTTACCGGGTAGATCGCTCCGAAGTCCTGTTGAGGAGAGGATTTTTTGCGAGTCTTCTGGTGATGTGAGGTCAATACTAACCCCTCTGCCTTTCCGCATCCGGCACAAGAAGGGGGGGTCAGGGGGGATCGCTCCGAGCCGGTTCAGGGTAATAGTTCTATCTTACTGCTTCTACTTTTTTACGCTTAATTGCCTAATAAATAATAGTGCAGCCTGCACTATTTTTTCCCGCTTCAGCTACTTGCGGGTTGCTGTTCTTGCTGCTGCTCCGGCTGCTGTTCTTGCTGTCCCTGCTGTTCCTGCTGGGTGCCACCTGCACCCGATTTGCCGTCTCAACTGCTCCCCTCTTTCTCGGGGCAACCGGCAAGGGTAAGGCTTGCCCCAGCCAACAGGCTGGCGATACAGAGCCCTGACAGAAACTTCTTGAGGTCCCGTGTATCCATTCTTACCTCCTTCTCAGTGCTCGAAGCGGCCCCCGCTAACCCCCC
>Ga0307421_1002169_pt1 | contig 11230 bp, 7 predicted proteins | sample SalMarWE160270MG_FD_202163 | JGI IMG/M metagenome (GOLD analysis project Ga0307421, IMG submission 202163) | Salt marsh sediment microbial communities from the Plum Island Ecosystem LTER, Massachusetts, United States - WE1602-70 | ecosystem: Environmental > Aquatic > Marine > Intertidal zone >...
AGCAGCCAGGCCACGTCCTGCAGGCCCGATGCGGTCATGGGCACCGTGGCCGTAACGACGGCGCTCCAGCTGCAGTAGTCATATACCTCGCCGTAGTCGCCGTTGGCATCGACGAATGCAATCTCGTTTGTGCCCAGCCCGGTGATGGCGAAGTCCACCGGCTCGGACGAGCACGAGTCGTACGTGTCGCTGACCGCGCCGGTGACCATCCAGTCGATGGGGAAGGTGACGGTAATGCCGTCTAGGTAGTCCTCGTCAGGTGAACCGTTGTAGGCGGTGACGGTGTAGACATTGGCGGTGCCGGTAATGTAGATGCCTGGGGTGATGGTGAATGTGGAGCCCGTCAGGTCGCGTGTAGAGCCGCCCTCGGCGAGCGCGACGTCACCGCCGGGCAGAAGCAGCAGCAGCCCGACAGCTGCCGTGGCCAGCAGGATGGCCCCCAGAAGCCTCGTCGCTCGTCCTTCCTTGTTCATCGTGATCCTTTCTGCCCAGCTTGCCTCTCGGCTGCCCGGCTAGCCCTCGGAGACCTCCGCCAGTGCTTCAACCAGCGCGTCGATCTCCTGGCGGGGATTCATCTCCGTCACGCACAGGAGCATGTGGTCCTGCAGGCCGGGGTAGTCGCGCCCCAGGTCGTACCCACCTACGATCCCGTTGTCGTCCAGCAATCGGCGGTTGATCTCAGCCACCGCTTTCGGGCAGCGGACGGCGAACTCCTTGAAGAAGGGCTGCCCCTTCACGACGGAGAAGCCGCTCAGCTCACCTATGCGCCCGGCCGCGTAGTGGGCCCGGTGGAAGCAGAGCTCGGCCACCTGGCGCAGCCCCCGCTTGCCCATGGCGGTCAGATAGACGGCGGCGGCCAGCGCCATCAGACCCTGGTTGGTGCAGATGTTGGAGGTTGCCTTCTCCCGGCGGATGTGCTGCTCCCGGGTCGAGAGCGTGAGGACGAAGCCGCGCCTGCCCTCGGCGTCGACCGTCTGGCCGACCACCCGGCCGGCCATCTTGCGCACGTGCTCACGCCTGGTGGCGAAGAAACCCAGGTAGGGGCCGCCGAAGTTGAGCCCCCCGCCGAGCGCCTGTCCCTCGCCCACGACGATATCCGCGCCGTAGTCGCCAGGCGGCCTGAACAGGCCCAGGGCGATGGGGTCGGTGACTACCACCAACAGCGCGCCCTTCCGGTGCGCGGCGTCCGCCGCGCTTTCCAGCTCCTCGATCTGGCCCAGGAAGCTGGGGCTCTGCACGATCAGGCAGCTCGTCTCCTCGTCGACGAGCTCCAGGAGTGCGTCGTACTCGAGGGGCTGCTCACGCTCGTCGCCGGCGATCGTCAGCCCCATCCCCTGCGTGTACGTGCGCACCACGGCCCGGTACTGGGGGTGGACGAAGGGCGAGACGACCACCTTGGGCCGCCTGGAGCGGTGGACACTGAGCGCGGCGATGACCGCCTCCGCGGTCGCCGTGGCGCCGTCGTAGTGGGAGGCGTTGGAGACCTCCATGCCGGTCAGGCTGCAGATCATCGTCTGATACTCGAAGATCGCCTGCAGCGTCCCCTGGCTGATCTCCGGCTGGTAGGGGGTGTAGGCAGTGAAGAGCTCACCGCGCCGCAGCACCGAGTCGACGACCGCCGGGACGTAGTGGCGGTAGGCGCCGGCGCCGAGGAAGCAGGGCCCGTCGCCGGCCGGGCTGTTGGCCCAGGCCAGGTTTTCGAGCTCCCAGCGGACCTCCATCTCCGAGAGGGGCTCGGGCAGCTCGAGATCGGGGAAGCGGATGCTGGTTGGGACGTCAGCGAATAGCGCGTCAATAGAGTCCGCGCCTATCGCCGCCAGCATAGAGCTGCGGTCTTTGTCTGAGTGGGGGATGTAGGGCATGTTTGCGAGAGCGGCTTGTGCCCCGGTCTAGCCTTCCTCCTCGGCGACGAATGCTTCGTACGCCTCGGCGTCGAGAAGCTCGTCGAATTCGGCCGGGTTGGAGGGGGTGAAGCGAATCATCCAGCCCTCGCCGTACGGGTCCTGGTTGACCAGCTCGGGGGTGTCCTCGAGCTTCTCGTTCACTGCGCTGATCCGGCCGGCCATGGGCATGTAGAGATCGGAGGCCGCCTTGACTGATTCGACCACGCCGAAGACGTCCTCCCTGGCGAGGGTTTCCCCCGGCTCGGGAAGCTCGACGTAGACGACGTCGGAAAGCGACTGCTGGGCGTGGTCGCTGATGCCGCAGACGACTTCGTCCCCATCACGGCGGACCCACTCGTGCGACCTGGCGTATCTCGCTCCGGGATCCAGTTTCATAGCCGCCGCCCTCTCCTTTGCTCCATTCGAGCGCATTATACCCGACGCCGATGGGGGGAGCAAGCGCCGGCGCAGCGTGGAAGGATTGACCGCAGAGAATGCAGAGGGCGCGGAGGATGAGCGTTGGCGGCGCAGAAACGTGGGGGCGGTTCGCGAACCGACCCTACCTCATGCCCTGGCCGGGTGAGGTGAGATCCGGTGCGTAGGGCGGGCTGGCGGCCCGCCCTACACGTTCGCCGGAACGCCTCGCAGACCCTAAGACCCTAGGGGTCTTCACCTATACGACGCGCGGCACGCGGGCCAGGATCTCGCTCACCACCTCGTAGTTGATCGTTCCCAGCCAGCGGGCTACCTCTTCCGCGCTGATCTCGTCGGCACCCTGGGGGCCGATCAGGACCACCTCGTCCCCCACGCGCACGTTGGCGATGTGGGAGACGTTGATCATGGTCTGGTCCATGCACACCGTGCCCACCGTCGGCGCGCGCTGGCCGCGCACCAGGACCGATTCCCAGCGCGTCGGCGCCCGGCGGAAGCCATCTGCGTACCCCACCGGGATTACCGCAATCCGCTCGTCCTTCTTCGTGCGGTACCTGTTCCCGTAGCTCACGTAGCTGCCCTTGGGCAGCGTCTTCACCTGGGCGATCGACGTCTTCCAGGCCAGCGCTGGCCGGAAGCCCTCCGGCAGCTTGACGTTCGGTGAAGGCTGCAGGCCGTACATGGCCAGGCCCAGCCTGACCATGCTGAAATGGCTCTCCGGCAGGCGCAGCATCGCCGCCGAATTGGCGCAGTGAACGTACCGGAAGTCGATCCCCATCTTCTCCAGCCGCCGCAGCACCGCCCGGAAGCTCTTCAGCTGCTTGCGGGTGTAGGCCAGGTCCCTGTCGTCCGCCACCGAGAAATGGGTGAACACGCCCTCCAGCTCCAGCCGGGGCAGGCCGCGGACCTCCTCGACGAAACGGACCACCTGGCCCGGCAGCAACCCCAGCCGGCCCATCCCGGTATCGACCTTGACGTGCACTCGCGCCGTGCGCCGCAGGTCGGCCGCCGCCCGGCTGAAGGCCCGGGCGATGTCCGCGTCGTAGACGGTAAGCGTCACGTCGTGGCGCAGGGCGTCGCGGGCCAGCCAGGCGGGCGTGTAGCCGAGCACCAGGATGGGAGCGTCGATGCCGAAATCGCGCATCCTGATCGCTTCGTTGACCGAGGCCACCCCACAGTGGGAGGCGCCGTTGTTGAGCACGGTGCGGGCCACCGTCGCCGCGCCGTGGCCGTAGGCGTCTGCCTTGAGCACCGCCAGCACCGCCACGTCCTCGCCCACCAGCTCCTTGGCCTGCCGCACGTTCGAGGCGATCGCCTCCAGATCGACCTCCACCCAGGTTGGCCGGTCGGGACGAACAGCAAACACCACTGGCCGGCCCGCCTCCCGCCGCACCAACCGCTCCCTGTCCGCCGGGTCGGCCAGGATGCTCTCGACGACCTCCTCCATCCTGGCCTCGACACCGCCCTTGACCAGGACGACGTCCCCCTCGCGGAGCTGCGGCTTGAGCTGGCGAACGGCGTCGCTGGCGGTGTAGGCTATGGAGATCCGGTCGCAGGCCATTCCCGCTTCCTTCGCGCCGTCGGCGATCCAGGCGGCCCGCCGCCCTTTGACCACCAGCTGGTCCACAAAGGCTGCCGCAGCCTGGCCCAGTTGGCGATGGCCCTCGATGGCGAAGCCTCCCAGCTGGGCCATATCGCCCAGCACGGCGATGCGCCGGCGGGCCGGGTAATCGGCCAGCGTGGCCAGCGCCTGGAGCCCCGTCTCCGGGCTGCAGCTGGCGGACCCATCTATAATGAGCGAACCGCCTGTGCCGGGCAGAACCCGCAGCCGCCCGGCGCCTGGGCGGATATCCTCCACCGCGTCCAGGATCGCCTCCCAGGGCACGTGGAAAGAGAGCCCCACGGCGACGGCGGCCAGGATGGTGTGGGCCTGATGGCGGCCCAGGAGGCGCGTGCGCACTTCCGACTTGGCCGGATAGCCGGGCGTGCCCCGTCCGGCGACGCCGGGGAAGTGAACGGTGAACTGCAGCCCCTCCGGGTCGGGGCACAGGTCGGAGGCGACGACGTCGGCGTCCGGGCTCGTTCCGTAGGTGATCACCCGGGCGCTCGTCCGCTCCGCCATCGCCCGCACCCGCGCGTCGTCGTAGTTGAGCACCGCCAGGCCGTCCGGTGGCAAAGCCTCGAGCAGGCGGCCCTTCTCCTGAGCTACCGCTTCCAGGCTGCCCAGGTAGGCCACGTGGGCCCGGTTGACCGCCGTGATCACGCCCACCTGGGGCCGGGTCATCTCGGCCAGATGGGCGATCTCTTCGAAGGCGTTGCAGACGAGCTCCAGGACGGCCAGATCGTGGTCGGCGGTGAGGCCGGCCAGCGCTATGGGCAGCCCGAAACGATCGCTCAGATCGGGCGGGTTGGCGAAAACACGGTGCTGCGTATTCAGGACGGCGGAGATCGCCGTGCACGCATCCGTCTTGCCGGTCGAGCCGGTCACACCGACGACTTGCGGTGCGTACTTGCGCATCACGAGTGTCGCCCAGTCGCTGAGCGCCAGCTGCGTATCGGCGGTGACGACGGTGGGGACGGCGGGCTGGTCGGGAGCGAACTGGCAGAGGATGCCCGCGGCGCCCTTGGCGGTGGCGTCGCCGATGTAGTCGTGGCCGTCGCCCCGTTCCGTCTTGACGGCGACGAACAGTTCGCCGGGCTTGATGCGGCGGGAGTCGTAGGAGAAGGCGGGGAACTCGGTGGGTGCGGGTGGCCCCACCAGCTGGCCGCCGGTCGCCTCGAGAAGGTCGTCCAGGTAGATCATGCTCTGTAGTCTGTTGGAGAGGCGCTCTCTTGTGGCGGAGTAAGCGGCGGGGCGACCTGCCTCGCCGCGTTTGGTGGGCGGAACAGGACTCGAACCTGTGACCTCCTCCTTGTAAGGGAGGCGCTCTAACCAGCTGAGCTATCCGCCCGCTGCGGAGGCATGATAAGGGCAGAGAGACGCTTTGTCAACCCGGGCGATGTCGCCGAGCGGCGAAGTACCCCAAGCCCTCGGACCGGCTCGGGCCGGTCTGCAGAATGGGCCTCTGCCGTGCACGGGACGGCGGGGCGCCGGGGAGACGGCTCACTCTAGCGGTCCGGTTGTCCCGGCTTCAACCCACCTCCCGCCTGGCGGTGAGTGCCCCGGCCGCGATCAGCACCGCCGAGAACCCGACCAGGACGAGCAGGTTGGGCCAGATCTCAGCCAGCCCCCAGCCCTTGAGCATCACGTCGCGCAGAGCCTGGTTGGCGTAGTAGACGGGCATCAGATAGGCCAGCGGCTGCAGATAGCGCGGCAGATCGGGCACGCTCCACAGCGTTCCTCCGAGCAGGATCTGGGGGATGATCAGCAGGGGAATGAACTGCAGTACCTGGAACTCGGTGCGGGCGAAGGCCGAGGCGAGAATACCCAGGCTGACGCCGACCATGGCCAGCAGGGCCACGATGAGCAGCAGCAGAGCCAGGCTGCCCAGGTAATGGATCTTGAGCACCCAGACGGTGAACAGAAGTATGATCGTCACCTGAATCGCGGCGAACAGGCCCAGCCCAAGCATGTAGCCCAGGACGACGTCGACGCGCGTCGCTGGCGTAGCCAGGAGGCGCTCCATCGTTCCCTGCGAGCGCTCGCGGAGAAAGGAGACGCAGGCCAGCAGAAAGACGAAGAAGAGGGCCAGGACCCCGATGTAGACGGGAGCGACGAAGTCCATGGCGTCGAACTGCTCCCCGGCGAATAGGTAGCTGGCCTCGACCGAGACTGGAAAGGACGTCTCCCCGGCGCCGGCCTGGGGCGCGCCAGGCACCTGGAAGCTGGCCGCCGCCAGCTCCGCCAGGACCTTCACCGCCGCCTGAGCGCAGTAGGCGGCGATGGCGCTGCTGTGCGTGGGATTCGAGCCCTCCAGGCGCAGGTCAAGGACGATCTCCCTCGTCTGGACGTAGCTGGCGGAGAAGTCACGCGGCAAGATGAGTACTCCCAGAACCGCGCCCTCGCTCAGCAATTCATCTACCTCGCCCTCGTCCGACTCAGTCACGATGAAGGCGTCGCCGGCCGCCAGCTCGTCGGTGATGCGCTGCCCCAGGTCAATGCGCCCTGTAGCCGGCGTCGAAACCCCGGCGTCGCTGTTGACTACTCCGATGGCGATAGGTGCCGGCTCGGAGCGGAACAACTCGGCGCCGAGCGTCAGGATGAGCATAGGCCCGATCACGAGCAGGGCTACCGTGCGCCGGTCGCGGATCACCTGTACCATCAGCCGGCGGGCGAGGACCAGCACGCGCTTCAGGCTCATCGCTCGCCCCCTTCTGCCGCGTCGGCGATGAAGCGGAGAAACGCCTCCTCCAGCGTGGCCGCGGCGGCGGACTTGCGCAATTCCGTCGAGGAGCCCTGGGCCAGGAGCTTCCCCCGGCGCATGAACCCGAGCCGGTCGCAGCGCTCCGCCTCGTCCATCACGTGGCTGGATATAACGAGCGTCGCCCCGGTCCCGGCCAGGCGGCGGAAGTAGGCCCAGAAGGCAGCTCGCAGCTGGGGATCGATGCCCACGGTCGGCTCGTCCAGGAGGATGATGCGGGGCTTGTGCGCCAGGGCGCAGGCGAGAGACGTCCGCTGCCGCATTCCACCCGAGAGCGTTCGCACCTGACTGCGCGATCGCTCGCCCAGATCGACCAGCTCGATCACCTCGTCTATCCAGGCCCGCTCGCTGCTGCCGCACATCTCGGCGAAAAAGGTGACGTTCTCACGCACGGTCAGCTCATCGTACAGGGCGCTGGCCTGCGTCATGTAGCCCACCAGGCTGAGCAGCGATTTGTCCGGCACAGGCCGGCCGAGCAGCCTCATGTGGCCCGAGGTGGGCTTCAGCAGACCGACGAGGAGGCGAATCAGCGTCGTCTTCCCCGATCCATTGGGGCCCAGCAGCCCGTAGATCTCGCCCGGCCGTACTGACAGGGTCACCCCATCCACAGCCCGGATGGCCCCGAAGTGCTTGTGCAGGTCGGTGATCTCGACCACGGCGCCGTCTTGCATGTGAAGCTCCCGTTCTGTACGCTGCTGTGCTGCGCCAGGCAGGCGGCAAGGCACAGTCCGTCAGGCAGCAGGCCATCCTGGCCTCAGGTCATCACCTTTGTCGCCTCGGCCAGGTTCATGCGGCCTATGCGCCGCATAGCCGGCAGCTGAGTGAGCAGGGCTGTCGCGCAGATCAGAATGGTGACAATGGCGTAGCTCTCCGGAGCGATGTAGAAGGGCAGGTAGAACTCGGCAGCTCCGAATGCCTGGAACAGGTAGTAGGCACTCCCTGCTCCCAGGGCCAGACCCGGCACCAGGGCCAGCGCCCCGACGAGCATGTTCTCTAGGGTGATCATGTACCACAGCCGCCTGCGGCTCTGCCCCAGTGCGCGCATCGTGGCGATCTCCCGCTGCCGTTCGAGGACGTTGACTGTCATGGTGTTGAAGACGACAGCCCCGGCGATCACCAGGGCAAACAGCAGGAAGGCGCCCATCATGACGTAGTAGAGCCCCATCAGCGCCCGCCATCCGGCGGCGATGTCGGACTTGAGATCGACGCTGGCCACCCCCGGCAGGCCGTAGAGATCCCTGCGCACGTTGACCCCAGTGTCCTCGTCTACCTTCAGCCACAGCGCGCTCAGCACCTCCGCGCCGCCGAGCATCTCCTCCCGCAGCCAGTCCAGGCTGACGTAGATGCTCTGGCTCATCACCTCGCCGTTCGAGGCATCGGCGATCAGCTGCCGGCTTCCGAACGGTGTCTCGACGGTGATGACATCGCCCGCCGCAATGTCCAGATCCTTCCCCAGCGTCTGGGGCAGCAGAGCCTTGCCGGGCGCCAGCAGCTCAGCTGGCTCCTGGGCGTCGGATACCTGGAAGCCGTGTAGGACCGTGTCCGGCGCGACCGCCGCCAGAAAGACATCTTTCTCCTCAGAGCCGGTGTGCAGTGTCGCCGGCAGGGCAATGACGGCCTCGACCGCCTGAACGCCCGTCCAGCTGGCCACTTCCTGTCTCACCGCGTCGAACTGCACCTGGGAGAAGGTCACCTGGAGATCCCACACATCCGTGTCTTCGAACTGGATGTCCATCATGTGGTCCATGCCGTCGAACATAGCCCAGCAGGCCAGGAGGACGACGAAGCCGAAGACGAAGCCCAGGCCGGTGGTCAGCGTGCGCCTGCGATTGCGGAACAGGTTGCGCAGCGCGATCTTCGTGCCTGTGCCAAGGGAGACGACGTGCCTGATCAGCCGCTCCGGCCAGGGGACTACCCCCTTCACCAGGGCCACGGATGGGTCGAAGCGCATGGCCTGTGCAGGGGCTATGCGCGCTGAGGCACGGGCTGGGAAGAATCCGGCCAGTATGGCCACGAAGAGGCTGATGCCGATGGCCTCGACCGCCGCCTCCAGGTGAAAGCGGACGACGACGAACGGCAATCCGAACTCGGCGGCGTAGGCCTGGGCAAAGAGTCTGCCGGTGGCGTAGCTGAACAGGAAGCCGAGAGCCGCGCCGATGGCCGCGATCAGGCCGGCGTACAGAAGGTAGTAGCGCATGACCGCCCGCCTGGTGTACCCCAACGCTTTGAGAACGCCGATCTCAGAGCGCTGGGCCTGGACCATGCGGCTGAGCGAGACGTAGATGGACATGGCGGCGATCATCAGGAACATGGAGGGAACCATGCCCATCATCTCGCGCCCCCCTTCCAGATCCAGCCTGAGCAATTCGTAGGATGGGTTGTCGGCCCGCTTCACTACCGAACGGATGGCGGTGTCACCGGCCACCCGGCGGACGCTGGCGATGGCCTCGTCGACGCGGGCAGGGGACTGATCTGTCAGCAGGACGTTCAGCTCGTTGATCGCTCCCTCCGCGCCCAGCAGTGACTGCAGCTCATCCTGGGGCACGAAGAGGACGGCGAAGCCGCTTGGCGAGGGCAGCGGGTTCTCCGAGGAGGCCACAGCCATCAGGTACTCCGGGCTGACGCCCACGCCCACGATCCTCACATCCAGCCTCTGGCCGTCGACGATTGGGTGCATGACGGTCTCCGGGCCATAGCCGTAGTACTCGGCCAGGTGATGATCCAGAACCGCGACCAGCCCGTCACTCTCCTCAAGATACCTGCCCTCCTGGATGTACAGCTGGTTCACGGCCGGTTGCGAGCCGGCGGGCATTCCGACCAAGCGGGCACGGGCCTGGTTGTCGTCGCTGATGTACAGGCCGGCATCGACCACGAGACGGGCCGTCACTCCCCCGACGTTGTCCAGAGCGGCCACGCGCTGTGCTACATCCTCCGACGCCAGCCCCTCGAACTGCACGACGAAATCCTGAAAGGCCAGCTCGTCCAGGGTGCGGTCGAGCGATGCCTCGACGTCGTCGATCATCCCGATCATCCCGCCGTAGGTGGTCACTCCAAGCAGGATGATCAGCACCAGCGCTGTGAACTGCCACTTCTGCGCGCCAATGTCACGCCGCAGTTTGAGGTTGAGCTTGTTCATGGCCTCACCACTCTATCTCTTCGGCTTCAACGCGCCGCTCGTTCGACTCGACTCGAGCGATCCGACCGTCGTGCAGATGCACGATCCGGTCACCCAGCTGACCGATGGTTGTGTTGTGCGTCACCACGATCACGGTCCGTCCCTCCCGGCGGTTGAGGTCCTGCATCACGCGCAGAACCTTCTGGCCCATGCGGAAGTCCAGGTTGCCGGTTGGTTCATCGGCCAACAGGATCTGAGGCTCTTTGGCCAGCGCGCGGGCGATGGCTACTCTTTGCTGCTCACCGCCCGACAGCTGGCTGGGGAAGTGGTCCGCCCGGTCGCCCAGGCCGACTCTCTCCAGCAGCTCGACGGCGCGGTCGTGCACGTTGCGGCCGTCGCTGTCCAGCAGTTCCAGCGCAAACTCGACGTTCTCGCTCGCCGTCAGCGTAGGCAGCAGGTTGAAGAACTGGAAGATGAAACCGGTGACGTCACGCCGGTAGCTCGTCAGAGCCTCCTCGTCGTAGTCGGCGATGTCCGTTCCGGACACCTTGAGGGAGCCGCTGGTTGGCGAGTCGAGCCCGCCGATCAGGTTCAGCGTCGTCGTCTTGCCCGATCCCGAGGGGCCCACGACCACTACGAATTCCCCCTGCTGCAAGTCAAGGTCGAGACCACGCAGCGCGTGTACCTCCACCTCTCCCATCTGATAGGTCTTGGTTACCTTCCTCATCTGAACCTGGGCCTCTGTTGCCATTGCAGCGCCTCCTTGTTGCTGGCCTGTCGCCATGGAATCGAATCGTCCCTGCTCTCTGCTGACGGATCCCTGCTTGGGCCGGTCTGCAGACCGTGCTCGCTCAAGAGGCCCGGTCTCTTCGAGAGGCCGCGTCTCCACCGGCCGGGCGGGCTATGAGCCTGCCCTACGAAGAGCCGAGGCAACGCGCGCTGGGGCCGGTCTCCGGACCGTGCCCCCTCAGTCTCTGCCGCGTGAGCCGGAACCTATTTCCCCTACGAGTTCCCCGCGGTGAATGCGCTTCCCCGCGCCGCCCCTACATACGCGGCAGGACAATCCCCTTCTGCGCCTGGTACTTCCCCTTCTTGTCCGCGTAGGAGGTCTCGCACTCCTCGTCCGCCTCGAAGAAGAGCACCTGGGCGATGCCCTCGGAGGCGTAGATCTTCGCCGGGAGCGGCGTCGTGTTCGAGATCTCCAGGGTCACGAAGCCCTCCCACTCCGGCTCGAAGGGCGTCACGTTGACGATGATGCCGCAGCGGGCGTAGGAGCTCTTGCCCACGCAGACCGTCAGCACCCCGCGGGGGATGCGGAAGTACTCGACCGTCCGCCCCAGCGCGAACGAGTTGGGCGGAACGACGCATACCTCGCCTCTGAAATCGACGAAGGAGTCCGCGTCGAACTCCTTCGGATCGACGATTATCGACTTGCAGGA
>Ga0307421_1002170_pt1 | contig 11222 bp, 10 predicted proteins | sample SalMarWE160270MG_FD_202163 | JGI IMG/M metagenome (GOLD analysis project Ga0307421, IMG submission 202163) | Salt marsh sediment microbial communities from the Plum Island Ecosystem LTER, Massachusetts, United States - WE1602-70 | ecosystem: Environmental > Aquatic > Marine > Intertidal zone >...
GTCTGTCGTGGGGCAACGGACATAACCCCTCTTATCGGTAGTGCCAACCAGGGTCCAGAGCACCGCTGAGGGGCCCAGAATCGCCCTGTGACCGGTTGTGCGCGGGCCTGGCAGGCTGCCGGAGGGTCCAGGGCCGCCTTGCAGACCGTCGTTGGAGTGGCTGGAAGGCCGAAAGGCTGGGTGCGACCCGCAGAATGGCCCCGCGCAACCTCGCCGGCTCGTCGAACATGCCGGCGGGCAGATGCGGCAGGATCGGCGTGGATGATGGCGCCCCGAACTGGCGGAAACGTGGTGCGGCGGTGCTGCCGGCGGCCCTCGCGGCGCCGGCTTGTGCCTCTGGAGGGCCTGCTGCGACAGGAACGCCGGCTGCGAGCGGACGGGGTTTGGAGCGCCGGAGCTCGACATGGTGGCGATCGTTGCGTTGGTCCAAGACACGAACGCGCGTTCGATATGGGCTCCTCTGACCGGGACCTGGCCGAACAGGCAGTGCTCGGCCGGGACGCGGACTACTACACGGACGACGAGCAGCCGCTGCACCCGGTAGCGCTGACGGTCCCCTACTCCGTGGCCAAGTACGAGACCGCCAACGAGCAGTTCTGCGCCGTCATGAACCGGGCAATGCTCCCGGATTCGGGCGGAATCCAGGAGCAGGCGCTGACGGACGTCGCCTTCCACGCGGAGACCGGGTTCGGCCTGGCCCGCACGCACGACGAGCCAGACATACGGCGGCCCGCCGGCGGGGACGGGCTCGGCGGGCCGCATGTGGCGAACCATGTCGGGCATGCAACGCCCGGAGGAACCGCGGCTCCGCATCGTTCGGCCGGTCCGAGAATCGGTCGACTCGTTCGGTTTCCGTGGCCCCTCCGGGCAACACCGAATCTAGCGGCGGCCGGGCGGCGCGCCTAGGGGCTTATCCACGCTTTGCAGAACCCGGCGGGCGATTCGGGGGCGATCTCCACGGCCCGTGCACATTCCCCTCGGTCCGCCGATCGAGCCCATGCACGCGGGGGAACGGACGTGCGAATGCCTACGAAGCGGACGGCAGCGCCTTGCGGCGGCGGCGGAGGTTCTTGATCCGGAGGATCAACACCAGGCGGAAGGCTTCCATGAAGATGGCCGTGCTCATCTTCGACTGGCCCGCGCGGCGTTCTTCGAAGGTGATCGGAACCTCCAGGATTCGGGCCCCGGCAAGGCGCGACAGGAATGTCGTCTCGATCTGGAAGGCATAGCCGCCAGCGTGCAGCCGGTCGATGGAGATCGCCCGCAGGACTTCCGAACGAAAGACCTTGAAGCCGCCGGTCAGGTCGCGGTAGGGCATGAGGAGCACGACGCCGGCGAAAAGGCTTCCGCCGCGGCTGACGACCTGGCGCAGGATGTTCCAGCGGGGGATCCTGCCACCCTTGACGTAGCGCGACCCGAGCACCAGGTCCGCCCTGCCGGCCTGGATCGGCTCCAGGAGCGAGGGCAGGTAGCGGACGGGGTGGCTGAAGTCCGCGTCCATGTGGACGACCAGGTCCGCCCCACGATCCAGGACATCGTGGAAGGCGGCCACGTAGGCCCGGCCCAGGCCCTGCTTGGCCTGGCGATGCAGGACCGCGATGCGAGGGTTGCGAGCCGCCAGCTCGTTCGCCAGCTGGCCCGTGCCGTCGGGCGAGGCGTCGTCGACGATGAGGATGTTCGCCGCGGGCAGCGTTGCGAGGATGGCCTCGCTGATCGGGGCGAGGTTCTCCCGCTCGTTGTAGGTGGGAACGATCACCCAGATGCGGGGCTCTGCGCCGTGCGAGGCGCGTCTGGCGGGCTGCGTCTTGCTGGCGCTCTTGCCTGCGGCAGGCGCCAGCTTCCTGGCGGCGGGCATCGACTTCCTTGGTGCGAAGGGCTCGGCCGGGAGAATAGCGCCTCGGTCCCCTACTCTGCTGGCGCGGGCGCCAGCTTGCTGCCGCGGGGCGCCAGCTTGCTGCCGCGGGGCGCCAGCTTGCTGCCGCGGGGCGCCAGCTTGCTGCCGCGGGGCGCCAGCTTGCAGGCGCGCGGCACCCGGACGCAAAGAAGCGCCCGGAGGAACTTGTTCGATCGATGCGAGTCCGCGTGTACCGTCCGCTTTGGCCTCCGCTGCAAGCAGTCCGAGGACTCCTCGCGTGCGGTGGCCTGCGCTGCGGCCACTGCCGGATCCGCCACCGGCTCCTCTACCACTCCGGACTTGTCACATCTACTGCGATCCGACTTCTGGAACCTTGCGGCTCCGGATGTCTTCACGCGGCCGTTGCGCTTTGTCCGAGGTGACCGCTGAGTCGGTGTCCGATCTCGCTGGCCCCTCCGGGCAAGACAGAAGATACGGTCCGGCGGCTGCCCGGTGAAGGGGTTTATCCACCACTTTCGGCGACCGGAAAGCCGAATCCAGGACTTATCCACCACCTGCTCACATGGGCAGGGGGCGACGGGGACGCGCGGGCCGCAGGCGAGAACGCCAGTTCTGTATGGGTGCCCTATCCCTCTCCCTGACGGAGCGACTGGCGGTACCTGATGGCGGCAGCCTCGAGCTCTCCAGCCAGTGGCGGGCTGACCCTGCCTTTCACTCGAACGTCCGCGGCCCGGTAGCTGAGATCCACCGTTCCACGCTCGCGCACGCGAGCGATCAGCTCGCCGGCGCGGTACGGGATGGCCACGTCGACCTCGACCCACAGCGAGGCCAGCAGGGCCGAAAGCTCGGCCCGCAGAGTCTCCAGCCCGTAACCGGTCAGGGCGGAGATGAGCACCGTGCCGGCGATTGCCGGGCCCGGCGTGGCCGGGTTGCGGGCCGACGCCTCCAGGAGGTCGGCCTTGTTGAAGGCCAGCAGACGAGGCTTGTCGCCCGCGCCCAGCTCGTCCAGGACGGTCTGGATGGTGGCTCGATGCTCGGCGAAGTGAGGGTCCGAGGCATCCACGATCTCGAGCAGGACGTCCGCTCGCGTGACCTCCTCCAGGGTGGCCCTGAAGGCGTCCACGAGCTGGTGGGGAAGCTTGTGGATGAACCCCACTGTGTCGGTCACGATCGCCGCCTGGCCTTCGCCCAGCTTGACCTGACGCGAGGTGGGGTCGAGGGTGGCGAACAGGCGATCCTCGGCTCGGACGACCTCCTGGCCGACCAGCGAGTTCAGGAGAGTGGACTTGCCGGCGTTGGTGTAGCCCACGATGGCCACCGTCGGCATGAGCCGCCGGTCGCGGGCGCGGGTCGCGGTGCGCCGCTGCTCGGCGACCTGGGCTACTCGCTCCTTCAGCCTCTTGATCCGCTCGCGAATGATGCGCCGGTCCGTTTCCAGCTGGGATTCGCCCGGGCCCCGGGTGCCGATGCCGCCGCCGGTCCGCGACAGGTGCGTCCACAGCCGGGTCAAGCGCGGCAGCTGGTACTCGAGCTGTGCCAGCTCAACCTGGAGACGGCCTTCGTGCGTTTGGGCATGCAGGGCGAAGATGTCCAGGATCAGGCGGGAGCGGTCGATGACCTTGGTCTTGACTGCCTCCTCGAGGGCTCGCTGCTGGGACGGCGACAACTCGTCGTCGGCGATCAGGACCGTATAGCCGGTCTCGGCCCTGGCCGCGACCAACTCGTCGACCTTGCCCTTGCCGACGTAGTAGTGGGGGTCGACATGGCGGCGGTTCTGCCACTCGGCGCCCACGATCTCGGCCCCGGCGGTATCGGCCAGGCTGGCCAGCTCCTGGACCGACTCCTCGGCCGTCCAGCCCGGATCCTCGCCGGTGTCGACGGCTACCAGGAAGGCCCGTTCCACGGGCGCTGTGAGGTCGATCATGTCCTTGGGCATACGCCCGCAGGATAGCCGAACGGCAGGCTGGGGCCCTCAGCCCGCGGAGGACAGGTAGGCTCGAACAGCCTGGGCGGCCGGGCCCAGAGGCCACTGGCGCGTCGCCTCAAGCCATTGAATGCCCGGCTCGCGGCGGAACCAGGTGCGCTGGCGGCGGGCAAAGAGAACGTTGCGGCGGGCGTCTTCGGCGATCGCCTGGTCCTGGGTAAACCGGCCGTCGATGACGGCCAGGGCCTCGGCGTAGCCGATGCCGGAGAAGCTGGCGGCCGAGGTGTCGAAGCGGGCGGCCAGGGCGCGCGTCTCCTCGACGAGGCCGGCCTCGAACTGGGCCCGGGCACGGGCGTGGATGCGGTCCCGAAGCGCGCCCGGTTGCACCTGCAAACCAAGCCACAGCACCGGCCGCCCGTACCCGCGCGGCTCGGGGAGCGGCCTGTCCCCCTGCAAGCGCGCGATCTCCAGCGCTCGCACGACGCGCCTGGGGTTGCGCAGGTCCACCTCGGCGGCACGGGTGGGGGCGAGGGAACGCAACTCGGCCACGAGAGCCGGCAGGCCTTCTGCCGCCAGCCGGGCCTCGACGTCGGCCCGCACCGCCTTGTCCCAGGGCAGTTCGTCCAGAGCCAGGCCCCGGGCCACGGCCCGCAGGTAGAAGCCCGTCCCACCGACGAGCAGCGACACTCCGTCACGGGCGGCGATGCTGGTCAGGGCGTCGTCCGCGGCGGCGCAGAAATCCGAGACGCCGAACGGCTGATCGGGGTCCACCAGGTCCAGGCAGTGGTGCGGCACGCGGCCTCGCTCTTCCGGGGTGGCCTTGGCCGTGCCGATGTCCATGCCCCGGTAGACCTGGCGGGAATCGGCCGAGACGATCTCCACGGGGGTGCCCGCGGCCCGCAGCTCCTCGGCCAAAGCCAGCGAGAGAGCCGTCTTGCCGGTGGCAGTGGCGCCGGCCAGGACGATCAGCGGCGGACGCTCGAATTGCATGGCTCCTAGCCCTCCCCCGTTAGCGCCCGGCCGCGCAGGGCGAAGGGCCCGGCGTGGTCGATGCGCACCTTCACCAGCCGCCCCACGAGACCGGGATCGCCGGAGAAGTGGATCAGCTTGTTGTGGCGCGTACGGCCGGCCAGGGCCACGCTCCCCTCCCCCGCCGCGCCGTACAGGCTGGGCACGCCCAGGGATGCGTCGGCCGGCTCGTCGCCGTCCTCCGGGGAGGGACGCCCTCTCTTGCGGGGAGTGACCTGGTCCACCAGGACCTCTACGTCCCGGCCCAACCAGGCCCTGTTGCGCTCGTGGCCGATCGCCTGCTGGACGGCCAGCAGGTCGTTGAGCCTGCGGCGCTTGACGCCCGGGGGCACGTCGTCGGCCATGTGCAGGGCGGGCGTCCCGGGTCGCGGTGAGTAGGCCGCGGCGTAGACGGTGTCGAACCGCAGGTCCCGCATCAGCTCCAGCGTGGCCTGGAACTGTTCCGCGGTCTCGCCGCAGAAGCCGACGATGACGTCGGTCGAGACCGTCAGATCCGGCACGGCCGCCCGCAGGCGCGACAGCCGCTCAACGTAGTGGGCGATGGTGTACTGGCGGCCCATGCGCTGCAGCATCTCGTCGTCGCCGGACTGGACCGGCAGGTGCATGTGCCGGCAGACGCTGGAACATTCGGCCATGGCCTCGATCAGCCTGTCGGAGAGGTCCCAGGGGTGGGAGGTGATGAAGCGCAGGCGGGGGATGGCCGGGCTTCCGTCCGGCCCGCGGATCCCGTGGATGGAGCGCAGCAGCTCGGCCAGGTCCGGCCGGGCCCGGAGGTCGAGCTTGAGACCGGCCGGCCGTTCGGTGGAGATGTGCCCGAAACGGTTCTCCGCCGGCAAGTCGTGGCCGTAGCTGTTGACGTTCTGGCCCAGGAGAGTCAGCTCCCGGTAGCCGCCGGCGGCGACGGCTTGAGCCTCGGCCAGGATGTCGTCGAAGGGCCGGCTGCGCTCCGGTCCGCGGGCGAACGGGACGATGCAGTACGTGCAGGTCTTGTCGCAGCCGTAGACGATAGGCAGCCAGGCGGACGAGCGCGACGAACGGGCGACGCGGTCTTCGTTCAGGGCGGTGGCCCTGCTGGCGGCCAGGTTGTCGGCGGCGCTGACCGGCCGGCCGTGCAGGGTCGTGGTGGCGGCCGTGGCGGCCGCCTGGAGGCCGATCGGGGCCTGGGCGGAGACGAGCCCCAGGCGGAGGGCCAGCTCGGGCTCCTCGTCGGGCCGCAGGAAGACGTCGACTGCCGGGAAGCGGCGGCGGAGGCCTGCCCTCTCCGACTCTCGGACGGCGCAGCCGGTGAGGACGACATGCATCCCGGGCCGCTGGCGCTTGAGCTCCGCCAGGCGCCCCTGGCGGCCTATGACGCGCGCCTCGGCGTGCTCTCGCACGGCGCAGGTGTTGATGACGACCAGCTCGGCGTCCTCCATGGAGGCAGCGCGGCGGCAGCCCGCCGCCAGAAGCTGGCCGGCCATCTCTTCGGAGTCGCTCTGGTTCATCTGGCAGCCCAGGGTCCAGATCCAGAAGGCGGGCATGACCGCGGGGTCGGGCGCGAACTCGGCCAGGCGGGCGTCGAGGGCGGTCACGGCGCAGCGCTCACACCCAGGGCGGGGAGCGGACGGCCCAGGCGAGCGTACAGGGCCAGTGCGTCCTCGTCCGGCACGTACAGCTGGGCGTAGACCTGGGCGTAGGTTTCACCGTCGCCGTGGTAGTCGCTGCCGCCCGTGGCCAGCAGGCCCATCTCCGAGGCCACGGCCGCGGCTCCGGCCACCGTCGCGACGTCGAAGTGGCGGTAGTGGACCTCCAGGCCCGCCAGCCCGGCCGCGACAAGCTCCCCGATCAGGTCGCGCCGCCCCGGAGCGTCGGCGAAATGGGCCAGGACGGGCACTCCCCCAGCGGCCAGGATGGCGGCGATGGCCTCGAAGGGGCCCAGTCCCTGACGCGGGACGTAGGCCGGGCAGCCGCGGCCCAGAAGTTGGCGCATCGCCTGCTCGACGCTCTCGACATGGCCGGCGGCCACCAGGCAGCGGGCTGCCTGCGGCCGGCCCAGGGAGGCGCCGGAAGCCGCCCCGGCTCCCGCCAGAAGCTCATTGGCCTGGGCCTCGATCGGATAGCCCAGCTCGCGCAGCCGGGCGATGATCTCGTGGAAGCGCGACGCTCGGAAGGTGCGCTGGCGCTCGAGGGTAGCCTCAAAGGGCTCATGGGCCGGGTCAACACCGAGGCCCAGGATGTGCAGCTCGCCCTCCCACAGGTCCGGTATGCCGCTGGCCACACTGTTGATCTCGACGGCCGGCAGCAGCTCCAGGGGGAGTGGCGGCCGGTCCGCGGCTACAAGCTCCCGAACCCCGGCCAGGGTGTCGTGATCGGCCAGGGCCAGGACCCGCACGCCGGCCGCGGCGGCGGCCCGAACGAGCTCGGCCGGGTCGAGGACGCCGTCGGAACGGTTGCTGTGAGTGTGGAGATCGACCCGCGACGGATGGGGCGGCACGACGCGCTCTCCGGCGGGATTACCCGCCCTGCGGCGTTGGTACGCCGAGGGGAGCCCGGCCACGCTAGACCTCGACTAGGCGCTGGATGCGCTCGATCGAGATGGCCCGCCCGGTGGCGGGATCGACGTCGATCTGGCAGGCGTTGAGTACCACCGGCCCCGTCCCGACCTCGAAACGAGTGGGCAGGCCGGTCAGGAAGCGGGGTATGACCGTGGCCGGGTCGAAGCCGATGACGCTGTGAACCGGCCCGCACATGCCCAGGTCGGAGACATAGGCCGTGCCTTTGGGCATCACCCGCTCGTCGGCCGTGGCGACGTGAGTGTGGGTTCCCACGACCGCGCTGACGCGGCCGTCAAGGTAGATGCCGAAGGCCACCTTCTCCGAGGTCAGCTCGCAGTGGAAGTCCACCACCCGGACCGCCGGCAGCGGTTCGGAAGCCTGGTCGAGCAGGCGGTCGAACTCGGTGAACGGGTTTTCGATCGGGGTCATGTAGGTCCGGCCCTGGAAGTTGAGGACCGCCACTTCGGTTCCGTCGGAGGCGTGGAAGATGCCCCAGCCGCGCCCGGGGACCCCGTCCGAGCCGTAGTTCTGCGGCCGCAGGATCCGTTCCTCATGCTCGATCGTCTCGTACATCTCGCGCTTGTCCCAGATGTGGTTGCCCGAGGTGATGACGTCGATGCCGGCCTTGAACATCGCCTCCGCCAGCGAGGCGGTCAGGCCCATCCCGCCGGCCACGTTCTCGCCGTTGGCCGTGACGAGATGAACGTCAAGCTCTCGCCGCAGGTCCGGCAGCAGGGCCTCCACCGCGTGGCGGCCCGGCTTGCCGATAAGGTCGCCGATCATGAGGATGCGGCAGGCGCGCCGCCCAGACTCGGTCTGGGGCGGGCTCGCTGGCGCTGTCACGCCGGCCTACTTCGCGTACTCGACGGCCCGCGTCTCGCGGATGACCGTCACCTTGATCTGGCCCGGGTAGGTAAGGCTGGCCTCGATCTTCTTCACCACCTCGCGAGCCAGGCGGGTAGCTGTGACGTCGTCCACCTGCTCGGGCCTGACCAGGATCCGGACCTCGCGGCCGGCCTGGACGGCGAAGCTCTTCTCCACACCCTCGAAGCTCTCGGCGATGGCCTGCAGATCTTCGAGGCGCCGGACGTAGGTCTCCATCGACTCGCCGCGGGCGCCCGGCCGGGAGGCGCTTATGGCGTCTGCCACGAGGACGACCGGGGCCTCGGGCGAGGTGGCATCGACCTCCTGGTGGTGGGCGGCGATGGCGTTGACAACTCCCGGGGACAGGTTGTGGCGCTGGGCGATGCTGGCCCCGATCTGAGCGTGGGGCCCTTCGACCTCGTGGTCGACGGCCTTGCCCAGGTCGTGCAGAAGACCGGCTACCTTGGCCGCCTGCACGTCCAGCCCCAGCTCGGAGGCGATCATGGCCGCCAGGCGGCTGGTTTCGACCGAGTGGGTCAGGACGTTCTGACCGTAGCTGGTGCGGTACTTGAGGCGGCCCAGGAGCCTGACGATCTCCGCGGGCAGAGCGGGGATCCCGGCGTCGTAGATGGCCTGCTCGCCGGCCTGGCGCATGGTCACGTCGACCTCGTTCCGGGCCTTGGCCACGACGTCCTCGATGCGCCCGGGGTGGATGCGCCCGTCGGCCATGAGCTTCGTCAGGGCAAGGCGGGCGATCTCGCGCCGGACCGGATCGAAGGCGCTGATGACCACCGTCTCCGGTGTGTCGTCGATGATCAGGTCCACTCCGGTGGCCTGCTCGAGAGCGCGGATGTTGCGGCCCTCGCGGCCGATGATGCGGCCCTTCATCTCCTCGTTGGGGAGGTGAATGGCGCTGACGGTGTGCTCTGAGACCTGGTCGGCGGCGATGCGCTGCATCGTCGTCAGGACGATCTCACGCGCCCGATCATCCGCTTCTTCCCGGGCGGCCTTCTCGATCGACTTGGCCAGGCGGACCGCGTCGCGCTCGGCATCCTCGCGCACGGCTTCGATCAGCTGGACCTTGGCGTCGGCTGCGCTGAGGCTCGACACGCGCTCCAGGGCTTCGATGTGCTCCTGCTGAGACTGAGCGAGCTCCTGGCGGCTCTTCTCGAGCTCGCGCTCGCGGTCGAGCAACTTGCGGTCGCGCTGCTCGACCATGTCGGAGCGCATGTCCAGCTGCTCGTCTCGGGCCAGCAGGCGCGCTTCGAGGCCGGACAGCTCATTGCGTCTGGAGCGAGCCTCGTCCTCGGCCTCGCGGGCCAGGCGCAGCTTCTCGTCTTTAGCTTCGAGGATGAGTTCCTTCTGCTGAGCGCGAGCTTCCGCCACGATACGGGCGGCCTTGTCCTGGGCGCTCTTCACAGCCTGACTTGCGACGAAACCGCGCGCCAGGAAACCGAGCAACCCGCCCGCGCCGAGGGCGACCACGGACAGAGTGGCCACAAGGGCGAGATCCATATGAACTTGCCTCCCACCCGGTCCAGAGACCGGAGGTACCTGGAAACGTTCGGAGCGGCCGCTTGGCGGTCTCTACCCGTGAGGCCGTGGGCGGCTGCTGTTGGTCGATGATTCGAGCTGACGCCGCCATTTGGGCTCCAGACAGGCGGCGCGTGTTCGTCTCGCGCGTAGTCTACGGCGGGACGCGAAATCGGTCACCTCCCGGAGCGGGATCGGAGCGAGTTTCTGCCGAGAAGACGGCCGGCACGGGAAATGGGCCGCCGCACCAGCGCCGTTCCGCCGGGCCGTTTGCGGGCCCGGTCTGCTACTCCTGGCCGGCGAAGGCGCGGGCGGCCTCGGCGCAGACCTCGGGGTCGAAGCCATTGCGCGCCAGGAGCGCGTAAGCGCGTCGGCGACGCTGGGCTGGATCGGCTACGCGGCTCAGGACGGCCCGGCGCCGCTCCAGCAAGTGCGCTGCCGCGGCGCGGTCCGGAGAGGCGCCGCCGTCATGGTCGGCACCGTGGCTCCGCTCTTCCAGCACCGCGGCGATGACCCCCCGATCTATGCCCTTCAGCATCATCTCGCGACGCAGGGCCTGCTCTCCCCGCGGCCGTGACGCGTCGCGCGAGCGGACCCACGTCCGGGCGAACTCGAGATCGTCCAGCAGCCCGACCTCCGTGAGCCGGGCAATGGCCGCCTCTACCAGGTCGCTCCGGTAGCCGGCCATCGCCAGCCGTCGCCTGACCTCGGCCACGGAGCGGTGACGCGCCTCCAGGAAGCGTATGGCGGCGTCGGTGACCGTCTGGGGGTCATCGACAAGCCCGCGCCGCTGACGGGCCTCCTGGGGCGTCTCACGCCGTCTCGAGGGGCCGCGGCGGCCCATCGAGGCCTACTCGGCCTCCTCGATCCCCTCAACGGGCAGGGCGATGTCGGCCATCTTGTCCCGGATCTGCTTCTCCAGCTGGGCGGAAACCTCCGCGTTGGCCTTGAGGAAATCCTTGGCCGCTTCTCGGCCCTGGCCCAGCCGGGTGTCGCCGAAGTTGAACCAGGCGCCGGTCTTGGCGACCACGCCGACCTGTGTGCCGACGTCCAGAAGGCCGCCCTCGCGGGAAATGCCCTGGCCAAACATGATGTCGAACTCGGCCGCCTTGAAGGGCGGAGCGACCTTGTTCTTCACGACCTTGACCTTGACCCGATTGCCCACCGGGTCGGTGCCGGTCTTGATGGTTTCGATGCGGCGGATGTCCAGGCGGACGCTGGCGTAGAACTTGAGGGCGCGTCCGCCGGGCGTCGTCTCGGGGTTGCCGAACATGACGCCGATCTTCTCCCGCAGCTGGTTGGTGAAGATGAGAGCGGTGTTGGAGCGATTGACGGCGCCGGCAAGCTTGCGCAGGGCCTGGCTCATCAGCCGGGCCTGGATTCCCACGAAGGAGTCGCCGATCTCACCCTCGATCTCGGCCTTGGGCACGAGCGCCGCAACCGAGTCCACGACGACCGCGTCCACGCCGCCGGAGCGGATCAG
>Ga0307421_1002173_pt1 | contig 11211 bp, 6 predicted proteins | sample SalMarWE160270MG_FD_202163 | JGI IMG/M metagenome (GOLD analysis project Ga0307421, IMG submission 202163) | Salt marsh sediment microbial communities from the Plum Island Ecosystem LTER, Massachusetts, United States - WE1602-70 | ecosystem: Environmental > Aquatic > Marine > Intertidal zone >...
TCGCGGTATTCTGCCACAAGCTCGGCTCTGCGTTTTTCCGGATCTTTTGCATCAGCGAGTTCCTTGCGGAAAATGATATTGACCGCCCCTTCAGGACCCATCACGGCTAGCTCTGCGCTGGTCCAAGCCAGGTTCAAGTCAGCGCGAATGTGTTTGGAGGACATAACATCATAAGCACCGCCATACGCCTTGCGAGTGATTAGTGTGATCTTCGGGACGGTAGCCTCGCAATATGCATAGAGCAGTTTCGCTCCATGGCGGATGATGCCGCCGTGTTCCTGACCCGTGCCGGGGAGGAAACCAGGTACATCGACGAAGGTGATGATTGGGAGGTTAAACGAATCGCAGAATCGCACGAAGCGGGCGGCCTTATCTGAAGAATTAATATCCAGCACACCCGCTAAATGGGCCGGTTGGTTGGCGATAATTCCGACGCTGTGTCCGCCAAAACGGGCGAAGCACGTCAGGATGTTCTGCGCATAGTTCTCGTGGATTTCTAGGAAGACACCATTGTCGACGACCAGCTTGATCACGTCGCGCATGTCATACGGTTTGCTGGGGTCATCAGGCACGATGTGATCCAGTTCTTCCTCTGTGCGCAGGCGGTCATCGTTAGTTGGAACGAAAGGTGGGTCATCCATATTGTTCTGAGGGATGTAGGATAGCAGGAGGCGGATCATATAAAGACAATCGCTCTCACTCTCTGCTACGTAGTGACAAACACCGGATGTCCTGGCGTGTGTGTCCGCGCCGCCCAATTCCTCGAAAGAAACTTCTTCGTGAGTGACGGTCTTAACTACTTCAGGGCCCGTTACAAACATATAGGAGGAGTTACGAACCATGAAGATGAAATCGGTAAGTGCCGGGGAGTACACGGCGCCGCCGGCGCATGGTCCCATGATAGCGCTGATTTGAGGAATCACGCCTGAACTGAGCGTATTCTTGAGGAAGATGTCGGCGTAGGCGCCGAGAGAGACGACGCCCTCCTGGATGCGTGCTCCCCCGGAGTCGTTCAGACCGATGACGGGAGCGCCGTTCTTCATGGCCATGTCCATGATTTTACAGATCTTCTCTGCATGAACTTCACCGAGGCTGCCGCCGAAGACGGTGAAGTCTTGTGAGAAAACGTATACCAGCCGGCCGTCGATTGTTCCCCACCCGGTTATGACACTGTCTGAAAGGAATTTCTTCTTTTCGAGATCGAAATCATGCGTCCGATGTGTGACAAACATATCGGTTTCGCGGAAGGATCCTTTGTCTAAAAGCAGGTCAAGCCGCTCTCGTGCAGTTAAGCGACCGCGGTCATGCTGCGCTTTTATCCGCTCGGGGCCACCACCAAGCAGTGCCTTTTCGCGTTGGTTATGAAGGAAATCGGATTTGGAGGAATCACTCATTCGTTTTGCTCCTCATAATATTGACGTACAGATGGTCGAGAAAGTATCCATATCACGATCAGAAAGCATAGTGTCATAACTCCAAAAGTGAAAGGGAAGGAACTGCTGGCGAAATCGGATTGTTGAAGCAGCGAATGATCGACCCATAGCCATACAGCATAGACAATTGCACCGATGTACGTGAGCTTCGGTGCCCAACTGCAGCGGAAGAAAAGTGCCATCGCGGCTATCAGACCTACGCTTCCCCATAAGCCATTCTTCAAGAGTAAATAGCCCTTGGGAACGCTGATAGGGAGGTCGAGAAGTGTAAACCATGCCGTGAGACCGGCGAATTGCATCACTGAGAAGGTTAACACCCCTGCGGCGAGCCAGGTTACGAGCCGGGGTCTATTCTTCGATGTCAAGGACAATTTTTCCCAGTTGGTCCCCGGTTTCAAGGCGCTTCTGCGCTTCAGGGGTTTTCTTCAGCGGATACTGTTGATCAATCACTGGTATTAACGAACCCTGGAAGATCAGGTTCATCACGGTTTGAAAATCTTCATGTGTCCCCATCGTGCTTCCAATTATGCTCAAGTGCTTTGCGAAGACAAAGCGGTTATCAATTTCAAACTTTGGCCCGCCGGTGTTACCGACGGTCAGAATCCGCCCACCTTTCTTAGCGGCGCGGAGACTGAGAGGCATGGTCCCAGCGCCGACATTATCGACGACCACATCGACACCCTCCCGTCCACTTGCTAGATATACCGCTTTTGACCAGTTCTCCTCTTTTGAGCGGTCGATAAGGACATCTGCTCCCAGGGATTCAGCCAGGTGAAGTTTATCAGCATTGGAACCGACGACGAACACCTTCGCTCCAGCAAGTTTCGCAATCTGGATGCTGGCGCTGTTCACACCGCCCGAGGCGCCGATTACCAAAACGCTTTCTCCCGCGCTGAGAGCACCGCGGGAGATCAGTGAATGCCAGGCAGTGTGGAAAACAAGACCTGCCGCTGCCGCAGGGGCGAATTCGATCTCGTCAGGGAGATGAAGTAGATTCCTCGCCGGGACGACGACGTACTGTGCCAGCGTGCCGCGAACGGTCTCACCCAATAAATGCCATTCTCGGCACATATTGTCCTTTCCCGCCAGGCAGAAATCACAAACTCCACAGCCGAGGTTCGCGTTGATCACGACGCGATCCCCAACTTCCAGACCTTTTACGCCTTCGCCCAGAGCGGATATTATTCCCGCCCCGTCTGCGCCGGAGATGTGTGGATATTCGAGCTTCAATCCCGGCCAGCCCTCTCGGACCCACAGGTCGAGTCGGTTTAAGGCTGCCGCCCGCAGTTGGACCTGGACTTCACCTGCACCCGGTTCCGGGGCAGGGAATTCATCGTAGCGCAGTACTCCGGGATCTCCATGTTGGTCGAATAGTATTGCTTTCAAAAGGCTCTCTCCGATTATCCTGAAATTGTAACCGCGCTTATTTAGTTGCTACTTTGTGAAGGTAGAAAAGCAACCGCCCATGACGATTATAGCGTGGTTGGGTTATTCCATCTGCATAACTCGAAGTGATTTTCTCGAATGCTGCAGTTTCTTCAGGAAGGATTACAAACAATGTATAGGACCCCAGGGATGAAAAATCGTGCGGTAGATGGTATGGCGGCGGCAGGTCGTAAGTGTTTGCATCGGGAAGCAAATATGCCAGGCTGGGGATCGAGTGTACGGACATCCGATCACCCCCCATGAATAATACAGATGTCTGCGGCGATTCAACCTCGAGGAGTTCGATAATCTCCTGGGTCACCTCGCCGTTAAGGCTGCCGTAGTTCTCGGTGGGGAAATAATCGTGGAAGAGATGTCGAATATTTTCACTCACCATCAGGGCGATTAACAGGGAAATACCGACAGCGGCGATGGGTTTTAATAACGGCCACCGCCCGTTGATGAACACATACATTCCATCAAGTGTAGAGGCAATTAAGATCGCAAGGATTGGCGAGAGAAAGAGCATTCGCTGCCCGTTTGGCGCCTGGATGCTCAACCCGCCGACAAGGAGTATGGCCAGGATCGTGATGAGGATCAGACCGCAGCGCGCCTCTCGGAAGTGTATCGCACAGTAGACAAGGCCGATTGAGAAGACCCATGCCGAAGCTCCGATCAGCATGGGGATTCCGGAGCCATAGTAGACCCCCTGAATCTCGGCGACGGTCAAACCGAGTGCAGTCACCCAGATTTGCTCGAACACCAGTCCGATGGGTGTGGTTCCGAGCGCATCAGCGGCAGGTTCAATCCAGCCAGGTATGAGCATAGAAACCCTGCTAGCAGTGAAGGAAAGGCTCTCGGGATGGCGAAGATACAACAGCCCGAGAGGAAGGGACACACTTAGGGCAGCCAGCACCATGCATACAATCCCAGATAGGCGAGACTTCCAGCCTTCGCCTCGCCTCACCAGCCAGATCATCCAGAGTGCAAGCAGGATGGGGATCAAACGTGATGTAGTGTAGAAATACTGCGCGCAACCGAGAGCGAGACCGGCGAGCAGGAATGATCGGCGATCGTTGAATTCCCATGCGTTCCATAAAGCGCCCAGAGCGAGGACGAAAAAAAGTCCATCCCAAATGTTGTTATAGGCGACGCGGCTAAAGAAGATATGGTGGTGAAATGCCATCAACCATGCTGCGCTGAGGATGGCGACACGCCGGTTGAAAAGCGACCTGCAGGCCCAGTACAGGGCAGGAATTGTCAGCGCTCCAGCCAAAGCTGAGACCCAGCGGATGGCGATAACAGTTCTGCCCAGAACCCGTTGGGATAGAGATAATATCCAGAAGTAAAGTGAAGGGAAGGAAAACCAACCCAAACCGAGAATGTTACTCCGGCGACCATCAAGGAACTCCAATGCCGTGAGTCCGGCGGAGCCCTCGTCCCCGCTGAGAACGTAAGGCATGTGGTCCGCTCCCCAGGCGCGCAGGACAATGCTCGCCAGAGTGAGAGTGATGATTACAACGATTTCCCAACGATCCCAGCGTTTGTGTTTTTGAGGTGGACTGGTTTTCCAACAGCCGATAATCGTCAAGGCGATACCTGTGAGCCAGAGTGGGGCGGCGATTCGACTGATGGCAATGGCGTTGTCGCCCGTCGCGGCGAACGCGGCAGTGGAGCAAAGGAGCCCAAGGAGGATCATCCACCCCCTCTGGGGCGTGATCGAGAGCCAACGAGTGAAACGGTCAATAGACACGCGCATCAACCATTCCCAGATTAGTACAGCTCGAGTTCGCGGACATGGATCTTGAACGGGTTACCCGGGGTAAGGCTTTCGATCTCAAGGTTCATCCCCTGCCAGGTCGCGCATCCTCCAATAGGTTTGTGCCCCTGACTTTCCTACGCTTTCTGAAGGATCACGCGAGAGTCGTCCGATATGGATATATCAGCTATATTATTCGTGAGGTCGCTGATAAGTATAGTATCGATGGATATTCATACACATTCATTCGTTACCAGCACGATCAGTGCAATGCGGGAACCGGATACGTGAATGATCGATGATGATTTGAAACGCCTGATCGACCTTTACATTATCATACATCTGGACTGCTCTTGTGCATGGGCCAGATAGCCTCCTGGTTTGCTTTCTAGATACTTCCGGGATTATCCTTCTTGAAAGGATGCGTTTGGCTTTGTGAACTAATATTTAGATCCTGAGTGCTTAACATAAAAGCTTGAAAGCGGCTTCTTGTTTGCCACCTAATCATGGGCAGTGTAATGAAAATGCTGGGTGTATGATTGAAATTCCATGGCTCCTTTAAGGGAATAAGTAGTACAAATATTAATAATCTTCCTCGGTTGCAGTGTCCGCCACCTGTACTCCATCAATCTGATGATGTTAGATAGAAGCTACTGGGTAACGACGAAATCGAAAATCTCATCCTGGATCGAGTTGGCAATAATTGTTGGGGTTGCGGCTTGGATAGGGCGAGATTATCTTCATCTTGATTATTTAGAAGTCCCCTCAAGTCCCGAGTTTATGGCACACATCCAATCACATGGATTTTGGACTCTATTGGTTGAATGTGGAAGCTGTGCTCTCTGGAATTCATCAGCTCAGGGTGGATTTCCTGCGTTTGCGGATTACTCAGGCTCTGGGATTCATCCAGTTATCGGTTTGGCTACATATGTTTGGGGCTTCATTGCTGGATCAAGGATTGCGATTGTCTTAAGTATTGGGATCGCAGGTTGCTCACAATGGTGGTTGGGGAGGGAGCTTAACATTAAGGGCGTTCTCCGCGTCTGGGGAGCGATTGTTGTACTTGCAGGGGGTCATTTAGCAAGTCGAATGGAAGCTGGCGCATTTCCGGCCCTTTTTTCCACGGCATTATGTAGCTTAATGATTCCGGGAATAATTAGGCTGGCTAAGAGCGGCGAGAGTCGTGACTCAGTAATATTGGGTATATTGCTTGCTTCAAGCTTGGCGTCAGGGGGTGTTCATCTCCAGATAGGCTTAATGGCGTTGATACCTGGGTTATTCATCCTATTGTTAAGTCATCAAGGATTAGATAAGGATCTTGTGAAGAAATTTGTACTTGCGGCTGTTATTGGATTATTGCTCGCAGCTCCATTCCTGATCCCATTTCTACATTTTGTACCCAATATTGAAACTCAGGCGACCTCAGATATTCGCAATGCTCAACCTTTGGAGTATATCCCCCTAAATTTCGTAATCAGAGACCCAGCATTTAATCTAGGTAACGCGCTCGGGAAAATAGGCGATTCATCTGATTATATATCCTACATTGGTTGGTTGCCGATTCTTCTCGCGTTTGTGGGATTTGTCCAACTAATCAAACGTCCAGGCGGACGCATAGGCTATTTTCTTGTTTCTGGGATTATGTTGTCTCTATACCTCGCAAGTGATCTCCCTTGGAGAGGGTATCTAAAAAAATTAAGTTTTAGTGGGGCTGTGCCTCAACCGGGCTACATTCTTGGTATAACAGTTCCGCTCATGGTTGGGTTGGCCTCATTAGGTGCGCACGCCCTATTTAATACAGAGCAAAGGCTGACATCGCTATGCTTAGGAAGGAAGAAAATTAAAGTACGTATTAGCCTGCTTGCTCTACTTCTAATATTTCCTCTGTTCCATAACATTATTTCAAATATTTCAGCTTCAAGTGAGTTTCTTACAACCAGGTTTCAAAACCGAGAGGTGGGGTGGAGTATATCAGCGATAACAAATACTGAGACACTTGAATGGGTTTCAACACCTGAAGGGGAATCAACATTTATCGCTCCGGCGGTCTCATCCCGATTGAAGCTGAGCTCAACCCTACTACCATGGAATTGGAGAGATCGAGAGTTGCCCATTCCACGGGTTGAAGCTAGTCGGGAAGCTATTACGGATGCGATGGTAATTTATCAAAGTCAAGAAGACAGTGGTGTCTCAATCTACGTAAGACCGGAAGTACATTACGCGGTGGTTGAAACCGATGCTGAGAGGTCACCGTGTGAGACCGAAGGGCTTGGAGGGCATTTGGTTGTTAATTGTAACAATGAAGAACCTGGCATTCTGATGATCCAGGAGAACAATTTTGATGGATGGAAAGTGAGCCGAGATGGCGACCCGATCCCGCTGCATGGAGGGACATGGCTCAGTGTAGAAGCGCCTCCTGGAGAGCACGAGTATGTGTTCGATTATTCACCTTGGGATGTTAAAGTTGGGCTCGTACTATTTGGTATCTCAACTGTCCTTATAATTAAACTATTATTCCATCCCAATAATAGGAGAGCAGCGTGATGAGATCTCCGTCAATCAGTGAATCCGCAAAGTGTGAATACTCATGAGAAGTCTGACCTCATTTCCGCATTGATGTTAATGCTTTGAGATAGGCTCGGTCTTTGAATGTCTAAGGGGGAAGTGTAAGCTGATCAAAATAAACAAAAAGGAAGGTCCATCTAGACTGAAAATTCGCGACAGTGATGCGAATATTTTTGCAGTTGGTTTCTTCAGTATCGAATATGGGTAATTCCCGGAAATTATTTTGCGTTATGGACCAATTTGACCCAGCGCTAAGGTTAGCAACAATGTAAGAGGAGGGACGAGTGATGAGGAGGACAAGAGTGCTGCGAGAGTATATTGGCAGGCTTCGAGCGATGATACTGGGCTTCCATCCTGGTGATTATAAGAAGGCACTCCTAAAAAGTCTTCCCTCTACTGTAGAGGTCATGATCGTCTTGGTATTCGCACTTCTATTCTGTAGGCCCTACCTCAACTTCAGTCAGCAAGAAGTTCCCATCGGTCGAGAATTCCTCTCAAATATTCAAATGCACCATGTCTGGAATTATTTGAAGGAATGCGGCGCATGCGCGTTATGGTACGGGAATGTTGCCGGTGGCTTCCCAGCTTTCGTGGATACCCAAACTAGTGTTCTCCATCCACTTGTGATTTTTGGCACGTTTGCTTTTGGTGTCTTGAATGGGGCGAAGTTCACTCTAGTAGCTACTTTCGCCCTTGCCGGGATTGGGCATCTTTGGTTGGGAAAAATCCTTGGGTTAAGACGCGTCGTCCGCGTGTGGGGTGCTTGTTTAGCTATCGCCTCAGGGCATCTTGCACCTCGGATGGAACTAGGTGGACTTTCTTTAGTGCTCTCGATGGGCATGGCATCACTGGTTATTCCTGCACTTATTGATCTTGCGAAAAATGTTAATCGGAGATCAATAGCGGTATTGTCAATAGTCATTGCCCTGTTGATTGTGAGCGGCAACGGATATGCACAAGTGGGATTGGCTTTCTGTCTTCCAGCAGCGATATTCTTGGTTCCATGGAACCGGGGGCAGCTTACCAAGTTTATCAATTCTGCATTAATTGTTCTTATCTTGACGCTACTTTTAGCTAGCCCCTTTTTAATACCTTTTGGTCATTTCTTGCCAGAAATGGCAAAGGATTTTGACCTAGATTTCAGCAACACGCAGCCATTTTCTTATGTTCCACTCAATCTTGTCATTCGCGATATTTCTTTCTACCTAACTGATGTATTGGGAAAACCCCCATGGATTGCTCATTTTGCGTTCTATATTGGCTGGATCCCAATATTGTTGGCTGCTTGGGGCCTTATCAAGGCGCGCACACCGCATGAACGGAGGGTCACCCTCTTCCTATCTTCATTCGCTTTCATTGCACTTTGGATTGCTAGTGGAATCCCGTTGGCTTGGTTAGTGAATAACATTAAGGTTAAAGAAATCTCAGAATTCCTTGCGGGAGTTCGATATCTTTCATTCGTCTCAGGGCTCGCCATTCCACCCATCCTTGGTTTGGCTGTAATTGGATTGGATCAGATTTTTGATTATGGACAAAACAGGCTTGTTATGGAGTTCGAAAACAGTCAACAAGATGCATTCAAGCTTCGCTTGGATCTGAGGTGGTTTCTTGCGGTTCCGCTCATTGCTGCTATCTCTGGGGCATGGACATTTAATGGACAATGGATTAAGACCCTGAAAAGCGTATCATCTGTTCAGCCGGTCATCCAAGCTTTAGAGACGCCAAGTTTACAATGGGTCAATGTCCCGTTTGGCGAACACTACTTTGTAGAGCCCGCGATACAAAATGGTCTAAAGTTAGCAACTGACTTCTATCGAACTTGGCACTGGCGGGATCGCCCCCGCCCAGAACCACTTTTTGAGGCGAATAGAGGAGATTCACCCGATCAAATGGCGCAGATTCAAGTTATGGGTGAGATATATATTCACAAAGCGATGGTTGGTCGTGAGTATGCTAAGATACTTCATGCGGATGAAACTGTCACACCCTGCAGAGCTTGGGGGATGGGCGGGAATATCAACGTTGAATGCCCCGATAACCAAGGCGGAATACTTATCGTTGAAGAGAACAACTGGTCAGGCTGGACGGCAGAACTCGATGGATCCCCAGTTAGTCTAGAGGATGAAATTTGGCTTTCCGTTGAAACTCCACCGGGAAAACATCAACTGGCGCTCCGTTACAAGCCATGGGATGTTCCCATCGGTATAGTTCTCTTAATGGTGGGTCTAATTGTATGTGCGATTTTCTGGGTTAAACCTCGAATGAAGCAATCGCTAGATTAACCAGACGTGGAAAGGGAATCATCGATTGTTGGTGGCTGAGCCCAGGAATGTGGGTATTGCTCGCTTAAGTTAGGGGTCAAGCACGCCCTAACTTCACCGCAGCCCCAACTCAAGCCGAGAGATCACCAACCGCTGAATCTCGCTCGTGCCCTCGTAAATCTCTGTGATTTTTGCGTCGCGGAAGAAACGCTCTATGGGCAGCTCTCTTGAGTAACCCAACCCGCCGTGGATTTGAACGGCGGCGTGTGCGCAAAACATCGCCGTTTCTGAGGCGTAAAGCTTTGCCATAGATGCTTCAAGTGTATAACGCCCCCCTTTCTCCTTGGCGTTCTGCTTAGCCAGCGCAGCGTTATAAATAAGCAGCCGGCTGGCTTCGATCCGCGTTTTCATATCCGCGAGCGGAAAAGATATCCCCTGGAATTGGCCGATCTTCTTGCCGAAGGCCTCTCTCTCCCGTGCGTATTCAAGGCTGGCTTCATAGGCTGCCTCGGCGATTCCGAGCGCTTGAGATGCGATCCCTATCCGCCCAGCGTCGAGGACGGTCATCGCAATCTTGAAGCCTTCACCCTCTTCTCCCAGGCGGTTCTCCACTGGGCAGCGATAGTCCTCGAAGACGATCTCGCTTGTCCCAGAGGCACGAATGCCCAATTTGGGCTCAGGTTTCCCCAGATGATATCCAGCCTGTTCGGCCTCTATGATGAAAGCAGTCACACCTCTGTGTTTCAAATCAGGAGCTGTCATCGTAAAGAGCAGGACATAATCCGCTTTGGGCGCAGAGGAGACCCAGGATTTCAGTCCGTTGATGACATAGACGTCCCCGTCGCGCACGGCACGCGAGCGCATCGTTCCGGCATCTGAACCGGACATTGGCTCGGTGAGGGAATAGGCGCCGATCGCCTGCCCTGAGGCGACGGGTTTTAAATATTTCTGTTTTTGCTCCTCGGTTCCGAACCGCAGGAATGCATAGCAGTATAGCGAGTTATTAACGGACATGATCGTGCCGTGTGCGGCGTCAGCTTTGCATATCTCCTCCAGCGCTAGTACATACGAGAGCGTGTCCATCCCCGCGCCGCCGTATTCCTCGGGAACTTCGATTCCCATGAAGCCCATTTCGCCCATTTTTTGTATCGTTTCGAGCGGATATTGGCCGCTTTCGTCAAATTCGGCTGCTATCGGTGCAATCTCGTTCTGGGCGAAATCGCGCGCCGCTTTTTGAATCATTTTATGTTCTTCGCTCAATTCGAAGGAAGGACCTAATGCCGCCTTGCCATCCGTCATGCCAGACCTCCAGTTGGGTTGATGTAGGTTGAGTTGATTATATAGCAGGAGTGTTAGTATGGTCTAATTGGATTGTGTCTTGGGGTATTAAGGGAGACCTGCAGCGAGGATGAGTGCGAGCATTCCGAAGCTGCGGTGTCGAAGAATTGATTTCATGATAAACCTCCTAATAGCCATTTGTCGTCTTCGACTAGACTTTGTTTCACCTCGGGTAGTACCAAAGAAAACGATCGTTAAACCACACGGGTACCTAACGTAAGCTGGGTGAAAGGTGTCCGCTTTTCCGGCATTTTCTCGACCTTGTGGATGCAATTCCTGTACAGTTGGGAAAACACCAATTTCAGTTCAGGGTATATGTTGGTATGTTGAGCGGGATGCTTTGACCGTGCTTTCGGCAACGGGTACAATGACCCCATTCTCGTTTCGTGGAGGTGAAGGTGTCAACGAAGGCTAAAGGCAAAGCCGAGCA
>Ga0307421_1002174_pt1 | contig 11208 bp, 11 predicted proteins | sample SalMarWE160270MG_FD_202163 | JGI IMG/M metagenome (GOLD analysis project Ga0307421, IMG submission 202163) | Salt marsh sediment microbial communities from the Plum Island Ecosystem LTER, Massachusetts, United States - WE1602-70 | ecosystem: Environmental > Aquatic > Marine > Intertidal zone >...
AGTAAAATCTTTTATCACAAATGGAGAGGTTAATTGCCTCGGCCTGTCTATTCGAAAATTAAAGAAAATAGCCGCATCATTGTTTTGAATTAAACCGAGAGGTTTTCCCTGAGTATCTGATATTATTGATGGTTCAATAAATTCGTCAGTTTTTCCCTGAGCATATGAATTTTCAATAGCTTCTTCTGGTGTTTTTACAAGTTGTCCTTTCCCGGTTGTTAGAGCGAAATAAGCTTTGGCTGTTCTATCCCATCTTCTGTCTCTATCCATGGCCCAGTATCTACCCATAATTGAAGCAATTATACCCACTCCCTCCCTTTTAATAACTCCTCTTATCTGATTAATATATGTTTTAGAAGCGGTGGGAGGAGAATCTCTTCCATCTGTAAATAAGTGAAGAAAAACATTAGAGAAGTTTTGTTTCTTGGCCAATTGGATTAAAGCGAAGAGATGATCTAGGTTGGAATGAACACCACCAGCCCCTATTAAACCCATTAAATGCAAACGAGAATTATTTCTTCGAGCATGCTCAAAAGCTCCCAAAAGAACTTTGTTTTCAAAGAAAGATCCATCGGCAATTGACATATTAATTCTTTCAAGATCTTGGTAGACAATTCTTCCTGCCCCAATGTTTAAATGGCCTGTTTCGGTGTTCCCAGCTTCTCCTCTAGGCAGCCCTACCGACTCACCAGAGGCTTTTAGCTGCGTGTGGGGATACGAAGCCCACAATCTATCCATATTGGGCGTTTTTGCCAGAGAAACAGCGTTTCCAGGGCCAGGAGGAGCAATTCCCCAACCATCAAGAACACAGATAATAACGAATTTTGTGTGTTTTTGAGGGGTCATTTTTTACTCCTGAGAAGCTCAGCCTCAATATTAGAAAGTCTATTGTATTTAGCAACTCTCTCACCTCTGGCTGGAGCTCCAAATTTTACATATTCAGACCCAATTCCAACAGCAAAATCAGCAATAAACCAATCATTAGTTTCACCTGATCGATGGGAGACAACCACTTGCCAGCCAGCGTCTTTGGCCAATTTAACCACCTTAAGAGTTTCAATCACTGTCCCTATTTGATTTGGCTTAATCAAAATTGCATTACAAGATTTTTCTTTGATAGCCTTCTCTACTCGTTTGGGATTAGTGGCCAATAAATCGTCACCGACCAAAATCAACTGGTGGCCAAGCATAGTGTATAGTTTTTTCCAGCTTTCCCAGGCATCTTCATGGAGAGGGTCTTCAAGAATAGCTAAATGGTATTTATTGTTTAAGACTTTGTAATATTCCAAAATGGCGCGCTCATCCATTGGAGAAGTTTTGTCTCGGATAGAATATTCTCCATCTTTGTAGAAAACTGAAGCAGCCACATCAAGACCCAGAAAAACGTCCCTTCCCAAAGAATATTGAGTTTCTTTAATGGATTCAACTACAATCTCTAAGGCATCGGCATTGGTAAATAAGTTGGGAGCGTACCCCCCCTCATCACCAACAGAATGGATTGCTCCTCGTCTAGCCAAGTTTTTACCTAAAGTCTGATAAATTTCAACTCCTGCCCTTAATCCTTCTGTGAAAGATTTACTGCTAGCAGGAATAACGTGGAATTCTTGAAAATCTAAATTACCAGCACCATGAAGACCTCCATTGATCAGATTAAAAATAGGAGTTGGCACTTTCATGGGAGGTTTTAGGCCCACCTTCTGAGCAATAATATTCATCCAAGCGTACAGAGAATAACCAGAAGCAATCGCACCTGCTTTGGCAACAACTTCGGAAACAGCCAAAATAGCATTAGCCCCATATTTTGATTTATTTTCAGTACCATCAAGAGAAATCAATTTTGAGTCAATTCCCATTTGATCGGCTGGATCCATGCCAGTAACCGCTGGTCCCAGCACTTTATTGATATTAGAAACCGCCGTCAAAACTCCTTTCCCAAGAAATCTGGCTGGGTCTTTATCTCTTAGTTCCAAAGCCTCATGGGTACCAGTGGAGGCACCGGTAGGAACTGAAGAAACAGTCACATGACCTGTATCTAATTGACAGGCCGCCTCAATGGTAGGAATACCTCTTGAATCGATAATTTCTCTGGCCCAAATTCTGGAAATTTTTGCCATTTTATTTACCTCCTATTATTTTTCTCTCTTTATCCAGTATAACCTGTCTAACTCTATTAATGGCATCTGGATTTACTGAAATACTTGTCACTCCATACCTAACTAAATCTTCTACTAAATCATCATAGATTGACGGTGCTTGTCCGCAAATTGATGAACTAATACCAGCTTTATTGCAAATTCTAATAACTCGCCTTAAAGCCCATTTAACGGCTGGTGAACGTTCATTGAAAGCCTTAGCTACTTCAGCATTATCTCTATCTGTTCCCGAAACTAACATGGTTAAATCATTGGAACCAATAGAAACACCATCAATACCCACTTCAATAAATTTCTTCAAGAGAATGACATTAACTGGAAGTTCGACCATCATCCAAAATTTAAAACTAAGACTGTCAAAAAGTCCTTCAGCAGCAACCATTCTTCTAACAGCCGCCAATTCTTCCGGTGAACGAACATAGGGAATCATCACCCAAAGGTTTTTATATCTCTGTCTTACTTTTTTAATCGCTTGTAATTCAAGAGTAAAGACTTCGGGATCAGCGATATAACGAAAGGCGCCTCGATAACCAAGCATTGGGTTGGGTTCTTCAGGCTCCCAAGCTTTTCCTCCGGGAAGAGCTCTATATTCATTAGTTTTAAAATCTGTTGTTCTATAAACTACCGGTCTTGGTGAAAAAGCCCGACAAAAAGTAGTCAAATCATTCGCCAATTTTTCTGTAAATTTGGCTTGCTTTTTATTTTTAATGGCTTCTTTGGGATGAATTCCAATATTGGCAATCATAAACTCTGCCCGCAAAAGACCAACTCCTTCGACATTCTTTTTGGAAATCTTTTTGGCCAATTCAGGTTCGGCCAAATTAACATACAATTTTGTAGCTGTTTTGGATTTTATTTCCCTTTCTTTTTTCTTTACTTCTTTGAGGATTTCTTTTTTGACCTTACTGCCCAAGAAAACTAATCCTTTACCACCATCAACAGTGACAATAACATTATTTTTAAGTGTCGTGGTTGCATCTTTTGTGCCGACAACACAAGGAATACCAAGTTCTCTGGAAACAATAGCGGCATGACTAGTTTGGCCGCCTTGATCAGTAATAATGGCAGAAGCCTTTCTCATTGCTGGAACAAAATCTGGAGAGGTCATGGTTGAAACCAAAATATCACCTTGATGAACTTTACCAATCTCCTTAGCGTTCACAATTATTTTTACCTGACCGGTGGCAATACCTGGACTGGCAGGTGCTCCCGTTAATAAATGGGTTTTAGCGCTTTCAATATCAAGTCCTCCAAGTTTTTCTTTACTTTCTTTTGTTTTAGATTTACCCGTAGTGGTTACTGGACGGGTTTGAACAATGTAGAGATTTTTACCTTCCTTCGCCCATTCAAGATCTTGTGGAAAGTAGTAATGCTTTTGCAGCTTGTCAGCAATTTTAGCTAATTCAATGATCTCTTCATCTCTAATTTTTTGCAAATCTCTTATTTTCTTAGGAACCTCAATTTCTTTTGTCTGTTGGCCCTGTTTAATTAGTTGAACCGATTGATCGGATATTTTTTTGGAAAGAATTGAAAAGGTTTCTTTTTGGACAACATAGCTATCGGGAACAACTGATCCCTGAACAATTAATTCCCCTAATCCCCAAACGGCCTCAATAACAATCCTATCTTTATCATTAGTAACCGGATCGATTGTAAAGGCAACACCGCTTACTTCTGATTGAACCATTTTTTGAACAATGACTGAAATCTTAACTTTTTTGTGAGAAATTTTATTTTCTTCACGATAAAAAATGGCTCTGGCAGTAAAAAGTGAGGCCCAACATTTCTTGACGGTTTCTGTTAAATTAGCATCACCTTTAATATTTAAATAAGTAGCTTGTTGTCCGGCGAAAGAAGCAGTTGGTAGATCTTCAGCAGTTGCTGACGATCTAACGGCTACCAAAACTTTTTTAAGTCTTCCCGAAAGTTTTTTATAAGCAGAGGTAATATCTTTAACCACTTCTTTTGGAACTCTACTATGAAGTATTTTCCGTTCTATCTGGCGAGAAGCATTATTTAATTGACTGGGATCATTTCTATCTAATGTCTTTAAAACATTATCAATTTCTTTCTGAAGATCATTTTTTTCAATAAAGCTATCGTAGGCAGCAACAGAGACAGCAAAACCATCAGGTACTGGAAAACCTGCTTTGGTCATTTCGCCCAAATTAGCTCCTTTGCCTCCGACCTGTGGCAAATCACCTTTATCTATCTGATTGAAGAAAAGTATGTTTGAACGGGCAGTCATCTATTTAATAATAAAGCTATCCAAGTAAGGTGACAAGTAGCCTAGTTCTTACTGAGTTTTTCCTTGAAGAAATCAACCCAAGGTATTTCAGAAGGATCAACTCCCATTAAAAAAGCAAGGTAAAAACAAACAAAGGAACCAAAGACTAGAAGTTCCATTACTTGTTCTAATTTAATTTTAGATCTTGTTTGATAAATGCTGTATTCAACTGAATTTTCAACAACAACTTCTTGAGTAATAGGATATCGTTTTTTAACACCAGCCGAATATAGCTCTGATGAATAGAAAAGAAAATGGAGTATTTCTTTAACTTTTGGAGGACCACCTAAACCCTCTAAGAGATGGTGATTTAATTCTGGTAAATCAAAGGAGGCGCTAAAAGTTTTGGCTGTTTCGTTTAATTGATTTTTAAAAACATGAGCTATGCCAGTAAGATGTTCTGAAGAGACAATAATTGGTACTTTGCCTCTTAATTTAACTGCTGCACTCTTAGCTAAATTATTCTTTAATGAAACCCTTGGACCAAATTCTTTCACATATTCTTCTAAAACATCGAAAGCTTTTCCAACTTCTTCCTTTGAAATAGTAATAAATTCTGTTTTATTAAGAAGAGCCAAAAAAGCAAAAATGGAATAACCAATAGCTAATCGCGGTTTCTTGGCAGGATTATATGTTGGTTCGAAGATGTAACAATCAATTTTTTCTTTTTCTAATAACTTTGCTAATTTTCCATTAGTAGTTATACCAAAGATACGAGCTCCTTTTTTCTGAGCCTCATTAAAGCAAGACAAGGCCTCTTCTGTATTGCCGGAATAGGAAGAAATAACTACTAAGCTATCTTTATTAACATAATTAGGTGGATAATACTGAGTAAAGGTTTCAATAGGTGCCCTTATCTTCTTTTCAAATAGAGAATCAACTACTCGGCCACCCAATCCTGAACCTCCCATGCCACAAACAACGATATTTTTAGTTCCAGCTAATTCTTTTTTAATTTCAAGTTTATTTACCTCTTTCCATGCTTGTCGTGCTTGATCAGGAAGCATTTTAATTGAAGACAAAACTCCTTTTTTATCAAATCTTTTAATTTCTTCTAATGAATCTAAATTAGGCATTTTGGGTAATTATGTCATTAACAAACTTAACACCATCATCAAGCAGTTTTTTCGCTTTTTCCTTAGATTTACTTTCTGCAAAAACTCTAAATTCAGGAGCATTGGCGGAGGATCTAAAAAGTATCCAAGTTGTTTCATCCATCCAAATTTTAAGACCATCGATTTCTTCAATTTTAACTCCTTTGAATTGGTTCTTTGCTTCACTAACAATTTTCTCTTTTAATTCCCACCTATAATCAACCTTTGTCCTGAACATATAAAACTTAGGTAATTGGTTAATCATTTCGGAAAACTTACCTTGGAACTGAGAGAAGAGATTTAATATTTTCATTGTCATTGAACCGCCATCTCGGGTATACATAATTTCAGCTGAAACAGCCCCTCCATTAGGTTCAAAGCCAAAACTGACATTTAATTCCTTCATTTTCCCAACTACATATGGGGAACCAACTTTTGTTCTGACTACCTTCTTGCCCAAAGTGTCAACCACTTGAGAAGCGCTGATAGGAGTAATAATAGTATCTCCAGGTAAATCTCTTGCCACTAATGAGCAAGAATATTCTCCTTGGACGAACTTCCCTTCTTCATCGATAAAAACAACTCTGTCACCATCACCATCAAAAGCAATTCCAAAATCACATTCTTGATCTTTAACCGTTTCTTTTAAAGCACTTATTTCCGCTTTATCATCTGTATCTGTGTCTCTAGCAATGAAATCTTCTTCAGGATTACAATTAACTTCAATTATTTCTAATCCTAATTTTCTTAATAGATCGGGCATAACCACTGATTGAGAACCGTTAGCGCAATCTAGGGCCACTTTCCATTTTGGTAATGACTCTTTAATCATTCCTTCGAGCATTTGACTATAAAGTTCTTGGGCTCTTTTTTCTTGTTTTACTGGAGGATCTGTTTCAGGCGGTTTCTCTTTTTCTTTTATTCCATAATACAAAGCCTCTATCTTTTCTTGGTCTTCAGCTGAAACTTCTTCATCGTGGGCATAAAATTTAACTCCGTTTAATTCCGGAGCAATGTGGCTACCGGTAATCATTAAGCCAGCAACAATTGGTGTCTCTTTCATTAACCAATTTATGGAGGGAATGGGAGTAACATCTTCATCAAAAAGTTCAACATTCCCAGTAGCCAAACCCTTAAGAAGAGCCTTTTTAATTTTTGGTCCAGAATCTCTTGGGTCCATACCAATGACAATTGGACCAAGTTCATAATATTTTTTTAAAAATTCTATGAAGGTTTTGCCAATATCAAAACAGAATTGATCAGTAAAGAGAGTTTCGGCTGATCCTCTTATTCCACTCGTTCCAAAAAGACTTTTTTTAGCAGCCATAGGCTAAATTCATTCTAATTCGCCAGCAATTATAAAATCAAGGGAATCTATATAATCTGCCTTGGAAGTTTTGATTTTAATATCTGCCTCTGCCAGCTTATTAATCATTTCTTTAATTTTTCCTTTTTGAAATTTTTCAGCTTGTCTTGATAATTTACCAACTCGCCAAGAAGGGTATGGCAAACTCTTTTTATCTTCCTGAGCCCAATATAAATCTCTTAAATGTCTTGCTAAAAGGTTGAAAACAAAATCGGGAGCTTCTGAAGCTATCGTTTCATGGAAAAGTTTTAAAGAATTTTTTGAGTTTTTTGGCCAGAAAGAATCTAAGAATTTAAAAATGTTTTTAGGTAGTTTATATTCTTCTGTCTTGTTTGGCTTAGGTAGGAGTTTTAAAAGATTATTGGGAATGGTTCCTTTGTGATAAACAACCAAAGTATCTGGTAATTTTTCAATATTTTTAATCAACCATTGCAACTGCTTTTTATTCATCTTCCTTAAATCTTCAATAATAAAAAGCCTCTCTCCTTTAAAAAGACCGACGGCTGTTAATTTCTCGGAAAGGGATAAGGTATCTGAGGGATCAATTTTTACTATCTCCCAATTTCTTTTCTTAGCCGTTTCTCTAAATTTCTGCAGTCTTTGATAACTATCTAGAGTATGCTCGCCATGTAATAAAATTAATTTCATCTTGCTTTCATATATTTATTAACTAATACTTCAACTTTGTTTTGGAAATTTCGTTTCCCTTTTCGATAATGAGGAACTAAGCTTCCTGAGAAGTTTTTAGGAATATGGACAAGTTCATGTAATAAAATTTTATCTTGTTGGATTTCAGTGAGTTTATCAAATTTTTCTGAAATTACTTCAATAACATATGAGGGAGATTTATGAAGCGCTTTTTGCCAAATTCTTGGGAGACCCCAAATTCTTGCACTGGCACGGGTTTTTGTATTTCTAGATCTAAACCCGTGAATATTATTCTTTTCAAGCCAAGTCAACTCCAACCTCTTAATTAGTTTTTTAATTCTTTTATCTATATCCGGAGCAGGTTGCCAATCAACCACTTTACTTTTACTTCTCTTCTGCCGAGGTTTTGATTTGACACGAAAATTATACCTTATAAACTTCTGCACCTTCTTTTACCTCCTGATCAACTTTTAATCCTATCACATCCCCTTTCTTTGCAGAATCTATCTTTTCGTGTTCTACCTGCATTGAACCCACCTCTTGTTCAAACATATCTTCTCCACCACGAGCAAATTTAATTTTGTCACCAGAAGACAAACTTCCACTTAGTTCAACAACTGCGACATTAATTTTGTCGTAATAATGTGTTACCTTACCTACTTTAAAATCTGCCAATTCCTAATCACCTCCTTTTGTATATTTTACACCATTAACCATATGGGCGTGACATAATGCTACTGCTAGGGCATCAGCGGCATTGTCAAAATGTGTTTTTTTCTTCTTCTTACTTCTTACTTTCGCCCCCAAAACTGATCTAACTGATCTTTGAATTTCTTTTTTATCTGCTCTACCATTACCAGTTACAATTTTTTTAATTTGCCCAGGACCATATTCAAAAACTTCAGTCTTGGCTTTAGCCGCGGAGAGGAGCATCACACCTTGAGCTTGGCCCACACTAATAGCCGTTTTTACATTTCTAGCAAAGAAAATTTTTTCAATAGCCATCACATCTGGTTTATATTTTCTGAAAAGATTCATCATTTCTTTGTGGATTTCTTTAAGCCTTTCAGCTTGAGTTCCACTCTTGTCTGTTTCAATTAAACCGAAGCTAATGGACTCTTGAGTTTTTTTTGTAATTTTAACCAAACCATATCCTGTGGTTGCGGTGCCGGGGTCAATACCAAGAATAAGCATGTTTGAATTATACTACCTTAAATGCACCTGAAGCTATTTTGATTTCTTTTTCTTTCGGAAAAAAAGAATATAAATAATTGGCAAGATGCCCATGGTGTTTAAAACCAAAAAGGCAATAAACCAATATTTCTGATTGTCATTAGCAGCTTTCCATAGTCCATATCCCTTCCAAGCAAGAGACCAAATCAACAATGCGCCAATTAAAATCAATGGAAAATTTCCTAATGGACCATAAAGAAACTGTTCGTAGTTAGAAAGCATTAAATCACCTCCTTTAATAATTGAAGCACAAAAGGGAAGTTTATTCAATTGTGCCAGAACTGGGAAAACAATCTAACTTCAGGAATCATCTTTAAGATGACCAGGATATGTACCTGAAGTTAGATTTTCCTCTACTTTTAAAGGATCTGAAATTTATTTAATAGACGGCGGCAGTTATTGGGAGGTACTTTGGAGGACTGTTGGTTTTTAATACTGAAACCGTTCTGTCTAACGAATCACGAATGGCTAATATTTCCCCCTCTTCTGATACCCAAAGACAGAGGCCCAAAATCGCCCCATCGTACCTTTCTTCATCAAGAGATGGAAAACGAAGTACGCTGTCCCAAACAGCAAAACCAAGAAAAGTTATTTCCATCTTGTTTTTAGGTAAAACACGAACTTCAAATTCTTGAGGCCTGTTGGGAAAAACTTTAATTGATTGCCCCTCTGGTACTCTGGTAACTTCAAAAACTAGAGGTACTTTAGAATCTTTTGTCTCAATTGAGGCAACTATGTATGTGTTCACAATGATCCTCCTAATTGTCAAACATGCGAATTTCGTATAAGTTCAAGCTGTTACGAACTTAACGATGGGGAAATTATATAAAATATGAGATCTATAATCAATTATTTGTGTCGATTGTAAAATTTAAATTCATAATTTTATATATGAAGAGATTCTTGTTTTCCCTCCATGACCTGAATAAACAGTTGTTTTCTTTGGTAAATCCAGCAATTTTTGAATAGATTCCATTAAATCTTTTTCTTTTGAATAGGCAAAGTCTGCTCTTCCTCTTCCGCCTTGTTCAAAAATAGTATCACCCACAAAAACAATTTTTTCTTCCTTGCAATAAAGAGAAATTCCTCCAGGAGTATGGCCGGGGGTTTCAATTACTTTAAAGGAAAAATTTCCTAAGTTTATTTCGTCGTTTTCTTTCAAATATTTATCAACATATGAAGCTGGATCTACTTCTATTTCTAAAAAGTGCTTGGCAGTTGATTGTTGTCTTTTAAGCAAAAACTCATCAGCTTTGTGCATCAAGAAGGGTATTTTGTAAGCCAGTTTGAGTTCAGTTACCCCTAAAACATGATCGAAATGCCCATGGGTAGCAATAATTTTCTTTGGGGCAACATCTAAGTCTGATAGTATTCTAATTACGTAATCAGCATCATCTCCAGGGTCAATAATGATTGCTTCCTTTGATTTTTCATCAATAACTAGATAACAATTGGTTTGAAGTTGTCCAACAACCAATGTTTTGACTTTTAAACCCATACCTTTACTTTGAAGCTTTTTTCTTCTTTTTGGAAGTCTTTTTAGCTTTTTTGGGCTTTTTAGCAGCTTTGCTTTCTTCTTTTTTAGTCGCTCTGGAGTATATTTCTTCAATTTCTTTTCTAGCCTTTTCTCTGGTGTAATAAAGTTTAGCCCTTCTAACACCTTTTAGACCTTTTTTAACTACTTCAACCTCCTCAATAGAGGGAGATGAAAGAGGGAAAATTCGTTCAATTCCAATCTGTTGAACACCAATTCTCCTAACAGTAAAGCTTCTATTTTCTCCTCGTCCTTTAATACCAATCACTAAACCTTCGAACGCCTGTTGGCGGGTTTTTTCACCTTCTTTGATTTTGGAAACAACCTTAATTCGATCTCCAACTCCAAATTCTGTTCCTTTATGTTTTGCTTTTAATGCCATTTTTCTAAAACAAAAACCCCCTTTTTATTGGGGCGAGCCTTATTCTACACCAGATATGATATCTCCTTCAAGAGTTTTTGTAATAAATTTAGCTAATCGTCCATTCCAAGCTATTTTAAAAGGAAGCTTGACCATGTTTTTCTTATCATCTCCAAAGATTAAAACAATTTCCTGTTCTCCTGGGTTTTGAAGAAGAAGTTTTTTAAGTTTTCCTAATTCTTTTGGTTTGGCTGTCTTAGGTACTTTGACATAAATAATATTTTTATCAGCATCAGCTTCTTCTGATGTTTCTATCGACTCAACAATAAGAGTGGGTGAATCTTCCCGGCTATCAATCTTGCCGGAAACGACCAAGGCTTTATTATCTACCCAAAAGTTTCTTGTCTGTTTAAATATTTGAGGAAAAACAACTAATTCAAGAGAGCCGGTGTCATCTTCGACTCTAACAAAAGCCATTTCTTGTCCACTCCTTCTAGTAACAACAATTCTCACTTGAGAAACGATGGCGGCC
>Ga0307421_1002178_pt1 | contig 11201 bp, 11 predicted proteins | sample SalMarWE160270MG_FD_202163 | JGI IMG/M metagenome (GOLD analysis project Ga0307421, IMG submission 202163) | Salt marsh sediment microbial communities from the Plum Island Ecosystem LTER, Massachusetts, United States - WE1602-70 | ecosystem: Environmental > Aquatic > Marine > Intertidal zone >...
CCGATCACGTCACAAAGGCCCGCACCGATGGTTCGTGCATTTTCGAGACGACGTACATAGCGCAGAACGGGAAATACGTCATAGCCGAGGTCAACGAGCGTCCCATTGAACTCGAAGGGAAGAACGTCATCCTGAGCGTCGCGCGCGACATTACGGAGCGCAAACGGGCGGAGCAACAGCTGGCCTATATGGCCACCCATGATTCCCTCACCGATCTGCCCAACCGGGTGCTGTTCAATGATCGTCTCACCCTGGCGCTGGCCCAGGCACACCGTCATCAGTACAAGCTGGCCGTGATGTTGCTCGATCTGGATCGCTTCAAGGACATCAACGATACCTTGGGACATAGTGTGGGAGACCAGTTGCTTCGCGTCGCCGGTAAACGCCTCAAGACACTCCTGCGCAAGAGCGATACCCTTGCCCGCATGGGGGGTGATGAATTTTTGTTCTTAGTACCGGATATAGCACGTTCCGAGCATGCGATAGAGGTCGCGCGAAAGATCCTCGAATCCTTTGGAGAGCCGTTTCTGGTTGAGGACCATGCACTCCGCACCACCGCCAGCATGGGGATTACCATCTTTCCCGATGATGGTGATGATGCCGATACCTTGCTCAAGAACGCGGACATCGCCATGTACAGTGCCAAACGACGGGGAAGAAACAACTATCAACAATACACAACGACTATGCAGACAAGGCCCCTCGAGTAAGCGGGCACGTTAGTGTTAGGTTGACGACATACGAGGAGGGAGGCATGAAACGTTTCAGTTGGCAGATCATGTTGGCCGCGGTGCTCATCTTTTTGTCGGCGGTCTTTTATTTCTTTCACTACACAATCTTCCATGATACCCACCATATCTTCATTTATCTGATCGGAGACATCGCCTTTGTCCCCATCGAGGTCTTGCTGGTTACCGTGATAATCCATCAAGTGCTGAGCGCGCGGGAGAAAAAGGCCCGCATGGGAAAGCTGAATATGGTTATCGGGGCCTTTTTCAGCGAGGTCGGTACAATGCTGCTCACCTATTGTTCCGACTGGGATCCTCATTTGGCCGACATTAGAAAGAATTTGGTCATGACCAAGAACTGGTCCCACAAGGAATTCCTGGAGGTGGGCAAACGCCTCAAGACATACCAGTATGCCATCGACATCAAGAAGGCCGACCTCAAAACATTGCGCACGTTCCTCGGTGGGAAGCTCGATTTTTTGCTGAGACTCTTGGAAAACCCCACATTGCTGGAATACGAGTCATTCACCGATCTCCTGTGGGCGGTCTTTCACCTGGCGGAAGAGCTGGCAGCCAGGGATGACGTCACCAAGCTGCCGGGCGCCGACCGAGAGCATCTCGCCGGTGATATAAAAAGGATATACGTCTTGCTGGTTCATCAGTGGCTGAATTACATGGCGCACCTAAAAGACAATTTCCCCTATCTCTTTTCCCTTGCCATGAGGACGAACCCGTTCGATCAAGAGGCCTCACCAATCGTGCAGTAACGTAGTGCGGAATCACTCCAGGGGGATTAGGCTCAGCATATCACAGAGACCTGTTCTGCTTTCTCCGCACTGACTCACGGAAGAAATACCGATGGAAAACGCCTTCCAAAATATCGCAGGCATGTACGTCATTATGATGGCCGCCTACCTCCTCAAGAGGATATCCCCCTATCCTGTTGAGGTGGTCAACAATCTTGTCTTCAACCTCTTCCTGCCGGTGACCATATTTTACTCCGTTATTGGGATACCCAAAGAACAGCTGCCGGCGTTGGCGGAACTGATCGTCTTCAGCTTTGCCGTCCTCCTCATAACGTATGTTGTAGCCGTCATCGTCGTGAAGTCACTGCACCTGTCGGAGGGCCTCAAGAAGACGTTCCTGTTGGGGGCATCCTATGGCAACCATGCCTTCCTAGGCTTTCCGGTGGCCTTCGCCTTTCTTGCGGATCAAGGCCTCCTTTTTGCCATCTTCTATCAGATCGGCGGGCTCTTCTTCCTCTACCTCATCGGCCTTGCTATCATGACAGGGAAGATAGATATCCCCGGTCTTGTAAAAAATCCCTTGGTTATCGCCCTCCTCGCAGGGTTGCTGTGCCTTATCCTGCGCTTACAACTTCCCTCTTTCCTCACGCACGGCCTCTCGTTGATGAACAAGGGCACCTTCCCTCTGGCGATGGTAGTCGTAGGGGGAGGCCTCAGCTTGAGGTTCTTCAGCCAGGCGCGCAATGTCGCCTATACCCTCATCGTCAGTGTGATAAAGTTGATCATATCCCCCCTCATCGCCTTTGCTGTGGGAACACTCCTTGCGTTACCCGCTGATCAACTGGCCATTGCCATCCTCCAATCGGCCATGCCCGCAGCCGTCCTCGTCACGGTCTTTGCGGTGAAATACGACGGGGACGACGCCCTCAGCACCGCCATCGTCTCGCTCACGACCCTGGTAAGTATCGGCACCATTCCGCTATTATTTGTGCTCCTAGGATGACTGTCATCCTGGAACCATATGAGGCCCTCCGGTGCGCAGTTGGTTCTACAGTGTGAAGACACGTTTCGCGTTGTCCCATCATGACCGCCCAGAGTCTAAGAACTCCTGCCCTCAACTCTGTCCTGCGATGCCCTCTGCTTGACATAGAAAAAAGTTATGTTATTTTTTAAAAAACATGAAATAATAGAGGTGTAGATAAGAAACATTGTTGAGTCTTCAACAAAAGGAGGAGCGACATGAGCGGAGCGTTTTTGAAGTCTTTGAGAGGCCGAGGAACACAGAGTGCTGTCCTACGTTTTGCAGGGCTTATGCTACTGGCCGCTGTGGTCCTGACAGCTACCAGCTGTTACGAGACCGATTTTGAGGTTATCGATGCCTCCTCAGCAATTGCCGTTTACGGTGTAACGGGAACGTATAACGTAGAATCAGGTGGGACCATGACTATCTCAGCCGTGGCCCACAGCAATGACTACCGTTTCCGATTAGTGAGCAAAGACAATAAGGTCTCGACAGGCTATCTTAGGATGGTTCCCTTACAGGGGGATATCTATATCGTCCAGGCCAAGTATGACGACGAATCCGTATACTATCTTGTCTTCTATAAATTTACCTATGACGCGAGTGGAGCACATTACTGGGAAATGTATCCAGATGTATATGCTGAAAAGCTCAATCAGCTTGCGCAGCAGCATGGTGTAACGATTGATTGGGATGCATTTGCTTTCGTGCCATATCTTGAAGGCAGTCGCAGCAACATCATGACCTTTCTCCGCGCGCACGCGAGCCTGCCCTTCGCTTACAGCGAATAGTGTAATGGTGAGTTAGGCCAACGAGGGGGAAACTATCCATAGACGAAGACGGGAGGCTGAGATGAAAACCCTGAGAAAAGAACTTTGGTTCAATGCCCCGCAGCGCGTCGCCTTCATCAACATCACGAAAGACGTGGAAAAAGCAGTCAAAGAAAGCGGAGTAAAAGAGGGGCTCTGCCTTGTCAACGCCATGCACATTACCGCCAGTGTCTTTATCAATGATGATGAATCAGGGCTCCACCAGGACTACGAGGACTGGCTGGAGGGGCTTGCCCCCCATGAGCCCATCGACCACTACCGCCACAATCGCACCGGCGAGGACAACGGCGACGCCCACCTGAAGCGCCAAGTCATGGGCAGGGAGGTGGTGGTCGCCATCACCAAAGGAGACCTCGACTTTGGACCGTGGGAGCAAATCTTTTACGGCGAGTTCGACGGCCGGCGCAAAAAACGCGTGCTCGTAAAGATCATAGGGGAGTAATCCCCCCGCCCCAGGCCCCTTATCCGCAACTATCCCCCCTGTGGGCGCCCCCAGGGATTGACGTAATTCCCTGTTCTGATAGAATGCAAAGCGGGGAATAATACCACTCAAAACAAGGAAGGGGGGTGGGTAAAATGAATGAAAAGGAAGCTCAGTTTGCTGTTTTTGTAGGCCACGTCTTTGAAAAACAACAGCTTGATGACTTTCGTGGTGCCCTAGATTCTGCACTTTCAGAAGTAAGATTTATCAAACTGGTCTACGCTGATACAGCGCGTTATTATGGTTCCCTTCTCCCTAAGATCACTCAATTGATCAATTCATCTTTGTTTTGTATATTCGAAGTTTCCGATCAAAACCCTAATGTCTTCCTGGAGCTCGGTTATGCTTTGGGACGCCGCAAACTGTGTGTCATCCTCGCCCGCTCTGATGTAACCCCACCAAGTGATATTGCAGGCTCTGAGCGAATAACCTATAATTCATACAAAGAGCTGGGCGAAACAATCAAGCGTAATGCACAGGGTTTTCTCCAAGCAGCTCTTAACCGTTATGGAACTATGGTAGAGGTCGCGGACATCGAATTCCTATGGTATCTTCGCAACCATCGAGGTGGTCAAGAGGTCGATGTCGAGGAAATGAAGAGAGAACTTAGAAAACATGGTCTTTCTGGCTTGAATGTTGATACTTCAATCGATCATTTTTGCCAGCATAGGTTTATAGAGAAATTAGAAAATAAGACTGTGATCACGCCACTTGGTGAGGACTTTATCCTGACAATGATTAAGTCACATCCAGATTTGTCAAAAAGGAATATGAACAAATCTACTGTCGAAACGGATACATAAAATGGAAGCCAAGTATATTACATTGCAAATGAATCAATCTAATATATAAGTTATGTGAAAAAATGAGGAGAAAATTATGATAAAAAAAATAAATCCACCTTCAATAGCAAAGACAGCCTTTGATTGTCCTCATTGTGGCGCTTACACAACACAGTATTGGTTTAATGTTTATGCCAATTCTCGTGAAAAAAATTCAATCCCAGATATCCCCAGCAAAGAATCGAGACAACAAATCCTTGAAGACAGAGAAATGCCGAAAGAAGTACAGCAAGAGATTATACGATGGTACGACCAGCTTTTGTTGGGCTTAGTGTTAATTAAAGAAAGAGATAGTAGCGGATATTATTATAACAATGTTAATAATCTTCACTTAAGCAGATGTTATAATTGTAATAAAGTAGCTGTTTGGGTTCATGATTCACTTCTATTCCCAAAAGAAAAAACTGGTATTAATCCCAATCAAGATCTACCAGAAGATATTGTCCATGATTTTGAAGAAGCAAGATCAATTATTGGTGAATCGCCTCGTGGTGCGGCAGCATTACTACGACTTTGTGTTCAAAAGCTGTGTATGCATCTTGGAGAAAAAGGGAAAAACCTTGATGATGACATCGCCAGTCTTGTCTCCAAAGGACTCAACCCTCTCGTTCAAAAATCGTTAGATATTGTACGTGTAATCGGGAACGAAGCTGTGCATCCAGGTGTAATAGACCTAAATGACAACAGAGAAATAGCAAATCAACTGTTAGATCTTATTAATTCTATAGCAGACCAAATGATTAGTCATCCCAAGGACGTAGAGAAATTATATGAAAAATTACCTGCAAGCAAACGTAAGGCAATTGAAAAACGAGATAAAAAATTGAAGGTGTAAAGAATGGGGTCGAATCTTTCCCCTTGCTTTTTGATATATTACAAGACCACACCCAGAGAACTTAGCAGAGAACTTAGGGACGTTGTTACCTACATTGTAAAACAATTGACAAGGTGGTGCGAGAGTAAAAGGGGGGTCGAAGCTTTATTCTTGACTTTTGATATACTACAAAACCACACCCATTATTACTACTGTTGGGGCTAAGAAAATCACACAGGTAGAAAGGAAGTCGAGTATGTTCCAAAAACGCACTGAAGGTGGATACACCCTTGCCGTTCCGGGAATCGAACGGAAGACGCTCGTACACGGGGAAAGGACCTTGATGACCGAGTTCTTGCTGAAAAAGGCAGTCAATTACCTCAACATTCCCACCCCCACGAGCAGACCGGTTACCTCGTCAATGGCCGCATTCGTCTTTCAATCGGCTCGGAAGCAAACGACGTGATGCCTGGCGATAGCTGGTGTGTTCCGAGTGGTGTTGCACATGGCGCGGAAATCCTTGAAGACTCGGTGGTTATAGAAGTCTTTTCCCCCATAAGAGAGGATTACTTGCCAAAGGAATAACTAAATTTTGCGCGTTTCAGTTAGTACTCGATAATTCCTCAGCAGCCCATCATTGAAGACTTCAAACACACGATAACCCCCCTACCCTCCCCACCCCTAAAAAAGCCGAAATATGTCAAAAAAAAGACCAGATAGGTCAAGAATTTAAATATAAGATTAATTAAAATGACTGCGAAAATGAGCATTGTCGGCGTATTAGGCTAACAGCCCAAGACGCCAGGCGTCTTATACTAGTCAGCCTACTCATTGTTGTGCAGAAAAACAGTCCGCTAACAATCATACTGGAGATCCTGATATGAACTACAGAGTAAATGCTATATTGCTAGATCCCGAGTCAAATGATTTTGCTGTTCTCAACGACAATAGTGAGCGCAATATGGTTATTAATTTGGTTAATGGAAGTTCAGCCATTGATCTCAGCATCGGTAACATTATCTCCTTTGATGGCAAGAAAACCGGGACAGATCTATTTTTGAGCAGATTGTCAAATCTGTAGACCTGCCCTAAATTAATTAAGCCCGGATTCCAGATAGGAGGACTTGCCATGATGAAGAAAAAACTGGTTTCTCTTTGTGGGACAATCGTCCTGACCATGGTCTTGGCCACGGCCTGCATCAATGACCAGCAATCGACCAATGATGATCCCTGCCAGGGGGAAGAAGCTAAAACCGATGGCTGTTCCAGGGTTTTGGTGGAGGTTACCCCGGCCTTTTTCCCACAAAGCCCGGCAGACCATACCTACGTCAAGTTCCTTGAAGAAAATGGCCAGTGGCAGAGTTTTCACTGTTTCGGAGCCTGCAACGGCGGCAAGGAACTGCCCGATACCGAGTCCTCTACCTGGGAAGACAATAAAAAGATCATCCAGCACATGGCCGATGCCGCGCCCTGCAAATGGCCTAAACATTATTATCTGATCATCGGGGTATGCCACCAATTGGCCAACCGCGGCCTGTTCCATACCAGCAAGATCGTAAAAAATGCCCGGATGTACAAGTGGTCGTCCTTTGTCTACCAAACCTATGGGGCCTGTTTCTGGCCGTTGAAAGAATATTGCATGAGCAAGTGCCGGGAAGCATCTTCAACAATCGGCACCTGGCAGCCGGGCGCGCCGCCAGCCTGTCTGCCATCTGGGGTGAAAAAGGCGAGACCAGTAGAACTGGATGCGGAACACCAACTATATATGGATCATTTCGGTGACCCGCAAGTCACAAAGAGTGCTCAAGACATGGCTGGCCCGCTTAAATCTTATCGAGATGAGCTTCTGACCCTGCATATCAACCAACGACTCGGAAATAAATATATGAGTGATTATCTGCCGATATTGAGCAAAGGGCAGGATGAACTTCTTAAAAATAAGGAATTGCTTGACTCTCGGCTTTTGGAAAACAAAAGCCTCAGTGAAGCTATGATCGATGAATACAATAAACTGTTCAATGATTCTCTGGCCCGATTTCGGGCTCAAATGCCCAAGGATCTCTATGAGCAGTTCTTCGGCCTGGCCTATGATGAGAAGATTGATGTACGGATGTTTTTGCCGAGGGAGTAAGAAGGGGCAAAAGGGGTCGAATCTTTATTCTTGACTTTTGATATACTACAAGACCACACTCATTTTACACATACTGCTACCCTCAAACGCCTTGCAAATCCTGAAGGCAGTAATAAATTGTGTTTCAAATATAGGGCGCACTCAACCTTTTAACGCAACACCTGTTGGTATGCCTCGCAAGGTTTATCCCAGTTCAAGGTTTTTCTCGGCCTGCCATTTAACATATTCTGGACCTTTTTGATCTCTCTGCGGCTGACCGTATTAAAATCTGTCCCTTTAGGAAAGAACTGCCTGATCAAGCCATTAGTGTTTTCGTTCGTCCCTCTCTCCCAAGGGCTGGCCGGATGCGCAAAATATACCTGTATGTGTGTCTCGCGGGTAAACAACTTGTGTTCAGCCATTTCTCGCCCCTGATCATACGTCAACGATCGCCTCAATTGGATCGGCAACGACTTCATCTCCCGGGCAAAGGCTTTTCTGACTTCTTCCGCCGTCCTATTGAACAAAGGCACCAGAATCACAAAACGCGTCGTCCTTTCCACCAAACTGCCAAGCGCCGATTGCCGGTTCCTGCCTATCAATAAATCCCCCTCCCAATGACCAGGTACGGTCCTTGCTGCCACCTCCACCGGCCGCTCTTCGATACTGAGCATGTCTTCGAGTTTCCTTGCAACCGTGCCACCATCTTTGCGCTTATGACGCCGCTTTCGCTCCCGACGCAACATCGCCAATAACCGCTTCTTTAACTCCCCCCGCGGCAGCACATACAGATACGTATAAATCGCTTCATGGGATATCCGCATGGTTTGCTCATCAGGATACTCCTTCTTCAGCGATTGAGCAATCTGCTCCGGAGACCAACGCAGTGCCAATTTGCCCAAAACATACCCCCATAACCGCCGATTCCGTCCTAATTTGTATTTACCCCTTTTCCTTCTTCCCGAATTCCTCGCTGCCCGTCGGTCAGACCGGACTGCCCGATAGGTATATCGGTTTATCCCCGCCCGATTAACCTCCCGACTAATGGTGCTGACGTGCCTTGATATAACCCTTGCTATCTCACGAAAACTCCTACCCTGGGCTAAAAAACGACTGATTTCCTCACGCTCATGCAGCGCTAACCGCTGATACCCCTGGCTAAAGAGCCACCTCCGGCTGCTTTTCATCTCTAACGCCCTCCTTCAGTATCCCCCCAAGGATACCAAAGTGTTGCGCTAGATTCTTGAGCCTAAGTAACGCTTATCTTTGATAAAGGTATTTTATTCATATACCAGAAGAAAATGAACCAGCAAAGGGCTGCGAAAAGGAAATGTTTAAATAGAGTAATTAAATCTGTAAAGCGTGTGGATCTAGTTTCCTCATTTATGCGATCAAAAAAACTCTGCTCATCCATAATAAGCCCCGAGGGATATGTAGTAATATTAAACTAATACTATAATATCGTCATTATCATTGCACAATATAACGTATTCTCAACTGTGATTTTAGTAATTTAAAATAGCGCCACTGCTCACCGCCTCCGCTGGAAAGAGTGGTTAGGTCCTTAATTCCCCTTTGTCAACAATAAAGATTTGACCCCATTCCTTTTTTGCTACCTATTTTTTGTACGTTTTCCAGCTTCCCTGAGTTGCTGAACAACTGGGTTTTCTCGCAAATAGTTGTTCCAAAATTTCGAATTCGTTGAATTCCAGTTAATGAGCCAGTTATAGCAAGCATCCGCTTCTTTTATCACCGCTGACTTTTGTGGCGAAGGTTTTGCTGTTGAGAGCCAATCAACATAGGCCTGGAGTGCAAGCCACATCTCTGCTGTTCTGGTGAGGTGTTGCGTGATGGCGACCTGTTCCTGTTTCGGGGTCCACGGAATCTCCCACGAAGGGCGTTTGACTATTTCTTCTCCGTTTTCTACATCTTCTTGCTGCGGGCTCTTAACCCTTTTCTGGACATTCGAAACGCTCTGGTATCGGTCATTCACAGAGCGATACCATGCTGAATCATTGCCGTACATCAATTTGTCATTATTGCCTTTCAGAAACCGCGCCCACTGTAAATGGCCTGTAGGAGAATCGTCCTTGCTAAGCACTGCTGCCCTTTGCCAGAGCTCACTACGCGCCGCATCAACTGTCTGAATATTTTTGGATGCTTCCCCCCATTTGCCACGTGCTGCAAGCCGTACACCCTGCTCGAACAACGCCTCCTGCCGCACAACGGCGTTTTTCGCAGACGTCAAGCTACGAAGCTCTCCATCGTCGAGCATAACTCTTATGAGATATTGTCTGATATGCTCCGGAAGATCGATCACCTGAGCTGCCATCGAAGTTTTGCCACGGCGGAGATAATATGCTGCTGTCAGAAGTGCCTGCTCGTTATCCGGTGCAAGAGAAAAAAGCTGCTTTTCTGCATCGTTCCATCGTTCAGCCTTCATGAGTGCCAATGCCCGCAATTTACCCCATAACGGTGTCGGATTGAGTGGTTCATTTGGAAATGAGGGAGGGAGCTTTCCAGGACGTGCCTCTTGAACAAGCTTTTCCAACAGCCGTTCTTGGAAATTAGTTGCCCATGCACGTGAACGATACTCTTCAGAAACCTTCCACCATTTCTCCCATTGTTCCGCGTTGATGTTTATGGTGTGCAGCAACGCCGTGAAAAGTAGCGGATCTTGTACCATATCAAGAAGCTCCTCCGGCAAAGAGCTATACATCACGAGAAACCGCATTTCATACAAGACGCGAGGGAGGTGGCGGGGATACACCGCGAGGAGTGTTTGCCATGCAAGTTTATCGTCACCCTCGAAATAATAAATCCGTATCTTCCAGAGAAGAACGAGGTCGGCAAGGGGATGCTGTGGATAGTCTTTCAACCAAAGGTCTGCAGACCGTTCGAGCTGGCGCCAGGTTTCCTTATTTACTTTTTTTCGAATATCATACACCCATCCGTCAGGGATCGTGCGAGCAAACTCATTCCGAAGTGAGACAAATCGCAGTGTCGCAATTCTCGGATGCCTTGGCTTCGCTTTGATAATTTCATCGACCTTATTTCTGTCGAGCCTTCTTACTTCGAGAACATCCCGAAGATCAACGGGCAGCTGTCTTATCTTTCGTGCCGAAAGATTTTCCAAGAGTGCAAACTTGATTAATGCAGGGTCTGTATTTTTGAGAAGGGGCCGGGCTTCGAGGAATTCCAATGCCTGGATGAACTGGGGCTGATACTTATCAGCGACCACCGCAGGCAAATCGAGCACTTGATTTACAATCTTTCTTGCTTCCGTTTCCGCTGTCTTCCAATCGCTGCTCCGCAGTGCAGACACGAGGCTTCCAGTGGACGGAGGGGTGAATACTGGGGCATCATATGTATAGATCATCGTCCATAACGGTTTCATCTCTTTCGGCTTTTCAAGTTTAAACGGGTAAAGAAAAAGAAACTCGTCTCTCGTTATTATCTCGTATATATCGCCACTGGTTACCAATTGTTCGAGCAAGTAGTCCAAGGTATGCATCGGGGTGTCCAGATCGTATCTGTTAGGTCCCCCGCACGCAAAGGCACGCATCGAAATAAAGAGAGAGCTTACAAAAGTCGCGAGAATAAGCGCTAATGCAACATACTTTCTTAAT
>Ga0307421_1002180_pt1 | contig 11195 bp, 14 predicted proteins | sample SalMarWE160270MG_FD_202163 | JGI IMG/M metagenome (GOLD analysis project Ga0307421, IMG submission 202163) | Salt marsh sediment microbial communities from the Plum Island Ecosystem LTER, Massachusetts, United States - WE1602-70 | ecosystem: Environmental > Aquatic > Marine > Intertidal zone >...
TTTTCTTTATCGAGGCCACTGTATCACAAACGCAGGCTTACCAACATAGTTGGTTCGCCGAAGGTGTGGGGCCTCCGCCCCCACGCCCCACCACTGACAATGTCAGTGGATTAGTGTTAGATTTAATGAGCGTATTCCATATTTTGTGGTCTATTTCCCCTTGACACCAATCGAAATTTATGCTTAATTCTCCTCACAAAAGCGAGTTCTTACCAATGACGTCTTTGTCATTGGCTACGGTCTGGATTTCGATGGGCGTTACCCCAATATGTGCTATATCTGCATGTTGGAGCCCTCGTGACGGGTAGAGCTTTTTTGCGTTTCCGGGCTTCCAGACGTATCCAAGGTTTGAACGAAACACGGGAGATAAGCCATGCCAGAGCAACCCGATGTGGAACTGTCTGCGGCTGCCAGCCCGCGAAAAAAGGGCGTAGGCTTCAAGTTCATCCTCGTGGTAGTGTTGATTCTGGCCTTGGGTGGTATCAGTGTCTATCTGCTCAGCCTAATGAATTCCAAGAAGTACTTCCTGGAGCAAACCGACGGGAAACTATACATCAAGCAGGGGATCTTGTTCGTTACCGGATCAGAATCCTACAAGCCCGTCGAGCCTAAGGATGCGTGGTTGTACGAGCCCATCGAAGCCCCTGAGGAATACAAAAGCGTCGCGGTCAAGGAATTCGACGACATGGTGTCGTTGCATCAGGAGCTTGGACGCATTCTGATCAAGCAGGCCCAGGAACTGGTCTTTTCGGACGATGATGCCAGATACAACAAGGGCAAAGCCCATATCAAGCGTCTGCGCGCCCTGCCCGACTTGACCGGCAAACAACATGATCTGGTCAAGGCGCTCCAGGCGGATTTGGACTATATTGAGGGCAAGCAGGCCTATCTGGGGATGGAGCAGATCCTGGAAGCGGCCCGGCGCAAATTCGTCGAGGCCAAAACTTACGGCACAGGGCATTTCTCTGATACGGATGAGTGGATTGAAAAGATAGACTCCCTGCTGGTGTCCATCCGCGCCACCAAGGCTGGCAAGTTGCCTAAGTTGCCTCCGCTCATCGAGATTCTGCCCCCGAGCGGCGAGGCCGAGCCGGAGGCGCCTGTCGAGGAAGCCCAGCCCCCGGCCATCGACAACTTGAACGAAGATGAGCCGGTCATGCCGAACCTGAAACCGAACCGCAGCAAAGCCATATAAAACCCCCATCGACGATGTGGCGTCTGTTGTTTACGCGCAGCCGGATCAGTCGGAAACGATAAAGGTCCCCGCCTGGCCTTCCAACACTTGCCCAGTTTTTTCGGCGAGGTGATGACGGCTTCCTTGCCGCCAGCGGTCAGGGAGTTGATGATCGCCTGAATCTTGTGACCCATGGAGCCCTTGGGGAACTGACCCGCGTCCAGCAGCTTTTTGGCCTCGCTGACGGTCAACTTGCCAACGCTTTTCTGGGTGGGCTTGCCAATGTCCACATATGCCTGATCCACCGCCGTGGAGACGATGAATCGGCTGGCGTTGAACTGCACCGCGAGCAGGGCCATGGTGTAGTCCTTGTCGATGACCGCCGCCGCGCCTTCCAGATCTCCCTGGCGTTGCCCACGACAGGGATACAGCCTCCGCCTGCGGGCACCATTACGAATCCGCTGTGTACCAGATTTCTGATGGCGGCCTGCTCCACGATCTCCTTGGGCAGGGGCGAGGCCACCACCCGGCGCTAGCCACGGCCCTCCTCTTTGAACAGGCCTATGAAGAGCGCTTTGAAAGACAGTATGGCGTTTTCCAGCCTTATGTGAGACAGGTTATCTATCGCTATCTTGATTGCAGTGACCCTCACAGCGGTGTTTGAAGCATGAAAGCAGGCCCTGACCACAATAAAGAGATTATTCCACCTCCCAGCTCCCCACATCCAATAAGTGGCTTTCTGTGCGCCCCGAGCCTGCCTGTACGTTCCACACGCAGACATGCGGTCCATTGCCAGCCAGTTATGCGGAGCGTTGAGGATGTCGATTTATGTATCGAATCACAGGCTCATTTTTTCCTAGGGAAAAAATCAGACTTGTGATAGGTTGCCAAACCCTCAGGATATCCTCCATCTCAAAAACCTGCGATATGTCTGTACTAACCGGACGATATGGTAAGGAGATCCGAAACGAAAGAAGACCCTAAAAGCATGGGGTATGATGTACCCCCTGAAAACCTGCTAAAATTCATTGACCTACAAATAGGTTTGGATTATATAGACGTGTCATGGCCAAAGAGAAATTGCTCGAGATTATCATTGACCTCCTAAAGGCCGATATTAACCACCTGAGGTTCCTGCTGAAGCTAGAGAAAGCTGAGCTTGAGACACTGGTGGCCTGCATCCGTGATAGAGTTGAACAGTTTGGAACGTGATGCTCCTGAGGAAATCTCGGCATCCTTCCGGATGTAGATGGTGCCGACCGTGCCCTCCTTCTGTGCGAGGGGCAATGTGAGAGGCCCCCACACCGGTCTACCTAATCCTTAGTGCGGTATTCCTTATTGGGGTCTATAATCAACTCTATCGCCTCATACTTCTTAACGGCATCATTGATAGCCATCCTCAGGTGGTGGAGGTTCTCACCCCAGATAGCGTGGCTATACATAGCCTCGTCCCGCCGCTCGTCCATCAAGATCATAAAGCATGCACTCACACCCAGCTCCTTCAGCATAGCGCGGGCGGCATCTCTGGCCCGCTCCAAATCCTTCTCTAGTCTGCTCTCAGCTCCCGGGTTCTCCTGCTTCTTGACAACAGTAAGTACCTTATCCCCTGTGTCCTTGGGTTTTGTCATGGTGTGCCCCTTTCTCCGGATTTTCCGGCGGTTGGTGGTTGTATATTATGCCCTATCCCAAGGGGCGGAATTGGCCCGTCCTTGCAATCTGCGTATGGGAGTGGCCTATCCTACCGGCAGCCGCTGGCTTTTTTCTACAGTACCATACATGAGCGACCGAGCCAACTAGTTACCTACCCCTTTCTCTTTAAGATACTCGGTCAATAGGTTCGCCATCAAGTCTTGCACGGTCATGCCTTCAGATAGGGCTTTGACTCTCGCCTTGTGCCATAGGTCGGGGTCAACCTTGATTGATCTAGCTATCTTTTCCATAGGGTGCTAGATTTTATTTTTCCGCACTATTCTTATGAGGAACTAAATAAGCATTGCATCTATCTAATGGTCAACAAGAGACACTGTGATACCGTGGAGAGGACCCCGGTCAGTTCATGACTATTTTTATATCCTTCCTTGTCCTGGCAGGGGCCATTGCTGTGTACCTCGTCTCTTCCCTTCGAAACGTTGCAAGGGAGACGATTAAAAAACAAGATTTGCCCCAGGGCACCCATGACATTACCAAGTGGGTCAGCGACGCCGATGGCATAGCCTACATTATGGATGATACGGCTGTACGGACGCCCGTAACTGTGAGCAAAGGGTTTGGGAAGAAGGAGTCGGAAGGATACCGGCCATCCCATGATTATCTCAACGCCGTGCCGGGGAAGGCTCAGGTATACCGGATTATCGACAAGAAGAGTGGGCAACCTCTCGCCTACATCCTGGCATCGGAACGGCTGGAAATCGAAACAGGATTCAATATCTTAAAAAGAAGGGTTGTAGTATTTATTAGAGATCCCGAGGATGCTCATCATCGGAGACTGCGAGAAGGAGGTCCCTGAGAGCCTGAAAACGAATCTCACCGAGACGTTGAAGAAACTCGGCTGAACACATAGAGGGTTTAACTTGTAAGTGCCTCCCATGTCTGCATACAGTTATGAGAGGCACTTAATATATATTCATTGTGGAACATTTTTGTGGTACTGAAGGATAGGAAGTAAGCTTTTTAAGAACCAAATCGTATAACAAAGCTCATTCAGCCGTCGCAAGCCACTGCGTGGCTGATTAGCGACGCTATGATGAGATTCAGCTTACTGCTTCTACGCTTGGATAAGGTCCAAATATCGAAGAATTTAGAACTACCAAACCAAGTGTACAATAAAGACCGTGCTTACTGGAGCGTTTTCGATCGGACGAAGGCCATATTCTCAGCGTATTTAAAGTGATTAAGGGGGACTTTGACCAAGCTGCTTATTAGTATCCGATTTCAGTCAGATGCTTCGCCTGACCATCAAGCGCCTGCAGCGGCCCTGCTGGATTGAAGGAATCAAACACAGACCTAGTAAAGGAGGGTAGCAATGGGAATTCTATCGTGGATCATCATGGGATTAATCGTCGGTGTGCTCGCAAAATTTATCATGCCGGGCAAAGACCCTGGTGGAATTATCATTACAATCTTGTTAGGGATAGCGGGCGCATTGGTAGGCGGGTTTATTGGATCCTTTCTCGGGCTCGGGTCGATTACAGGATTCAATGTAGGGAGTTTCTTGCTGGCTATTGGTGGCACTGCCCTCCTATTGCTTGTGTATCGTCTTGTAAAAAAATAGAACTCTTTTGGGGTATTACAACCGGTTCCACTGGGATCACCGATAAAGCCTGCTTCCCGGTGAACGGTAGCCTTGAGCAACAGTGGGAAATACTATGAAAATACGCCTTGGAGTTGCTGCATCTGTTTTTTTTCTTGTCTTCCTTTTCTCTGCTGGTTGTCAGACCACTTACTATACCGTTTGGGAGAAATTGGGGAAAGAAAAACGGCATCTTCTTAAAGATCAAGTTGAAAAAGCGCGGTCTGAACAACAGGATGCTTCCTCGCAGTTCAAAGATGCACTGACCAGGATCAAGGATTTGTATGGATATAAGGGAGACGATCTAGAGGAGCTCTACAACAAGCTGAAGGGAGATTATGAGGAATCTAACAGACGTGCCGATACGATGAGGTTTCGGACTAAGAATTGGTGACGCCCGACAAGGTCTTTATGGTGCAGGGGGCAACGACCATGCAGTCAGTAAGGAACGATCCGCTCGCCCCTGTGATACCGATGATAATCAGTTCCTTTATCCAAAACTCTATTGTTCACGCATCTTCAACCACGCGCTTTTCTTCCGTGCCTATTTTGACTCGCTCGCTGTCACCCTCTCTATTATCATATCCACCAACTGGCGACTATGCTCCAAGACCACTCTAATTCCTGCCTCATCGATATCATCCCAGTGGATCCCCGCTGTTACCGTGACGTTGGTGTTGAGTGCAGCCGACAACCTTTCCGCCGCCTCCTTAGCGATGCCATCCTCCTTGTGCCCCACATAAGAGAAAACAGAGGCTGTTGCACTGAGTCTGTTTTGATCTCTCAAACTCGGCCGCGGTTGAGCTGCTGCAACGGCACCGATGTGGGGTCTTTCCCCACCCCAGACAGCAACGAGGAGATCTTTGCCGATCCTCTTGACAAAGGCCTCGAGATTGTAAGCGTCTCTATTTATGCTAAGATTAAATTCCAAGAATCAGCTCCGTTCATGTAAGACTACTGCACAACTCATTAGATGATTTTAATCTTATAATTATCCCTAACTTATTGCTGCAAACTCAATACCCAAATTGTCGGGACCATGCCTGCATCATCTTTACTGCCAATGCCATATAGTCTTCAGGGTGCCATCTTACAGCCAGCGTATCTGCTCCTCGAATGACAAGCTTTATTCTTCTTGCTTTGATTGGTCGATCATCCCTTGTAGGGCCTCAACCAACATAGCGGCAAACTCAGGAGAGTTGAGATCTGTGTCTTTTTCGTTCACTTCGATATCAGGGCGCAGATGGCCTTTAAGGGCAGGTGCGAATACCGCGTCGGTCTCCGGTTCATAGAGCTCAGCACCTTTCACGCTAAGGGTTGACCATCCTCGAGTGGGGATGAGAAACCTGACTGGCCCTTCTGACCTATTAAGCTTTTCAGCGACTGCCGCTGCAATATCCCTCAACTCATCTGCGCTGGTACGAGCCTGCACTCTGAATTCATCCGGAATAAAGATCTTTCGCTGAGCCAAGCGATGCCTCGTCCAAAGCGGATCGCCGGTATCTCTTCTTTCCAACGGTCCGCAGCTAATCATATCAAAACCACTCGGAGCAATTGCCTGGGGGATGCCCCTGCGGCCCGCCGCTTCCAGTCGGTGAGGACCTGCTGCCCTGTTTCCACCGAAAAGTTGTTCGCTAACCCCCGCAGGTACAATATCAATAATCCCATCCATCAGACCTTGGTCGATGAGTTCCTCCATGGCAGCATCCCCCATGCCCTGCGCGTGGAAAGCAATCACCGTATAGCCTTTCTTCTTAAGAAGTTCTATAACGTGGTGGGTGCATGCGTCAGAAAACTTAAAGGTTGTCACTGCAATCAACGGTGAATCATTTACAGGCTCAACAGCACCTCCGCTCGCAGCGACCATACCGCATATGCCGCCGGCTGCTCTTTCTAGGACCGCTTTTGTGAGATCATTGAGCCCAGAGATGTCTATCACGGAGTGCATCATCGTGATGTCCTTCGTGCCGATGAATTTTGCAGCGTAAGCAGGCATAGAGGCCCCACTGGATACCATAAACTTTGGGATTCCGAAGGGGAGCATTTTCATGACGTTGGTAGCCAGTGTGGTATTGGATACGCCGCCGAATGATATGATCCCGTCACATTGCCCCTTGGTGAATAATTCCTGCACCTTGATAATCGCCCCCTCACACATAATGGACGCCATTTTCCCCGTGTCTCTTGATGCCCTTATTTCGGTAATATCACCTCCCCCGGCCTTTGCCACCTCTACGGCGGAGATATCTGAGGAAATGGTCGCCTCACCGCCAAAACCCGTGTCCACAAGAACCGTGTTCATCCCTTTGTCTTCAATGAGTTGTTTTAGGTAGCTGGCTTCTTCCCCTTTCGTATCAAGTGCACAGAGAATGACTATGTGTTTCGACATGATAACTCCCCATTTTTGGAATAATAAAAAAATGATATTCAACAATGAGTTTAATGAGACTAAGCCCCACACGGAGCATTGAACTGGCATTCAGTATTATCTTTTAACATCTCTTTTCTAAAGAAAACTGTCAATTTTTTTCTCATAGTAGATCACTGCTATCCAAAATAATCTGATCTTTTAACTCAGGCCCAACAATATTAGCTACGTATCTGTATTAAGAGGTAATTTTCAATTTCAGGTTGGCCTTACCTGGCGATGCTGTCTGAGGCCAGAACATGGCATGGATAATCGATCCGTTGCCACAAATCGTGGTATGTAAAGAGGTCCACCTGTGAAAGACAACAATCTTTGAGAGCAACCATTCAGACCTTGAATTGGATTGTTCCTAAGCAGGACCAGTTCCTGCTCTTGTGCCGTATCCACGCCACCACTCTTCGAAGAAGAGATAGGCAGTGTTTCTGAACATAAATTCAGGAAGGCGAGTGAGCTGATCGGATACAATGTGTCTGCCTTTGGAGCTAATTCCTGCACGGTCTTAATATCACTCCCCGCTGCAGTGGGCCCTTCGGCCTCCGTTATTTCTCCAGTGATGGGGCCTTCTTCTCTAAGCTGAGATCCAACACTATGGCTTGATTCCCTCTTTTGGTAATCACCCTTATAGATACCCACGGACAAGCCCGTGGAACTCTGCCCTTCGGGTTATTAGAAATTGTCGCTCTTCCCACTTGGTGTCGAAGGTACTGAGCATAACTATTTTTTTTCCATTAGGGATTTTCTCCCACTTTCTCTCTAGAACATGAAATTGTCTGTAATGATGTCAGCCGTTTATCTATTTCTTACTTTCTTCATCTAACTTTTCGGAAATTATTCTCCTGAGTTCCTTTTTATCAATTTTACCAATCTTGGTCATGGGGAATTCTTCAATGAGCTCCAGTCGTTCAGGCAATTTAAAGACTGCAATATGTCTTTCTTCTTTGAGAAAAGCAATAAGTCCATCAAACGATAACGCCTGGTGTGCCTTTGTCTTGACAAAGGCACACCCCTTTTCCCCCAACACTGGATCGGGCATAGCTACGTAAGCACAATTTTCTATCTTTGGATGTGCAAGAATATGATTTTCGATTTCTTCTGCGCTGATTTTTTCCCCTCCCCTGTTAATGGTGTCTTTTATCCTGCCTTCAACACTCACATAACGATTCTTATGCAGCCGCACTACATCACCAGTCCGATAAAAACCATCTTCAGTAAATGCCTTTCTATTATACTCCGGTGAGTTGTAATACCCCCTTATAGTATAAGGGCCTCGAACTAACAATTCCCCAGGCTCCCCAAATGGGACTTCATTCTCTTCTTGGTCTACTACTTTGAGTTCATCATCATCTACCATAGGCGCACCTTGCGTATTCAAAAGAATATCCTCCGGATCCTCTCTTCGAGTCCAGAAAAGCATTCCTTCAGCCATACCAAGATTCTGGTGGTAATCACAGCCCAATAAGGGTTTTATCTTTTTCGCCACCTCGGCATTCAATCTCGCTCCCCCCGCAAGAACGACATCCAAGGAGCTTATGTCATAATTTGACAGATTCGCAGATTCCATCCACCGAATTAAGAGCGCAGGAGGAGTAGGCATAATCGTAATTTTTTCTTTCTGAATAGCTGCCAAAACATCATCGGTTTTTGTAGAGGGGATGAGCACAACCTTTCCGCCATTATAGAGTGTCCCCGATAACCCGGGACAGCTTAGCGCAAAGTTATGATTTACCGGAATGGCTATCCCCATTACCGAGTCTTTCCTAACATGAGTTATTTCTGCGGCCTGCTTAAAATTCAAACTATAGTCATTGTGCGTCCTCGGTATAATCTTTGGGACCCCTGTTGTTCCCCCGGACAGCTGAAATATGGCCGGTTCCATAGGATTTGGGCGATATTTTTTTAAAGAATCCAAACTAACGCGTTCTTCAATCTTGTCATTTAACAACTCTGTAATTGAAATAAAGTCATTGTCTACCCGATCCCCTGATACGAAGGTAAATTCCAGGGTCGGTTCTCTTTTCCGGATTTCCCGGGATAGCTCTTGATGGGAAAATTTCCCAAAAGTGGAAGGAATAAAATGCGCCTTGGCCTTTGTAAAACGAACAAAAAAGGAGATTTCTGCATCATGATGGGGCGGAAGAGCAGAAATCGGGATTACACCTATTTTTGTGCAAGCCCAGTAACAATAAACGAATTCCAGTTCATTGGGTAACTGGAAGACAGCACTGTCATAGGTCTTCAAACCAATATCTACAAAATGGAGGGCCAGCCGATTGACCTTTTCACCCAACTCACGATAAGTGACATGCTCCCCCTCATAGGCAAGAGCTACCCGATCACTGTATTTATTCACAAATTCATCAAATTCTTCCCCAAGAGTCTTGTCAAGCCAGTAACCCTTTTCCCTGTATTTCTTGGCAAATGGCTCTGGATATGGAACGAAACCATCTATCATTTCCGCCTCCTTTTAAAACACATTTTTAACTGTTAAACATCTGGGATCTCTGGTTCACCCGGGGGTCCCAGATACAGAAACAGACTAACCCTAATAATCAAGACCATATTTCTGCCATCTGTTCTTAGTTTTTTCCGCTGTCTCCTCATCTATGAAGGTGGGAAAAGGCTTCCTATCGCAGTGGAAGGGAATGGTGGCATATAGGACAAGTTTTGATCCCACATCTCTGTCTGCGAAATACACGCCCTGATAAAGGCCCGCGGATCCCCCCAGAGTTCGTGTATTCCCCTTCTTGCCTCAAGTCTCGTACTTATAGCCCACCAGACTTTCTGTAAGTGATCGGCTGGAAAATGATTATGTTTTCAACCGATAATGCCCGCTGTTGACCTTGCGATTGCATAGCCTACTTGAGTGAACTGGGCGCAATACCAGTTTTTAACAGAAACGACCAAGACACTATGTCGTTATGTTCAATACCCACATCCTCAAAGATCCATTGCTCATACATTTATCTCTCCATAAATTGTTCACGCCAGAATTCTTTTTTCTTCTAAATCCAAGCCTCATCTTCAAAGCGCGTATCGAAAAAAAGTTCGAGCCGATCAAACCATTCAATCCAAACGTTTTTGTTTCTTTCTTTAGCTTCGAGTAAATCAGTAACAAGATTTCTATGTTACCCAATTGTTCTTTAGGGGCATAATAGGTCGCCGCCCTTTTAGCTGAATACTTTAACGCAGGCCATTCACACGGTCCGAAAAATTAAGGCCAAGCGCCTGGCCGAGACGGATTGTGCAACCCTCACAAGAACCAAACACATCTGGTTGAAAAATCCCTCGAACCTTACCGATAAGCAGAAGGCTATGGTCTCAGGGCTCCTCAAGAGCACCTTCAAGATCGTCAGGGCATATCTCCTCAAAGAGCTGTTCAGAAGACTATGGTAATACAAAAGGAAAGCCTGAGCGACAGAGTATTTGAAACGCTGGTTCTGGTGGGTTACCCATAGCCGCCTTAAACCCCTCAGAGAGTTTGCCTGGGCTCTCAGATTTCATAAGAACGGGATCCTCGCCTATTTCGATCTTAGAATTGATAACGGCATAGTTGAAGCCATAAAAAATAACGTTAAAGCTATTAACCTAGGGCTTGTTGATAGAGAAGCAAAATCCCCTTCTCTTTGGCTATCCATCCATAGCCTTGGAAATTTGCAACTTCCAGAATGTCAGCACAGATTCTTATGAGGAACCAGAAAATTAACTGCTCGGTGTCAATAGTCCATTAATTTTTTACTTTCTCTTCCCATCATGAGTACAGTAATTCCTAATTTTAGCGTGTAGGACACTCACTGCTTAAAAGCCTTATATCGTTTTACTACTTGATCTCCCTCATTAGCCTCTATTTAATTGATGTACATGCGACCGTTTAATATCCGGTGAGCCCCTACCCTGACTTTTAGGACAGACATGGATTCGATTAATCCAAGCAAATGCGGTATGGTGTGATATTTCATCCCAGGTTAGCTCAACCGAATAAACCGAGCCCGGATAATGGAGGTTGTGGCGAACCCAAAGGGTTAAAGACTTATATTTTGCCTTTTTCAGCATTCTGGCAGGGCGTGCAAATGTCTAGGAGTATGGATAAATCTCTTGCCAGCATTCGGTACGTGTCATCTTTGGAATATCATGGAAGTTCATCAAACATCTATCTTTCTTCATGAATCTCCACCTCAAAAGTCGAGTAGACCGGTTTCTCCCAATGCTACAGGTTGAGGTTTGTTTTCTCCGTTTTCCGCCTGGTTTCCCGGCGGTGCCACCTTATTTCAACCATACATCAGTTGGCCCCGGCCCCTCACAGAACC
>Ga0307421_1002181_pt1 | contig 11188 bp, 12 predicted proteins | sample SalMarWE160270MG_FD_202163 | JGI IMG/M metagenome (GOLD analysis project Ga0307421, IMG submission 202163) | Salt marsh sediment microbial communities from the Plum Island Ecosystem LTER, Massachusetts, United States - WE1602-70 | ecosystem: Environmental > Aquatic > Marine > Intertidal zone >...
GCCGGAGAGGCCCCAGGGATCATAATCCGGTATTATGAACTTCATCTGCTTGACCTGGTTGGTTTTCGTCCAGAATTATTTGTTTGTGTGGAATGTGGGAAAAAAATCATCGAACAGGATCAATTTCTTTCAGGAGAATTAGGTGGAACGGTATGCCCGGAGTGTGCCCCGGGGGTGACAGGGGCGGGGATCCGGCCAGTATCCTCAAGGGTTTTAAAATACCTGAGGCATTTTCAACGGTCCGATATTAACAGCCTGATTTCTCTTAAGATTCCTTCCGAGGTTATAGATGAGCTAGAAAAGCTAATTAATTATTATTTGACTCATACCCTGGAAGGTCATCTAAACAGCCCGGCTTTTATCAAACGCATCCAGGACGGATATTAGGGACTCATTCCCCCCTGTTTGCCATTATTTTTTTGCTCTCCAACTTGACATCTCCACTAATATTGAGTAAAATGTAGAATATCTACAACAAAATTCTAATTATATAAGTAGTATTACAACATATTTATATGACTTCAATTACATCCGAAGCTTTTGATATGGGGTCTGTCATCAGGGGGTATTATCCTTCTTTTACACCTTCAGAAAAGAAAGTGGCGGATTTTTTCTTGGAAGACACCCCTGGGATCATACGGATGACATTGGCGGATGTTGCTGCGGAAAGCGGTGTTAGCGACGCCAGTGTTCTACGGTTTTGTAGATCCATGGGATATAAACGTTGGCTTGAATTTAAAATTGATCTAACACAATCTCTGCATAGACCCTCTGAACGACTCCTGGATGAAGTTAAAATAGAGGACCCCCCCGGAGTCCTTGCAAAAAAGGTATTCCAAAACAGCATCCAAGCTATTATAGATACCCGTGCGGTACTTGATGAAGAACAATTCGAACGGGCTATTGAGCTGATATCCAAGGCTGAAAAAATCATGATTGTAGGGGTTGGCACATCTGGTCCAATTGCACATGAAATGTATAACCGCTTTTTCAGGCTGGGTTTAAATTGTAAAGTACAGACTGATTCGTACCTGCAGCTAATGGAGAGCGCCCTGTTATCATCCCGGGATCTGGTGATCGTGATTTCCCAAACAGGGGATTCTACGGATCCGATCCGGACAACAGCCCTGGCGAAATCCAGGGGTTGTTGTGTGATTGCCATTACCGGAAATTCCGGCTCAAAACTGACTAACTTTGCGGATGTAGTTCTATTGTCTGTCTCCCATGAAAACCGGATTGAGACCATTGCCTCGCGGATTGCTCAATATGCCTTAACCCACGCACTGTTTATAGGTTTGGCTATGCGGAATATATCAGAGGCGGTGGAAAAGGATCAGATTATTTGGGATGCAATAATGGAAAAAACTTTTTTTCAGGGGAATAATTAATAAATTAGATCAGGAGCAGCAATGACGGATAAAGCAATTTCGATCAAAGACCTTCGATTTCGGTACCGGGATAAAAAGGAACTGGTGATTGACGGTTTCTCCCTTGATATTAAGGGGGGTGAATTCCTGGTTATCATGGGGGCCAATGAAACCGGGAAGAGCACCTTGGTCTCTTTCTTTAATGGCCTTATTCCTCATTATACAAAAGGACCTATGGAAGGGGACGTTTTTGTTTGGGGCAAGAATACCAAGGATCACAAGGTCCCGGAATTGGCAGAGGACGTTGGCATTGTATTCCAGGATTTTGAAGCCCAGTTATTTTCGACCAATGTAGAGCTTGAGGTGGCTTTTGGACCTGAAAATTTTGCTATTGATCGGGAAGAAATCAAACGGCGTATTCAAGAAAACTTGGAATTCGTTGGCCTGGAAGAATTCCGAAGGCGTTCTCCAGCCACCCTTTCTGGGGGACAAAAACAAAAATTAGCGATTGCATCGGTGTTGGCTATGGAGCCCAATATCCTGGTAATGGATGAAGCCACAACCGATCTCGACCCTATCAGCAAAAAAGGAGTGTACGAGATCACCAATAAACTCCGCCAGCGGGAGGATATGACCCTGATTGTAGTTGAACATGACACGGAAGAAGTCCTGGATGCGGACCGGATTGCTTTGATGCGGGATGGCAAACTAGCGGAATTAGGACCGGCACAGGAAATTCTTAGACGGGGTGATTTGCTGTCTGATCTTGGGGTTATGCCTCTGCATATCCCTCGATTCTTCGAGCAGATGGGCAGTTCGACGCTTCCTCTTACCCCTGAAGATGGAAAACGGGTCTTTGAAAAAGAAAATTGGAAAATCTCCAACTCTCTCTACCGCGATCTGGTCGAAAAAGAACAGGATGAGCTATCCCGGAAAAAACAAGAGCCAATTATTCAAGTCCGCGGCCTGAAGCATACCTATCCCAACGGAGTGGAAGCTTTATCAGGTTTAGACCTGGACATTTACAAAGGGGAAATCGTCGCCATTGTTGGGCAGAACGGAAGCGGAAAAACAACCTTGGCGAAACATCTCAATGCATTGTTGATGCCGACGGAAGGAGAGGTTGAAGTCTATGGGAAAACCACAGTTGAACAGGGAGTCTTTGAAATCGGGAAAAAGGTAGGGTATGTGTTCCAAAACCCGGATCACCAAATCTTTTCCGAGAAAGTCTATGATGAGGTTGTGTATGGACCGAGATTACGAAATGTTCCAGCCGATGAGATTGAACTACGTGTAAAGGAATCGCTCAAGGCAGTTGGGCTGGAAGGATTTGAAGAAGCAGACCCTTTTAGTTTAACTAAAAGCGGACGGCAGCGCGTGGCAGTTGCCTCTGTCCTATCCATCCAGCCTGACATCCTGATCCTCGATGAGCCGACTACCGGGCTGGATTACGACGGACAGCAGGGCATGATGGATATGGTGGTGGAATTAAATAAACAGGGAAGCACTATTATCTTTATTACTCACCACATGTGGGTGGTTGCTGCCTATGCCGACCGGGTTTATGTAGTAAAAGATGGAAAAATTCTCCTGGAAGGATTAACCAGAAAGATATTTGCTGAAGAAAAGATCCTCGAAGACTCTTTTCTCAGACCGCCCCATTTTGTCCAGTTCAGCAATCTTCTAGGAAAAACATTCCTGTCGGATTCTGAAATGATCTCCTGCATGGAGGGGAAATAAACTATGAATATTGATTTTTATCTGGACATTGATACCATTATCCACCGATTTGATGGACGTACTAAGATAATAATCTTCTTGGCTTCTTTCTTGGCGCTGGTGCTTTTTGAGGATCCGCTGTTCATCCTTCCGATCGCGTTGTTGATTCTTCTTCAGAACTTTTTAGCCCGAGCTTGGATGAATATCTGGCGCATCCGTTTTCTCCTCTTTCTTCTGACCGTCACCAGTATTATCATGTGGAATATCTTTGCCAGCGGTGAAACACACCTGTTCTGGTTTGTGGATCTTGAGTCCTTATTGTACAGCATTGCCCGGACGATGCTCATACTTTTAATGATCATCAGCGGGTTGAACCTGCTCAGCACTACCCGCAACGAGGAACTTGTTCTGGCAATGATAAAACTTGGTCTGCCATACCGGGTTGGATTCGCGATTTCTACCTCATTACGCATGGTCCCGACCATTTCCACCAGCATCTATACCATTTCACAGGCTCAACGCAGCCGGGGTTTGGATCTGGAGGGGGGAGGCATCCTGGAGCGCTTGAGAAAATTTATTCCCATCTTAATCCCGGTGTTTATTTCCACTATCCGGGACACTAATATTTTCGGCATGGCACTGGAATCCAAAGGGTTCGGCGCCAGGGAGGACCGAACCTACTATCTGGAAATGACCATGGATCGCAGCGACTACCTGGTCCTGGCTTTTTGTTTTCTAGTCGTGGGTTTATCTCTCTACCTGGAATTCGCAGGATTTGGCGATATTGCCGGTTTAACAAAATTTTAGATGCCAAGCATGGCCGGTTTCAAAGGAGCTAAGTTGATAGATTTATTAGAATTGGATCATATGCTGCCATTTGTTTTGCAACGGGATAATGTCGCCCGTTACGAAGACGGTGTTGTTCTTATTGGTGACCGACGCAAGTACCCATTTTCTAAAGAATTTGTCCGGTGTGAGGACGTGGAAAGTGTAGCCCGAGCAATTGAAAACATGGTTACCCAGGGCGGTGGCCCCTGGATAGCGGCTGTCTATGCAATGGTCATGGCTGCAAAAAAAGTGGAATCCAAACCCCATCAGGAAGCCCTGGATTTTCTATCGAAAGCAAAAGAGCGGTTGGTTAAAACCCGACCTACCAATACCGCCATGGCTCGCCGATTGGGAGATTCCTTATCGGTTGTAAAAAAAGCCCAGGAAGAAGGAAGATCCATAGAAACGGCATTGCTGGATTGGATAAAGAAGCTGCGTGATAAGGCTTATGAGAGCTACGCCATTCGCTCCCGACTGGGAGCCGATTTAATCGAAGATGGAGATGGCATCTTAACCATGTGTTTTGCCGAGACAGCGTTTATCCTGGCTATGTCAATGGCAAAGAAAGATGGAAAGAATATCCATGTTTACACACCTGAAACTAGGCCTTACTTACAAGGTGCTCGGCTGACTGCACCCAGTCTGCATGAACTGGAAATCCCGGTGCAGATCATTACTGATAATATGCCGGCATTTGTGATGTCTCAGGGAAAGATTCGGAAATATTTTACAGCTGCTGACCTGATTACCATGGATGGACACGTGGTAAACAAAATCGGCACTTTCCAGAACGCAATTGCTGCTCATTACCATCACATTCCATATTTTGTATTTATGTGGGGGCCGGATTTTGAAAGCCCAGATCGCGAGTCCGTGGTAATTGAATACCGGGATCCGGCGGAAATCCGATCCTGTCGGGGGACTCCGACCACAATTGATGATATTGAAGCCTATTACCCGGCATTTGATATCACTCCTCCCCACCTGGTAGCGGGTGTGATTACCAGGTATGGAATCTTAAGTCCGTATGATTTGCGTCCTCATTTTGAAAAAGAAAGGGGTAGGGAGTAAACAATATGCCAGCAGCAATCATCACCGGGACACTTATGTATGATATCCCGGATATGACTTTAACAGAAAAAACAATAGATACCCCTTATGGGGAGACATTGGTTTATGATGTGAAGGGTGCTGGAACTGAAGTGTTTTTTCTGCCCCGGCACGGATTAAAACACGATACGCCGCCGCATAAAATTAATTACAGGGCTAATATTAAAGCCTTGGAGATTCTGGGTGTAAAACGGGTAATTGCTGTTAATGCTGTAGGTTCGATTAATAAGGAGGTTGCTCCACTGAATCTTGTGGTATTGAGCGATTATTTGGATTTTACCTCTGGTCGGGAATTATCATTTTTTGACGGAGGAGACAACGGTGTAGAACATGTAGACATGAGTACGCCATACTGCCCATATTTAAGAGAACAAATTCTGGTGTTGGCGCCGAATTATAATATCCGCATCCATCCTCAGGGAGTTTATGTATGCACTAATGGACCAAGGCTGGAAACCCCGGCAGAAATACGCATGTATGAGAAACTCGGCGGAGATGTAGTCGGGATGACCGGTTTACCTGAAGTCGTTTTGGCGAAAGAATTAGATCTATGTTATGCATCTGTCTCTTTTTCAATCAACTGGGCAGCGGGTTTTAGGGATAAAATAGAGTTTATATCAGATGCAGAAGGGTTAAAAAAGATACGAAAGAATCTTATGGAATTACTTCTGGAGACTGTCGAAACCACTACGGATGATGAGTGTTCTATCAGATAGATATCACAATCGCCTGATACCGACTTGTTATCAGTTTTCATAATTCTCTAAGGGCGAAAAGGAGGGCTATTGATCAAGTAATTCAGGAAAGTAGGGATCAGTTTATTGACATTATTATTTCAACTCAGAAGCTATTTGAAGTTAGAAAAGGAGAGAATGATGAAAGAAGTCATAACTATGTGGAAAAATACCAGAATGGTTATTCTGGTTGCCCTGTCAGCGGCAATTTATGCTGCCTTCCTGATTGTCTTTAAAGGCGGCATCGTCATTGTGCCCGGGATTACAGAAGTCCGCCCGGCAAACGTATTCCCCCCCGTGTTTAGCCTGCTGTTTGGTCCTGCAGGTGCCTGGGGATCCGCAATCGGTAACCTGATCGGTGATATGTTTGGGGGAACGCTTGGTATCGGCTCGATTTTTGGCTTTTTTGGCAACTTCTTCCTGGGTTTTGTTCCCTACAAGATGTGGGGTGCGACCTTTGGGCTGGTGAAGAAAGATGATATGTCCCTGAACATGGGTGATTGGAAGAAAATTGCTGCCTTTGAAATTGTGTCCTTAACCGCTTCAGCCGCCTGCGCAATTATCATTTCCTGGTACCTGGATCTGGCAGGAATCGTGCCTTTTGCTTTCTTGGGCATTACTATTACCGTGAACAATTTCGCTGCCGCAGTAGTTGTGGGTCCTATCTTGATTGCTTTGCTTTACAATCGAGTCAAAAGCTGGGGTCTGTTCTGGACCGATGTGATGGATAAAGAAGACGTCAGCAAAGGATTTGCCACCAATCTTGGCTCAATTCTCATGATTGTAGGCTCTTTGGGAGGCTTGATTGTGGGAATCCTGGTTGCGACTGGTGCAGCTGGACAGGAGCTGTACGGTTTTGCCGGCGCGTCCGGTCAAACCGCCGTCTGGGCGGCAGTATTGCCCTTCATTTTGATGATCCTGGTTTCCAGCTTCATGCTTTCAGGTCAGGAGCAGTTTGTAGACGAAGAGCTCTAAAAGAGTCCTTCAAAGTATAGTTTTAGTCGATCGGGACGGGTTAAATCATTACCCGTCCCGGTTTCCCTTTTAGCCTCAAACGGGATAGTTGTGCACTGTGAAGTACACCTGATAACCGGTCAATATGTTAATTACTTGACCTAACGATAGATTATTTTCCCTTGGTTATCTGGCATTATTTTTAGCTTATTTTAGATGTTAAAGGGTTATGGATGAAAGAAAACATTAACGTAGATGTTTTGATTAAGGGCGGGACGATCCTTACTGTGGATCAGAAACACCGGGTGATTCATGATGGGGTGTTAACGATAACGGGTGACACTATCAGCGGCATTTATTCTTCAGACGAGATTCCCCAAGAGCTAGAAGCCGGGATGTTGATTCAAGCGGATGGCAAGGTTATCCTACCCGGGTTGATCAATGCCCATAGTCATTTAGCGATGACACTCTTTCGGGGCTTTGTGGAGGATTTAGTTCTCCAGGAATGGTTAAAAAGAGTGTGGAAGTACGAGTTTTCTATCCTGAATAAAAAAGCTGTCAGGGCAGGATCAAAACTTGCCCTGGTTGAAATGATCAAAAACGGTATTACTTGTGCTCATGATATGTACTGGCATTTTGAACAAACAATGGAAGTAGCTGAGGAGTTTGGGTTCCGGCTGCTTTCAGGTCCACCGATTACCGGTTTGGGTGATCAGAAGTTTGATGAGATGTTTGCTCAAGCTCGGAAAACGCTTGATTGGTTGGATAGTCTTGAATTTGTGTACCCGATCATACAGGCACACAGCACTTATACTACCACCCCCAAAATGATGCACACCGTCAAGGAATTTAAGGAGGAGTATGGGATCACTTTTACAACCCATGCGTCCGAAAATCAAACCGAAGTCGAGAGTGTTTTGGAACGATATCAACAAACACCTATTCAATTATTGGCTTCATATGATTTGCTTGATGAAAGTACACTTTTGGCTCACTGTGTAGTACTGGAAAATGAGGAGATTGAATTATTGGCGGAAACCAAAACCCATGTAGTCCATTGTCCCGAAAGCAATCTGAAACTTGGATCCGGGATTGCCCCGGTTGCATCTATGCTGGAAAAAGGAATCAATGTATGTATTGGCACTGATGGCGCGGCTTCGAATAATGATTTAGACATTCTTGGTGAATTAAAAACGGCGGCTTTACTGCAGAAGGGAAGCAATCATAATCCTGAATTGTTGACTACAAAGCAGGTATTGGAGATGGGGACCATTAACGGAGCAAAAGCTTACCGGTTGGAGAAGGACTTAGGCTCTCTAGAAGAAGGGAAGAAAGCTGATGTTGTGATTATGAATTTTGATAAACCCCATCTCACTCCGGCTCATGATCCGGCTGCTAATTTAATTTATTCCTCGGGAAAATCCGACGTGGAGACTGTATTTATTAATGGAAAACTTCAGCTCGAAAATGGGCAGCTAATTTTAATTGATGAAGAACAAGTCAAAGCTGAGGTCAGATTGATCAGTGACCAATTTGTGTAACAAGCCCGAATGGCATTTAATTTATAAAATCAGGTACTCCGGACCTGCAGAAAGGAGTTAATTCAGATGTCCTATCAAGATGAACGAGAACAGCTGTTAAAAATTGTCCAACAAGCCTACAAGGTAGATTTAATCAGGATGTCTGCCGGGAACATCAGCACCCGGACTGCAAATGGAATGGTGGCAATTACACCGGGTGGGATCAAGTATCGGTATATGAAAGCTGAAGATATATCCATAGTAGATCTGGAAGGTAACCTGGTTGAAGGACCAAAACCTTCCTCTGAAACACCGATGCATACCGCAATCTATAGAAATGTACCCCGGACAGAAAGCATCTGCCATACCCATTCCATTTACGGGATGGTTTTTGCGATGCTGCAAGAAAATATCCCCCTGATGAATGTTGAATTAATGGTATGTGGTGCCCCCATCCCGGTAGCTCCCTGGGCTGCGCCAGGGACAGTAAAAGCGGGGGAAGTTACCGTGGATATTTTTCTATCCCGTCCAGAATTGAGCGTGATCCTACTCCGTCAGCACGGACTGGTCGCGATTGGTAATTCTTTGGAGCAGGCTTATGAAAAAGCTTATAACGCTGAAATCGGATTAGAGACATATTATAAATCCCGGTTGCTGGGAACCCCCCAACCGTTTACCCGGGAGCAGATAAACGAGATAAAAGAAGTCTACGGACTTTAATGTATTTGTGTTTTGGATCCAATAAATGTTCCTTTCCAAGGCCAGGCAGCTCTGAATTAATCAATGGTAGAATTAATCTGCTGGTAGAAAAGGACACCAAATATCCTTCCAATATGCCCCCGTTGAACGAGGAGGAAACATGAAATTCAAGCTATTCCATCGAACTCTAATCTTTGTCCTGTTATTAGTTTTGAGTACATCCTGTTCTGCGCTTTCTCTGGTTAATCCCCCGCCCGATAATCAAGGGGAATCTAGCCAGCCCAATGCTGGTGACTCGGGTGATACTGGCGAAGTATTAACCTGTTTTCATGCCGATAATTATGTGCTCTCATTTGATCACACGTTAACGGTCAATCAGGAGGGGACCAGTCTGACCCACATTTTAAAACAAGGAGGGATAGCTTTATTAAGTGAAGAAAATTCCGGGGGGCACGATGCAATAATCACAACTGCTTTTCCCCAAACGCTAAACTTTGAGTATTTGGGAGTTCTGGGACCTTGCTCTGTTGATGCGGGTGGAACGGTTAATGTTTCAGCGGAAGGTTATTGTGATGCGGGGGTGGTTTATCTCAATATCACAGAAGATTGGAGTGCAACTGAAGGGACTATGACTTGTGAAGATAGTGTTGTGCCCTTTTCGGCTCCCAGTGCTGCATTCACACACTCTGGGGCTTCCGGTCTGGGGGAAGAATTTTTAATTACGGATGATTCAAATGGCCATACTGTTATGCGGGAATTTCTGGGTGGTGAAGGATATCACTCCTGGACCCTGATGATGGATATTTCTCTTGTCCCGTTGGTGGACGAGGACTAACCATCAACGTAAGGTTAGTTTAATCCCTTAAAACACAGGATCCGCAATCCTCCCAGGATTGCGGATCCTATTTATAAGAAATATATTTCCTGCGATATTAGCGGAATTTTCCTTCAATTGCTAATTTTGCGCTGTCTAGGCTTTCACCTTCATAGATAAAATACTTTAATATAACCGGCATCATCTTTCCCAGCATCGCTTGAGCGGGACAATATGTGTCTGCTGACAGCTCCATCGCCCGGGTGACTGCTTTTTCTGAAAGGTCTTTTCCCGCAACATGGTATTCAATCACTGCCTTGGTGAATACCTTGGGATGGGTCTTGGCACGTTCAGTGATCACGTTGACTTGGAAATCCGAGACTTCCTGGCGCTTTTTACCCAAAATGGAAATGACGTCCATGGCGGTGCATCCTGCCAGGCTGAGAGCCATTAATTCCATAGGACGAAATCCGTCATTGTCTCCACCAACTTCTGGGGAGGAGCCCAGGGGCACTTCAAACCCGGAGTCTGCAGTACCGGTAAAAGACATTCGACCCTTCCACTGCATTTCAGCATTCATCGATTACTCCTTTAAAAGGGGGGTGACATATTTTTCCAGGGTTGGGCCATTAATGGCTCTTAACCAGGCCAGCCGTAGATTTCCTTTCCTGTCAATCACGAATGAGTTCGGTAATGAACTGTGCTGAAATGTGATCAGGGATTTATTTTCAGGGTCCAGCAGGATCACAAAATCCAACCCCGCCTGCTCAACGAAATTCCTGACCTCAGCTTCCGGTTCACCGGCTTCAATAGCAACAACTTGAAACCCCTGATCTTTATACTTGTCATAGTAAGCTCTAAATACCGGCATTTCCTCCCGGCAGGGAGGACACCAGGTTGCCCAGTTGTTTACCAGAATGACCTCTCCCTGATAGTCAGTCAGAGAGACCTCGTAGCCGTCCAAATCAAACAGGGTTAATTTCGGAGCTGGTTGGTTAACTTCGACTGGAGGAAAGGTGAGGGCATCTATACTTTCAAGCGCTTCGCTTTGATTTGTGTTAAGAATAAGACCGACTGTGATCAGGGTAATTATGCCCAGCCCTGTCAGGATAATCTGGAGGAGATTGGTCTTTTGGCTGCCGGTTTTTTCCCCGGAGGTTTTCTTGCTCATTATGCTTTTCCTCATCGCATTTGGATAGTCCAGTAAGTTCGTTGATTTTGTTCTATTGTACTATTTAGAGACCGGTAAAACGGATTATCTTACTCATATTCATCCAGGTAAAAGATTACTAAATTTCCGGCAGGGATTCCAGGTTCTTCTGCTCCTCCCCATTTTTATAATTTGCTTAACATCGCTGGATTACGGGGATTCCATCCCTATGTTATTTCTAGAAAGATTTCGGTCAACAACAGGTTGTTTAGGGGGCATAATATGGTGGATGG
>Ga0307421_1002186_pt1 | contig 11171 bp, 8 predicted proteins | sample SalMarWE160270MG_FD_202163 | JGI IMG/M metagenome (GOLD analysis project Ga0307421, IMG submission 202163) | Salt marsh sediment microbial communities from the Plum Island Ecosystem LTER, Massachusetts, United States - WE1602-70 | ecosystem: Environmental > Aquatic > Marine > Intertidal zone >...
AGCAAACCGATATTGCCAGGCAGTCAGCACAAGCCCAATGAAAAGCACTGGAAACAGACGCAGCGCCATTCCCTCAGCATTTGCCATTGGTCCCGGGGGCATACGGGGCACAATGAGATGATTCATCACGATTGGCAGCACCGAAATTAGCAGGATCAGCCCAACAATCATCACCTTTCCTAATTTATGAAATCCCCATTTCCAATACGCCAGGATGATAAAAAGCACCGCTGCTGCGCTGTTAGCAATGTAATACGGAGAAAGGCGGAGTCGTGGACTCACTCTGAAAATAAAAAGGTCAAGGATCATCAACGCCAGGATATACGCCAGCCACATCCATCCCGCAATGCGCATGATGATGATGTCTTCGATTGAATCTTTCTTATTCTGCATAAAATCATATTATCATGCTCATCTTTCTCTGCCATGTGTATGTAATCACCATTCTGGTGTAAAAATCTATGACACCAGTCATGGATCACTTATCAATCTTGCATAGTTTTTTTTCAAGGAAAATGATTAGATGCACTTCCACGGATGCTCATGAGATATTAAACTGAAATCATGATAAGGATTAAAAAACGCTTCAGAAATTTGTTCACCCCTCAATTAATCAAATTTCTCATTGTTGGAGCGTCCGGTACTTTAATTGATTATCTGGTCTTGATTCTGCTAAAGAGTTTAAATTGGCAAACGCTGTTCGCTAATACTCTGTCTTTTTCAGCAGGATTGGTTAATAATTACACCTGGAACAGCCGTTGGACTTTTATAGACAACTTTAGGCATCCATCGCTGGAACAATTTACTCAATTCACAATCATCAGTTTGGTTGGGTTGGGCTTGAACACAGCAATTGTCCTTTTGTTAGAAACTATCATGGGGAAAATTTTGGGAATGCCAAAAGCGGGTTATATTCCGGCCAAAGCATTTGCTACAGCAGTAGTCCTGTTTTGGAATTATCTTGCAAACCGGCGATGGACATTCAATCCCTCCAAGAATAATCTCATCATTGAAGGTGAATAAAATGAAAAAAGAAAATACACACTCTCAAATAGGCTCGCATTCCTGGCTGGATAAAAAAATCTTCTGGCATATTACACCTGCCTGGCTGATCATTTGTTTTTTGATGGGAGTTTCTCTGCTGCTGCATTTGATAAATATCAGCGCTATTGGGGATGGCAACCTCTACTACACGGCTGCAGTGAAAAGCATGCTCAAGTCGTGGGATAATTTTTTCTTCGCTGCCGCTGAACCCGGGGGATCAGTTACTGTTGATAAACCCCCGCTTGGACTATGGATTGAGGCGCTGTCCGCGCTTATTTTCGGTGTGAATGGTTTTGCTGTTTCTTTACCGAATATCCTTGCTGGTGTTTTCTCTGTCCCGCTGCTTTTTCATTTGGTCAGGAAATATTTTGGCTCTCTGGCAGGTATTACTGCCGGGGTTGTTTACACAGTTACGCCAATTGTGCTCGCTGCCGACCGCAACAACACTATCGACGGCATGCTGGTTTTCACCCTTCTGTTAGCTGCCTGGGCATTCATTAAAGCGGCGGATACAGGAAAATTTCGCTATCTAATGACTGGAGCGGTGCTTGTCGGACTCGGTTTTAACATCAAGATGCTGCAGGCCTATCTGGTGCTGCCGGCATTCCTGCTGCTTTTTTTACTCGGAGCGAAGATTGGCTGGGGCAGGAGGATCCTGTATATCGGCATCTCACTGCTGGTGATCCTGTCTGTGTCGCTGTCTTGGGCTTTGATTGTTGATCTCACACCTTCTGAAGAACGTCCTTATGTAGGCAGCAGTGAAGACAATACTGTCATGGAACTCATCATTGGGCACAACGGGCTGGCACGATTGTTTGGAAAACATCGGAATGGTTATCCCCCGCAAAACAATGCCGGTCCCGGGCAGCTCTCTGGTAATTTTCCCCAAAATGCGATGCCGCCGCACAATCCTGCAGGCCCAAATAGAGGACAACCGCCATCAAGCCAACCGCCCCGGGGTGCTCAACCTTCTCAGCAATCCAGTGGAAATGCCTTCAGTAAAGAAACAGGTTCACCGGGAATATTCCGTTTATTCCAGGCGCCATTAGCTAAAGAGATGAGCTGGTTGCTGCCCTTCGCACTCTTCGGTATGGTCATGCTTGCTTTCTCCACGCCAATGTCCCTCAAGAACATGTCATCAACCCATAAAGGCATCATCCTGTGGGGAGGATGGATGCTGACCTGCCTGGTTTTCTTCAGCATGGCGGATTTTTTCCACGCCTATTATATGATCATGCTCGCGCCGCCGCTGGCTGCGCTGGTTGGCGCTGGTTTGGCCTGGTTTACAGACCTGGGGAGTGGTGTCCAATGGAAAAAAGGCGTGCTTGTGTTCGCGCTGCTGCTGACGCTTATTTTCCAGATCACCCTCGCGCTAGAATTTATCGATTTTTCTCTTGTGTTTATTCTGCCAATCGGGATATTTTTCATCTGTGCGGGAGTGCTGCTGTTCACTAAGAAAACGCATACCTTACAAATAGTACCTGCCCTGCTCTTCATATCTGTTCTGCTCATCCCGCTCTGGTGGACAGTACAAACAGTGTTGAGCGAGAATCCCCACACAGGGCTGCCTTCTGCCTACGCGGGAGAAAGCGGCGGACTGGGACGCCCACCAGCAGATAGCAGGGAAAATCCCCGCCAGGAAGCTCTGCTTGATTTCCTGATGGAAAATACCGAGAATAATGAATATCTGGTAGCTGTTCAAAACGCCAACACAGGCGCTCCATTTGTCCTCGCGACCGGCCGCCCCGTTTTGTATATGGGAGGGTTTACCGGGAGTGATTCGGTCATTGATGCAGGTGGCCTGCGGGAAATGGTCGCAGCAGGCGATTTGCACTATATCTTTTATCAGAATATCGAGCAGGAGAAAGACCAGTCGGTCAGGGAATGGCTGCGGTCATCCTGCCGGATCGTGGAAGAATTCAGCGTTCGCCCTCAAACGCGCCAGGACCGCGGAGGACTGCAAAACCAGAACGCGCCTGTCCTATTTGAATGTGATTAGAAAGGAATGTTGGCCGCTATGCCCGCCCATTTAGATGTCTGATTGACAGAGGGTGGGGCGCGTGCTAAAATTTCTCACTGCTCGCCCCCATCGTCTAGCGGCCCAGGACGTAGCCCTCTCAAGGCTAAAACAGGGGTTCGATTCCCCTTGGGGGCACTGACACAAACTCGCCCATTGGGCGATTTTATGTTTGATAGAACCTGAATCCATAAAATTCTATACAACTAGTATTCGGCAAGTGTTATTTTAGGAGTATTCACATTAATAAATCACGGGGTTTCCAAAAATACTGACGTATAATAAAAATTAAGGGAAAGATAGCAATTCTTCCGCTTTACACCAACAAAACTAAAGTTGAATATAAAAATTTTATGTCAAGATTATCTCTAAAATTTGACAAAGGATAAATCAGGATGAAAATACGTCAAGTATCTATACGCAATTTTCGCAATCTCCGCAAAGTCGATATATCGCCAATGAAAACGACTGTAATCATAGGTGAAAATAATGCGGGGAAATCCAACTTGTTCTATGCCCTACGTTTGCTACTCGATCCCCAAGCTGAAAGATTGAGGTTAGATTTATCAGAAGATGATATTAACGATAACGCTAGGGCTGAAGGAGAAACTTACTTTTCTGTAACAGTTGAGTTTGGTGATCTTCAAAAGCATCAAGATGTGGAAGCCTGTTTCAAAGAACGGATAGACATGGATGGTGATGAAACCTTCATTACCATCAAGGGTAAATACGAACCAGATGACAACGGGATTTACATTTGGAAAAGCCTAGTTCTGTCACCACAAGGACGATCTAACAACCCGATTCCAATATCTCGCCGTATGTCGCGTGCGATTCCTCTGTATTTCTTGGATGCTGTGAGAGATGCCGCACGTGATACACGGGCAACCGGGCGCGGATTGCTATCTCGGTTACTGGATAACGCAAATTATACAGATGTTCAAGATGACGTCCAAGAATATCTTAGGGCCGCTAATAATGCTCTGAACAAAGGAAGAGAAATCTCATCTCTTGCGAGAGGATTGACAAATGAGTTAACATCGCTAGTTCCTGGTGGGCAAAGCGATATAGTAATTGCCGTTGCTGATGAAGATGTTTCGCATTTAGCACGCAACTTTCGGCTGAACATCCGAAGAAGGCCCGAATTCCCACAGTACGATATATCACGTCATGGTACTGGATTACAGGATTTGACGCTAATTGCGATGTTTAGACATGCAGTCGCTTCAGAAGAGAAGGGAAAGCCTATTCTTGCTATTGAAGAACCGGGGGCACATTTACATCCCCACGCACAACGTCGTTTATTCAAAGATCTAGCTGAAATTGATTCACCTGTTCTATTGACAACCCACTCGCCCGCAATTGTAAAATTTGCAGATCCATCAAGTCTTATCCTCCTTCGCTCAGAAGCACGTAATGAAACAACTGCTTATCAACTAGACTCAAAAGAAATAGGTGATGATGATCTTAAAGATTTAGCTCAACTTATGCGCAACGGGCGGGCCGAGATGTTTTTTGCAAGATCAATTATCATTATTGAAGGACAGAGTGAATTAATTGTGCTACCACATTTCGCCAAAATCCTCGGCTGCGATTTGGATAGAGACGGCATTTCACTTGTGCAAGCAAATGGCAATAATTATGCGTTCATTCTTCGAGCTTGTCAGAAAAATCAATTTTCGATTCCTGCTATTGTCACATATGACGCAGATGCATTGAATTATAATAACACGCTTCTTAAAGAAGCTAAAAGAGCAAACTTGATTGACGAGGCTACGTACCAGTCTTGTTCAAAGAATACTCAAAGTGTTTTTTCTGATCGCAAACATGTGCTTGATAACATCGGGTGGATTGGTGCCATTAATTGTTTTGAGGAAGAGGTATGCAGAGCAGGATATTTGGATATAGTTATTCAAGCAATTGAAGATGCTGATCCAGAACACCAATCACATTCGAGGGCTTTAGACAAATACCTGCATAAAAATAGTCTCAATAGAGATGAAGAAGGAATTTCCTCTTTTATCTCCAACACGAAAAGAAATAACCTCAAAATCCCTGTGGCACGTGCGGTTGCCAATGCAGTTAGGAACGTGGGGCAAGTTCCATATTGTTATGCTCGTGCAATAAGGCAAGCCATTATGGTTAGTATGGACGGAATTCCCGTGGATGAATACTTCGAAAGACGGGCCTGTGAAGCTGGATACCTAAATGTGATTCTAGAAATGATCAAATTGGAAAATGCTGACGCTGCTTTTGAGCAATTCTTGAACACTGAGAAAGTCAAGAAAGAAACAATAGGTGTAGTTAGGTTTCTCACCGAGTCGCAGACGGGAAAAGGGCTTCGGAATAAAGTAAAAAACGCAATTGCAGATGCAGTCGAAGTCACAGGATGTGAGGAATATGCAAAATCCATTCGCCAATCAGACCCTTCATATATCTCTCACGGATAAACCAATTATGTCTCTTACACCAAAGCAGATAGAGGTAGTTGAGGCCGTATCGGGTCACCTCGTTGTCTTGGCAGGTCCTGGTAGCGGTAAAACCCATACCATTACTGAGAAAGTCATACATTTATTCAAGAAACATATCATTGCTGAACCTTATGGATTGCTTGCTATAACATTCACCAATGCTGCTGCTAACGAAATGAGATCCCGTCTACGGTCAAAAGGGTTTCACCAGTGGGATCGAGTTTGGGTCGGCACCTTTCATGGCTTTGGTCATTACATACTCACTTGTTACGGTGGCGATGTTGGCATTCGTGAAGACTTTGGAATAATTGAAAAAGATAACCAAACTAATATCTTGAATCATGTAATTTCAGCGAAACTGAGAGGCGTAAAACCCTATTTATTGAAGCAACAAATTGATAGTTTCAAAAGGCAAGGAATCTACCCTAGTCAGGGAGATAGCCGGTTAGCATCTAGTCTACGAATCGCTTATGCTGAATATCAACACCTACTTAATGAAAAGAATATGCTCGATTTTGGAGACCTAGTAGCCTTGGCGGTTCGACTTTTGAAAGAATCAGATTTGACTAAACGACTGTTCACAAACTTTTTTAAATACGTTGTCGTGGACGAGTTTCAAGATACTGATCGTCAGCAACTTGAAATGATCCATATTATGGCTAAAGAAGCTAGAGGGAGTACCATTGTCGCAGACGATGATCAAGCAATTTACCGCTTCAGGGGGGCAGATCGAGCAAACGTCGTTGCCATTGAAAAGCTTCTTGGTGCTACGAGAATCACCCTTGATACCAATTTCCGTTCAGATCAAGTCATTGTTGATGCAGCAAAATCTATCATTGAGTATGAAGCAAACCGTACTCCAAAAAAAATTGTAGCTGTATCAAAAAGACGTGGGCACTTATATAAACACGAATTCCCTAGTCTGGAGGAAGAAGCCACTCAAGTTGTCAAGTGGATTGCATTATTAAACGATAAAGCAAAAGTAGAGGATTGGGGAGAAATTGCTGTCATTTCTCGCAATCGGTGGCGAGTAGATTCAATCTTAGAAAAGATGAACACAGTTCAAATGCCTTGGTTTGATCGTGCGCGGCTTGGTTTCCAAGATTCTTGGGAAACAACTCTAGGGTTGGCAATTTTGGCTTTGTCCTGTAACCTAAATTCAAGCGATGAACTTCATAGAGTTATGGTTGCGGTTGAAGATGGGGGATTGGCATTCTATCTTAATGATGAAGATGCATTAGATGTAGCAATTCAAGTTCGCGATAAACTTGCAACTGATCCGAAAATGAGACCCACTCCAGCGAATGCCCAAGAAATTCTAAACATTGCGCAAGTTCAGGAAATGCTGCAAACATATTCTCGAAGCACTACTGATTATGATCGTTTTCTCAAGAACCTCCAAACTATGGTTGTTGAGGTAGACCGTGAAGCAAAATCTCTTAACTTGAGTCTGGTAGAAATTGTAAATCGCTATGCTGGCCATGGAGCAGTACAAGTTATCACAAGTCACAGGTCAAAAGGTCGAGAATTCGATTATATATTTATAATTGGATTGGAAGACGATATACTTCCAGATCATAGAGCGCATAAAAAAATAGAAAGTATTAATGAAGAACGGCGTATTTTCTATGTCAGTCTCACTAGAGCACGTGAAGCGGCATATCTGACCAGCGCTTCAGAAAGGTTATCGCGTTGGGGAAATGTGAAGAAAACAACACCATCTCGATTCATTAGCCATATTCCAGAGGAATTCTTTAGTGCTGTTTCTGTATAGCAGAAATACACCTAACAAACACATGAATCTGGCAGTTGCTACGCGCCCACCAATTACGCGAATCGTTAGGCAGTATGAGGAAAAAGTACAAATCAAAAGTGATCAAACAGGATCAACTATCGGAAAATACGGGGTAAACCACCGGTATTCTCCAAGTTCCTTGTTCTGCTATTGTCTATCCTGTTTCTACCCATCACAACCGGCTGCGAAAAGAAACTCGCTTCACCCATTGAAGACAATAGTACAATTGCCAGCTAGACCAACTCGTTTTTAAAAGAAGAAATCTATACCCAGTTTCTATCTAATTTCAATGGAAATTATTAGCCTGGTGTTATTCAGCGTGTGTTTACGCCACGCCTGGCGTACTGGTCCCGAGGATGTCCTGAGGCTGGCTGCCGGGGTGTTGTTTGGGCTGCTGCTTGAGATAGCTACCATCTGGCAATTGAAAGCCTACAGCTACGGGACTTTCCTGCTGATGATTTCAGATGTTCCCCTGGCAATCGGAATTGGCTGGGGTGTGATTATTTACAGCGCCATGTTATTCTCAAACGCGACTAACTTGCCAGAATCCATTCGGCCTGTTCTTGACGGCCTAATGGCTCTGAATATTGATCTGGCGATGGATGCGATCGCCATCCGGTTGGGGATGTGGGACTGGGGGCAGGGGCTGCATTTCCAATATTTTGGAGTTCCTTACGCAAATTTCTGGGCGTGGTTCTGGGTTGTCGTATCCTTTTCCACAGGCTTGCGCTGGTTGACCTCACTAACGCAGGGTTTTTGGCGCTGGTTGGCGCCCTTTGGGGCAGTCTTGATTGGGCTGGCAGGAGTGCTTACCGCCAACGCATTCATTGTTTATATCGTGCCCCGCCAGTATTACGAGCTGACAATTGGTTTTCCTCTCGGCATCTCTGTATTGCTTGTATTATTGCACTGGCCCAAGTTCACTGGCCGCCCGCCTGCTCCGCCAGCTTTCTGGGTGCCATTTGGTTTTCACGCTTATTTTTTAACAGCCGGCCTGCTGTCAGGTACTATTCTTGATCCGCCAATACTATTGGCTGTCAGTATTTTTATGTTTTCAATCTCATTGTATTTACACCGTTCCGCACCGCGAGGTCAGAAAGCATAATGTTGAAATGGCTTTCATTTGGTCAGGCAAACGCCCATACAGTGGCTGCCTTGTATGCAGCTCAGCCTTACTATGAAGAGCATTCCCTTTCTATCAACCTCCATTTTTCACATCTCGATTCAGTATCATACAGGTTACTGCGGCGGGCGCATTTCCTCCGAGATAAGTGATTTGTAGGTCTTCCCGGCCATTTGTTCTTCAAATTCCTTCCGCACTTTTTTCAGGTTCTCTTTATCCGTGTATAAGGCAGCCGCCGTTAATGCCAACGCTTTAGCCCCGTGCATCATTCCTTTGTGCCCAATGGACATGCCTCCGCAGGCAGTATTCACCCAGGAGTGCCCTGGACTGCAGGTTGGGAAGCAGGTGGTGTTAAACGCGCCGGTTGGCACTACCTGGCTGAGGTCCCCCACGTCTGTCGCACCTTTATACACGATCCCCGCATCCATCGCCGGAAAATTCGCTCCCAGCAGCGGCTGATCGTTATATGCTCGCAGTGCGTTCGTGTCCTCTTTACCAAGCCTAAGCAGATCGATCCGCCGCTCAACATAATCAGCGTTCGTGCCTGGGAAAGTGTCATTGATCTGCTGAGCGAACGCCAATTCTTCCTCTGTAAATTGGATCGGCCCGATCTCTTCTAATGCCTGATACATCAGGTCCGCGATGGTATGGTTGGGAACCATACTGGCATATCCACTCTCAATAGTCTCTTCAAAGGTTGTGTCCGTCATCAGTTCTGCGCCTCTGGCAATGTTACGCAGGCGCTCAGCTACCTCCAGTAAATAATCCGGTTTCTCCGCTCGCAGGATGTACTGCACCTCTGCTCTCTCTGGTACAATGTTGGCTGCCTGGCCGCCATTCGTGATCACATACTGGATGCGCGTGCTGTCAAGCACATGTTCGCGCAGATAATTGGCGCCTACGTTCATCAATTCCACCGCATCCAATGCAGAACGCCCCAAATGCGGCGCGCCGCCCGCGTGGGATGCTCTTCCATGGAAGAGGAAGGAGGAAGATACAACCGCCACTGTTGAAGCTTTCGACGGCATATTGATGATCCCCGGATGGTAGGTAAGCGCCGCATCCAGATCATTGAACAGTCCCTCTCTCGCCATGAACACCTTTGCACCGCCCATTTCCTCCGCCGGTGCGCCGTAATAACGCACAGTACCAGGGACATTATTCGCTTCCAGCCAATTTCGTACCGCCGCGGCTGCCGCAGCGCTCGCGACGCCTAACATATGATGCCCGCAGCCGTGCCCGGGCCCACCCTCAACCGCTGGTTTTTTCACGGGTTCATTCACCTGCGATAAACCGGGCAGCGCATCATACTCACCGACGAAAGCCAGGATAGGTTTACCCCTTCCCCATTCCGCGATGAACGCTGTCTGCATGCTGGCGGGATTGCGCGTGATCGAAAACCCCTCCGCCTCAAGATAATCTGATAGTAAGCCAGAAGCGAACTCTTCCTCCCATGCGATCTCGGGTTTCTCCCAAATTTGATCGGACATCCGGGTAAATTGGGTTGTATTGTCATCCAGCCACTGCAATAGCGCTTTTTTATTTTCCTCAACATTCATTTGATCACCTCAAAGAAATCATCAATCGTAATATGGAAATCAAAGTCAAGAATATTATCATTTATTAAGAGATATAGTAAAAGCTAATCGTGGTTCCGGTTGGCTTCCAGCACTGAAAAAAGAGAGAAGAACTAAACGAATTTCGGATTTCAAAATACATAAGTCGACAATATCCTACTTAAAAAGATCTATCAACAATATCATACATATAACGGCAAGACCAATCCAAATCATAATAATGACTACAACCATTAACCAGTTGGTTGGTTTCTCTTCCGACAAATCAATTTGTGCTTGTGTTCGACATTCAGTCATCACTGCAGTAGGGATCATCTTTAATGATAAAGCAATCCCCAGCGGGACAAGGATCAGGTCATCTAAGTATCCAAGAACCGGGATGAAATCCGGCACAAGATCAATAGGGCTAAAGGCGTAAGCAACTACTAGACCTGCAAAAACTTTAGCAAACCATGGTGTGGATGGGTGTTTATATGCCAAATATAACGTATAGGTTTCAGCTTTGAGTTTCCCGGCACTTTGCTTCCACTTATCGAATGCTGCCTTTAAACAGCCTTTTATATTAAGATACCTCAATTTTCAATCGTTCTAATTACCTATCATACAGTAAGGTTATAAAAAACTCTCTAAGCAATTCAATCCATCCTCTTCGACAAATAGCACCTGTTCAATCGATAACTCCCCAGTCAGCAAACACTTGCGAAAGATCACAGCCGCATGATTCTTCCGCCAGCGCTTTCAGATCAGCCGGTTCTGCGATTCCCCAGCGAAATGTATCCACATACTCGCGTAAAAAGCTATCGAATGTTTCCTGCCCCATTTCTTCAGCCAGCGCTTCGAAGAATAAAGCGCCCCTCCCGTAAATGATGGCTCCATATTCCTTAGGTGAATAATCCTCCGCTGGCATTCCGATTGGAATGGGTTCCTTTGCCACGCGCTCCCAGCGCTGGTGAAATGATTCTTTAAATCTATCCGCGGCTTGCTTCCCATAGGTATCCAGGTAATATAGGTATGTCGCATACTGAACTAAACTTTCATCCAACCAGGGCTCATCGATCTGGTCGCTCATTACCTGGCAGTAGAACCATTCATGCGCCACCTCATGCGCGGCCGCTGATTCTAAGAAAACTGATCCGGGAGTGTC